>Ga0115011_10000687_pt1 | contig 26383 bp, 16 predicted proteins | sample TroAtlMetagenome_2_FD_88705 | JGI IMG/M metagenome (GOLD analysis project Ga0115011, IMG submission 88705) | Marine eukaryotic phytoplankton communities from Atlantic Ocean - Tropical Atlantic ANT8 Metagenome | ecosystem: Environmental > Aquatic > Marine > Oceanic | place: Tropical Atlantic...
ATCGGTGGCGCCGATATGCCGGTGGTTGTCTCCATGCTGAATAGCTACTCGGGGTGGACCGCGGCGGCGGCCGGCTTCATGTTGGGCAATGACCTGCTCATCATCACCGGTGCACTCGTGGGCTCCAGTGGTGCGATTTTGAGCTACATCATGTGCAAGGCCATGAATCGCTCTATCGCCAACGTCATCTTTGGTGGGTTCGGGACCGGTGGTGGCAGTGCCCCGCCCCCCAAGCCGGCCGATGGTGCGTCCCAGGGTGAGGTTCAAGAGATTGACGTCGAGGGGCTCCTCGACGAGATGTTGGATGCCAAGAGCATCATCATCGTTCCCGGCTATGGGATGGCGGTGGCTCGTGCTCAGCACGCGGTCAACGACCTCACCAAGACGCTTCGGGCCCGTGGCATCAAAGTACGCTTTGGGATTCACCCCGTCGCTGGTCGTTTGCCCGGTCACATGAACGTCCTCTTGGCCGAGGCGAACGTGCCCTACGACATCGTTTTGGAAATGGAAGAAATCAACGAGGACTTCCCCGAGACCGACGTTTGCTTGGTCATCGGCGCCAACGATATCGTCAACCCGAGCGCTCTCGATGACGCGAGCAGCCCCATTTACGGGATGCCCGTGCTCGAGGTGTGGAAGAGTGCCCGTACCGTCATCTTCAAGAGAAGTCGTCGAACGGGCTACGCCGGCATCGACAACCCCCTCTTCTACCACGAGCGTTCTCGCATGCTCTTTGGCGACGCCAAGGACAGCATGGAGGCGATCGCGGGAGCACTCCGCAACCGCTGAGGCCGCCCGTGCTTCGATTCGAGCGCCTCGACGGTCGCGATCTCGACGTCCAATCTACGCACAAAGACGCTGCCCGACACTTGTTGGGCGGCGCAGTATTGGATCTGAGACTCCTCTCCTCATTGGAGTGCACCGGTCTCGTAGAGGAGATTCTCTCCCTCCAAAGTGCACGATTCGATCCGTCCCAGCAGTCCTACACCGAAATTCTCGTGGCCGAAGACGAGGCCAGCTTGGGATGGGGGACAGCGGAGGCCCACGGTAAGGAGTTGATCGCCTTACCTCCGATCCTAGAACGGGTGACGGGCTATTTGGACGCCATGTGTGCGCCCCTTCGCGCTGCCGGGGAGCGCCGGCTCTTCTCCATTACCCCGTCCATGCGGCGAGCACGCTCGTTTCCGCGCTTCTACCATCAAGACTCGCCTCACCGGCCACACGCCTATCGCTTGGTATGGGATCTGGGTCTGGAGCGCAGCAGTGAAGTGCTCAATGTTCACTTCATCCCCCATGGCGAACTCGAAGATCCCGATGGGCAGATTAGACCCCAATACACCCATCTCTTTCAGCGCGCCGACTTTGTCGATCACTACGGATTGAGCGATGCGGAGATCGACGCCCGGCAAATCCAGGTCCGCGAAGAAAACTTACCCACGCCAGATGACCAATATCCCCTCAAAAATGGGCATGCTCTCGCCTGGATAGACCCGCTTTTCTACCACTCCACTTATCTTCGTGCCGGCCGATCCCTCGATGAGTTATGGCCCCATGGTCGATCCATTATTCTCTTCCGGGAAATCATTGGGCATCGCTCGTCGGGTCTCCCAGATGACCGCGAGTTGGGCCAATTACTGGGCTTTCCCCACCACAGCGCTTGATTCTGCTCCGACTTTCGGGCTAACCGGGCACAGTCGCGCGATCCATTTTCGCGCCAACTCTATTGAGGCCTAGAATGGTTGACGTCCAAAACCCACTCGCGGTCGCTCTCAAAGAGCGCATTCTCGTCATCGACGGCGCCATGGGGACGATGATCCAGGGACATGGTCTGGAAGAGGCGGATTTTCGCGGTACGCGGTTCGCCGATCATCCCATGACCCTAAAGGGACTCAATGACCTGCTGTGCCTCACTCAGCCGGACATTATCCGCGGCATCCACCGACTCTATCTCGAAGCAGGTGCCGACATCATCGAGACCAATAGCTTTAACGCCACGGCGGCTTCTATGGTCGATTATGGGTGCGAAGATTTGGTCTACGAACTGAATCGAGCGGCAGCGCAGGTGGCCCGTGAAGCCACCGCACCGTACGCCCACACCAACCGTCCGCGTTTTGTTGCGGGCGTGATGGGACCCACCAATAAGACGGCCTCCATCTCGCCCAAGGTAGAGTCGCCAGAATATCGAGATGTCTCCTTCGATGAACTCCGCGTCGACTATGCCGAGGCGGCCAGAGGACTTATCGATGGAGGGGCCGATGTGCTCCTCGTCGAGACGGTGTTCGATACCTTGAATTGCAAAGCTGCCCTTTTTGCCATCGAAGAGATCTTTGCGGCGCGCGGGGCGCGGATCCCCATCATGATCTCCGCCACCATTACGGATTTGAGTGGTCGCACCTTGTCCGGGCAGACAGCTGAGGGTTTTTGGAACTCTGTACGCCATTCGTCGCCTCTGAGCATGGGGCTGAATTGTGCCCTCGGCGCCGAGCAACTCCGACCCTATGTTCAGGCCTTGAGTGCCTGCGTGGACGGCTATGTCAGTGCCCATCCCAATGCCGGTTTACCCAATGAACTCGGCGGGTATGACCAGACGCCAGCGTATATGGCGGAGCTCGTCAGTGATTTCGCAAAGAGTGGTTTGGTGAATCTGGTCGGGGGCTGCTGCGGTACGACTCCCGAACACATTGCGGCCATCTCCGCAGCGGTCGAAGGCATCCCACCCCGAATCCCGCCGAGTCTCCCCACTGTGACCCGTCTGAGCGGATTGGAGCCTCTGACCATCAGCGACGAGAGCCTTTATGTGAACGTGGGCGAGCGGACCAATGTCACCGGCTCGGCTCGATTCCGAAAGCTGATCAAGGCCGGCGATTACGAGACTGCCCTGGATGTGGCCCGCCAGCAGGTGGAGAACGGCGCTCAGATCATCGATATCAATATGGACGAGGGCCTCTTGGACGCCGAAGCGGCCATGGTGAAGTTTCTTCGCCTCATCGCCGCCGAACCGGACATTTCTCGCGTCCCGGTCATGATCGATTCATCTCGTTGGTCTGTGCTCGAGGCTGGATTGAAATGTGTTCAAGGCAAGAGCATCGTCAACTCCATTAGCCTCAAGGAGGGCGACGAGGAATTTCTCCGTCAAGCAGCCCTCTGTCGGCGATACGGTGCGGCCGTGGTGGTGATGGCCTTCGACGAGACGGGCCAAGCCGAGACCCTAGAAGAGCGCATTCGAATCTGTACTCGGGCCTATCACTTACTCCGTGATGCTCTCGATTTCCCCCCCGAGGACATCATCCTCGACCCCAATATTTATGCCGTCGCCACCGGCATCGAGGCCCATGCAACCTATGGCATCGATTTCATCGAGGCCGTTCGCTGGATAAAGGGCAATCTGCCCCACGCCTTGGTAAGCGGGGGCGTGAGCAATGTCTCCTTTTCGTTTCGGGGCAATAACACCGTGCGTGAGGCGATTCACTCGGCGTTCTTGTATCACGCGATTCGGGCGGGCATGGACATGGGAATCGTCAACGCGGGACAGCTTGCGGTCTACCAAGACGTACCCGAGGCTCTCCGAGAAGGCATCGAAGACGTTCTGTTCAATCGACGCGCCGATGCCACCGATCGACTCATCGACCTCGCCTCACGCACCGAAGGGAAGAAGGCCAAGGTCGAAGACGAGCTCGAATGGCGCAAGGCCCCGGTCGGGGAGCGTCTCAAGCACGCGCTGCTCAACGGGATCACCCGGTACATCATCGAGGACACGGAAGAGGCGCGACTGGCGGCTACTCGACCCCTCGAGGTGATCGATGGTCCCCTGATGGATGGCATGAATGTGGTGGGCGACCTTTTTGGGGCCGGTCAGATGTTCTTGCCCCAGGTGGTGAAGAGTGCCCGGGTGATGAAGAAGGCTGTGGCCCACCTCAAGCCGTTCATGGATGCTGAGCAAGAAGCCTCGGGAGCAGCGTCCAATAATGGGCGGATCTTGATGGCGACGGTCAAAGGCGATGTACACGACATCGGGAAGAACATCGTGGGCATCGTGCTTCAGTGCAACAACTACGACATCGTCGACATGGGCGTCATGGTGCCGGCCCACGACATTCTGCGGGTAGCCCGAGAGAAAGACTGCGACATCATCGGGCTGAGTGGCTTGATCACCCCGTCCCTCGACGAGATGGTCCATGTGGCGAAGGAAATGGAGCGTGAGGGCTTTGACCTCCCCCTCCTGATCGGGGGGGCGACCACCTCCAAGACCCACACGGCGGTGAAAATCGAGCCGCACTATAGCGGCCCGGTGATTCACGCGACCGATGCATCCCGTGCAGTCGTGGTGGCCTCAAATCTCTTGAGTGAGACTCGAAAAACAGCGTATGCCGCCGATGTGCGTGCCGATTATGCAGCGCTCAGAGAGCGCTACGGTCAGCGGAACACACCTCAACAGGTCGGTCTATTACAGGCGCGGAGCAATCGAGCTTTGCCGGACTTTAGCGCCCCGACCGAGCCGATCTTTACGGGGATTCGCCAATTCGATGAGTACGATCTCGCCGAGTTGAGAACCCGCATCGATTGGACACCTTTCCTCAAGTCGTGGGAGATGCCCGGCCGCTGGCCTACGGTCCTCGACCACCCTCAAGCGGGCCCCCAAGCTCAGACCCTATACGATGACGCCAACGCCTTACTGGACGAACTCGAAGCATCCGGTGCCGTGAAGGCGCAAGGTGTCTTTGGTTTCTTCCCGGCCAATCAGGTGGGCGATGATATTCACGTCTACACCGATGGGTCGCGGACCCAGGTTCGCACCGTTATCCACACCCTTCGTCAGCAGATGAGTAAGGGGAAGGGGAAGTTCAATCGGGCGTTGTCGGATTATGTGGCCCCGGTAGGGACCCAGGACTGGATCGGTCTCTTTGCGGTCACAGCGGGGATCGGGGCCGATGCCCTCATCGCCGAGGCCGAAGCAGAAAACGACGATTATCGCGCCATTATGTTGGCAGCCGTCACGGATCGATTGGCCGAAGCCTTCGCCGAGCGCCTCCATGAACGCGTGCGAAAGACCTTCTGGCCGGCCTATCCCGACGAGGACTTGGATAATGAAGCCCTCATCAAGGAGTCGTATCGCGGCATTCGGCCGGCGCCTGGATACCCCGCGTGTCCGGACCACACAGAAAAGCGCACCATCTTCGAACTGCTCGAGGTGTCCGATCGCATCGGCCTCTCTTTGACCGAGAGCTGCGCCATGTTGCCGGCCGCAGCGGTCAGCGGATACATCTTCGTCCACCCCGAAGCCGACTACTTTGGGGTCGGTCGGATTGCCCGGGATCAGGTCGAAGATTATGCCCAAAGAAAAGGCATCTCCCAAGCCGAGGCGGAGCGCTGGTTAGCGCCCAGTTTGGCATACGATCCGTGATCTGGATCTTTGGGTATGGGTCTCTCGTGTGGCGACCCGACTTCGAGTATGTCGAGTGTCATCGGGCCGATCTCGAGGGGTGGGCGCGTCGGTTTTGGCAGGCGTCGACGGATCATCGTGGGGTGCCGGCAAAACCCGGCATCGTAGTGACCTTGGTACCCGATCCAAATGCGGTCACCGTGGGCGTTGCCTATGCTCTTGACCCTGATGTAGCCACGCCCATTCTCGAGGCGCTCGATTACCGTGAGCGGGGTGGATACTCCCGGGAAATTCTGCCAGTACGTTTGGCTGATGGCCGGACAGTCGAGGCCCTCGGGTACCGGGGGACGGCTGATAATCCCAATTACCTTGGGCCTGCGCCTTTGTCTGAAATCGCGGCTCAAATTCGTAATGCTGTCGGCCCGAGTGGCCCCAATCCAGAGTATGTTTTGAGGCTCCACGAGGCCTTGCTGACCATGGGAGTCTCCGATCCCCATGTAGCCGGGATCGCAGAATTATTGAGGAGCCAGTCGTGAGCACAGCGTACATCGAAGCGATTCATCTGGCGGCTCAGCGCAAAGATCCCATGTGTTCGGTCGAGCATGTGGAGTTGGTTGCTGGCCACGGGCTGTCAGGGGACCGGTACTGCGGCATGATTCGTAAGGGTCAGCCCTATCCACAGGGGGCCATCACCTTGGTCGAATCCGAGGCGCTCGACGCTGCCGGAGTCGAACTCGGGAGTCCCTTGGCCCCCGGAGAGAGTCGCCGCAATATTACGACTCGGGGGATCCGCCTCAACGCATTGGTCGGTCGACGGTTTCGCTTGGGAACAGCCCTCCTCGAGGGGTTCGAATTGTGTCACCCCTGCACCCGCCTTCAACGACTCACCAAAAAGCCCCTTCTCAAGGCCTTGCGAAACCGCGGTGGCTTACGTGCCTATATCATCGAGGGGGCAAGAATTAGCGTGGGAGACACCATCGAGTTCGAGCTCGGCAGCACCCCATGAAGGGCTGAGCGTCGACGTCGACGTGCGCTTATTCGTTGAGACTCAAGAGGGTGGAAAAAAGCATTTTCACTGGGACGTTTATGACTTCGCGTCCCCCCACGGCCCCAGCACGCCAGCGCGCATAGTCACCGGCCAACTCGCTGTCGTCGACCGTGGCAACACCAGCCCATTCAACGCCCACCAACCCATCGCGATGCAGTGGAATGTGGGCCAATGCTGTGCCCGCCGCCGCGTAGTCGGACACCCCCGGGGCGCAGGTCCAGGTTTGGTCAGCGAGGGCAATGGAGACCACTTCGCCATCGATGGCGAGCACCTTGCCCAGGGCGACGTGGGGGCCCAGAGGGACCCGAAAAACAGCCCCGATTTGGATAGAGAGGGTCACGATTGGAAGAGGAGTTCGATGGCGTCGGCCATCAGGTGGCGGGACTTTTGGAGTCGATGCCCGTCGGGGACGCCGTACAGACGTCGAATACCGGGCGAGCGGCGTGCCAAGGCCATGGCGAAGTCGATGGAGATCGTCTCATCATGAAGCCCGTGGATAATGACCGCAGGGTGATCGAGGACGACGCCAGCGGCATCACGGCACTGGGTCCAGAGGGCATATGGGAGCTCGACTTCAACGCCACGCCCGCGATGGAAATGGGTTCGCTGGCCCGTATTTGCCCACTTTGCCAGACCATCTTCGCCCAATGCCTCGGCCCAGACTGAATGGATGCCTACAGCAGGTGCCATCAGGAGGACGCGGAGATCTCGATCCGGGGCGCGACTGGCAGCCACAGAGACGGCAAATCCGCCCATGCTGGATCCCACCAAGAGTTGGATGTCGGGGTGTTTCTCCATGGCGTCGGTCACGGCGCTCACCTGATCTTCGAAGGTCCATCCTCGCGCATTCATTAGGGGGGCGATGACGTCGTGTCCCAGGGTTTCGCGTAGATAGCGGGGTTTACTGCCCGTCGGCACACCTTCGAATCCGTGGGCGAACAAAATCTTCATCAGAGCAGCCTTCCGAGAACCGAGGAGAGTAAAGCCAGGCTAGCAAGATCAACGGCGGCGCTCTATAGGCGTGACCGTCGCAATGGTGGCCAAGACCGTGGTCGCAACAAAGGGCCCGACGATCCCGGCGAGTACAAAGACTGCAGCCCAGCCGGTGACAAAGACGTGGAGATGGAGGGACTGCACCATGGAAAGGATGAAATCTGCCATGCAGGCACCGGCGAGCAGCATGCTGAGCGGGCGTGCTGACGGACGCCGCTTACGGACCAGTCGGGCCAGCCCCAGGAGCGAGAGGCAGAGAGCGAGATCGAAAATCACCCACGCCGATTGAATGCTGGGATCGCCGAACCATTTTTGGCCGTCGACTCGTCCGAGCATGAAGGTCCAGGGAATGAGTAATATTGCCTGGAGTGTGAGCAAGAGAGACCAGCGTTTCGCAGGGATACGGGCGACGCTTCGTCGCAGGGTATCCAGCAAGAAGGCACCGAGTTGCGGGCCCGTGAACGCTCGAGCGGTGGCCCAGAGGGCACCGAATCTGAGCGGGTGTTTGATGGTCACCAAATGAGACGGTGTCCATCGGTGTGGTTTGAATCGACTCTTGAATTGTCGCAGACCATCGAAGTTATAGAGCGTTCTGAGCCACCGTGCGGCTCTTTGGAGAGTTTTACTGCCTGTGTCGTATTCCGAGGCGTCCAGTGCGGCCAAGGGGGACACGCCGAGTGTGACGAACTGATCGCCTTGAACGTGTGCCTCCATCATTGCGGTATGGATCAGATATTCCGCCGTGCCGTTGGGTGCGTCGGGCACCCGGATGACATCCTCCAAGAACCAACCGCGCCGTCCATATACCGGCACTGCGGCCAAGAAGCCGATGGATTCATCACCGGCCTCGGCCAGGTAGTACCGCCGGCGCTCGCAGAAGGTGAACGGCGCCAAATCCACCATGAAACGAAGAACACCGGCTTTCCGAGATGCCAGCCACCGAGTCATCACGTGCTCGATGCTGGCCCGAAGTGCTCCCGGAGCATTGGCCAGTTCTTCGGGCATCACCCGTCGGATCCGAACCCCTTTGTTTCGCGCCCGGTTGACTTGGCTCCGTAGGCTGCGTCGGCTGGGGCCCTCCAAGCTATAATCGGCGGGGTCCCATTCCGGTTGGAGACCAATGACCAGGCTGTCGATCTCCGTAATTCCGGCTTTGAGGTGGGTCAGATCATCATCATCGACGCCCACCCAAACGACCTTTTTTCCCCCACGGTGGGCAGCCTCTACGAAAGCCAGGGCATGGGCCGCCATCGCCCTAGAAGCACAGACGGGCCCCCCCGCGACGACCCGATAACGGCCGCACTCGACAAAGGCCACTACGCCTTCACCGCCAGGGTCGAACCAGTATTTGTAGCCCGGCTCCAAGATTTGAAATGAGGTGGCGGCGGTACCGTAGCGCTCCAAGAGCGCCAAGACCCTGGCTTGCTCGGCTGTGGGGGTTGGACTTTGCCATCGCCACCCTTGGTTTTGTCCTTCACTCATCATGGATCAGCGAGGCAACTCCACTCGAAAATTGGCGCCCGGAAGAGGGCCGTTGGCATAGGACAATTGGCCTCCGTGTTTTTCCACGATGTCCATACTCAAGCTCAATCCCAAGCCCGTCCCTTGGCCGACCTCTTTGGTGGTGTAGAAGGGGTCGAAGATGCGCGCTCGCACTTCGGGGTCCACTCCCGGTCCGTCGTCGCTCACGGTAATGATCTGGTGGGTGGCCGTTTGAGTCAGTTCGACCCGGACCATCCCCCCTTCGTTCACGGCGTCGATGGCGTTTTGGAGAAGGTTCATGATCACTTGGTTGAGGAGGGCGGGGAACGCGATCAGAGGGGCCAACTCCTCAGCCTCCAAAGTGACGACGACGTTCTTGTTCGAGAGCTGCTTACCCAAGATCTTGAGGGTGCTCTCTACGCCTTCTCTCAATCGAGTCGGCTGTCGTTCTGCCTCATCGAGGCGAGAGAAAATGCGGAGGTCGTGGATGATGTTCTGCACGCGATCGATGCCCCCCACAGTGTCGTTCACGAGGTCTGCGAGCAGTTCTCGAGGAGCATCCATGGCCAGTGCGTCTCGATGTCGGGTGATTTCATCACTCTTCGCCGGGGCAGCATCCTGGATCAACGCGTCGTTGGCGCCGTAGGCCTCCAATAAGTTCATCAGCCCATCGAGGTCCCGTTGCAGATTGGTGAGGTTGGTGCGGACATAGGTCAGAGGGTTGTTGATCTCGTGCATGACACCGGCGGTCAATTGTTGGACCGACAGGGTTTTCTGCTGTTGCACGATGCGAGCGTTGGCGTCTCGGAGTGCTTGTTCTTGTGCCGTGAGCGCCTCATTGAGTTGTCTTTGACTATTGAGTACATCGACGCTTGCACGGCCGGCGAGGAGCGCCGCGAAGGTGATACAGAGGGAAAATCCGATCCAGGAGAAAAGACCGAAGGTGGTGTCATGCACCATGTCCGTCGAGCGGAGGACGTAAATGATGTGGCCCTCTGAGCGCGCCCATAAGAAAACGCCGAAAAGCACGATCTGAATACCCGAGATCACCCAAACGAACCGCGGTCGATCGGTGAAGATGGGATACATGAAGACCAAGATGGCCGGCGCGACGATCCAACCGGTTTCAAAATCACCCTCTTGGAAGAGTTGGAACATCGTCACGATGCTGTCGAGCAGGATCATGCCGGGGATGATGTCGGCCACTCCGAAGCGGAGACGGTAGAGCACCACCCCCCCAACGGTAATGGCGGCCAAGATCACGAATACGACGGCGCTGTAGAATGCGCGTTTGGGATCCGTTTGTAGGTCTAGAATCCATTCCAAGAGGAGGGCACCGCCCAGCATCAAGACAATGGATGCGTGGGTGACTAAGAAGGCGCGAGTACGCTCTACGCGGATGCTCTCCTGGGTCATGGGGTCAAAGTCTCCAAGCAGCGTTCGACGAATGCTGACGTCAGGGCACGACTGCCCCACCAACGCCGTTCTCCGCCGGGGCCCCACTCTCGTCGAAAGGGACAGGCCGGGTATCCCCCATCGAGGGCCTGTGCGTCCAGAAGGGCTCGCACAGTGGGGGCAGCCTTCGTCATGGCCCCCAAATGGGAGAGAGTCCAGGCCCCTTGAGCTGTCTCTAGGACATCGCCCATCAGGCCATCTAATCTCTGGCGATCCCGTGTTCGTCGAATGATTGCAGCCAAGGCCTCGTCAGCAGCTTTGCGTGCTTTGGAAGACAGGGCACTTCGAATTGCCTTCAACGCGCGTGCCCCTGCAGTATCGACGGTCAGCGCACCGTAGAATGGGGATGCGGGCGTGGTATCACTGCTAAAGAGCTCGCTGAGCGCGACGGCTGCCTTGATCGCAGGCGGTGACGCACCGGGGCTGAGGGACCAGAGCGCCAGCGCTGCCCAGGCGGATTGAGCCGGACACGTCTCCTCTCCAAAACGCGCAGCAAATGTCTTTCGACGTGGGTCTCTTTTGCTCCCCAACCATGGGGGAAAAAGCCCGTTGCGGCGTTGGCCTGCCACCAGTACACGACCGGCATCGACAATCTGCTTGTCGGTGTTTCGCCCCAAGCGCGCCGCAAGTCGAATGGCCCGGGCAGTGGTGTCGATACACACCGCCGCCAGGGGATGATCAAAGCGGGGCCACCCTTCGGATGGGAGGGCCTCGACGAGGGCAATGGCTGCGCTGTGCTCCACGCCCGGCCCATGGGCGCGGAGTTCGGTGATCACCAGGGGTTCGAGCCGGGGGTCCGCCACCTCTCTGGTCTCGAGAAACCCCCAGCGTAGTTGCCGTTCTGCTCTTTTGCCTGATCCCCAATCATCTATGAACGCACTGAGTGCGCGCCGAGCGCGCGGCAGGTCCTCGGCAATCGACGCGCCTTTGGGCTCAGGCTCACCGGCAAAAACGTCGAGTGCCTCGCAAACCCCTGCGGTCCACTCGGTGAGTTCGTCACACAGGGCGGTCAAGACGGGTGGATGTCCCGCTGATGCTGTTGCGGCGGTCATTTGGGCCACGCAGCGTGCCCGGATCTCTTCGAGGCGCCGACCGGCCCCCAAGTGCACCATTTGCCAGAGCGCTGCGCCCTTCCGGTCGGGTCGATGGTTGGCCCCTGCGGCCAAGGCTCGCAATGCGTCGGCCGCGTCACCCTCAGCGAGGGCATGACGGAGGGCGAACGTTGGTTTTCGGGCCACCCAATCGTCGCCATCGGGATCCAAAAAGAGATCGAAGGCATCGGAGAGTGTCTGCCCGAGGCACCCAAAGGCCCGACCGAACGCAGCAAAAGGCGCCGGCGGGCGACCGGCGAGGAGGGCGGGCCCCGCCGTGAAAAGAGCGAACTCGCCGCCACTCTTCAAGGCGGCAATCTCGACCGGATCCGCCGAATGCTCGGCGTTCGTTCCGCGCAAATCACACTCTTGGCCCTCGGCCATCCTTTGTCCTTCTGTGACAAACATGAGGGCCAAGTCCGTGCGGACGGCGGGCGGGACGCCAACCAAGTTCAGTAAGGCCCCTTGGGTCATCATGAGTAATCGACAGACGTCGTTGACCCCATTGGCGACGTCGAGCACATCTCCATCGGCAATATCATCCGCCAAGTCGGCGGCCGCGAAGAACAAGGCCCCCGCTGCAGCGAACTCGAGAGACACGGACGGATCGAGGCCGAGTGCTTCCGAGATGCGCAATGCATAGGCCGGTGGCCAAAGGGGACTCCCTTCGGGTGCACCCGGTGCCGGCAAATGCCGCGTAGCGCGGGCGGTGAGCCGGCTGCGTGCGGAGACCGTGACCGGGGACTTACCCTGCACATGGGCATCGATCAATTGAGTGATTTGGGCGGCCAGAGCCCGGGCGAGATGGCGTTTCATGGGCTTACTATGCCACGTTTTTGTCCTCGAGCCGCCCCTCGAACACAGCAACCGAGTCGGCGGAGGTGGTCGTTGTCTTCAAGTCCGACTATCATGCGCTTCGAACGAGGGGAAATCCCCTATGGAGGCCAAGTGAGAGGACCTGCCGGATTGGGCGCAGACCCACGGACAGACGTCGTGTTGAGCTATCCTCGCGGCGCCGAGGAATTGGCGCGGACGGTCTTCCGGTATTTCCGGACCGCCGGTCTCCGCACTTTCTTCGACCAGGAATCCCTCGAGAACGTCCGTGGTTGGCTTCACCCCCACCACCAGGCGATCTTGCGTGCCAAGGCTCATCTCATCCTCATCGCAGACGATGCTTCGCCCGGCTGGGAACGGGCGACCCTCGATCATGCGGTTCGGGTCTCAGCCATCAGTCCCGGCCTGGAGACCATCATTCTTAGGCAAACGGGCGCAGGCCACGGTTTTGCTGACGATCTTGGTTTGCAGCAATTGGATCTACCGGCCGAGAGAGGACCGAGGGACGAGACTCTCCGGAGTGCCGTCAAACGCGTACGGGCAGCCGAAGGACGTAGACGCTTGCCTGTCGTACAAGGGGCGACCTATCCAGGTCTTCGGGCATATGGTTTCGAAAATGCGGCGACGTTTTTTGGTCGTGATGTCGAGGTGGCTGAAGCCATCGGGCGTCTTGGGCCGCACACCAACGGCGCGCACCGTCGCTGGCTGCGGATCGTCGGGACCCCAGGGTGCGGAGCGAGTTCATTCCTACGCGCAGGTCTGGTGGGTGGCATCCTTCGGGGTGGTCTCCACGGTGCGCCGCCATCCTGGACCTTGGCGGACGTTCATGGACGAGGAAAGCCCCTGACCGCGTTGGCCAAAGCCGTGGGCGCCGCTGTAGGCGGATTGGGCAGCCTGGAAACCGTCGAATCTCAACTCCGACAAGGAGGGTTGCCCGAGCTCTTGGGAGGCCACCTCCCCGAAGATACGGGGATGGTGATGGTCATCGACCCGCTGGAGGCCGTGGGAGACGATGCCGATCCGGCCGACGTGGCTCGATTCGATTTCCTCATCGCCGATGCCTTGGATCGATTCGACCTTCGTTTCTACTTGGTGACGGCAGAACATGTGGGAGCCGATGCCGGCCTCAAGCAATTGCTGCCAAAATTGAGTGATTGCACAGACTTTCACGCCCACGCTTATCGCCTCGGTGGGCTTCGTAGTCAGGCGTGGCGCGAACTGATTGATGGACCATCGACCCTGGCTGACCAGCCTTGGCCGCCGGCGTTGGCTGCGCGGATTCTCGATGATGTCGAGGCCTTGACCGGGGGACCCGGGCCGGCCAATTGGGCCTTGTCGACCCTGTGCGCAGCCCGACGGCAAACCGTTGATTCATATGACGCGTTGGGTGGGGTGCTTCACGGCGCGGAGCGTGCCGCCGATCGACTGGTCTCCGCGCTCCCAGAGGACAATCAGCGCGCGATTCGGACGCTTCTCTGTGCCTTAGTGCGTCGGCGTGGGGGGCTGGATCGACCGGGTCGATTGGATTGGAAGACTGCCCAAGACCTGCTGGGGGGAAGTGAGATTGACCCTCTGGTCAAGATTCTCGCCCGGGGACGCGCAGAAGAGGGCGCGCCGCCATTACCGCTCGTCAGGATCGAAGGTGCTGACGATGAACGGGCGCTCACATTGGCCCACGGTGGCTTGATGGAGCTCTGGTCTACATTGCGTCGTTGGCTGAGCGCCGACCGATCTGTCCGGGCACGCGTGTCGACGGTAACGGCTGCCTGCCGCGATTGGGCTGATGGGGGTCATAGCGCCGATGGGCTGCCCCGCGAGGCACGCTTGGCCTATCTTGCCGGTGCGGATATGACACCCCCTGAGCGCGCCGCGTATCGCACCCGCTTGAATGCCCCAGTCCGGGCCTTTATCGAGGCGGGCGAGCGCGCCGAGGCCAGCCGCAACGAGCGCGCCGAAGCTGCAGCCAATGCGGAAAGACAGGCGGCCTATACTCAAGTCGTCAACGAGCGTGAGAAGGCCCGTCGACGGGTGCGTTTCTTCGCCGTCACAGCCCTTGCATTGGCCATTTTGCTGGCCGCGCTGGCGGTCATCAGTGTACGGGGTCAAAGTCAGGTCTTCACCTTGAGTGACCAACTCGAAACCTTGACTCGCCGTCACGATCGGGTGCTGACCCAAAAAGGGGAAGTCGAGCGACAGCTCATTGCGTCGAAGACCGCAGGCAAGGCGGCCGAGGCAGCCAAGAGCGCCTCTGATGGCGCCCGTCTTCGAGCCGAAGCGTCGAGAGACGAATCTTCCGGATACGCGGATGAACTGCTCGAGGTCAATGGCGACCTCTTGATCAAGATGGCCGACGCCTTTGGGCGTATTCCCGGCAATGACGGCCAATACGCTCACCGACAAGTCATCAAGTGGTTGGACAAGGAACTTGCCAGTCGGACCGAATCGGCGAATGCCGATGGGCGACTGCGTATTTTGGCTGCCCTCAGCCATGAAATCTTGGCCGAAGGTGCGCTCAAGCGTGGGTTGAGACGGGGCGTGCGTGCCCATCTCGAGGCGGCGGTAAAGGTCTTATCTCCCGGGGCCGAGGGGAATAGTCGCCGAGACGTGTTGGCCTTGGCCGAAGCCAAAGGCGACCTGGCTCGGCATCTTCTTTGGCGTGGGGATGGGAGCAGTGGTACGCCGGCTGATGTCGCGACCGCTTTGAACGGTCTAAACGAAGCTATTGTGCTCTGGAATCGAGTGGAGTCCCTCAAACCGATCTCTGATGCCGAGCGTGATCTACGCCTCGATGCGCTCACGGCACGTGGTCGAGCGCACTCTCTTTCCGGTCACCACGAGAAGGCCAATGCAGATTTGAATTCGGTCGTTGGTTTGGTCGAGGCCATGTCTATCAAGAAAGATATCGGCACAGCACTTCGAGTTTCCCGCGTTTTTGTGGAGCGAGGCCAAGCCGCGATTCGGGCGAAAAAATATGATGCGGCACGGGAAATCTTTCGCGGGGGATTGACGGCCATGGAGCCTGCGATCGTCGCTTTTCCCGATAAGCCTGCCCTATTCAAACTTCGCCGAAGACTGCGTGAAGGCCTTCAATCAGTGCCCCAATAGTCGGGGGATTTGTCCTCCGTCGAGGTTCCGGGTAGGCTCACGGCACCGTAAACGTCTCCGACATTCGAGGAGCAGCCATGAGCCAGACCGTCAAGTGCGGCTTGATCCAGTGCAGTAACCCCATCAACGACGAGAGTGTGCCCGTTGCCGAAATTCAGCAGGCAGCGCTCGATAAGCACATCAAATACATCGAACAAGCCGGTGAAGCCGGGGTTCAGATCCTCTGTCTCCAAGAGATCTTCAACGGCCCCTATTTTTGCCCCAGCCAGGATACCCGATGGTATGCCGCGGCCGAGCCGATCCCGGGACCGACCACCGACATCTTGGCCGAATACGCTAAGAAGTACGAAATGGTCATCGTGGTACCGCTCTATGAAGAGGCGATGCGCGGGGTCTATTATAATAGTGCCGCCGTCATTGATGCTGACGGCACCTATCTCGGAAAGTATCGCAAGCAGCACATTCCGCAGACCAATGGCTTTTGGGAGAAGTATTTCTTTAAGCCGGGTGATGGTGGCTATCCGGTCTTCAAGACGCGTTACGCCACGATCGGCGTCTATATTTGCTACGACCGGCATTTCCCGGAGGGGGCTCGTTGTCTCGGCCTCAACGGTGCTGAAATCGTCTTCAATCCCAGCGCGACCGTTGCGGGGCTCAGCCAATATCTTTGGAAGCTCGAGCAGCCGGCCCATGCCGTGGCCAATGGCTACTATGTCGGTGCCATCAACCGAGTGGGGACCGAAGCGCCTTGGAACATTGGCAAATTCTACGGCAATAGCTACTTCGTCAATCCGCGTGGCCAGTTCTTGGCGACCGGCTCTGAGGACGATGACGAGTTGGTCGTCGCCGACCTCGATTTGAACATGATCGACGAGGTCCGCAAGACCTGGCAGTTCTACCGTGATCGTCGACCGGAGGCGTACGACGAGTTGGTGGAATTCTAAATGAGCGGAAAGATGACTGGGGAAGAGATGGTCGCGCTGTGCAAGGAGCACAGCATGTTTACCTGGGCCCGTGGAAAGGATGTCGATCCGTGGCCGATCACCGGGGCCGAAGGGATTTACCTCTTCGGTGCTGATGGTGAACAGATCATCGATTTCAATAGCCAGCTAATGAGTGTCAACATCGGGCATGGTCACCCCAAAGTACGGGCGGCCATGAAGCGCCAGGTGGACGAACTGCTCTACGTTTGGCCCGGTGCGGCGACGGAAATTCGGGCCCGAGTCAGCAAGAAACTCGCGGGTATTTTGCCCGGTCACTTGAACACGGTCTTCTACTGTTTGGGCGGCGCAGAGGCGAACGAGAACGCCATCAAGGCGGCGCGTCTCTATACCGGTCGACATAAGATCCTTGCGCGGTATCGCAGTTATCATGGGGCGACAAACGCCTGCATGCAGCTCACGGGCGATCCCCGTCGCCTCGCCAATGAACCAGGGATGCCGGGCGTGGTTCACGTGATGGATCCCGAGCCCTATGACTACTCCTTTGGCGACACTGACGCCGAAAAGGTGGCCAATAATCTTCGCTATCTCGAAGAAGTCATCATGTACGAGGGTCCGCAGAACATCGCGGCCATGTTCATCGAGACCGTCACCGGGACCAATGGCATTCTGCCGCCGCCGGCAGGCTATCTACAGGGTCTACGGGCCCTTCTGGACAAGTACGGGATTCTCTTGGTCTGCGACGAAGTCATGTGCGGCTTTGGCCGTACCGGAAAGATGTTCGCTTTCGAGCATGGCGGGATCGTGCCCGACATCTTGACCATGGCCAAAGGGTTGACCAGCTCCTATACCCCCCTCGGCTGTATGGCCATCAGCGATGCCATCGCCGCGCACTTCCAAGAGAACGTGTTCTGGGGTGGTCTGACCTATAATAGCCACTGTCTAAGCCTCGCCACCGCCGAAGCGGTTCTCGAGGTGGTGGAAGAAGAAGGTCTCGTCGAAAATTCGGCCAAGATGGGGGCCGTGATGCGCGCCCATATGGAGCGCATGCAGGCTAAACACCCATCGGTTCGTGGATTTAGGTCTATCGGCCTCTTCGGCATGATCGACATTCAGCGTAATCAGCGTGGGGATCGGATGGCACCGTATAATGGCAGCCACCCGGCAATGAAGGCTTTGGGAAAGCATTTTCGGGACAATAATTTGTTCACCTTCGTGCGCTGGGGAAGCTTCATGTGCAACCCCCCTCTCTGCATTACAGAGGCGCAGTTGGCGGCGGCTTTCGAGATTGTCGATCGCGGCCTCGACATCACTGATGCAGCCATGGATTCGGCCTGATCTGCTCCCCCCGAGTCGCGTGCTGTGAGGGCGGCGACCGGGCATCAACTACATTCACGAACTCGCCGTCGGTACCTAAATGAGAGGTAATCGATCGCAATCCAAACCCGAGACCGGGGGAGAGACTATGAGAACAGAGTGGCGTAATTGCGCGATCTTGAGTGTGCTGACGGCCCTCATCGCGATGGGGTGCATGCCCGAAAGCTCCAACGACGATGACGATGACGATGACGGTGCTGGCGGTGCTTCGATGGCTGCGGGCGGCCAAGCCATGGGCGCCGGTGGGCAGGCAATGGGGGGGGGTGGTCAAGCCATGGCCGGTGGTGGTCAAGCCATGGCCGGTGGTGGTCAAGCCATGCCCGGCGGGGAAATGGAGATGATGCCCCCCGACAGTGAGGGGCTGCCCGAGGGCTGTGTGTATCCCGAAGCAGGGCCCATTATCGGACCGGCCGCTGTGATCCCCCGACTCAAATGGGCCGACGCAGTCAATGCTGATGGTGAGCAGGTCGGGCTCGATATGGGTCAGGTTTTCTGCAAGGTGGGCGAGTTTGCGAACGTGGAGACTGTCGCCTTTATCATTGGCGCTGGCTGGTGCGGTTACTGTCCAGACAACTTTCGTCGTGTCGCGGGTCTCGCAGACGACATCTATGCCAATAACGGCATGATTGTTTGGGTCGAGACGCAGGACAACGCCCGGCAACCCATCGACTCGCGCCACGCCAATCGAGCGTTGAGCGAGTATCTTGGCGATGCGCCGGGTTATCGGGTCGGTGACCTGACCACCGAACCGATGATGGGCATGATCAATGACTCGCCTTTGGTCACTGGGTATCCCTCCGGCTTTGTGGTTCGGACCAGCGACATGAAGGTGATCGCCGAGGAGGCGTCGTCGCAGACTTATCTCGACTTGGTAGCGATCTCGGGGAATCCAGAACGAGATTGGGGTTCTCGCGAACTCGTCTTCAACTGCGAGCCAGAGCAGGAGGAAGCGACGGAGCCCAATAATGACGTGACCAATGCGGTCGCCATCGAACCAGGCACCTTTTCCGGTGGCATTTGTGGTCTCGACAAAGACTTCTTCCAGGTGAACATTCAGGGAGCCTGGCAGGTGGATCTCCGTTTTCAGCACGCCGGCGATAGCTACGATCTCGACATTGCGGTCTGGGACCCGAATACCAACCAGCCCCTACGAACGGGCGCTGGATTCGTTGGGTCAGAGTCCGTTGATGACAACGAGAGCTTCCAGTATCAAGGGCCGGCCGTCGTGGCTGTCTATGGGTATGGATATGCGTCTGCGCCCTACGAATTCGAGCTGACTGCCCTCTAGCCTCGGCGGTCAGTTGCGCGGACGCTGATTCTCGAAGGCGACCCGACGGCGGGTCAAGACCACCCGCTCGGGTTCACCGCGGCCCCCGCGTTTGACCCACAAAACGACATCGCTGCCCTCTTCGCCGCGAATGGCCTGGACCGTTTGGCGAAGGCGGCCGCGGGCGTTCATTCCGTTGACCATGACGATGACATCGCCGGAGTTCAGGGCGTCTGCGGCGGGTCCGTCTTCGATAATCCGCGCCACCCGGACCCCCTGTCGGGTGCGTCCCAATACGGCGCCGATGCCCGTCAACTCGGAGACTGCGCGGTCGTCGCTGTACTTGGAGGTCAACGCAAAGTCTCGGACCAATTCGCCATCTGACTTGGCCTCGACGCCGCCGACCAGCGCTTTGCGATAGCCCTCAGCCTCGACGGTGAAGCTCGTGCGGCGTCCAGGGAGGGCCGACAATCGATACTTGCCCTCGGCATCCGTATAGGCGGCGACGCCTTCGGCCAAGGCCCGTGACCGCCATTCGGCAGGCTTGACGAATGCGCCTTCGATGGGTTGGCCCGTACTTGCATCTGTGACGGTGCCCGTAAGCGAAGCCGACGGCTCCATTTCGAGGACGATGCCCTCCAAGGTCTCACCGGGTGCCAGGGTCACCACTTTGGAGTGTCGGGGTCGAAAACCATGGGCTGCAGCCCAGAGGCGAATCCGACCCGGTGCCAAGGGCCCGAGGCTGAAACGGCCGTTGATTTCATCAAAGCTCTGCGCCGGGGGTCCGCCCAATTCGGCGATGAGTGGGCTGGCCGTTACCGAGAAACTCTCGATGGGATCACCGCCCACCTGGACGACGCGTCCCATGATGTATCCGCCTCCCGGGAGCTCGAGGGTCACCTCGCCGGGGGCCTCCACGGTGAGTTTTGTCCGCCCGTGTTCACCGTGGAAGGCGCGGAGTTCGAAAGGACCGTCTTCATCGGGCCAATCGAGGGCGAAACGTCCGCTCAAATCAGCTTGCGTCTTGGCGAGGTATCGTCGCTCACCGGGACGGCGAATGGTCACTAAGGCGTCGACTGCCGGAAACCGGCCGGACACCACGACGCCGTAAACCCCATCTGCTGGCGCGAGCTCTGCATCCCACCGGACCCGCCGTTGGGGCGGCAGCATCGGCGTCGTATGAATCTCGGGCGCGTATCCCCGAGCACTGAATTCCAGACGATCCAATTGCCGGGGTAGACGAATGATGACGAACCCCCCACTTCGATCGGTTTGCGCCAGCTTAGTCTTGTCCCGATCGTAGACTACTCTCACGGTTGCGTTTCGAATCGGGACCCCATCCGGTGCACGAACGGTGCCCACAAGCGCGTGATGGATGATGGGCGCCGGGGACGTGGGTGCAGCCCGTTTTTTCGGTTTTGGTTTTGGTTTTGGTGCCGTGGAGGTCTCGGCGACCGATGGGGCCGGTGGAGTTGGATCGGACATGCCCACCCAAAGGGCGATGAACATGGCGATGAGGAGACCGACGAATCCAATCGTCGATGCCACGCGGCGGGTCTGCATCAGGGCTTGTTGGCCGGCGCTTTGGGCGCGGGCTTCGCCGGCTGTTGTACGCTCTTTGTGAGCTCTGGAGATAGACCCCGCTGTCCGGTTTGGCGTTCCAGCGGCGCCGAATTGAGGTACATCATCACGGCCAGCAACCCGATGATCGCAGTCGCACCCAAGCCCGCTATAATGTGAATCGGCTTCATCTCGTCCCTGCCTTTGCACTCAATGCCTCTCTTTAGTACCGCGACACAGCAGCAATGACCACCCTCCCCACAGGGTCTATTCCCGGGTATGTTGAGATCATGGCAATCCCACTCATCGACAGTCACGCGCATCTGACCTTTGATCTCTTCGACACCGATCGGGACGAAGTGTTGCATCGAGCTCAAAATGAGGGCGTAGAGCGCATCATCACCATCGGCACTGAGTTGACCTCTTCACGGGCCGCGGTGGACTTGGCTGAAAAACATCAAATGATATACGCCTCGGCCGGCGTTCATCCTCACGCGGTGGATGATTTCGACGATTCGGATTGGGAGGCTTTGAGTACACTCTGGGCCCATCCACGCGTCTGTGCCGTGGGTGAAACGGGCCTCGACTACTACTACGATTACGGAGATCGAGCGCGGCAACGTCTCCTCTTTCGGCGTCATTTGGAGGCCGCAGCAGAGGTTGGATTGCCGGTTGTGGTTCATATCCGGGACGCCTTTGATGATGCCTTCGAGTTGATGGCCGATGTCGGTCTCCCCAGTGGGGGCGTAGTCCATTGCTTTACGGGCGGTCCGGCGGCTTGCGAGCGGGCGTTGGCACTCGGGATGTACGTCTCTCTGTCTGGGATCGTTACCTTCAAGAACGCCAAAGCGCTTCGGTCAGCGGTGCCAATCATCCCGGCTGACCGAGTTTTGGTGGAAACCGACGCGCCTTACCTGGCACCGATACCCAATCGAGGGCAGCGCAACGAACCGGGGTTCGTCGTACACACCGCCCGCGTCGTTGCTGAATTGAGGGGAGTGTCCTACGAAGAGCTCTGCCGAACGACGCGGGCCAATACGCTCCGCTTGTTCGGATTACCGTCTACTTGATTGACGGTTCGGCTTTTTCAGTCGTCTTTGGTGTCGAGGCCCAGGGCCTGAGTGACCGCCGCATCATGGTAGAAGGGGTCGAAGACGCCCAAGGGTTCGCGAAGCACAGGGCTTGCGGGGACCGGTAGATTCTTGAGGAACGATTGGGTTGGCGTGACGTCGTAATACACGGGGTCGATGAGCACGATTTCCCCCCGAATGAGGCCCAGGAAATCCCGTGCGCTGATGTCGACCACGACGTGGCAGACGCCCATTTCAGCCTCTGTCGCGTCCAAGAATACGACGCCGTCGGGGCTTCTCAAAAACCGATAATAGGTCGTGTTTTCGCTACTGCTCAGTGCCAAGCCCAGGCCTTCACAATAGCGTCCGTTCACCACCAATCCGGCGAAGAGGTACTGGGTGAGGTAGCGGAACCCCAGCCAGTGACGATAGGTGTTGCCCAAGAAGGACTCCACCACATCATAGGCCGCTTCATCGATGGGCTGGTTACCGAGAAATGGAATACGACCCTCTGGCTGCGGAGCGTCGGGGTCATAGCGCTGATCGAGGGACTGGGGGGTTGGGTGGTACCACGCAACGGGTTCTCCTGCTTCCAGGACACCCTGGTGAAGGTGATATCGACGACCCTCTTCTAACGGATTGAATCGTGTTTTCTGACTCCGCAGATTGGCTGCGGCGCAGACCTGCTCTCGGGCGACTGGGAACATGTGTGCGTTATAAGACGCGTACTGTTCGTCCAAGACGAAGCCGTTGCCGACCATCAAAACATTGGGTACCCCCAAGGTGTCGAAGAGCCCGGCCAACCCATTGGAGAGTTCGCCCGCCAGTTCCGCCGGGTCTACTCTCCCTTGTGCGATCTGGCTTCGACTATGGGTGTAGTTCCACGCGGTGATGATGGCGGATAGAGGGCCGACCGCATGCACTTCTTGGGGATGATCCGGGAAAAGATCGATGAAGTTGAGCACTGCGTCGTCCGCATCCCTGATGACCACCGGCGTTACATCGGGCTCGCCGAGACCGAACTCATTACGCAGCCGTCCGAATTTGGCGGCCCCAATCTGAAAGGGTCCCACTCGAACCTGACCGGTGGGTTGGAGTGGAATGACGCGTCCCGGATCGAAGCCCAAGGCGGCGAGGTGGGGCGCTAGGCGTCCGTAAGACAGGGTGGAGATGAAGACGAGGGCATCTTTGTTGATGGCCTTGAGTGCCGCGCCATCCAAGTGATCGAGGTGAGTGTGACTCAAAACCACCGCTGAAATGGGGAGGAGACCGTCTATATCCAATGTCTTTGGAGGAAAGATGGCTGCCCGTTCGGCTGCCAATCGATGCCGAAAAACTGGATCCACCAAAACACGGACCCCGTCACGTTCCAGGAGGACCGTTTGGTGCCCCAAGAACACGATGTCCATTAGGGATCCACTCGGGACTCGAATGCGCCGATGTCAGGTGTTGCGCCCCGCGGTCGGGCCACATAGTCGTAGTCGACATCTGGGGCGTATGCGCCGTTAGCCCGGTCTACGCAGGCAGAGCCGGGGCCGAGGTGGAAGTCCATACCGGCCCGATCGACGAACATCGGATCTCCCGTAAAGTTGTCCCGTGCGTTGTTGCGGTTGTTGAGGGCGTCAGTCGTCCCAATTCTCACGTTGACGAGGTCGGAATAGACGCCTGCATTGTTCCAGAACAGATTATTGCGCACGAGAGAACCGGCGGCATTTCGACTGATGATCATGGCCCACGCCGTGTTGAACGCGAAGACATTGTTGACGAGCTCAGCATCGGCATCAGTCACGATTGTGGGCCCGCCGCCCTCATTGTCTACAAAGCTACAATTGACGACCCGGCCGCTGGCCGAGTCATCGAACTGAATTGAATTACCGATATTGTTCACAAAGACGGAATTTCGCACGGTCAACTCACCCGCCGACGCGCGAATCATGCCGTACGCGCTCACCAGGCCCACGTTGTTGTTCACGAACCAGCTATTGTCGATTTGCATCTCCGACGCTGTACTCAAAATGAGACTTCGAGCCCCGCGGCCGGTGCTATCTTGAACGAGGACCCGCTTGAGTCTCACGCGGGCGTCGTGGGCGATGAGAACGGGGTATGCGTTATTGGCGATCGCCCCTTCGATGATGACGTCTTCGAGCTTCAAGTTCGTGCGCAGGTCTCTCAAGATCAACTCTTGGCTGGCCGAGACAAAGAGCGTGCTGAAGCGTGGGTTTTGTCCACCATTTCGCAGAGTGACATTGGCCAAGAGGTTGTTCTCGTCGGGCATATCTACGACTGCGACGAGTTCCCCACCACCAGGGCGGGCGCGTGGGTTTTCGAGCGTCCCGCCATCAATAATGATTTCCTCGGGTCGACCAAAGCCAACCAATTGGATCGTATCTCTGAGCCGGAGCGGAAAGTTCTCTGCCGCGTCACCCAGCGCAGGATCGGCTGAATAGCGTCCAGGGCGCGCATAAATTCTCGCGCGTGGGACCCCCGCAACAGAGTCCATTGGGGGCACTTCACGCACTGCATGGGTGAGGGTCCGCCAAGGATTGTTCTGTTCACCGGTGCCGGCGACATCGTCCCCTTGGGTGTCGACCCAATAGGTGCGGTAGCAGGCGCCGTCCACACACTCTGGGCCCGGGTTTGGACAGATGACGCCGCAACCACCGCAATTGGAAATGTCGGTCAATACATCGATGCCGTTGTCGATGACGCCGTCACAGTCATCGTCGATGAAGTTACACACTTCTTCGCTGGCCAAGTCGCCCACGCAGACTGTCCCACCGCTGATGGCATCGCAGCGGAGTTCGCCTCGCGCGCATAGATCGGCATCTTCATCATCACAGGGCCCCAAGAGTCCGGGGAAGTCTTCGTCAGACTCACCGTCACAATCGTTGTCCAACTCGTCGCAGGTTTCGTCTGCGACCTGAGTTTGCTGCTCACAGACGAGCTCGGCATTTTCACATCGCGTAAGGCCGCTGCTGCACTCTCCCAGGTTCCCCGTTACGCAAGCGGTGCCGAGGCCGGGATCCGACTCATCGATCGACCCGTCGCAGTCATCGTCTATCCCGTTGCAGATTTCCTCGCTGGCGTCGACGATGGAGACACACACCACTTCCCCGAATTCGCAGGTCTGTACCCCGGGTCCACACACGCCGGGCTGCAGGGTGTTGCATTCGGCTCCACCGCCCGGATTGCCTTCGTCTAGGCCACCGTCACAATCATCGTCTATCAAGTTGCATTGCTCTTCGGCGGCATCGCCGACTTCGGCATTACACGCTGCCGATCCGTCCGCAGCACACGCATATACACCCGGCGCTCGGCAGATTCCGAGACCTTCGAAACAGACCTGGTCTACATCGAAGCCTTCATCGGTGTCGCCGTCACAGTCGTCGTCGGTTTCGTTACATCGCTCCTCGATGGCGCGGCCTGGCACTGCGCTGCACTCCACTGAGGCCTGGTCTTCGCCGCAGACAATGAGACCCTCTCGGAGACACGCACCGGTGCCCGCGTCGCACACTTCGCCGGTTCCATAGAGCTCATCGACTCTACCGTCGCAGTCGTCATCGGTTTCGTCGCACACCTCTCTGCGGGGAAAGACACTCTGGGAACAGAGGAGTTCACCATCCGTGCAGTTGAGAACACCGCTCGCGCAGGTGCCGTCCAAATCGGTGTCGCACTCTCCGCCTCCGTCTGGATTTTCCTCGTCGATCAGGCCATCACAGTCATCGTCCGTCGCATTACAGGTTTCCGCCGCCGGCTGCCCGGCCAAACCATCACACGCGAGGTCCAGTCCATTCTCTGCACAAACTGTCGTGCCGGGTCCCTGACAGGCGCCCACTCCGACCGTGCAATCCGCGCCCAATTCGAACCCTTCGTCCGTTTCGCCGTCACAATCATCATCTACGTCATTGCAGCGCTCTTCGAAGGGGACGCCGGCCAGTGCGGAGCAAATGACGTTGCCATTGGGACCGCAGATTCGACGGCCATCGCGAAGACATGCGCCGACGCCGGCCGTACATTCGTCCCCGACGCCTTCGGCTTCGTCCACGACCTGATCGCAATCGTCATCGAGACCGTTACAGGATTCGGCACCCGGCTCGGCGGCTCGCTCACAAATGGGTTGGGCATTGCGACAATTGACGACGCCGGCTGCGCAGATCCCGAACTCCCCGGTGTCACACGCGATGCCCCCACCGGGGTTCCCCTCGTCAGCAAGCCCATCACAGTCTTCGTCTAGTCCGTTACAGCGCTCTACCGCCGGGGCGCCGGCCTCAGCAGAACAAATGAGATCTCCCGCGGGGCCGCAAAGCCGCCGCCCTGTGCGTCGACAGGCACCGATACCCACGGCACAGGGGGTACCAGTACCTTCTGCTTCGTCGATTACCCCGTCGCAGTCATCGTCGAAATTGTTGCAGGTCTCCACTTCGGGATCGACTTCGGGCTGACAAATGAAAGCCCCTAGGTCACACATCATGATCCCGGCATTGCACACGCCCAGAAGGTCCGACTCACATGCGGTCCCGCCCCCCGGATTCTCTTCGTCGACTTCGCTATCGCAGTCATCATCGATGGCGTTGCATCGCTCTTCACTGGGTCCACCGGGAATGGCGTCGCATACGACACCGCCCTCGGGGCCACAGACTAAGCGACCTTCTCGGGCACACGCGCCGACGCCACCAAAGCACGGCTGACCGACCCCCGGCGCCTCGTCGAGGAAGCCATCGCAGTCATCGTCCACATCGTTGCATGTCTCTTCGCGAGGCTCTTCGAGTCGGGCGCATAC
>Ga0115011_10000692_pt1 | contig 26262 bp, 17 predicted proteins | sample TroAtlMetagenome_2_FD_88705 | JGI IMG/M metagenome (GOLD analysis project Ga0115011, IMG submission 88705) | Marine eukaryotic phytoplankton communities from Atlantic Ocean - Tropical Atlantic ANT8 Metagenome | ecosystem: Environmental > Aquatic > Marine > Oceanic | place: Tropical Atlantic...
CTGACGATGTAGGGCGATTCACCCTTCTCCCAATGCCCGTAAGTGGTAGTGACGAGTGTGTCATCGGGCAATATTTCAACTGGCGGATAGGCACAGTCTGCCGACCTATGGTTGTCCATCAACCGAACACGATACTGCCCTTCCCTACCATTAACGATATCGTCGTAGGTTCCAACCCAGGCCACCCAGTCGCCGAAGGTGGGTGTGTCGTGTGTGCGATCCCTAAATGAGATGAACAATCGACCGTCCTTCGAGTATCGGCCGGTGTGGCGGTCCCCTGTCAGTGAAGCCGGCAACTCCCTCGGACTAGTCCAAGTTTTGCCTTCGTCGTTGGAAAAGATGACGTACGAGTTTCGGCGGCGAGCGTTTTCGCGCAACAACACGCAAAGCTGTTTTCCGTCAGGTGAACGGATGATGCCTGGCTCACAAAGATGCACATCGCTCCTGGCGAGGATCACCTCGGGGTAGGACCACGTCAGCCCACCGTCTTTGGAGAAGGTTTTGAACAAGGTGAAGACCGGATTACTCTCCCTCTTCATCGCACCTTTAAAAAACCGGCCGTCGTCGTGAAACATAGCTATGTAATTACCCTTTTCAGTTTTTAACGGCTCTAGACATCCCATAACAACTATACCTCCCCAATCGCCGGCTGGCTTCAATTCGCTCCAGCTATCCCCGTCATTCTCACTAATAGCCAGTCGTGCAGGATAAAGCCCAGACCACATGATTAGACGTTTTTGCCCTCTGGCATCAATTACTCGATGAATTGTTGGCACCTCTTTACTCGTTCCCCAATTCTCCGGAGTAGAAAGACGACTACTCCATGTAAGCCCTCCATCATTGCTTCGCTTGTAAACAATACCCCCCCGACCATGCCCCTTAGGATATACGATCAGCATTGTCCTGTTATCTTCCAACAAAACTGTGGTCGGATGACCAAGGTATTGGCCTTTTTCACGATCCACAATAACTTGACGATGCGCTTGTCTTGACAGGTCGATTGTTGGAATCGAATAACCCTTCAATTGCATTTTATCTTCAGCTTGGACAAGCCGCACTACAACGCAAAGACCGGCAAAAATAACAACTAGTCGTTTCATAAGTTAAATTTTGCCTTCTAAAGCCAATTCCCTCTCCAGTTTCATTTTGTACTGTTGATGAGCTTCAATATCTTCCTTAGCACTCGAGCCATAAAAAATAAATCCCAGAGCTCTGCGATTGCGTGAAATACTAATATTTTCATCTGCTCGATGAACTGTCATCGCTTGATGCGCCAGTAAATCTCCAGGTTTTGCACGGCATACTATCTCATTACCCATATCATCCTCTGTACCAAAGTCTGTAATTCCCTGCGAGAAACCGAGAGTCTGTGTGCGCTCATGAAGCCGCATCCCTTTTTTGTGTGAGCCACGCACATAACGCACACATCCATTCTCCTCATCGACGACATCCAAAGCCAACCACATAGTTAGAGCGCAGCAGGGTTCAAGCATAAAATAGTAGCCATCCTGATGTGGGGGAGTTGCTAACCCAATCAAAGGCGGTTTATTAAAATACTGCAGATTTTTCGGCAAAACCGCTTCCCCAAGCAACACTTCAGCCAAACGTCGCGGTTTATCATTAATCAAATCAAAAAAAAATGAATCATGCTGATGCATTCGCTGGATTTGCTTCAGTGATTTAGAGTTACCTTTATCCTCGTAATACACTTCAGACGATCCAAGGCTGGGCATGACTTGTTTCTGGAACCGGGACAATTCGAATCCTATCTCCTCTAACTTATCAGCATCAAAGAAAGAAGAAATAGAAATAAAACCATCGCGGTTATATGACTCAATAATTTGGGATTCTTCCTCCATTAAGTACTAATTGGCAACTAGAAGCATCATTAACGCTACTAGATAAAAACCAAAGAAAAAAACGGCGACCATTATGGCCGCCGTTATAAAGTTATATATTCAACTAATTATCAGATGGCGGCGGCTGCTCCTTTAACCCAACAGACTCAGCAATGTCCCTAAACTCATTCTTTTCTACTGTATTTAGACACTTACCACGCTCATTTAGCTTTTCGTTTATCTTCACAACCTTTTCGGTCATTTGCTCGTGTGTATCTTTGGTTCCACCAGCAAGAACAAAATTTTCTCCCTGAGTAAGACGCTTGTGCCCATCGGTATCGAGCCCAACACCAAGCATCATAGCTTTCTTTTCGTTACTATCCCTTGACACCCACACAATTTAACGCTTTTAAGCAAGTGGTCAAGGGACAAACTAAGTACTTTTACTAACTTTGGATTCTGGCTTTCGTAAAGGAGCATTCGCCGATACTTTTGGCGAACGGTAAATGAAGATTGCCATTGCACAAATCAATACCACGGTCGGAGACTTTGCCGGAAATTCTGACAAGATTATCGATTTCTGGCACCAAGCAGACAAATCGGGTGCCGAAATGGTTGTTTTTCCAGAATTGGCACTCTGCGGCTACCCGCCTAGAGATCTTTTATTAAAAAAAACTTTTTTAATTGAAAATGAAGTAGCACTAGAGCAATTAGCTACAAAAGGAGGTAAAGCCGTGGCAGTAATTGGATTTGCTTCACAAAATAAAAATGGATCTGGCAGACCTGCCTATAATTCGGCAGCAGTTCTACAAAATGGGCAAATACTTGCCACCCGCCACAAATCATTACTCCCAACATACGACGTTTTTGATGAGGACCGATATTTCCAACCAGCTAAAAGCATCGAACCAATAGAAGTCCTCAATAAAAAAATAGGTATTACGATTTGCGAAGATATTTGGAACGACGATGTATTTATTCACGATAGACGTTATGATCGTAAACCCGCAGATGAATTAGCCGCTGCCGGGACTGAGTTATTATTAAATCTCTCAGCCTCACCGTGGTCGCTAGGCAAAGAACATAGCCGGCATGTATTGCTTTCTCAACTATCAGCAAAACACTGTTTGCCGATAGTTTATTGCAACCTAGTTGGAGGAAACGATGAACTAGTATTTGATGGAGGCAGCCAATACTACAATAAGCACGGTGTACTAAGCGCCAATGCCGCGATGTTCGCCGAGGAGTTACTTGTTGTGGATACTGAAAAGACCGAGCCTAAGTCAAATAACACAGAGGACGACAATGCAAAAATTTTTTGCGCTCTATCGCTTGGAGTAAAAGATTACCTTCATAAATGCGGATTTCAATCTGTCGTAATTGGCCTCAGTGGAGGCATTGACTCTGCCGTCACAGCTGCAATAGCCGTCGAAGCTTTAGGTTCTGAAAATGTCCGAGGAGTTGCAATGCCTTCTCAATACTCATCACAAGGAAGTCTTGATGATGCCGAGAGTTTAGCCAAAGCACTGAAAATCCAATATGATCTAGTGCCAATTGAACCAGTATTCGAAAAACTGAAATCTCAATTAGACGTTATATTTGATGGATATGCCGAAGACACTACAGAGGAAAATATGCAAGCTAGAATTCGTGGCAATATACTAATGTCAATGTCCAATAAATTCGGCTCCCTGCTACTTACAACCGGAAACAAAAGCGAATTAGCCGTTGGGTACTGCACCCTTTATGGAGATATGTGTGGAGGTTTAGCTGTTATTAGCGATTTACCTAAGACCCGAGTTTACAGCTTGGCAAAGTGGATTAACCGCAAACAAGAAATTATTCCAGAATCAACCATCAGCAAACCACCGTCCGCTGAACTTCGCCCGGATCAGATTGATCAAGACTCTTTACCAGCCTATGAAGTTCTAGATGACATTCTCGATTCATATATTGTAAATAGCTCAGATGCAGAATCCATAATCTCTTCAGGACACGACTCAGCTACTGTTCAGCGGATAATTCAACTAATTAACAATAACGAATATAAACGCCGGCAAGCAGCACCTGGTATTAAAGTAACCAGCAAGGCCTTCGGCGTAGGCCGCCGGATTCCAGTAGCCAAGCGACATAAATAACTCCCAATAAACAAACTAGCCTGTGAATAGGTTCTGCTTGTCTTTAATGAATCTACTGGCAGTCTCGCGCGTCCTTTAGGTAAATTAAACATGATTCGGACTCCTTCGTTCTACCAATACACATGCAATATACTATCGCTACTTATTGGCTCTATCCTTGTCGGTATTACCTGCCAGATTTCTGCTGATGATATTTCAAAGGAAAACATCATCATCAAACCACGCCCTTCGATTAAAGCGTTAAAAGTTGAAGCACCTCCGGTAATCGATGGGTATCTCGATGAAGCCGCTTGGCAACAGGCGTCGATAGGTGGAGACTTTATCCAATTCGAACCTTTCGACGGCATAAAAATGTCCGAGCGCACCGAGTTTCGAATTTTATATGATGACAACGCAATCTATATCGGGATTTGGGCTTTCGATTCCGAGCCTGAAAAAATTTTAGCGCGAACAATGTCACGCGACAATTTTCCAGACGAAGATGATTATATATTCATTGCGATTGATACTTTTCTCGATCGGCGTAACGGTTACTCTTTTGCAGTAAACCCAAATGGAATTCGTTATGACGCCATTATTACTAACAACAGCTTCGCAGGGAGTAGTTGGGATACGATTTGGAGATGCAAAAGTGTTACTACAGAAAAAGGCTGGTTTAGTGAAATAGCTATTCCGTTCGACTCAGTCTCCTTCGCCCCTAATCAATCGACATGGGGTTTCAACATTTCAAGAACTATACGTCGTAAAAATGAAAAAGGCCGATGGCATAATGAAGGCCGACATTTACGGACATCAAGCATGGCTACTGCAGGAGAAATTCGCGGGCTAAATAACTTAAAAAATGCAAGTAAATGGGAACTGCTCCCATACGGCATAGGTAAATATAATTACAATCATGACAGCAGTAAGGATTCTTCATTAGGTGATTTTGGTGGAGACATATCCTATCGACTAGCTCCAAACCTAAACGCCAGTATGTCTATAAATACAGACTTTGCAGAAACAGAAGTCGATTCAAGACAACTTAACTTCACACGATTCTCCTTAATGTATCCAGAGAAACGCGATTTCTTCCTGAAGGACTCGGGTGTTTTTCAGTTCGGCTCCGGATCAAGGTCAACCCCTCTACCAAGCACTCCTTTTTTCAGTAGGCGAATTGGCCTAAATTCTAACGGAAATCCAACACCAATAAATCTTGCTACCAAGGTTACTGGACGTGTTGGAAAATATAACATAGGCATGATTGGAGCCATGCTTGAATCGCAAGACAATCTAAATTCTCAAAACACTTTTGTTACTCGTGTATCCCGAAATATTCTAGAGCAATCTAATATCGGATTCATCAATACAGTCGGCGATCCAAATTCCAATAATGATGCATACATGATAGGAACCGATTTTAATTACAGAAACACCAAATTCCTCAACGGCAAAACTCTTCGAGCAAATCTATACTCAATGGCAAATTTTGATGAAAAAACAGACTGGAGTTATGCGCATGGTGGAAGCATATACTATCCTAATGACGTAATTTACACGGGTGTTTCTTACTATGGAATTGATGAAGATTTTAAGCCTAAACTAGGCTACACAAGACGAACTGGAGTCAGGCGCTACGGCTCTGCATTTTCAATCAGCCCTAGAACCGAAAACATTAAATGGCTCAGAAGATACTCTTTTGCATATTTTAACCATTTATATACTTCGCTTGATAATGAAATCGAGTCACAAAAGCATTCATTTTATATCCCGCGTCTAGACTTTGAATCCGGACTCGAAATGTCTTTTGAGATTGAGCGAGAATTCGATAAACCTGATAACGATTTTGAAATTTCTGGTGGAGGAATCGTACCTGCAGGAGAATATTGGATAACTGACTACAATCTCGATATCGACTTTCCGGATGCCGGATTAATTAATGGTGGTTTAGGCTATGTGTTCGGTGATTGGTATCATGGAAAAAAACAAACATCTTATACCCGCATTGGATACGATCCTGTCAAATGGCTTAACACCAGCCTTAGCTATACATACAATCTGTTTAAACTTCCTGATAATGAATTTGATGCTCAAGTTGCCTCGTTAAATGCCCGCATTAACTTCACACCAGACATGGGCTGGTCACATCTGATTCAATACGACAACGTATCCGAGTCAATGGGATATAACACTCGATTTTTTTGGGAATTCCAGCCAGGAAAAAAATTCTATGCAGTACTGCGTCAAAATTATGGCGATGAAGCACATCTATTGGAATTAAGAGAAAGCGAATTTTCCATTAAGGCGGTTACTACATTTCGCTTCTAAAGAAGCGAAACCAATATAAAACCATATTGACAGAAAAACATCTGTTAGTTAACAAGTTACCTCTTTAACACTTGGTGGCAACTGCGAACCAAAACGACTGCCACTATAATCCATTATATAACCAGACAAATGGCACTAAGATTAGGCGACGAAGCTCCAAACTTCCAATGCGAGACAACTGAAGGGAAAATTGATTTTCATGAGTGGATAGGAGACAGCTGGGCTGTACTTTTCTCCCATCCAGCTGACTACACACCAGTATGCACTACAGAGCTAGGCTATACAGCTAAGTTGAAACCAGAATTTGACAAACGCGGTGTAAAGACCATAGCTGTAAGCGTAGATCCAATAGAAGATCACCATGGATGGATAAATGACATTAACGAAACGCAAAACACCACGGTTAATTTTCCAATAATCGCCGACCCTGATCGTTCAGTGGCTACAGCTTATGATATGATTCACCCAAATGCTGCAGAGAAATTTACTGTGCGATCAGTATTCATCATCGACCCCAATAAGAAGATACGTTTAACCATCACTTACCCTCCAGCAACTGGTAGGAATTTCGATGAAATACTTCGTGTAATAGATGCACTTCAGCTAACAGACAACCATGCTGTGGCTACTCCTGTAAACTGGACAGATGGAGAAGACTGCATTGTTGTCCCGAATCTCTCCGACGAAGAGGCCGAAGCCAAATTCCCGAAAGGTTTTACTAAAATTAAACCCTACTTAAGGACTACACCTCAACCGAATAAGTGATAGAATTTTACACCAAGGGGAGCTGTCATCTGGCAGCTCCCCTTTTCTTTTAATACAGGTAATGAAACCAACGGATATTCAAATCATAGGCGAAGAAATGGCCATAAAATGGGAAAATGGTGATGAATCATTCGTTAGCTTAGCTAAACTCAGAAAAGCCTGCCCCTGTGCCGGCTGCAAAGGAGAGATGGATGTGATGGGAACCCTATACAAAGGACCGGAACGACCATACAAACTCTCCTCCTTTCGAATTCAATCTATTAAATACGTTGGGGGATACGCCATTCAACCCATGTGGGAGGACGGGCACAACACCGGCTTATTTGCATACGATTACCTTCGTGCCGTGGCTGATTCGCCAGATAAAGAATAGCCACAAATGGTTTGAGACTATGCGTATGACTGTCTAACTTCAGCCATGCGCTTCGCAACTGCCCTGCTTGGGTTAACCTTATTCTACCTTAGCCAAAACTTGGCTATGGCACGAGTTTATCTTGGCAATGAAGTTCTAGCCATGCGCAGCTACAAAACCCTACAAGGCAAACGTGTTGGCCTTCTAACCAATACATCCGGCGTAAACGGCCGAGGCCAATCGATCATTGATATTCTCCACAAATCACCAAAAGTGAAACTCGTCGCATTGTTTGGAGCAGAGCACGGCGTAGACGGCAAAATCCCTGCTGGCAAGGAATTCCCTAATAGCACTCATCGACGAACCGGCCTACCAGTTTATTCTCTCTACGGCCCTGGCCCAGTTCGAAAACCCACTCCAAAAATGCTCCGAAATATCGATTGTCTGGTTTATGACATCCAAGATACCGGGGCAAGGTCGTACACATTCATTAGCACCATGGGCCTGTGCATGGAGGAGTGCGGCAAAGCTGGAGTAGAGTTTATAGTACTAGACCGGCCCAATCCACTTGGTGGTCAGCGCGTCGAAGGACTCATTCTCAATCCACGCTTCAAATCACTAGTTGGTCAGTGGAAAATTCCCTACGTCTATGGAATGACTTCCGGTGAACTAGCATACATGATTAGTGGTGAGGGTTGGATCAGGCACCGACCTAGAATCTCCATCGTCAAAATGAAGGGATGGAAACGATCAATGACTTGGAACAACACCGGGCTTAAATGGGTGCCCACTTCACCAAACATACCTCACGGCGACTCCCCAATGCACTACGTCTCCACTGGCGTATTGGGTGAACTCGGCGCGGGCAGCGGCTTAAGCATTGGCATAGGTGAAGGAATGCCATTTGAATGCGTCGTGTCAACATGGATGAACACCGATGGCATGGCACGTTACCTAAACAGCAAACAATTACCCGGCGTACGCTTCGAGCCAATTCGATTCAAAAGTCGCCGCGTGAAAAACCGTATCTACTCCGGCATCAAGGTTCGTTTTACCAATCGCTCCGTCGCTCCACTCATGCCGATCAACTTCCACATCATTGACGCCGTAAAGGCTGTAGCTAAGCGCGACCTGTTTGCCACCCGATCCAAAAACGGCCGCAGTTTTAACATGTTCGACAAAGTCAACGGCACAGATATGATCCGACGCGATTTGGCAGCAGGCCGCTCCGGAGAGCAAATCGTCAAGTCTTGGAACAAGGACGAAGCTCGCTTCCGTCAACAACGTGCCAAATATCTCTTATATAAGTGACAATTGATGAACAGATCGACCAAAAATACTTTTTTTTCGCGCCAAAATCCTTAAAGTTTTCCGCCGTTTGATCTGGCGATTATTCTGACAACCCCAGCATCAAATTGATATCAAGGATTTATGAGTAACTATTCGAAAGAAGTCTGGAAGGCTCAACAGGACCGGAACGACCAACTTATCAAGGACTCGAAGTTTATGCGCTCGGCTGTCACCTCGCAGGTACTGCCACTTAGCATTGACATCGCCAATACCAACGCGCTAGACCAAAAACAAATCGACACCTTACAGGCACTCGAAATTGAGGCCGCACGAATTTCCATTTCTTCACTAGCATCTCTGGCTACTATTGGTGAACTTGACCATTTAGGTGGAGGACTCGACCTAATCCCAAGTCTAATGCTTACACTCGCTGCAACCGATTACAAGAAAGTGCAGTACACAATTGAAAATGCCCATGCCAGTATAGGCTACTATGCATCTCTGGCTACTTTGGGTTATGTAGATCGAGAATCGGTTGTAAACAAATTCCGCCGCGGACTCGATATCCCCGGCCACGTTTCCTGGGTGCCAGGAGGAACCCAACTCAACGGTGGAAGACTGGGAGTGATGATCCCAGTTGCTGCTGGGCAAGCAATGGGCATGCGATCAAGAGACCCTCAATCTTGGGTCGTTTGTCACTGTGGCGATGCTGGATGGATTGCCGGCCAAGCACTAAACGGATTTAACGCTGCTGATATCGGTAATCTTCCACTAACTTTTGTAATGCAACGAAACGGCATTCAATTGTCTGATTCAAACAAAAATGTAATGGACAAAGATCCTAGAAAGATCGTTGAATCTATGGGTGTTGAGATAGTTGAATTAAAATCGTTGTTTGAAACTAGTGAAATGTATAAGGCTTACAAATATGCACACAGCAAGGCTATGGAAGGCCGGCCAACAATGATTTTCCCAACTGGATTCTCCTCATCCGATGGAGAGAAGGTAGACTTTAACTGGCTGGCTAATCGCTTTGGATTAGAATCTGAGATTGAAGCTATAACCAATAAGAATAAAATCGCCATGGATCAGGAAATCTGGGTACCCGGCGCTTTGATGAGTTATCGTGATATTGTGCCGATGCTCGAATGCGTGCTGCTTGTTAACGATCTGCCCGGCGGTGTTGGTCATCATGATGGTCATATGAAAGGGCGTAACGAAGCAGAAGTCTTGGGCAACGTAATGCTTACCCGTAGCGAAGCTCAACAATCTGCTTTCGATGAGATTTCTATCGCATCCAAGGTAGAAGTAACCACGAAAGCACGCCCTAGAGTTGGCTCAGAAAACCTTACACTTAGCACAGAACAGTTGGCAGAAGTTAGCCTGCCGGAAGCCGGCAAAATGAGTAGCGCCCGAGCCGGCTCAGAAGCTGGCTACGCCGCCGTAGCCAAAGCACATCCAAATGACACATTCATTGTCAGTTGTGATCTCAACCCATCAACTAAGCTCGGAAAAGCTGCTGCACAAATTCCTTCCCAAAATCAAATTGAATTAAGTATTGAAGAACAAGCCGCACTTCTCGTTGCAGACGGTTTAGCCATGAGCTCGAACAAACCACAGGTCAATGTGGTCTCAACATTCTCTGCTTTCTTTGAAGGCATCGCTCGGGAAGGACTCGAACTTTGGCGTTACCAAAGAAACCTCAACGGAATAAACGAAGGACTCAATGTAATTATGCACATGAGTCACGTCGGCGCCTGCACCGGTAGAGATCACTTTTCCGGCTGGAGCCTTGACTGGGTATCACTCGCAATGGGTTATCTTCCCTATGTTGACCGTTTTTATTCCCCCGCTGATGCCCGGGGCGCATTTGTTGCAGTAAAGGATGCATGTGCCCGTTACGGAGCACATATCGTAGCTATCCCTCGCGACAACTTAATAGTTCTCTCTGACGAACAAGGCAATCCGCTTTACAACACCGAAAGCGAATGGGAAGCAGTCACGTTACTCCGTAAACATGACGCTGCAAAGAGCGCGATTCTAGCCCTAGGGGCTACCGCGGGGATCGCCCAACAAGCTGCAGAGGAACTTGGTGGCCAAGCCGACGTTTACGTAATCAACGGCCTGCCGCTGCCAGATGACTTTCTTCAGGATATTTCTGAAAAGTACGACAGTGTTGTAACGGCTGAAGATGGCATTATAGGAACACGCGAATGTGGTATTCGTGGTTTTGCAAGCATGGTAATTTCCGCGACAAGCAATACTGATACAAAAACCGAACATATCGGGATCGTCGATCCGCGAATCGCCCCGTCAGAAGGGCACGAAGAAGTATGGGAACACTTTGGGATCACTTCTAGTGCTATTGTATCCGCTGTAAAGTCCTTGGAATAAAAGCTCCACGCCATCCGATGGACCCTTGTCAGTGAGGGCTTTAATCCCAGTTAGAAGCAAAAATAGCCGGCTTTCAGTTGAAAACCGGCTATTTTAGAAAATGGTGGTAGGAGCAGGACTCGAACCTGCGAAGGCGTAGCCAGCTGATTTACAGTCAGCCCCGTTTGACCACTTCGGTATCCTACCTCCCCCTTAGGGGGCGCGGATTACGCCAAAATGTGGCGCGCTTGTCAAACCTGCAATCCATACTTATCGTCTTCGCCCATGTTTGACGCTCTCAGCGAAAAGCTTCAGAAAACTTTTAAAAACCTTCGTGGTCTCGGAAAAATCTCTGAAACCAATGTTTCGGAATCATTACGCGAGGTGCGTATGGCACTGCTCGACGCTGACGTCAACTTCAAGGTCACAAAACAATTTATCTCTAGAGTCAAAGAGAAGGCCCTAGGCGAAGAAGTTGTCGCAAGCATTCAGCCTGGTCAACAGATCGTCAAAATCATAAACGACGAATTAACCAGCCTTCTTGGGTTTGAACGAAGTGATCTCGATTTACCTCGCGGTTTTGCACAGCCTCTTTGCATGATGATGTGCGGTCTCCATGGTGCAGGTAAAACCACCTCATGCGGGAAACTAGCGAGACTACTGGCCGCTGAAGATCGAAAACCATTGCTTGTAGGTGCAGACATCTATCGACCCGCTGCAATGGATCAGCTTGAGACTCTAGCCAAGCAACTTGGCCTACCGTGTTTCCTTATGCGCGGCGAGAAAGATGTAACAAAAATTGCTGACGCCGCAATGTCCAAAGCAAAGGAGGACGGCATCGATGTAGTGATTTTCGATACTGCAGGCCGACTTCAGATTGATGAACCACTTGTACAGGAGCTTGTTCGTCTGCGAGACAAGATTCAACCTCGAGAGATCTTACTTGTGCTAGACGCCGCGACCGGACAGGAGGCTGTGAGTGTTGCCACACACTTCGACGAGGCCCTCGGCATAACAGGCGCAATCTTAACAAAACTTGATGGCGATGCGCGAGGTGGCGCAGCATTGAGCTTCCGTGAAGTTACTGGCAAACCAATCAAGTTTGCTGGGGTCGGTGAAAAACTAGAAGATTTTGAACCATTCCATCCCGACCGAATGGCATCACGTATCCTTGGAATGGGAGACGTAGTTAGCCTAGTCGAAAAGGCAGCTGAAGCAGTTGACGAAGAGTCCGCTCGTAAACTCGAAGAGCGAATGAAAAAAGGACAATTCACGCTTGAAGATTTCCTTGAACAACTTCGCCAATTAAAAAAACTTGGACCCCTCGAAGGAATTGTTGAAATGCTACCTGGTGGTGGCAATGCCCTAAAAGGAGCAAATCTAGCAAAAAGCGAAAAGGAATTTCGTCAAATGGAAGCCATGATTTGCAGCATGACCTTTGAAGAACGCAATAATCCATCAATTTTAAACGCCCGGCGCCGGCGCCGTATTGCTAACGGAAGCGGAACCACTGTGGCGGCACTTAACAGCCTGCTTAAACGTTTTACCCAAATGCAACAGATGATGAAAAAAATGGGTAAATTCCAAAAAATGATGACCAAAATGGGTGGTGGAATGGGTGCAATGCCCGGCATGGACAAACTACTGGGGCGCTAATTCATAAACCAATAATTTAGCTAATATTATTTAGCGCTTCTTATCATTAAATAGAAGAATCCGATTATATGGACTAGATTGCTGATGGTTTATAATTTAAAATCCATAAAAAGAAAATAGCGCCAAACAAAGCGCCTACTGTATCAATTGAGACATCCATTAATGATCCAATTCGACCGGCTGACCACGATTGATGCCACTCATCAAATGCTGCATAGATCAAAGAGATAAATACCGATCTAGCAATTAATGCTAATGCCGAAAATTTCGCCAAACGTCTAACAATAGCGTTACAGAGTAATACAGCTAAAACAGCATACTCAATAATGTGAGCTATTTTACGTAACAAAAACTGAATAAAGGCAATCGATTCATTAGCGATTTCGGGCATGATCCATTTTAAAATCGGACCGATGATCCTAGAAGTGTTAGCACCTGAAAAAGCACTCGTGGAAAACAAAAAAATAACCAACATCCAAAGAACAACCCACAACCATGGGATTAATTCAGATCGCACGTATTTTTTTTTAACCATCGGCACAAACTCAGAATCATTAGATGTCTGATTATCAATTTATTCTTTACGAAATAAAATCAATTTACAGCACGAAAAAATCTCCTTGAATAGCTAGAAGGCACTACAACCTCAATGGCTCCATTTAGAATGCTCCACGGCCCATTCACGGAAGGGGCCATCTCCAAAATCCCTTCAAACTGAACAACAACCTCACCGGTCGCTTTATGTTTAATAGTTAATTTCGGAGGGATTGACATATCCTTGATAACAAAATCTGACTCAGCCAATTGGTTGTATGAATCATTTTCAAAAAATCGGATCACATAATTACCTGCTGCTAAATTATCAGAAAGCAAAACAGAACCTTTTACCAAAGCTTCACTAACTGTTCGACTACCACCAACATAAACCCATGAAAGGCTGGGCAACTTAGAAGGATCTGTCTCGGGACGATATATGGCAATCCAATCCTTTGCATTCCCGGGACCATAATCAAAATTTACCACCACCTTCTCTCCGACATCAAAAAGCGTTTTAGCCGCCGACACAAAGGGAGGAGGAACCACTTTGAAGCTGTAAGTCGCGAGCTCAACGTAACCATCATTCTCAAAAAATTTCACTAAATATTCACCTACTGGCAACTGGCTAGAAAAAATCATCATACCATCTGCACGTTTTTCTCCAGCAATCTTTGTCCCACTGACATAAGCCCAATCTAACGCATCAACCGAGTTAGGAATCATTCCTTCACCATAAACACCAATCCAATCTTTAGAATTTTTCGGACCATTACCGAAATAAACTTTGATAGCCTCACCGGCGACATAGTTTTTACGATCCGTCGCGACAGTCGGAGGAGCCGGCTTCCGAGCCGCCATACGTATACAGAAATTCCCTAACCCTTTATCAACATTTATTAGCTGCCAATCCTCAGTATCTGTAGTTTTAGTTTTATTCCATAATGTAGATAAACTTTGGCCAATTTCGGGATTATCGTGCATTAATAAACCAGCTTTACTTATTTCCCCCATCCCTGAAAACTCAACAGTCCATGTTCCGTCTTTAATGCCTTCAGGTAATTCGATTGAGATGTCACTAACTGTTACCATGTTATAACCAGATCGCAATGCAAAGGAATCACTCGTGAACAATAGTGTATGGGGAATATTACTTCCTTCCGGCATATCTCCATCATTAGCATAAATACGAAGAACGCCCATTTGATTTTTTTCCAATGGGCTTAACGCAGCAAAATATTCAAACTGAATTTTTCTAATAATACGATGCTCCCTTTCAATATTAAATGAATCTCCCGCTTCACCATTAAAGAAATAGACATCCTCTTCTTCTCCTCTCGGATTATCATAAACAATCATTTCCCCTGAACTGAGCCCGAAAGCCCCTCGAGGATCAATCGATACACCTCCAATCTTAATAGCCTCACCATCATTAAGATAAATCCGAATCTTTCCTTTAGGAATTCCTCCAAGAGGCGACAGCGATGCATAGTACTCAAACTGGATACCAGTTAGATTACTATTTGCCCCATTTAGAACAACCGAATCACCAACTTCCCACCCAGATAGATATGTTTTACCTAAAGAATTTTTTGCGTTCTCATAAACAATTTTCTCATTGTTCTCGCCATCTGGAACCCCAGCCAGTCGAGCTGCAAAATTAGCACTTTCTGCAATCGACTTAAGCTCCCATCCGTCAATAGTTTTCTCCCAAAAATCATCATAACTTTCCCCAACTGTCGGAGGATCATAAAGCAATAATCCTGCTTGGCCTAATCCGATATTTGTAAACTCAACGGACCAGGTCACCTCTTTAGTTCCTTCAGGAAGCTCAAGATTGAGCCCAGTTACGCTAACAGTATTATACTTATTCTGCAGATTGAATTCTCCACTTTCATATAACAAAGTCCCCGGTTTTTTAGCGACTTCGCGACTACCTAAAACGGTTTCAAATGAAAATGAAGTACTATCTATTATTTCACAAATAGTCTGCCTTTCTAATTGAAAAACAGCTATAATAAGCATTAGCACTTTAAATAAATTGGGTCTCTTATTCATAACTCTCCTTTATTCCTAAGTCCCCAGTCATGTAATATAGGCCGACAACAGTCAATACAATCCAATATTGTTTTGAGATCATGAAGTAATATTCAATAATCAAGCAATTAACTATTATCTATATCAGCTCAATTACCTGACTAAGGGCTTCATCAATTTTTGATGTATCCTTACCTCCTCCTCTTGCTTGACTCGGATTGCCACCTCCTTTGCCTCCTACAATTGGAGCAATGATCTGGATAATTTTGCCGGCTTGAATACGATCTATTAAACCTTCAGAAACGCTTGCTACCAACGCTACTCGGCTTCCTACACCAGACCCGAGTACAATTACTCCATTGAACTCTGTTTTTAATGCATCAACAATTGATTGCACCTGATCGCCTTCCAGCGATCCAAGATTTGCAGTAATTAAATTAACCCCATTGACCACCTGAATCTTATCTAATAGAGCTTTTGCCTGACTAGCTGCTTGGCTTTGATGTAAAGTTTTTAACTCCTTCTCAAGTTTTTTTGTTTGTTCCAATGAACTGATTATCTTTTTCTCAAGATCGCGAACAGGAGTATTTAGCTGATCAGCTATAGCAAGAATCCGATCAGCATCAGATCGAGCTTGACGAGAAGCAACCAATCCGGCAACTGCTTCTATACGACGCACCCCAGCAGCAACTGCTGATTCTGATTGAATTCTAAACAACCCCAGCTCCCCAGTAAAACTAACGTGAGTGCCTCCACATAATTCCATCGAGTACCCATCTAAAGCATTAGGCTGCCCACCTATTTGGACAACACGAACTTTATCCCCGTACTTGTCACCAAAGAACTGCAATATATCATCTCGACTAGCAATATCGCTGTAATTTACCTCACCCCAACTAACGCTAGCATTTTCTAAAATACGCTCATTCACAAGTTCCTCAATGTCGCATAATTGCTGTGAGGTTAGCGGTTGGCTATTGAAGTCAAATGTCAATTTTTCTGGCCCTACAAAGGAACCTTTTTGAGTACAATCAGGCGATGTCACCTCATGCAGCGCCCAATGAAAAAGATGCGTCACAGTGTGGTGCCGCTGGATAGCTGCCCGCCGATTCACATCAACTCTCAACTCCACCTCAGATCCTTCAGCAGGAGCCTCCTTCCCTTTAATTACATGCAGAAAAGCATCTCCGACCTTTTGTGTATCAGACACCACAAGTTCTTGACCCCTAAATATAAGAACCCCCGTATCACCCAACTGCCCACCCATTTCTGCATAAAATGGTGATCGATCTAAGACTACTGCTGTTTGCTTTTCATCTTTAAGCACCTCAACGACTTTAGATTTAGTAGAATAAATATCAAAACCAACAAATTCAGTTCTTTCTTCAGTTGCCAAACTGCTAACACTAATGATTTCTTTCTTTTGAGCAGAACGAGCACGATCGCGTTGCTCACTCATCAATTTTTCAAACCCTGAAGTATTTATTGATAATCCAGCCTCGCGAGCCATTAACTGAGTCAAGTCTAACGGAAAGCCATAAGTATCATATAATTTGAATGCAAAATCTCCTGTAAACTCTTTACTATCACCTAACTTTTTCGCCTCCTCCTTAAAAAGCTCAATTCCCCGATCAAGAGTCTTATTAAACGATTGTTCCTCATTATGAATAGTTTCTTGAACAAGGCTTCTCCTTTGAGTGAGTTCTGGAAAAACCCCTCCCATAGATTCAACAAGAACATCCACTAATTTATAAAAAAATGGCTTCTTGAATCCGAGAGTCCTCCCATACCGCACTGCACGACGAAGAATACGACGAAGAACATAGTTTCTATCAGTATTCCCAGGCTGGATTGCATCCGCGATAGAAAAACTAAGTGTTCTGATGTGATCTCCTATAACCCTAAACGCAACATCTACTTTCTCCTGCTCAGTTGGCTCCGTACTGGGCAAAGTAGATTTATATTTCTTGCCACTCTGTTTTTCAAGTTCTGCAAAAATCGGACTAAAAATATCAGTATCATAATTAGAAACTGTTCTAGTAAAATCAGTAAAATTATTTGTTGTCTGCATTATTGCTGTAACACGCTCAAATCCCATCCCTGTGTCAACATGCTTTGCAGCTAAAGGTGAAAATGTACCATCTGCGTTGGCGTTATATTGAATAAAAACAAGATTCCATATCTCAATACAATCAGCACTATCCGAGTTAACAAGCCCACCTTGTGTGTCTCCAGCCGCAGTGAGGTCAACATGTAATTCGCTACAAGGACCACATGGCCCTGTATCCCCCATCATCCAAAAATTATCTTTCTTATTTCCGTATACAATATGAACCTTCGGATCTAAACCCGCTCTTTCAAAAATAGCCGTCCAATAATCGTAAGCTTCTTGATCAAATTCACCCGGATCACCTTTCCCCGGCTTATACACTGTTGCGTAAATACGTTCCTTTGGAAATTTCCATACATCAGCAATAAGCTCCCACGACCATTCAATTGCTTCCTTTTTAAAATAATCGCCAAACGACCAGTTGCCTAGCATCTCAAAAAATGTGTGATGGTAAGTATCCATACCCACATCCTCTAGATCGTTATGTTTTCCGCCGGCCCTAATACATTTTTGAGTATCGACAGCACGGCCCGGTGAATATGGACATTTTTGTTCTCCAAGAAATATTGGAACGAATTGATTCATGCCCGCATTTGTGAATAAAAGATTAGGAGAATCGGGCATCAAGCTAGCAGAAGGCACTATTGTGTGCTGCTTAGCTTCAAAAAAATCGAGAAATGATTGTCGGATCTCAGAACTAGTCATCATGATAACCAAAAACGGCGCGAGAAAGAAAAACCACCATAAGCAATGGCTGCAAGCTAAACTACAGCAGAATTGAACATATTAGACAATTAAATCGTCATGAATTTGGTTTAATAAACCCAATTGGGTATCATTTTTGCGTGCCCATAGGCTATCAGTTCAGGTAGGATTCAACCGCAAATTGTAAGGGAGACATTGTGCATTTTGAGTACTCACAAATTCTTTGGCTGACGATATTAATAGTAGCTTTACTAGGATTGTTCTTTTGGTGGGCATGGCAGAAACGCTCAAGACTGTTAAACCAGTTCGTTCACTCTAAATTAGCCAAACAACTCACGCTTGGCTTATCGACTAATCGTCGTTTAACCAAAATAGGACTACTTATGGTAGCAGTAGCCCTGCTTTTAACCGCAGTAGCAAGACCTAAACTTGGATTTGAATGGCAGGAGATGGAAATGCAAGGCCTCGATATACTTGTCGCGGTTGACACTTCCAGAAGCATGCTTGCCAATGATCAGAATCCTAACCGAATAGAACGAGCCAAGCTTGCCGTACTCGACCTAATGCGTTTAGCCAAACGCGATCGACTTGGTCTTATAGCCTTCTCCGGCACTGCCTTTCTTCAATGCCCACTAACCATCGACAGAAACGCTTTTATGCAAAGTGTTAATTCACTCAATACAAAAATCATACCTCAAGGCGGCACAGCCATCGGCGAGGCTGTCAATGAGGCTGTAAGGGCATTTAAAAAAGAAGAAGACAATCATAAAGTATTGGTGTTATTTACAGATGGAGAAGATCACGAGGAAGGCATTGCAGGTTCAATAGAAAAAGCTAAGGAAATCGGATTGAAAGTTTTTACAGTAGGTATTGGAACACCCGAGGGCGAATTGATTCAGATACGCAATCCACAAACTGGAAACCTTGATTTTATTAAAGACGAAAGCGGTAATGTTGTTAAGTCGCGCCTAAACGAAAATTTTTTACGACAGATTTCTACTGATACAGGCGCTTTCTATCTACCAATGCAAGGTGCAGACACTGCCGAACGCTTATACTCCTCAGGACTGGCAGGGTTAACACCCAGCCGAGTGGAAAACCAAATGACAAAACGCTTTACAGAACGATACAGGTGGCCACTAGGACTCGCTATACTTTTACTCATAATTGAAAGAATACTTCCAGAAATTAAACGCCTTAAACAGAAACGCACCACATCAACAACTCACCGTGCTGCAGCTATATTTATAATTATAACTTCTTCAAGCCTTGTAAAAGCTTCAACAACTGAAGCTCGTCTACATATGGATAATGGTGATTTTTCAAAAGCTCTAGAAGTCTATGAAAGAATACTTCCAAAATATGAGAATGACTCCTCATTAAAAGCTCGCTTACAATACAATGCAGGAACTGCAGCTTATAACACCAAAGATTACGAAAAAGCTGAAGAATACTTCAGAAAAGCACTCAATCAAACAGAAGCTCCACTTTCGTTACAGCAACGCGCTTTTTACAATTTAGGTAATTCTAAGTATCGACTTGGCGAAACAACACAAAACCCAGATGAAAAAATAAAACAATGGACTGATGCCTTAAAACAGTTCCAGGGAGCCTATAGCTTAAGCCAACAATTTGAAGAATCTCCCGAAGATGAAGATGCGCTATTTAATTCTGAATTAGTCAAAAAAAGACTTAAGCAACTCGAGCAGCAGCAGCAGCAGCAGCAAGGAGACAAAAAGCAAAAAAAAGAAAAAGAGCAAGAGAACCAACAACAAAATTCGGAGAACAAAAAAAACGATAAGCAGTCAGAGGATAAAGAAAAACAAGAGGAAGAGGGAAAACAGAAAGAACAAAAACAATCTAACCAACAGCAAAACAAAGACAAACAGGACCAGAAAAAACAAAGTGGGGCTAAGGGAGAAGAAGAAAAAGAACAAGCCAAACCGGGAGAATCTCAAAACCAATCAGATTCTGGACAAACCCAAAAGGATGGCAAAATGACCCCTGAACAAGTCAAGCGATTGCTCGACTCTTTAAAGCAACAAGAAAAATCCCTGATCTATCGACCAACAGAAAAAAGAAAGTCCAATAAGCGCGGAAACATCCGCGACTGGTAAAATGATCCGTTTATTCGTAATCAGCTTTCTCCTAACACATGTGGTTTACGCAAATGCTCAACGAGCAGTAGCGACCTTAGATCGATCGACTGTAGCCGTTGGAGAAGGGGTCGGTTTCAGCATTGCCTGTGAAAATTTTCAGCCATTAAGACTTCCCGGCCTACCGGCTATTCCTGGATTGCGAATATCTAATTCTGGTTCTGGTCGAAGTTTTCAACTTGGAGGCGGGCAACAAATCAGCACTCTTACTTACAACTTTCTTATAACGGCTAATAAAACTGGTACTTACACTATCCCCGGAGTCTCCATCCAATCAAATTCCGATTCATTCAAAACACAGCCACTAAAACTCCGGGTTGTAGCTGCCGATTCACCTGATAATAAAAACCAGATATCTGATTACGCCTTCATCCGCCTTATCCCAAGTAAGAATAAAGCTTATGTTGGAGAACCTATACCGATCGAAATTCAACTATTCTTACAGAATGGACGCTTCAATATGCCAGAACTGACTGCTGAAGGGTTTAACTTAACAGAATACCCCGAGCCCAAATCGTCTAGAGCCCAAAAAGGCAACGCTATCTATCAAGTTCGCACTTTCCAAACAGCTGCCACCCCAGTAAAGGCTGGCAAGCTTAATATTGGACCTGTCAAAATGGATGTGGTTTTAAAAATAAGACAAAATCAACGTCGAAGAAGTCCTTTTAACGATCCATTTGAAGGACTTTTGACAAGATACCAGGATGTTCCAGTAAAGATTGAAGCTAAGGCACAAAACATCACTGTTAAACCTCTACCTACTGAAGGTCGACCTGATAATTTCAACGGTGCTGTTGGACAATTTTCTATGACAGCAAAGGCTTCTCCTCTTGAAGTTACTGTTGGTGATCCAGTCACGATTAACATCGAGCTGTCCGGACTAGGCACAATCGAATCACTTAGTCTTCCCAAACTAGAATTGCTAGGATTTAAGAGCTACGAACCATCTATTTCATCCAAAAGAACTGACCCACTTGGCCTAACCGGAATCAAAGCATTCGAACAAGTAATTATTCCGGAAAATGAAACAATCAAAGAAGTCCCAAAGATTGAAATAACATACTTCGATCCAAAAACAGAAAGTTACAAAATATTATCCCAAGGCCCATTTCCATTAAAAGTAAATCCGAGCACAAAACCTAACTCAATTCCAAGCACATTCATGGCTGAAACTGACTCATCGGATTTTGCAGACGAAAAACCAAAACTATCTGAAATTCTGTGGATTAAATATGAAGAGGGAACCCTAAGCCATGCAACCCCATTTGTAATTCGTCCCACCTTCTGGTTATTACAGTCAATACCATTATTATTTTTCATAGGAGCCTTAAATTGGCGCCGCAAAAAAAATGCATTTGCTAATAACCCTAAATTGCGCAGACAGCTGCAAGTCGAACAAATCACGAGTAAAACCTTAGCTAAATTATTGAAATTAGCCGAAGAAAACAAAGCGTTAGAATTCTACATAGAACTAGCGACAGTTCTTCGAGAACATCTGGGACTAAAATTAGACATCCCCTCAGAGGGCATCACTTGCGATTCTATCGACGAACCACTTGCCCAAAAAAGCATCAATGCAGAAACTCGCGTAATATTGCGCAGATTATTCACCAGCTGTGATGCAGCCAGCTATGCAGCCTCACAATCCACCGCAGAACTACGTGAATGCCTAAACAATTTAAAAAAGGTTATTAGCGATCTAAAATGAATATATTCTGGCGCAAAACAACCAACTCCGCTTGGATATTAATAATATTTTTCTTATCAGAAGTAATCACACTTCATGCAAATTCACTAACATTCAATAAAGCCAACGAATTTTTTGACAACGGAAAATATCTAGAAGCTATACAGGCTTATAATGATTTGAGTACAAATGGCATATCAGTCAATCTGCTATTTAATTTAGGTAATTCTCACTTCAAAGCCGGTGAAATTGGAAAAGCTATGTCCAACTATCGAAGAGCGCTCAAACTTTCCCCTCGCAATCCTGATGTTATTGCCAATCTTCGCTTCGCTCACAAACAGGCACAAACTGAACCAATACCAATTACATTCCGTCAAAAATTATTACGCACACTCTCCATTCAAGAGTGGACCGTAATCACTTCGATTTCAGGCTCACTATTTTTGATACTTATAGGAATATTCCAGCTTAATCCCACATACAGAAAAAGCACAACATGGATAAAGTTTTCTGGAGTCTCCACATGTATCTTGCTTCTATTTTCAGGCATGTCCGTAATAGATTACTTTGGTGATAAACGGGCATTTGCAACCCAAGATGGCGCCATTGTTCACACTGGACCAGTTGAACAGTCACCAGAATTATTTCAGGTTACAGATGGCATGGAGTTGATAGTACTTGGACGCAGTGGAGAATTTATAAATGTACAATCCAGTATTGGTTCAGCTGGATGGATTCATACTAACTCAGTTGCATTCACACTTCCTTGATCACGTAAGAAAAACTTAGTCACCCCTACGGAGAAACCAACTTCTATTATTGATTTTTCCCATCGATTTCACTCAGGGCAGCCCTCACAGAATTAAGTTCTTCTTCACTCAAAAGACCATCTTTATCTACATCACTTTTAAGAAAAACTTTTAAACGTGCTTTCTCGCGAGGCTCCTCGCGCATATCTCGGTTACGCCCACCACTTCTACCCGGTGGACGAGTGATGTATTTCATTAACCAATCCATCGTCTTGAATTTTCCAGCATCAATCTCTTTAGCAATAGTGGCTCTTTCACTTGTATTTAGACGGCCATCCTTATTGATATCATATTCATCATTAATTTCTTTGAAACGACGATCCACCCATTGACGAGCCTGGCTAAACTCTTTCTCATTCAATTCGTTATCTTCGTCCACATCAAATTTGGCAATAATTGGATCGGGATAGCGAAACCGCCTCCGTTCCGGGCGGCGACGCTCAGTTTTAGGAGGATTTAATTTATCATACCGAATTTTCTCGCGTTCTATAGAGCTTAATCGGCCATCCTTGTTGGCATCATACTTAATCAATAACTTCTTTTGAAAATCAGACTTCTCCGAAGCTAAGCTAAAAGGCGCTAGAAACAGCCCAATACAAATCATAAAAGTTACTTTTATTATGTTCATTTTATTTCAAATTATTGACAGTTTTTTCACCTTCAACCTTAAACGGCACTTCATCAAGCGCACTCCATTCATCCTCGAACAACACCCTAACCTTCAACAGATATGTTTTATCAAAAAATATCGGTTTTGTGTATTTCTCTGCAGCAGGTGAAATCCTCCCACCAACCAGACAGGATCTGACCCATCAAGTGTATAGTAAATATCGCCACGCATGGAGGACATCGCTAGCTCAAAACCTGACTTAACTACCCCGCCACGCTTAGATAGATTAGCCGGATCAAGATCAGGCACAAGCCCATGCTCTGCCAACTGATCCAGAACTATATCTGAACGCTTTGGAATAAACTCATTAAACCAGCGATCAACTTCCGGCAACCAATCGTCATCCAATGTTCGAGGCCTCATATCGCCGGATTTACGATCTGGAGGCGCCCAACTATAAGGAGAAGGCTTGCCCCAGCGAGCAGATTCACAAATCACAGACAATTGTATTTCATTAACACGCTTATTAAGCAGCTTTGTAATTGATTCCGGAGTTAGAGCTCCTAGATTATAAAAGTGTTTGTGTAGACGATCCGCAACTGCTTGTCGAAATTCAGAGTTATGCAGACATTGCTGCCAAATCCATTGAGGATTACTTCGAGCATACTCGTCGCCTGCCGGATACGGCCCAGTTCGATTCTCATCAAGTTTCAAGAATGTGTGTTCTGCATCCCACACATAATATCGAAAACCCTCATCCCCATTACGATTCCGGATTCCATACCAATTATTGGCTGAACGATTTGACCCAAAAGAAGTAATCGGGGCATCTAAGTTACCTCCATAAAAAATAACCAACATATAATCTATTAAATTATCCGCATCGAGAAACACTTCGTATTTATTATTACGCGTACCATCAGGATTATTACCAAGAAGCTTTTGATAAGCCTCATCCGACTCCAATCCTGATTTGCAAATCTTCCAAAATCTCTCCCATGCATCCAGGCTCCCATCAGTAGCGAACAACCCATACTGAGTGTCACCTTCTCCCTTACCTTTTCCCCGTCCAATTTTGATCACATCAAAATCTTCTTGTTTACCCTTGAAGTATGAAGCACCAAAAGATGCCTCTGGACGCTCACATACATTAAACAATCCCCAATATTGACCGTTAATGTAAAGGTGACAAAAGTGTCCACGAGCGGTCGATTGACCTAATGACATTTGCATATCCCGGTTAAATTGATCCCGCATGAAGGTACATCTTGGATCATCACTAAGACTCCATGAATAATTACTGAATGTGCGAAGATCTATATTATCGAATTCCTGAGCTGCATCATTTCCAAATACCGGATAATTAAGTTTTCCTGGCCCATATTCATTTCGGAAAAAAAATCTAAATGCATGTTTAGCATTAGCAGACATCCTACTAAAGCCACCCCGGATCCTAACTCCGCAGTTTTCTTGAAAACCAATTTCTCCTTTAACACTAATAAGCTCAAGTGAGCACTTTCTCTCCCACTCCCGACCATCATTTTTTGCATTGGAAAAAATTCCAGATTCTTCATCAAACAAATCATCAATATCCATCACTAGGGAGTAACTAGGAATCGACTTTAAACCATCAAAAATCTTCTCTTTGTAACGTTGATCATTCACCACACGCTGATCCATCCCGTAATTAACATAATTAAAACCCCAATCATAAGGGAAACCTACTGGAGGCAATCCATCGGATGCCTGACTTACTATGTCTCTAGGAAACAAGTAGGTTTGAGTACAAACTTTTGTCGGCTTAAAATCTTTCTTGAATCCAACGACCCGAAGTACGGTTGTTTTATTAATTTTAATTATACCATCTCCTGAGATCTTCCTACTTGCTGCAGTCGGAATAGACCCATCAATAGTGTATCTCAAAACAGCACCTGATGTTTTAGTAGAAACAATTAAATCAAAAGATTCCTCATACAAACCATGAGCCCGACTGAAACTTAGCTTCTCGACTACTCCAACCAAATTAAAATTGTTGGGAGCCCCCGGCGTAGGATCCAGAAAACGAATGGCTCCTCCAATTACAGCCGACTCTGAAGATTTTATTGAATCCAAAGAAATAGGTAAACCATATGAAACATCATCCTGCTGTTTAGGATATTTCATTAAAAAGTGATGCGCCACGGTTTGCCCATCAGGCTTGACTAGACCAAGATATTCTCCATTAGCATTTAATTTAAAGTTTGTATGCAGCTCTTCACTTGGCTTGGAACGATTTTTACCAGATGCAAAAACCAACATATAACCACCTGAATCAATAGTTACAGATGGAAATCTCCAGCCAGCTAAGTTATTAATATCATCCGTTAAACTCCAACCCGTCAGATTTACTTTTTCATCACCCGTATTACGAATTTCAATCCAATCAGAACAATCCCCATCGCGATCATTAATCCCCTTGTCATTCACTGCTAAAAACTCACTAATTATTAAGCGTGCCTCCAATTGGGTAACCGGAATACATAGGAATATAATTAAAAAGATAATAACGCGATGTAATCTTATCATAATAACGAATTAAACAAGCTTAGAAGAAAGCAATTCTTCCGTGAGATTCTATAATTGAAAAGAAAAAAGCGCCGATTAAAATCGACGCATAAAAAGGTTTTTGTAAGTAAACTTACTTTTGGCTACGTCGACGACGCTCGCCTCCTTCGCTTCGTTCGCCTCCTCGACGACCACGTGAAGACCGCTCAGCGCCTTCGCCTCCTCGACGACCACGTGAAGACCGCTCAGCGCCTTCGCCTCCTCGACGACCACTTGAAGACCGCTCAGCACCTTCGCCTCCTCGACGACCACTTGAAGACCGCTCAGACATTGACTTGCGCAAGGCTGAAC
>Ga0115011_10000694_pt1 | contig 26248 bp, 34 predicted proteins | sample TroAtlMetagenome_2_FD_88705 | JGI IMG/M metagenome (GOLD analysis project Ga0115011, IMG submission 88705) | Marine eukaryotic phytoplankton communities from Atlantic Ocean - Tropical Atlantic ANT8 Metagenome | ecosystem: Environmental > Aquatic > Marine > Oceanic | place: Tropical Atlantic...
GATGAGGCTCATAACTTTAAAGCTAAATCTCTTACTAGTATATTAACCAAATGTACTGAGGCTCGATATAGATTTGGATTAACAGGTACTCTAGATGGTACACAAACTCATAAACTCGTATTGGAAGGATTGTTTGGTCCTCATAAAAATATAACAACATCAAAAGCTCTTATTGATAGGGGCGACCTTGCTAATATATTTATTAATATTATATTACTTAAGCATAAGGAAGAAGCATGTAAAGAAGTATCTAAAATGAAATACCAAGACGAGGTAGATTATATTGTTAAGTGCGACGCAAGAAATAATTTTATTAAGAATTTAGCATTAGACCAAAAGGGTAATACATTAATTTTATTCCAATTTGTAGAGAAACATGGTGAACCACTATTTAGATTAATAAATGAAGCTGCTGAGGGATTATGGGGAATAGGTAAAAGAAAAGTATTTTTTGTATCTGGTAAAACCGCAGCTGATATAAGAGAAGAGATAAGAGCTATAACAGAAACAGAAAAGGATGCTATATTAGTATGTTCTTATGGGACATTTTCTACAGGGATAAATATAATTAACTTACATAATATAATTTTCGCCTCTCCTAGTAAGAGTCAGATAAGAGTATTACAAAGTATTGGTAGAGGGTTAAGAAAAAGTAATCAAGATACCATATTATATGATATAAGTGATGACCTACATTGGAAATCTAAAAAGAATTATACATTAAATCATTCAGCAGAGAGGGTTAAAATATATGCTAAAGAAAAGTTTAAATTTAAGGTACATGATGTTAAATTATTATAAATAGATATATGGCAATAGACGCAAATAAATTTCCTGACAGATTGGAAGATGTCCCCGTCAAATTCTTTAAATTAGTATCTGGCGAATCAATAATTGCATATGTACACGAGTTAGAAGATGAGCATACAGGATTAATAGGGTTAGAAGAACCTATGACTGTCCTCGTAGAAGATGACCATCATTTCGTTATGACACCGTGGTTACCATTTGCAGAAAATAAATTACATGTAATGGAAGACTTTAATATTATGTTAACGACAGAAGTTAATATTGATATCAAAGCACATTATATGAGAACTATACTTGATTCCTCTAGACATAATGGAATGAACGAGAACGAATTAGAAGAGCTTCGAAAGATGAGAGGTAACAGTAGCCTCCATTAAATCCTATATCCTGCCTCCCCGGCAAGTCTATTCTATTATATCATATAAATAAGCAAAAGTAAACAGCAAATTGAAAATAAATTTAATTAAATTATCTGTTTACTTTTACCATAAACTATGTTATAATTTATATAAATGGAGATATTATGACTGACACAACGATTGAAAAAATCAAACCTAGAGATAAACCCCACTACGTAAATAATCGACAGTTTAGTTATGCTGTCGTAGATTATGTAACCGAGGCTAACGCGGCCAAAGCTAAAGGAGATAAAAATCCTGTAATTACAGATTATATTGCTACGTGTTTTATGAAAATATGTGAAGGCCTTTCCCATAAACCAAACTTTGTACGATATACTTATCGTGATGAAATGGTAATGGATGGAGTAGAAAATTGTTTAAAAGCAATATATAATTATAGAATAGACGCGTCCACCCGTACGGGTAAACCAAATGCATTTTCTTATTTCACACAAATAGCTTACTTTGCTTTTATACGTAGAATTGTAAAGGAAAAGAAACAAGCTGATATCAAATTTAAATTTATGGAGCAAGCTAATATTGAAGAATTTGTTTCTGGAATAGATATGAATAGTCCTATTGACCAATCATTCCTTGATACACTTCGTGAAAAAATTAGTAAAGTTAGAGAAGTTGATAAACAAGTAAAAGAATTTGAGAAGGAACAAAAGGAAAAGAAGAAAAAAGGATTAGAAAAGGTAATGAATGACTCATAGAGATTTATTAATTATTGGTTATGGTGTAGTTGGCCAAGCAGTATATGAAGGTCTTAATAACGACGAATTAAATTATATAAAAATTATGGACCCGCCGAAAGGTATGAATCCATTAGATGATGGCATTAATGACTATGCAGATTATGGTTATTATGATGGTATTATAATATGTTTACCCACACCACAAGGACCACAAGGTGAATGTGATGATATGTTGGTTGAACAATATCTTTATGACATACGTAAACATTCCCCAGCAGTACCTGTTCTTATTAAATCAACAATATCAGTAGAGTTAGCTGAATTATTAAAAAGCGATCCAAACTTAACATTTAATCCAGAATTTTTGACAGAAGCTGATTCTACAACAGACTTTCAACATCAATCATTTGCTATATTTGGCGGTAATCAAGCTAGATATTGGTATGAAATGTTTCAAAATGCTGGTATATGGATGGCGTCTGTTAAGTTCACCGATATAAGAACAGCAGCATATGCCAAATATACTATTAATTGTTTTCTTGCGACGAAGGTTATATTCTTTAATGAATTATTAAATATGTTTGGTACAGATGGATTTGATGAGTTAACCCATTTAGTAAGTATGGACGATCGTATAGGTAAAAGCCATTTGATGGTACCAGGACCAGATGGTAAACATGGCTTTGGTGGTATGTGTTTCCCTAAAGATACAAGTGCATTTGCAACTTCAGCACGAAGGTCAGGTACACCTTTAACATTATTAGAAAAAGCTAGAGAAATTAATTCAGAACTTAGGGAATTTTATGAGACTTAAAAATTATAATTGGACATTCCCTAGTGCCATTCCACCAGCAATGTGTGACCAAATAATTCAATATGGTTTATCACAAATACCAGTTAAAGGTAAACATGGTGGACAAAGGTTGACTAAATTAAGAGATTCAGATGTAGCTTGGATATATGACAAATGGGTTCTTGATATATGTAATGAATATATAATAAAAGCAAATAAAGATGCTGGTTGGAATTTCCAATGGGCTCCAGTTGATTTTGTTCAATTTACACAGTATAATGTTGGTCAATATTATGGATGGCATAGAGATACTCAAATTCCAGAAACATTTGAAGCTAATTCTCAAATACGAAAGTTAAGTATAACTATAAACCTTAATGATGATTATGAAGGTGGTGAATTTTATATTGATGCTGAAGAACAATATGGAAAAACTAGTCCTAGATTAGTTGATACGTTAAAACCAAAAGGTTCTGTTAGTGTATTCCCATCTGATATATGGCACAAAGTAGACCCAGTTACAAAGGGCACAAGGTATTCAATAGTTGTTTGGGTAAAAGGAGACCCATTTATATGAAAATAGGATTTACATGTTCACCATTTGATTTATTACACGCAGGCCATATAGAAATGTTACGGGAGTGTAAGAAGCATTGCGATTATTTAATATGTGGTATTAATACTGCACCCGTTAAACGTGGTAAACCACCTGTTCAAAGTCTTATGGAAAGACATATACAATTGACAGGTGTAAAATACGTTGATGAGATTATACCATATGAAAATGAAGAAGATTTAATTAATTTACTTAAACTTAAAATGCCTGATATAAGATTTGTTGGTGCAGATTATCATGGTAAAGATTTTACAGGCAGTGAATTAGAAATAGAAATATTTTATAATAACCGTCAGCATCCATTTTCATCAAGGGAGCTCAAGAATAGAGTTATCCATTGGTGCTTTGAAGGTAAGCAACATTCAAAAGATTCAATTAAAGAACTATTAGATAATACAGGACATACTAGGGTATGAAAATAGCTTTATTAAATGATACCCATTGTGGTGTCAGGAATTCCTCACAAATATTCATAGACTTTCAAGAGAGATTTTATAATGAAATCTTTTTTCCATATTGTGAGAATAATAATATAAAACATATAATCCATCTTGGTGATTATTATGACCATAGGAAGTTTGTAAATTTTAAAGCATTGAATGCTAACCGCAGACATTTCCTTGAGCCAATGAAAAAAGCTGGTATAACTATGGATATAGTTCCTGGAAATCATGATGTGTTTCATAAAAATACAAATGAACTTTGTTCTCTTAAAGAACTCTTAGGATATTATACAAGCAATATTAATATTATAATGAAACCTTCCACATTAAATTATGATGGATTGGACATTCATTTATTGCCATGGATTAATCCAGAAAATTATGACCATTCAATGGAATTTGTTGCAAAAAATAAAGGTATACTTATGGCACATTTAGAGTTGCAAGGCTTTGAAATGATGAGAGGTATTAAGCAACCTATGGGAAATGGTATGGGTGTTGAACCATTCAAACATTATGATTTATGTTTATCTGGTCATTATCATGCAAGTTCACAACAAGGTAATATAAGATACTTAGGATGTCAAATGGAATTCACATGGGCTGATGCTGGTGACCAAAAATATTTTCATATATTTGACACAGATACCCAAGAAGTAGAAAGAATTGGTAATCCTCTAAAGATATTTGAGAAAATACATTATGATGATACTACTATAGATTATACAAAATACGATATAAATACTTGTATAAACAAATTCGTTAAAGTCATTGTGGGAAATAAGTCGAACCCATTTATGTTTGATAGGTTTATTGAACGGATATCAGAACTTAATACGCATGATTTAAAAATTGCTGAAAATTTCTCTGAATTCTTAGGTGAGAATGTAGTGACCAATATAGAAGAAATAGAAAATACGACTGATTTAATGGCAAATTATATAGATGGTGTTAATACGGATTTGAATAAGGATAAACTAAAGACCCTTATGAATTCTCTATATAACGATGCTTTAGACATGGAGATACAATAATGCAAGGAAAAACGAGAAACAGATTAGCATGGCTAGTTTTATTTGGAGCTGTACTAGTTATAATTTTTATGATGTCAGGTTGCGCTATGATTGATAACCAATGGGCGAAAGCTAAAGGGTTGGTTGGAATAGAAGCAACATGTGAGGGAACTGAATGCGAGAGCGAAACCGTTACGGAATAATATTATTACTTTTATCATTACCTATATTAGCTGAAGTTGAGTGGACTGATTTTAGTCCCAAACCTGAAGTAGTAGAACCCATAGTGGTCGAAGAAGTAACTACAGAAGTTGCTGAGGTAATTGAAGAAGAAAACATTGATGATGGAGATAGATATGAAAAATATCGTACTCACTTTGAAGATAAAGAACTTGTATTAATGGTGCTTGGTGGTGTAGAATGGTGGAATAAAAACTGCGGAAAACTATCAGGCACTGGTGAATATTTTATGAATCGTGCTATCGATTATCATGAAATAACTGATGAACAACTAATTGGTTCTATGACTTTTCAAACAGGTCATTTTGCCGCAGCACTATATAATGATTGTGACGTATTTTTAGGCCAAGTAAAAAGTATTGGTTTAGATGTAATGCTCACTAAAACCCCACAGGAGACTAAACTTGATACAATTCCAGACTCTACGATATAAAAATTTTCTTTCAACTGGAAACAATCCCATAACCATAAATTTAAATAAGAGTAAATCAACTCTTATTGTAGGTAATAATGGGTCCGGTAAATCTACAATCCTTGATGCATTATCTTTTGCTCTCTTTGGTAAACCCCATCGTAACGTTAATAAAAATGGATTGGTGAATTCAGTTAATGGTAAAGGATGTGAGGTAGAAGTAGAATTTGAAACAGCTGGTCATGACTTTAAAGTTATTAGGGGAATAAAACCAAATAAGTTTGAAGTATATCAGAATAATAAAATGATAGACCAACAATCAAACGTTAGAGACTATCAAAAATTTTTAGAACAAAACATATTAAAGCTTAATCATAAATCATTCCATCAGATTGTCGTATTAGGTTCTAGTTCATTCGTACCTTTTATGCAATTAAAGTCCCACGATCGACGTGATGTCATTGAAGACCTCTTAGACATAAACATATTTTCCAAAATGAAGGTCATATTACGTGAAAGAAATTCTAGGAATAAGGAATTAGCTAAAAGTACTAAAATAAAAGTAGATGCTCAAAAGGATAAAATTGAATATCAGAAAAAACACCTTAACCAATTAGAAGAAATAAATGAAGAAGCAAAACAATCTTTTGATGATGAGATTAACGACTGTCAAGAAAAACTTGATAAATTAAGAAAAGAATTAGAAAAATATCCATACGGACTTGAACAAAAATTAAAAACTTTAAGAGATATAAAAGATAAGTTATCTGCAGAAGAGGGTAAATGTAATCATGTTATGAAAGAACTTGTTGGTACAGCCAAGTTTTTTGAGAATAATGATGATTGTCCTAAATGTACACAACCAATTAATCCCCAATTAAAGAATGCAATGCTTATTGAAATTAAAGACCAGGCTAAAAAGACTCAACAAGAAGTGGACCATAATGAAGCAAAATATAATTCTACTTGTTTAGCAATAGAACAAGCAAGAGATGATATTAATTCTATGCTTGATACTAATAGGAAAATTAATTGGTGTTCAGATAGAATAACTCAATTGCAAAGTAATAAAGTTAAAGAAGTTGATATGAATCAACCAATGAATGATTTAATTGATATGACATATAAACTTGGTGAGATGCAAGACACATATAATGACGCCTCTCAAGAATTATTATATAATGATGTTGCATCTGAAATGTTAAAAGATACTGGCATAAGAACTAAAGTGATAAAAGAATACTTACCAGCTATGAATGCTCTTATTAATAAGTACCTTCAAGTATTAGAATTCTTTGTAGCATTTCATTTAGATGAGAACTTTCAAGAGACAATAAAGTCCAGGCATCGTGATACATTCGTATATGATAATTTTTCTGAAGGTGAAAAGATGAGAATCGATTTAAGTCTACTATTTGCATGGAGACAAATAGCTAAGATGAAGAATTCTACCAATACAAATTTGCTTATTCTTGACGAGACTTTCGATTCGAGTCTAGATGAGGACGGGGTGGATAATCTGATGAAAATATTGTTGACTCTCGAGGACGGTACTAATACATTTATTATTAGTCATAAACCTGATTTATTGGAAAATAAACTAAAAGATAAAATTCAGTTTATCAAAAAGAACAATTTCTCCACGATTTCTTGAGTCTAGGACGGCTTTAGGAAACTCAATATCTAGATTTATTTATTACGTTTTACGTTTTTTCTTATAGAAAAATATTCTAAATTTAGGCTGTTTTATAGTAAAATAGTACTTTATGCGCTTTATGGTCGCATAAAGTTACACGCCAGCTGAAAACTATGGTATAATAGTACTATTAAAATAAAAAAGGAACTAAAAAATTGATTACACACACTATGGATTTTGACCCAAATATTTCAGTTTTCGAACTATTTAAAACTTTAAACTTTTTTGGGGCCAAACTTATATCATTAAACGAACAACCAAATTTACCCCTCCCTTCAATAACAATTGAAATTACTAAACCAAACTTGGACAAATTATTAACTCAAATATAAAATCACCTGGCCTACTGACTCGTTCACACTGGACCCATAAGTTTTTACACGAAACCACCAAACTATGGTATAATAGTACTATAAACAATAAAAAAGGACATTAAATTATGAATATCGCAATTGAAAAATTATTAAAAGATAACCCTGACAAGGTTCATTTTACCACTAAGGAAATTAAGAAGGCTGCTTCTGATATGGGGGAAAATCCTCGTAATGCTTATACATTTATTAAGTATAGAGAAAAATGCCCAATAGTTAGACGTGGTACTTATGACTTATCAATGTTATTGCCAAAAGATTCAAGGCCTAAAAAAGACCCAGAGATGTCTTATGCATCTTCAACTGCGGTTGCTTCAGTTTCAAATGATGAAGTTTTTGTTCCTTCTTTTGATAAGACATTTGTTCCTTGGGGTAACTTTACAGAATTATTAAAACTCATTAGGTCGGGTATGTTTTATCCAACCTTTGTTTCTGGATTATCTGGTAATGGTAAAACATTTATGATTGAACAGGCATGTGCAAAGCTTAAACGTGAATATGTTCGAGTTCAGATTTCTCCTGAAACGGATGAAGATGATTTAATTGGTGGATTCCGTCTTATTAAAGGTGAGACAGTTTTCCAAAAAGGACCAGTTATTAAAGCTATGGAAGCTGGAGCAATCTTAATGATTGACGAAATTGACCGAGGTACTAATAAGATTATGTGTTTACAGGGTGTCCTTGAAGGTAAGCCAGTTTTAGTTAAAAAGACTGGTGAAGTTATTGAACCTAAAGAAGGTTTCAATGTTATTGCCACTGCTAACACAAAAGGTAAAGGTTCAGAAGACGGACGTTACTCAGGTGCCACAATTATTGATGATGCTTTTTTAGAGAGATTTACAATTACTCTTGAACAAACTTTCCCAGCTATTAAAACTGAGAAAAAAATTGTTATGAAACATATGCAAAAGTTTGAGGCTATTGATGATGAATTTGCGGACCTTTTAGTTGGTTGGGCAGATGCTATTAGGAAGACTTTTTATGATGAAGGTATTGACGAAGTTATTTCAACTCGTAGATTATGCCACATCGTTCAGACTTTTTCAATTTTTGGAAAACGTGATAAAGCAATTGCTTTATGTGTAAATCGTTTTGATGAAGATACTAAAGCTGCTTTTATTGACTTATATGAAAAAGTTGATGCTACAATTAATGCTCCTGAACCTGAAGTTGATGAAGATGGTATTCCTCTTGGAAGAGAAGAAGCATCTTTTAAAGATAACAACAATTGGGAGGACGAATAATAATGCCATTAAATATTTCAGCTCAAGAATATTTAGCTAAGCTATTAGCTAAAGAGAATTTATCAGTTCAACATGGTAATTACTCAACAGCTTCATTTGATATTAAAAATAGAGTGTTGAGGTTACCACTTTGGGCTGATAAAGGTAAAGATGTTTATGACCTTCTTGTTGGACATGAAGTTGGGCATGCTCTTTACACTCCTGAAGATGGGTGGCATGATTCTGAAAAGAAAATTAGACATATTCCTAGAGCTTATTTAAATATCGTTGAAGATATTCGTATTGAACGTATGATACAAGAGACATATCCTGGTATCGTTCGTAGATTTATGTTAGGTTATAAGAGATTGTTTGATGATAATTTATTTGGTACTGATGATAGAGACATTAACAAAGCTGGTCTTATGGATAGGCTTAATGTTCATTCAAAAGGTAGAGGTTATGTTCCAATTGAATTCTCAGATGAAGAGTCTCCATTAGTTAAAGAAGCTATGGAAGTTAAAACTTGGGATGACGTTGTCAATGTTTGTGAAAAATTATTTGCTTTTGTTGATGAAAACGAAGAAGATGAAGAAATGCCTGAAGGTACTGGCGCTGATTTTCCATCTAATGATATGGACGGTGATGATGATGCTGAAACTGAAAATCCTAAAGGTACTACTCCTCCAGAAGATGATGATGAAATGGATGAAGAAGGTGAAGGTGACAATGGCGGTGAATCTGAAGAAGAAAGTAAAGATAAAGAAACTAAAGAAAAACCAGCTGATAAACATTCCCCTTGGACTGAAGAAAATTTTCGAAAAAACGAAGAAGATTTACTTGAAACGCAAGAATCTAGGCACGAAGGTTCAGCGCAATCATCATATTCATCAGGAATTACAGATGAAAATTTAGAAAAAATTGTTTTTTCTTATAAAGAAGCAAAAGCTTTTAGAGATGCATATATTGAAAAGGCTGATGAATATGACCATGATTATATACCTTACCATCATGAATCAATTATAGAAGATTGGGACAAATCAAAGCCAGGATTTAATTCTACAGCTAATTTATTGGCTAAAGACTTTGAACGTAAGAAGGCTGCTTTTGAATATTCAAGAGCTATTACTGCAAAGACTGGAAAACTTGACCCATTAAAGCTTCATTCATATAAAATTTCTGAAGACATATTCCTTACAACTACTCAATTGGCACAAGCTAAATCACACGGAATTATGATGTTCGTTGATTACTCTGGGTCAATGTGTGATATCGTTGAAGATGTAATTAATCAGGCAATTACGATTGCAATGTTTTGTAGAAAAGTTAATATTCCTTTTGAGGCATATTCATTTAGTACTACAGGATATCGTTCAGTTTCAGAAATTGAAAAAGAAATTGTTATTAAAGGAAACGAATTAGATTCTTTAGATGGTGTTAAAGTTGTTGAAATGTTTTCTTCTAAAATGAATACTAAAACTTTTGAAGAAGCTTCTTTTACCCAATTTGCATGTTCTAAAGCACACTCATACAGAGGGAGTAAGTCTTATTATGTAAGTGGAAACAGATTATCTGATATTGATACAATGGGTTCAACACCTCTTATTCAAACTACGATTTTGGCAGCTAAGCTTACTAATGAATTTCAAAAGAAGCATGCAATACAAAAGACGAATATAATGATTTTGACTGATGGTTACCCTGACCAAGTAGCTGCTAATTTTGATGATGATGCTGATGTTAGAACTCATCGTAATAAAAAATTGGTTAACTTTGATGGTAAACTTATTAAAGGTGATAATTCAAGAGAGCTTTATAAAAATGCTTTAATTAGACTTAAGGAAATTACTGGTGCTAAAATCATAGGTATGCATTTGGCACATGATGCTTCTTCTTTTGGTCAAGGGTTTTGGGACATTAAAGATGGCGAAGACTTTAAAGAAGTTATTAAAAAATGGAGAAGAAATAACTTTTCAGTTTGGACAAACCAAAAAGGTTATGACGATTACTTTATAATTAAAGTTGGTCATAAAAATGTTGATGAAGAATTTACACCTAAAAAAACTGAGTCAATCAGGGACATTAGGAATGAATTTAAAAAATTCAACAAAACTAAAAAACACACAAAACAATTAGTTGGGAGGATTGCTGATGCAGTGGCAGTATAAAGTATGTGCGTTAGGGTTGCTATTTTCAGCAGCGATTAATGCGAATGGGTTACATTTTAATGTTGACCCTAACACAATAAAAGGAGGCTATTCTTATATAACCGACCCTACAGGAACTTTTGACAAAGTTCATAAATTTTCTATTAAAGATAAATGTGGAAATAATATAAGAGATTTATCAGGAATGAATATCATTGGTGAAATGGAAGACAGTGATTGTGGTGAAAATTCTGTAAGGTCAGAAATATATGAAGAGGTTTGGGAAGATAATTTACGTGGTGATATTCAGCCTGTCCATCAGTGGTATAGTTGGAATGTTTATTTGCCAGAAAATTTTCCTATACAAGAGACTGGAAAATTATTGCTTGGGCAATTCCATAATGGAGAATGTCCACATGTGTCTTTTACAAGTCGAGGTTCAAAATGGTTAGACTATGCTGAAGACGAAGACACATTACATTTCGAAACAATGAAGTTGTGGTATGGTGATTGTGAATCAGTAGTTCGCAAACCAATAATTAAAATGTCAGAATTGCGAGGCAAATGGTCTCATTTTGTATTAGAAATGCATTGGGCTGGAGCTAGGGAAGGAAATGGCTTAGCGAAAATGTGGATTGATGGTGAATTGGTATTAGACTATAAGGGTAGAACCTTAACACCACAAAAAGAAGATTTAAACTTTATGAAAGTTGGTGTTTACCAATGTTGTAACGAAGGAACTATATTACCTGCAGATGCTATGTTCACAACACCTGAAAAAAATATGAAAAATATTTTCCTATAACTGTTTACTTTCCCCTATAATTATGATATAATAATACTATTATGAAATTTAGTAATATAACAAGTGATGAAATTAATCACATCATTAAACAAAAGAATAATCTTATGAAATTTAATGAACATAAAAATCTGAACGATGTTGCGAAATATGTAGAAAAAACCTATTCAGGTCATTATACATCTGCAAATGGAATTCAAAGTATGGACCTAATCTCGTCTTCTGGACGTGGATTAGATTTTTGTCTTGGTAACGTAATGAAATACGCAGCAAGATATGGTAAGAAAAATGGAGCTAATAAAATAGACTTAATGAAAATAATTCATTATACTTTATTGGCAATGAATGAACATGATATAAAGGAGAAAATGGATGAATCTAAATCCACAGACAATTGATGTCTTAAATAATTATCAACAAATCAATAGTAATGTTGCATTAGGTGAACCTGGATATGTTCGAACAATGTCAGTATCTAAAACACTTATGGCAAAAACAGATATACCTGACCAATTTCCATATGAATTTGGAATATATGATTTAGGTGAGTTTTTAGCTTGTATTAGCATGTTTGATAATCCAACACTTGCGTTCGATCCTGATAAAAAATTCTGTAATATTACAGATGGTATTACAAGCTTTAAATATTTTTTCTCCGATAAAGAGATTCTAACAGTCCCTACGAAGGATATTGAGTTAGAATGTGGGGATGTAGGTTTTACACTAACACATGACGAATTAAATCGACTAAGGAAAGCTTCTGCAACACTTAAAACAAATCAATTAAGTGTACGTAAGAGTTCAACTGGAAGTCATTTTATTGAGTGTGTTATTGAGGATAAGAGTAATCCTACCTCAAATCAATTCACATTAAACATTTCAAATTGTAGTATAAATACTACTGCAGAGTTTGATTTTGTTTTTGATATGAATAATTTTAAATTCGTCAATGCTGACTCTTATGAGTTTGGTATTGATAAGAAGCTTATAGCTTCTGTAATGGCGGGCAGTACACAATATTGGATTGCTCTTGATAAAACAACAACATATAAGGAATGATATGGCAAAGAAAACTGATGACGTAGTCGAAGACATAGTTGAAGAAACGACAGAACCTAAAATTGATGAGGCTCCACAGCCTACAGGTGCGGGTTTAAACTTATCTGATATTACATCTGCAGTTCAAATTATCGATGTATGTACTAAACGTGGTGCATTTAACGGTGATGAATTGGCTGATGTAGGTGCGGTAAGAAATCGTTTACAAGCTTTTGTAATTGCTTCTACGCCAAAACCAGAAGCAACAACGTAAGTTAAACACTTTTATATTATGAGGTATTCGTGGAAGAATTTCTATTTGTAGAAAAATATAGACCAAATACCATTGAGGATTGCATTCTCCCTAAAGGCTTAAAAGATACTTTTCTTGAAATAGTCACTAAGGGAGAACTTCCTAATATGATGTTTACAGGTTCAGCTGGCATAGGTAAAACTACCGTTGCTAAAGCTTTATGCAATGAGTTAGATTTAGACTATATGATGATTAATGGGTCTGAAGATGGCAACATTGATACCCTTCGTGGTAAAATTAAACAATTTGCAAGTACAGTATCATTACATGGTGGACAAAAAGTTGTTATCCTTGATGAGGCTGATTACTTAAATCCACAATCTACACAACCCGCATTGCGTGGGTTTATCGAAGAGTTCTCTCAAAATTGTAGATTTATATTAACTTGTAATTTTAAAAATCGTATTATAGACCCACTTCATTCGAGGTGTTCTATATATGAATTTAACATAGGAAACAAAGAAAAGATGGCTATGCAATTTATGCAACGCCTTCAATTTATTCTTGATTCCGAAGGAATTAAATATGAAAATCAGGTTCTTGCTGAACTGATTATGAAATACATTCCCGATTGGAGACGTGTCATTAATGAATGTCAAAGATATGGAATGAGTGGTACCATTGATACCGGCATTCTTGTTACTCTATCTGAGTCAAGCGTTGCTGGATTAATGAATGATTTGAAATCTAAAAACTTTAAAAATATGCGTAAATGGGTTACTGATAACATGGACGTAGAATCATCAAAGTTATTTAGAATGGTTTATGACAATATGGTTGAGTATGTAATGCCTTCGAGCATTCCGCAATTAGTACTTATACTTGCTGATTATTCTTATAAGGATAGTTTTGTTGCAGACCATGAATTGAACGTAGTGGCATGTATGACAGAAATAATGTCACAAATTAAATTTAAATGATAATATTGTTAGCAATCGCTATTCCAATAATAGTAATATTGTTATTAATATTTAAATAGGAGAATAGATATGGAATTGACGAGTCTTCAAAAATTACCTTCATTAACTGAATTATTTTTCGGTAAAGGTATAGACCCAGCAACTGACAAACCTTATCCCAAAGCAGCACCTAAAAAGGCTGCAGCGAAAAAGGTTTCAAAAAAACAACTTTTAAAATAGGAGATAATTATGCTACAAGAATTAGCAATGTATTCTTCTATCATTGTTGCATTAGCTATGGTTAATGTTGTTTGGCAATTAGAAAAGGCTAGTAGATTATTACGTACGATGAGTCTCCTTTTATCGGAGAGTCTTGATGAACGAAGATGAGAAAGAAACATTACGCAAAGCTTTAAAAGAATTCCTAAGTGATGGAGTAGTTAATGTTTGTTTTACAAAAAAAGATGGTAATGAACGTATTATGAATTGTACATTAGCATCTGAATTTATACCAAAAGATATGACACCAAAAGGATTATCTGTTAAAGCCACCAGTAAAGATGTAATGACTGTGTTTGACACAGATAATAATGGCTGGCGATCTTTTTTACTTGAAAAGGTTAAATATGTCAAAACCCTCTAATGAAACTAAAGTCATAGACTTTTTCACGGGTCAACCATATACTAAACAGAAATTCGAAAGACATCCAACATCCGGCTTCCATTTAGGTCAACGGATTATTGATGAGATTGTTAAACTCAATGTTAATCCATTAGTCATTGATGCTGGTTGTGGTATTAATCCATTCAAAGATATGTTTGATAATATTATTGGATTTGATATAGCACCATACCCTGAAGCAGATTTCCAAGCAAGTTTCCATCAAGCACATCGTATATTTAATAGGGATTTTGCTGATGTTGTTATGGCATTAGGCTCATGTAATTTTGGAACCCTCGAAGAAAATATATATCATTTTGATTTATTTTATTCATGGTTAAAGCGTGGTGGATTATGCGCAGTAAGAGTACACGTAAATAGAACACAAGAAAATATGAAACCTGGGATAGAATATACCCCTTGGACAATAGACAACGCAGATAAATGTGCACATGAATGGTTTAAAGATAAATTTGATGTAGTTGAAATGCACATAGAAACAATGAATACACCTCCTCACTCACAATTAGCTGTGTGGATATGGAAGAAAAAATGAGTCCATTTGAATTAATTAAATCAATATCCAACACAAAAAAAGACATTCTTGAGAATGATAAAGATTATAATGCCTTTATGGTTAACCGTGGTTTATCTTATTTTCCTGACACCGTATTATATGCGAATGAAATGAACCAATCACACCACCTAGATAATAGATTACAATATCAGTTTCTTATAAATATTGTTAGGAAACGTAATCGTTTCTCTAAGTGGAATAAATCTATTGAATCTGAAAACATCAGCGCTATAAAAACATATTATGGATATAGCAATGAAAAAGCTCGTGATGTACTTCCGCTTTTTAGTAATGAATATTTGAATACAATAAAGAGGAAGATAACACATGGCGGAAAACAAAGACAAACTGGTTGAATGGAAACCAGATATGATGCTAGAGGTTTTATTATCAGAGCCAGACGATTTTCTCAAAATTAGAGAAACGTTAACACGAATGGGCGTTGCGTCCAAAAGAGATTCACAATTATTTCAATCATGCCATATCCTTCATAAACAGGGTAGGTATTTCATAACTCATTTTAAAGAGTTATTCTTATTAGATGGTAAACCATCTAACCTAACAGAAAATGACCTCCATAGACGTAACACAATTGTTACATTAATGTCTGATTGGGGATTATTAGAAACTGTAGCACCTATTGGAGAAACTGCTCCATTAAATCAAATTAAAATAATATCACATAAGGAAAAAGGGGATTGGGAATTATGTCCTAAATATAATATTGGAATAAAATAAAAATTACATTATGATTACAGCTTTGTTATTAGGGACCTTATATGGTCTCATTATTGGAATTATACCCGCAGCCGGAGCAACAACAGGTCTTGTTATTCTATTCGGCTTCTTATCATACTTTACTGACCCATATCTTGGCGTTATTTTTTGTATGGCAACCGTCGCAGCATCAACCACAGGTGACACATACACTGGAGTTTTATTAGGTATCCCAGGCGCAAATTCATCAGCAGCCACAATGGTTGATGGGCATCCATTAGCTAAACAAGGTAAAGCAACATACGCTCTTACTGCAGCTATAACAACAAGTACAGTTAACGGATTATTATGGGGAACACTTACGTTTGCTTTACTCCCTTGGTATATGAAGCTTATGATGGTATTTGGAGTACCAGAACTTTGGGCATTTACTATGTTGGCACTTGGTTGTGTGGGATTTGTTAGTAATAGATTTTGGGTAAGAAGTATTATTGCTATTATTGTTGGAACATTACTTGGAATGATAGGAGTGGACCCAGTTACAAATGCTGATCGTTGGACATTTGGTTGGGATTATTTAGCAGATGGTATTCAACTTGTAGCGATGTGTGCTGGTTTATTTGCTATACCTGAAATCATAAATGGATTAAAAGAAGGTGAAGCTACAACACAACCACATGACACATCAGGTCAAACGTGGGATGGTGTTAAAGCAACATGGAAATATAAATGGGATGCATTAAGAGGTGGAGCAATAGGTGCAGCTGTAGGATTTTTACCAGGTATTGGTGGCGGTGTTGCTGATTGGATGGGATATGGCGCAACCGTTGCAGCAAATCCTGATGAAGAATTTGGTAAAGGTAATATACGTGGAGTCATTGGGCCTGAAGGAACCAATAACGCACAAAAAGCAACAAGTATGATACCAACAGTTTTATTTGGAATCCCTGGTGCTTCCTTTGCTGCAGTCCTTTTAGGATTGTTTATGTATTTTGGATTTGAGTTAGGCACAATTGATTTGGCTTATGACACCAAATTTTTTGATAGTTTAACGTATGGATTTATGTGGGGAACTGTATTAGTTGCTATTATATGTATAGTTTTAAATAAGTATATTTGTAAGATATCTTACGTTCCATATAAATATTATTTTCCATTGCTTATAGGTTTTATAATATGGGCTTGCACTCGATACACGGGTGGGTGGGAAGATTATGCTATATTAGGATGTACTTCTGCATTAGGTCTTTTTTGCAGGAAGTATAAATATAGTAGACCGGCTATGTTAATGGCATTTATCCTAGCCACAAAAGTAGAAACATTGACTATTCAGATGACGACCCTATATACTATAGAGACTCTAATGACTAGGCCAATATTTATAATTTTAATGATAATGATTATAGGGTTGTTTACATTCTCTATAAGAAAAAATAAATTGGAGTATGCATGAAAAAATTACTAGCACTTTGCCTTATGGCATTTACTACATCAGCTATTGCTGATTACATATTTGTTGTACCACAGAAACCTGGTGGCGGAACAAGTCAATGGGCACAAATTGTAGCTACACAACTTGAACCTTTCCTAGGTGAAAAGATTGTTATTAAAAATATACCAGGAGCAAGAGATATTCCTGGCTTTAATGAGTGGCATAATGAAATGAGAAATGATGACAAAATTATTATGATATCTCATGGTGGTAATGGTATTGCATTCTTACAAGAGAATGTAGATTATGACTATGCCGAATATGATTCTATTGGTCTTATGAATTTAAATATTATTGCGGGTAAACGTATTGGTGATGAAATGTCACCTGTTAAATTTGCGTCAGGGTCTGGTAAAGTACCCGAGGCTTATGCTATAACATTATTACTTTGCGGTCCTGGTTTAACCATGAATGAATACCTTGCTTGCTTTAAAGAGAATGTAGTTTGGGTTAATGGAATGTCAGGTGGAGAACGTAGACTTGCATTTAAACGTGGTGAACTTAATGGAACAAGAGAGAACCCAGCTTCATATAAAAAACATGTTGCTTCTGATGAGAACGCAGAACTTTGGTTCCATCATGGTATACTCCAAGCAGATGGAAGTCATGCTGATGACCTTAACTATCCTGGGTTCCAATTAGAAATATTATTCGAAGAGAGATGGGGTGTAGCACCTTCAGGTGAATTTTATGATGCTTATAAATTAGCTAAATCATTTAGAGATGGTTTACAAAAAGCATTATGGGTTAATAAAGGAAACACAAATACATTCACTTTAAGGAATGCTTTACATGAAATGAGCATGGACCCAGACGCCATGAAAGCTATTCAAAAGAAAGTTGGAAAATATGAATGGATGATTGGTGAAGATGGGAATGCACAAGTGGATACACTTATGACATTCATTACACCTAGGGCTCTTATAAATCTTATCCATTTTAATAAAGATGCATTGGGATTAGCCAGTGTATATAAGGAAAGTTTATTTGAATAAAACTATGTACATTTATATAAAACTATGGTATAATTGTATATAAATAGATTTGACGGTGCTGAAAAGGCCGTCAATAACCGTAGCACGAAGCTACACTTTTATAACCTTGCTATATATAGGAGGTCATTATGACAAACTTAGCATTTAATACTTTCCCAAGGGATACGTTCTTGGGATTCGATCAACTCTTTAATACGTTACAAAATACATCATTCGAGGCTGGCAAAGGCCAAGGATATCCCCCGTATAATGTAATCAAAAGAGACGATGGTCACTTTTTAATTGAAATCGCTGTTGCAGGATTTTCAAAAGAAGATATTGATTTAACACTTGAGAAAGGTGTTTTAACAATTAGCGGTAAGAAACAATCTGGTACAGACACTAGAGAGTATGCTCACCGTGGTATTTCTCAAAGAGCGTTTGAGCGTTCATTTACTTTAGCTGATACACTACGTGTTATTGGTGCCGATATTGTAGATGGAATGCTTGTAGTTATTTTGGAGAACGATATTCCAGAAGAGGACAAGCCTCAAACAATTAATTTAGGTGACCTGCCTAAGCACGCCAAAAAGCTGTTGCTAGGCTAATAAATACTAAGGAGCACTATGGCATATTCAGACCAAGTTTTAGACCACTATAATAATCCACGCAATGTGGGTAAGATGGATATAACTGATAAAAATGTCGGGACTGGTATGGTAGGTGCTCCTTCTTGTGGCGACGTTATGAAGCTACAAATTAAAGTTGTAGATGATATTATTGAAGATGCGAAATTTAAAGCATACGGATGTGGAAGTGCTATTGCTAGTTCAAGCATGGTTACAGAATTGCTCAAAGGTATGTCATTAGAAGATGCAGGAAATATTAAAAATACATCTATTGTAGAAGCTCTTAGTTTGCCTCCAGTTAAGATACACTGTTCAGTCCTAGCTGAAGATTCAATCAAAGCAGCAGTTAAAGATTATAAAGATAAACAACCCAAAGCACACAGATGAAAAAACAAATTAAATTAATTCGACTTACGTCGGGCGAAGAAATATTAGTAACAATTGAAAAACAAACAGAAAAAACAACAACTGTTCAAAACCCAATCCTTTTAATTCCTGACCCAGGTGCACATGGTAAAATAGGCTTTGTTCCTTATTTACCTTATTGTGAATTGCCTGATGGTCTAATTATTAAGGAAGAGCATATTGTTTTTATTGCTGACCCCGAAGAACAATTAGAAGATAATTATAAACATATGGTTGATGGCACAATAAAAATTCAACAACCACCTCAACAGGAAATATTTACATAAATCTATTTACATTTAGTATGATTTATGGTATAATATAACCATGAATAATACTTTTTACACAAATGCTTTTCGACACGGAAAAGTAATCAAATATATTGGTTATGAGAACGGTAAAAAAACAAGCTTTACCGTTCCATTCAAACCAACTCTACACGTTACATCTAAAAAAGAGACTAAATGGAAAGCACTTGACGGCACTTCCGTTGAGCCTATGATATTTGGTAGTATGAAAGAATCTACAGAATTTGTAAAACAATATAAAGATGTTCCTAACTTTAACATATATGGCAATACTAATTATGTTGCTCAATATCTTAATGAACAATTTCCAGGCGATATTCATTGGGACCGTAATATAATTAATGTAACTTCTCTTGATATTGAAACAAAATTTGGTGAGGGTTTTCCTGAACCATCTTTAGCTGACCAAGAAGTTACTGCGATTACGATGAAAAATAATATAGACGATGTTTATTATACATTTGGTTGTGGTGATTATGATATAGAAAAATCTTTAATGGAAAAATATGAAGTTCGTTATATTAAATGTCAAAATGAAAGAGAATTACTTCATAAATTTTTAGTTCATTGGGGCATAACTTCACCTGATATTATTACTGGTTGGAACGTAGAGTTTTTTGATATTCCATATCTTGTAAATCGTATAGCAAAAATTAATGGTGGTAACAAAGAAAAAATGTTATCCCCTTGGAGAATGGTTGATAAACGTGAAATACAACAACCATTTAGTACTCAAACACGTGACAAATATGAATTAAAAGGTATTACAATTCTTGATTATCTTGCGGTATTTAAAAAATTCGCATTTACTTATGGTCCACAAGAATCATATAAGTTAGACCATATTGCTAATGTAGTTCTTGGCGAAAAGAAGCTTGACTTTGGTGAAGCTTCTAACCTTAACGAATTACATGATATAGATTATCAGAAATTTATTGATTATAATATTAAAGATGTAGAGCTAATTGACAGAATGGAAGATAAGCTTGGTCTTATTACGTTATGTTTAACTATGGCTTATAAAGGTGGTGTAAACTTTGATGCAGTTCTAGGTACTGTGACAATATGGGATTCATTAATCTATAGGCATTTGTATGAACAAAAGATTGCAATACCACAAAACGAAGAATCATTTAAGGGTGCATATCCAGGTGGTTATGTTAAAGACCCACATGTAGGAATGCATGATTGGGTATGTTCATTTGACTTAAACTCTCTATATCCATCAATTATTATGCAATATAATATGTCACCCGAAACTATACTTTTAAACGATGAACCTGATTGTAATGTTAATTCTATTCTTGATGGTAAAATAAAAAATACACAATATTACACAGCTCTTGCAGCAAATGGCGTTCGCTTCGATACAAAAAAATCTGGTATATTTCCACAAATAATTCAAAATATTTATGACGAGCGTGTAGAATTTAAAAATAAACAATTAAAAGCTGAGCAAGAATTAGAATTATCTGGTAATAAATCAGAACAATATGGTATTGAAAAACGTATTGCTATTGCTAAGAATCAACAATTGGCTCTTAAGATTTTGCTTAATAGTTTATATGGAGCGATAGGTAATAAATGGTTTAGATATTTTGATATGAGAATTGCTGAAGGTATTACTCTTACTGGCCAAGCAACTATTAAATGGGCTGAGAAATATTTAAATGAATATCTTAATGAGACATTAGAAACTGATAAAGATTATGTAGTTGCTATTGATACTGATTCAGTATATGTGTGTCTTGATGAATTTGTAAAACGTTATAAACCAAAAAATCCTGTTAACTTTTTAGATAAATTATGTTCCACCTCATTAGAAAAAGCTCTTGAAAAAACCTTTGATGAATTATATTATTCGCTTGGTGGTAGAGAAAATAAAATGGTTATGGGACGAGAAGTAATTGCTGATAGAGGTATATGGACGGCAAAGAAAAGATATATATTAAACGTTCACGATAATGAGGGAGTTCGTTATACAAAACCTAAATTAAAAATTATGTGTATTGAGGCTATTAAATCTTCAACACCTTCAATATGTAGACAAGCATTAAAAGATATGTTTAAAAGAATTATTGAAACTGATGAAGAAACAGTTCAAAATGATATACAAAACTTTAAGAATGTATTCTCTCAAGCGTCAGCTGAGGAAGTATCATTCCCACGTTCAGTTCAAAATATACGTAAATGGGAAGATAGAAAAACAATATATAAAAAGGGTACACCTATACATGTACGAGGAGCACTTTTACATAATGCTTTAATTAATGAACAAAAGCTTCGTAATCAAGTTGAAAAAATACATGGCGGTGATAAGGTTAAGTTTACATATCTTAATTTGCCAAACCCTATAAAGGAGAATGTCATTGCATTCATTGACTTCCTCCCAAAACAATTTAAGCTTGAGGATTATATAGACTATAATCTTCAATTCGAGAAAACATTTCTAAGTGCAATTGAACCTGTTTTAACAGCTGTTGGCTGGGAAAGTGAGAAAAAAAATACTTTAGAATCGTTTTTTACATAGGATATAAATAGAATTAAACAAAGGAGAATAACATGAGTTCAAATTGGGTATTTGATATTAAAAAAATGCAACAAAAATATGGAGTCCATGATTGGATGAAAGAGGCAACTCCATTTGAGTTAAAAAAATATATTAGATTTAGATATGATTTCCTTAAAGAGGAAATGGCTGAAACTGATGAAGCAATTATTATGGACGATGCAGAAGAATTAGTTGATGGTCTTATTGACATTTGCGTTGTAGCAATTGGTACATTAGAAGCAATAGGGGTTGACCCATACAAAGCTTGGGACACAGTTTTAAAAGCTAATATGACAAAAGAATCTGGGGTAAAAAAATCACGTCCAAATCCATTAGGAATTCCAGATATGATTAAACCTAAAGGTTGGAAAGGACCTAGCCATAAAGGTAATCATGGTCGTATTGCTGAATCATATGAGCAAGAATGGACCGAAAAACATGATGCTGCTATAGATGAATTGGTAGATGCAAATAAAGAAAAATATGGAAGAGCTGTTGAGACCGTACCTGAAATGATGGAAAAACCAAAAGCAAAGCCAAAGAAAAAAGCAAAGAAAAAGGCTACTACTAAAAAATCTAAAATGGAAAAAATGCTTGAATCGAATAAAGCAAGAACAGAAATAGCTGGTGAAGTAAATACTAAATGGACACCAGATGCTCAGCATTATACACCAGGTCCAGGACCACTTGATGGTGCACAAGCAAAGATAGATTGGACTAAAGATTCAGAATATATCAGATTATATGGAGAGGGTGATGAGACTAACAAATAATATGAGAACAATATCTGAAGCTGCTGCAGTAGCAGAAAGATGTCAACGTAATTGGGATTATGATAATCCACCAAGTGAGGAAGATATTAAAACAATCGTAGATGTTGTTACGACTATGGCAACTAAACAAAATGTTGAATATTATAAATTAGTTGTAAGTACAAATAGAGAATTTAATAGAGCATGCTATGATGTTGCTTATGATGAAGACCCTAAAGGTAACCCAGACTTCGTCAATGAAGATGGTTCATTAAAAGATTATAACGACCCAAAACAATGGCATCGTAATGGTCAAGTTAATGCACCATTATTATTAATATTTTTGGAAATTGATATTGCTGATTTACGAAAAATATATAAAGACTCAGCATTTATTTGGACTAATGACCCAATTTATCAAATGACTGAAACTGAAGAACAACAACAAGCTATTCATGATAAAATCGAAGAGGAAGTAGGTGCACAATCAACAATTAGTATTGGTATAGCAGCAGGCGCAGCAACTTTAACTGCAGCATCTCTTGGTTATAGCACAGGATTTTGTTCATGTTTAAGTTGGGATAATTTACAAACATTATTAGCAACAAAGGGTATTAGTTCAGTTCCTGATTCTAATTTTCATGGAGCATTATTTGTTGGGATTGGTATGCCTGGTAAAGAATTCCCACGTACACACGTTGTAGTAGATGAACAACATGTATATACTGCGGAAATACATAATAAATCAATACCAGTTATTAGATTGGGAGATTAATATGAACCTTGATGAATATCAACAAAAATGTCGAGAGGCATTAGCAAAGGAAACAGATTTTTTAACGTTTACTGAAAAACAATTATCAAAAAGGCGAACACAATATCAATTTTCAGAAAAAGCTATTCCTAAAAAACTTGTCGATACTATATTAAAAAATGCTAATGGTCCTACACCATCTTTATGTAATATATACGACTATAGAGTAGATGTTATTCCTGATGAATTTAAAGAAATATTATTTAGGTCAGCAATTACTATAGATGAAAAGAAAAATCCAGATATTGATATTGAAAAAGCCAAAGAACAATTTGATTTTTCTCAAGATTTTGAATCTGAATGTGTGAAATGGATTGATGATGTTTGTTTAAATCCACAACATTTGGCACCTTTAGTATTAAGTTTTTCAATACCAAATGTACATTCATGGGGGACTGACACTATAGATAAAGTTTTGGCTTATGCTGATGATGATTCTTTTGAAATAGGTAGAGATACAACAATGATTGGATTGGCTCTTAATATATGGCATGTTGTTATGGTAACCCAAGAGTTAGGATTAGACCATGCTTTTGCTGCAGGATTTGATTATGAATATCTTCAAAGGAAGTTAAAAATAGAAAGTGATATTCGTGGTAGAACATATGATATGATGCCTGTATGCTTTTTATGTATTGGTTATGGTTTAGAAGATAAAGAAACCGAAGAAGATAGAGAACAAATCAATATTTTAAATACTTCAACAATTGAAAAACGACCAAAAGATTGGACTCCAGAGACATGGACTCCAGAGACAGGTGGGCCACCTGTGCCTATAGGAACATTTTGGTCTAGAAGAGAATTTGCAGAAGACAATGCAGTTATTGACCCTACGCGCGCTAATGAAGTATGGGTAAAAGTTAAAAGCGTATTAAAAAATTTGAAATAGCTATGTACAAGTAGCCTAAATTATGATATAATATACCTATGAAAAAGTCAAGATACACGTTTGCTATATGGTGCGATAAATATAAAGTCAAAAAAATTCATGATTTAACACTTAATGAATATACAGAATGGCTTAGACAGTATAAAGCATGGCGCATAGGGAATATAGAAAAAGTTTGAATACGAAAGCACTTACAATATTTAAATCAATATTCGATAATAAAACTCATAAACGATTTAATTTTCAAGATTGGATGGGTCTTGAACATTTGTTGTTTGAATTATCTAGAGAAGAACGTAAAGATAAAAAATCAGCACCTTTAATTTCACCTGCAATATATAAAGAAGACACTACTAGAGCTAATGATAATGTTTTAGGTTGGGCTGGTTGGTGTGCAGTAGATATAGATGATGGTGATTGGCATGGTGATACACTTACAAAACAAATAATTGAAAAATATAATAAATGGAACCATGTGTGTTATAGTACAGCATCATCTACATATGAAAAACCAAAATTTAGAATGGTTTTCCCATTAACAATACATATACCTAAAGAAAAAATTAAACATTTTTGGTATGCTCTTAATAAAGAGTTAGGCGATGTTGGTGACCCTCAAACGAAAGATTTAAGTCGTATGTATTATATTCCTGGAAAATATAAAGATGCATATAATTTTATATTTAATAATTTCTGTGGTGAAGATATGAATCCATATGAGATTATGTCAAAGCATGATTATGTTGAACGTAGTGGTTCATTATTAGATAACCTACCTCCAGAAATGAGAGCACAATTACTTGCTCATCGTAAAAATACAATGACAAATACAAATATAACATGGGCAAATTATAAAGATTGTCCATTTGTTAATAATAAATTAGTTAAAGAATATAACCAAATAACTGAAACTGGTTGGTATACAAAAATGTATGCCATTATGGTTTCAATTGCAGGTAATGCAATACGTAAAAAATATCCTATCACATCAAGTGAAGTTGCAGAATTGTGTAGACAAATTGATATGGATAATGGTTCATGGTATGATAATAGACCTTTAGTAAAAGAAGCGGATAGAGCAATTGAATACATATACTCAAATAATTAATACAATAAATAACTTTAAAATTGAAGTTACACCTGAATTATTAAAAGAATTTAAAGAAGGTTATAATTCTGATACATATTCAAGTTATAAAAATTATGAAGCTGAATGGTTAGAATTTGGTTTAAGAAAAGCTGAGCTTGGTTATCAAAAAAATTGGAAACATGATATTATTTTTCCTTTTGCTCCAGAAATATTAATTGATTTAAAATTACAACCCTCATGGTCTAAAAATATTTCAATTAAAGAAAGTACAAGAAACTATGGAGAGCATATGAATACTTTCGGTAGTTTTAAAACAAATAAAGAACATGGTATTGTCGCCGGTGATATACTTACTTTTGAATTAACTGCTCTTATTCCAAAAGAAATAGCATTTAATGATATGAAAAATCAAAGTTCAAAAGGATATCCTGGAAATTATAGTCTTTTTTGTGTGAATGACTATTTACAAAAGTA
>Ga0115011_10000696_pt1 | contig 26234 bp, 22 predicted proteins | sample TroAtlMetagenome_2_FD_88705 | JGI IMG/M metagenome (GOLD analysis project Ga0115011, IMG submission 88705) | Marine eukaryotic phytoplankton communities from Atlantic Ocean - Tropical Atlantic ANT8 Metagenome | ecosystem: Environmental > Aquatic > Marine > Oceanic | place: Tropical Atlantic...
CAACGATGACTATCCCAAATAATATTTTTGTGGCAAAACTTGAATTAGCGTGTTCTTTTATCATGGAGTAAATCACGCTTTCCTGTTTACCCGGGGTCATTTTTCGAAAGCCCTTAAATGAGTTTCCCTCAGTGGTACGTTTCACCATCCCGGACTACCTCCATTTTGCTACCAGGTCGATCAGCTACAACAGAGTCAAAATTATCATTTTTTTAACATCTGCGGTAGTCATGTGCACGGTCTGGTTACTACAATTTGCATGTAAGAAATAAAGCTCGCCCACAAAGGACTTTGATCATGCTCAATCGCCGTAAACTCATCCATGGCTCAGCATTTATAGCTGCAGCCATGACGACACCAGGACTTTATGCTGAAGAATTAGTGAAAACAGCTGAATCGACTGAGGGTCCGTTTTATCCCGACAAGCTTCCACTGGATACGGACAACGACCTTTTGATCATCAATGACTCAATCACTCCCGGAGTGGGCCAGATCACGCACCTGAATGGTAAAATTCTATCTCCTCTTGGAAGTCCCGTCCGAAACGCATTCGTGGAAATCTGGCAGTGCGATAACAATGGAGCCTATTTACACGCCGGGACCGGCAATGCCGACAAACGTGATTCGAATTTCCAGGGTTACGGCCGCTTTCTTACCGACTCCAAAGGGAACTACTACTTCCGAACGATCAAACCCGTCCCTTACCCGGGACGTACTCCTCACATTCACATCGCTGTAAGCCTTAATGGTCATCGCGTTTTTACGTCGCAAATACTAATTAAGGGCTCCCCTCTTAATCAGCGTGACGGAGTTTGGCGTAATCTTCAGGATGATAAAGCACGCAACAGCTTAGTAGCAGCTTTCAACCCTATCAAAGGGTCGCCACTGAAAGAACTCGAAGCTGAGTTCGATGTTATTCTTGGACAAACGGCGGAGGAACATCAGAACGGAAAGATTCGCGGTGGCATAGGCAAGCGTCAATGGCGCAGCAGGTAATTATTAAATGCTGGGACTTATTAAACGCAAACTATTTAAGATCATATTTTGGTTGTTTGTGTTAATCGCACTGCCATTCACAGTTCTGATGTTTGTGGGTAGCCAGCGATATGTTTACCGCGCTGAAGTAAAGATTAAGTCAACAGCTGATAACATCTTTCCCTACTTGTATACTTCTGAAAAGTTTTCTGTATGGCAAAGGAGTTTAAATGCTCTTTCCCTCAGAGACAATGAATTCAATCAACCAGGCCATACTGCAACCCTAATTCTCGATGGCGGTGAAAAAGAGCATCGGATTCCCATCACGATCGAAGATATTTCACCCAGCACCCACCTAAGAACCTCTTCAGAATCAAAGGTTTTTAAAACACAAACGACCTGGGATCTAAAAGCAGTTGGTGATCACAGTATCGTTCAACAGGAAGTCATCTGTTTCTACAGTGGGGTTGGACGATTGATGGCACCTTTTTTAACCGACGAGGCAGAGAACCAACTACAGGCCGACCTCAACCAACTACGCGAAACAGTGGAGACGGAGGCTGTCAAGTAATGGTTCCTCTTGTTGGGAAGATCACCGTTTACCCATTAAAGTCATTTGATGGCATCGATTTAGAATTCAGCGATGTGCTTGCTTCTGGTGCTTTGAAACATGACAGGCAACTGGCATTAGTCGATGAGGATGGGAAATACTTTAACGCTAAGAATTACGCGGATATCCATCAGTTCGAAAGCCAATTCCATAAAGATTGGTACAGTATGGTGATTACCAGACCAGCCGAGTCTGCTATGGAATTCTTCGACTTACGGACAGACCATCAAAGGCTGGTTGAATGGGTTCAACAGTTCCAACCCAATGTAGCATCGCTCGAGCACAATTCAGTTTCAGGGCTCCCCGATGACCGGGATGCGAACGGTCCCACTATTATTAGCGAAGCAACTCTGGAACTAGTGGCTTCCTGGTTTAAGGACCTCACCCTCCACGATATTCGCCAACGACTTAGACCAAACATCGAAGTATCCGGGGTTCCTGCCTTTTGGGAGGATCGATTATTTAATAATAAACTCCCATTTCATATTGGTACGGCTCAGTTTATTGGAACCGCCCCCTGTCAACGATGCGTCGTTCCAACTCGTTGTCCCCAAACTGGTACCGTCACAACTGGATTTGCGGATACCATCGCTGAAAATCGAAAGAAACTCCTTCCGGAATGGAGTGATCCTGACCGATTTGATCACTATTATCGTCTAGCCACCAACACCACGCTTGCTGAGAGCAGCAGTGGCGGAAATATCAGCTTGGGGGATGAAGTCGTTCTACCCAAGAATTAAAAATATCGGATGAAGACTTAAGGCATGCAGTCCGGTGCAATGCCTTTTATAATTAAATCGTTGAAACAACTAATTCATATCTGGAATTTAAACTGTAATGTTAAGACTAGGTGAATTCAAAAGTCGAAGTTGCGATGGTATTTCCCGGCGAGCCTTTGTACAGGCCGGTGCGGCATTACCACTGACAGCAATGCTGACCGGAGAGCAAATTGCACAGGCGGCAGCACAAGCGCAAGCCAAGACTGTCGTTTTTGTGTGGTTATGGGGAGCTCCCAGTCACCTAGACACCTTCGACCCTAAACCTGATGCTCCGCTTAATTACCGCGGCCCTTTCGGGACCATTCCGACAACTCTGCCTGGCGTCCGATTTACGGAACTGGTTCCACAGTTAGCCGCCAGGACAGATAAATTTGCTTTGATCCGAAGCAATATCACTCACGACGGCGGTCATCCGGGGGCCGGTACATTCGGTTATACGGGGCACCGCGAGGGTCGAGGCATCACGATCCAACCCAGTTGGGGATCTATCGTATCGCGGCACCACGGAGCGGGAGCAGGGTTACCACCTTATGTCATGCTATCGCGTGGCATTCCTCGTGACGTTGTTAAAACAATTGACGGGTACGGAGGTGGTGATTGGGGGAAAGCCTATGACCCATTCCTTATTCAGTGCGACGAATTAGGCAGCGTCAATATTCCAGCCCTCAAACTTGTCGATGGTGTCACGCCTAACCGAATTGCCCATCGCCGAAATCTGCAGGATCAACTCGACAAAATCAAACGCAATGTGACTGCAGACACCTTTGACGCATGGGATAGCAAATCCAAACAAGCCTTCACCCTGTTAACCAACAAACATGCTCTTGAATCACTTGACCTAGCCAAAGAACCCACTGAACTTCGGGAAAACTACGGCCAGTCTTCCTTCGGACAAAGTTTATTGCTCGCTCGTCGTCTGGTCGAAGCTGAAGTCCCGTTTGTAAATGTAAGTTGGAGTGAATTCGTCGAAGCATTTAGCCCCAACACAGACTTTGGCTGGGACACCCATGTTAAAAACTTCGACCTACTACCAAATCGGCACTGCCCGGTTCTCGATACAGCATTCTCTGCATTCTTAGACGATATGTATGATCGGGGATTAATGGACTCCACGCTCGTCGTTTGCATGGGCGAATTTGGCAGAACGCCACGAATCAATAACCGAGCCGCTCGTGATCACTGGCAACACAACTACTTCTCAATTTGGGCTGGAGCGGGAGTAAAGACAGGACAGGTCATTGGTGCAAGTGACGCGAAAGGTGAACGTCCGGTTACACGCGGGATCGAACCTACCGGCGTCGGTGTAACCATGCTCGACTGTATGGGAATCGACAGTATTGCCCGAGCTGAATTAAATGTACTCCCGGAAGGAGAATTCATTCATGAACTCTTCTAAACCAGGCAGTGCCTGTAGCTTATCCTTACTACTAGCGGCATTGCTGATCCCCGGTTTGCATCAGTTTTCTCGTGCGGCTGAGCCAGTGCGGCTCACCACCGATGGCAAAATGAAACAGGACCTCTGTTTCACTCATGACACCCAAGAACTTATTTACTCCGTCCTGAAGACTCCGCAACTGATTAAACTTCAGCGGCTAAATCTCGAGTCTGGAAACGTCGAAGATTTTCATACCAGCGCAAATACGAATGAAATCTATATCGATTTCGCGAAGGACATGAAGCATTACGCTTATATTCGTAATGACGGTAATCTTCACACGAGCCTTCAAGTACAGGACGTCGAAAACGGTGAAGTCCATAGCCTGAATCCAGGTGGTGGTTTTGCTTGTGTTCGAGCGTTAACGATCAGCCCCGACGGGCAAAACGTCGTTTACTCGTTCCCGGAAATGAATGGCTCGCAACAGCTCTGGCAAACGGATAACAAACTGCAGAATAAGACCGAACTTACGAAGAGTGACTTCATCGACGCTTATCCCAGGTATTCTCCAACCGGAAACGTCCTTACTTTCACCTCGACACGGAGTGGTAACTTTGACATCTTCCGCATGTCCGCCGATGGCACAGGGATATTCCAGCTTACGGATCATTCTGGCATCGACACTCGTCCATCTTTTTCACCGGATGGTTCAAAAATAGTCTATACGAGTCTCCGCCAGGGGAACTACGAGATTTTTATCATGAATGCTGATGGGTCGAACCAAAAGCAGGTTACGAGCAACTCTGGAAAAGATGATTTTGCCTGTTGGCATCCGGATGGAAAACGGATTGTTTACGTGGGCGAAGTTAAAGGAAAAAGAGATATCTACAGCATCTCCGTTGAAGGCATGCTGGATTAGACTTCCATGCAATCCGTATTTCAGCAACTCTTTGTCGCCATCTAGTTCTGAAGCTGAGTATCCTGCTGTTGCAGAGGAGAGGCAATGGAAGCTGCAGGTGTCTCCTGGACACTCGGGCTTTTCGGCCCGTCGGTCTTCATTGGCATGCCATCTTTAAGTAATTCTAGTGAAACGACCGAATCGTTTGCATCATAAGTAACCTGAGCTGCTATCGTTGGGAAATTGGCTTCTGACTCCACGGGATAGGTTAACACTTCTGAGATCCCACCAGTCAATACGAAGGCGGCCCCGTACCCAGCGGCACGTAAATAATTCAGCTCTTTATGCATTCCCTGCTTAAACACAAAGATATCCACTCGCTGACCATTTCTATATTCCGTCGTCACAGGTGTTCCTACTTCAGCGATCAACTGCAAACGAGCTGTTCCAGCCCGAAAGATATTAAGATTCTTCTTATCCGGTGCCTGCATCGCCTTTTCCACAGAACAACCAGTCACAACTAAAATTAGTAATAGCAGGATGTAAATAGTCGTTTTATTCACCGGTGAGAGCTCCCAGAGAGTCACGAACCAACAGCATTTTTGCCGCCTAAAAAACAGGCTCCAACCTGTGGTGCAAATTGTAAGAAACAAGAACGCTTCCAAGTAAGGCCAGTTCTCTATTGAACGGGAAGCTCCGGCAGATTTCAGCTATACTGAAGACGATAGCTTTACGGGAGAATGACAACCTATGTTGCGATATTCATTGCTTAGTTTGGCATGGATACTCATGCTTGCCCCTGCTTTTGCACAGGGTCAGGAAATTGACTATACCCGCCAAATCAAACCACTCTTAAGCCAGCACTGCGCGGATTGCCATGGCATGGATCTGCAGGAAGGTGGCTTTCGTGTTGATAGCGGTGGACTGGTTGTACGAGGTGGCGACCGGGGTGTCTCCGTCGTTGCGGGAAAACCTGACGAAAGCCTCATACTAAAAGTCTTGCAAGGCGAGGGAGAGATCCCTCAAATGCCTCTCGAGGCAGATCCGTTAACGAATACACAGATCAAATTAATCCGAGATTGGATTGCTCAGGGCGCCAAATTATCTGAGGAAGAAGCATCAACCACTATTACCCGCCGCCAAAGCAGTCACTGGGCATTCCAGCCTATCGTTCGTCCGGACATACCAAATCATACCGATGACGACTGGGGAAAGAACGGGATTGATTCTTTCGTCTTGCAACGTCTTCGCAAAGAAGGGCTGTCTCCCTCCAAGCAGGCTGGCAAAGAGACTTTGATAAGACGTGTTTACCTCGACATACTCGGCATTCCCCCGACTCCGGAGCAAATCGATTGGTTCGTAAATAACGAGACCCCCGATGCGTACGACCAAATGGTTGAGCTGGTTTTATCATCACCCGGTACGGTGAACGTTGGGGCCGGCACTGGCTGGATCTCGCCCGCTATGCTGACTCGAATGGGTTTACTATCGACGGTCCACGTGAGATCTGGAAGTATCGCGACTGGGTTATTAATGCCTTAAACGCAGATATGCCGTTTGACCAATTCACCCATGAACAGATGGCTGGTGATTTAATGAAAGAACATACGACTTCTCAATTGATTGCAACCGGCTTTCACCGTAATACGCTCATTAATCAGGAAGGTGGGACAAGCGACGAACAATTCCGAGTGGAGGCTGTGGTGGATCGGGTTAACACCACCGGCGCTATCTATCTGGGATTAACGGTCGGCTGTGCTCAATGCCACCAACATAAATACGACCCGATTTCGCAACGTGACTTCTATCAACTCTACGCGATCTTCAACAACACCTCTGACAATAATGATGCTAGTGGCTCAGGCCCTAAAATCAGTGTCCCTTCAGAGAAACAACTAGCACAACGAGAGCAACTGCAGGCAGATCTCAAGGCAGCCGAAGTACCACTCACCGAACACGACAAAGCATTTATGGCGGGCTTCGACGATTGGAAAGCCAAAATACTAGCCGCCGAAGAGGTCGACTGGAAACGCCAGGTTCCGATCGACTGGACAACGGACAAGGGGGCCGTCCTCAATAAGATTGAAGAGGACCAGTTACTAGTCGACTTTAGCGTACCCGCCAATGACACTTATATCGTTCATTATGATATCGACGTCGATCAGCTTACGGCGATTCGACTGGAAGCAAATACGCACGACAGCCTGCCCGAATCCGGGCCGGGTCGGGCAGGAAACGGCAATTTTGTCCTTAGTGAATTCAACGCGTTTATCACACCGGAAGGTGGAGACAAGGTGGAGGTCGAATTAGGAAGGGCCATTGCCGACCATTCTCAGGGAGGCTATCCGGTCTACCATTCGATTGACGGAAAGAACAACACTGGTTGGGCCATTAATGTAAAATCCGGTTCACTCAACGTGGATCGTCAGGCTATCTTTATGCCTGTTAAAGCTGTTGAAGTAAACGGCAAAGCTCGACTGACAATCACGATGTTCCATAACAACACAGCCCCTAATTACCTCGTCGGCTGTTTTAGCCTCTCTGTCACCAATGAAGATCCCGCCTTACTGGATACCCCCGCCAGTATTGTTGCTCTCTTAAAGAACAAAGAACGAACGAAAGAAGAAGACACTCAGATCGCCGAAGCGTATAAACAGACCGATCTCACACGAAAAGAGCTAGTGTCAAAAGTCGACTCACTTAAATCTCAACTATCCGCGTTAGAAAAAGCGATTCCCACAACGATGGTGATCGCAGAGTTAGCTACGCCCCGCACCACACACATTCAGATTCGTGGCGACTTCCTCCGCAAAGGTGCTGAAGTAAAAACCGATGTGCCTGAAGTTCTCCCTCCTATTTCCACGCAAAACAGCTACGTCACACGATTAGATTTCTCGCACTGGCTCATGAGTAATGAAAATCCTCTCACCGCTCGTGTCACCGTCAATCGATTCTGGCAACGCTTGTTCGGATTAGGAATCGTGCGAACGGAAAATGACTTCGGGATCCAGGGAGAGTTGCCTGAACATCCTGAACTACTGGATTGGCTGGCCTCAGAATTCCGGGACTCCGATTGGAGTATGAAAGCTTTTCATCGACTGGTACTGACTTCAGCCACCTATCAACAGTCATCCAATATGACCGTGGAATTACTTGAACAAGACCCCGACAATCGCCTTCTTGCTCGTCAGTCACGTATCCGCTTGGAAGCTGAAGCAATCCGTGACTGCAGCATTCAGGCTGCTGGTATCCTCTCAACAAAACTTGGGGGGAAAGGCGTTTATCCTCCACAACCTGAAGGGATTTACATTCTTACGCAACAAAAGAAAGCCTGGCCGGAAAGTAAAGGGGATGACCGTTTCCGTCGTGCAATGTACACCTATTTCTGGCGTACTAGCCCGTATCCGCTCATGCCCACGTTTGATGCCCCGGAAGCAAATACAACCTGTACTCGCCGCTCACGAAGTAATACACCGCTGCAGGCGCTGACGTTAGCCAATGACAGAGCATTCTTCGAATTTGCTCAGATGCTAGCCGAACAAGTCCTTAAGTCAGAAGATTTAAGTGAGTCTGAAAAAATTAATCTGGCATTTCAACGAGTTTTAACTCGAATGCCTACTCAGTTTGAGCAGGTTCGGCTTCAGCAATTTCTGGATCAACAGAAAACATGGTATGCCGAACATCCGGAAGACGCGAATGCCGCCGCTCCCGGACATCTCCCCACTGACCTGGCAACCAGTGATGCTGCTGCATGGACAGCATTGTCGCGCGTTTTACTAAACCTCGACGAGTTCATTACTCGGGATTAAGACATGTCACTTGAACAACTTATCGTTCGCGAACAAACACGTCGCCACTTTTTTTCCAATACAGGATTAAGTATTGGGTCGCTGGGACTGGCTTCACTCTTGTCGGGTGGGGAGTTAAATGCTGCTGACCAGGCCGATCGAAATACAAATCCGCTTGCCCCACAAGATCCACATTTTGACGGTAAAGCCAAACGAGTGATTTACCTGTTTATGGCAGGTGGCCCCAGCCAACTGGAACTCTTCGACTACAAGCCAAAGCTTCAGGAAATGGATGGGGAGGTCATCCCTGAGTCTTACGTGGAAGGAAAAAACTTCGCCTTCCTAAAAAAAGACGCTCAGTTGTTAGGAACAAAGCGAAAATTTCAAAAGTGGGGTGACAGCGGGCAGGAAATGTCCGAACTACTTCCCCATTTAGGTGAACTGGCGGACAAAATCGCCATCATACGATCCATGAAGACAGACGTCTTCAATCATGGCCCTGCCAAGCTGTTCATGAATACCGGATTTCAGCGGTTCGGGCGGCCAAGCATGGGCGCCTGGGTCACCTATGGAATCGGTAGTGAATCGAATGACCTGCCAGGGTTTGTCGTGATGCACTCAGGGCCACGAGGACCCCGTGGCGGAACACCTCTTTGGGGTAGCGGTTTCCTGCCGACTACCTATCAAGGTGTTCCTTTTCTCAACGGTGCCGATCCAATCCTGAATCTTGCCACTCCCAAAGGAATTAGTCCACAAGGGCAGGGCGACTTCGTCAACGCTCTTAAGGAACTTAACTCCGCCCGACTAGAACAAATTGGTGACCCGGAGATTGCCACTCGAATCGCGACTTACGAAATGGCATATCGCATGCAATCCAGCGCTCCGGAACTGATGGATTTATCCAAAGAGACGCAGGATACCTTGGATTTGTATGGCATCCAGGATACTGGTAAACCATCATTCGGTCGTAACTGTCTTCTGGCCCGACGTCTGGTCGAACGTGGCACGCGATTCGTACAACTTTACCACACGGACTGGGATCATCATGGAAATGCCGGTACCAACCTGAATGAAGCTTTGGACGCTCGATGTGATGAAGTGGATCAACCCGCTGCTGCTCTGATCAAGGACCTTGAAGCGCGAGGATTATTAGAAGATACAATTATCGTTTGGGGTGGAGAGTTTGGTCGTACACCACAAGGTGAGCCTCGTGATATGCTGGGACGGGACCATCACATCGAAGCCTATTCCATGTGGTTGTGCGGCGGTGGAATTAAAGGAGGCGTTACGGTCGGTAAAACCGATGAGCTTGGTTACTATAGCGTCGAACAACAGGTGCACGTGCATGATCTTCAAGCAACCATTCTGCATCTACTGGGGCTGGATCACGAGAAGCTAACTTATCGTTTCCAGGGACGGGATTTCCGACTGACGGACGTGGGGGGCCAGCTGGTCCACCAAGTCATCGCTTAAAGAGTAATTTAGTCTTCTTTCGTTAGCTCAATGTATTTCTGAGCGTAGCGACGTCCTAATTCAAGAATGCTCTTGCGATCAAAATGAACACCATCGAACACGGTAAGATCTTTCGCCGAAACCGAGGCCGTATTGGGAATCGACTTGCTCATCATGCGAATCTTTTCGTTGACCGGCTTATCTCCATAAACTTCTCCGGCAATGAACAACAAATCTGGCTGCCCGGTTTTGTCACGCAGTGCATTAACCACAACCGTTAGTCGATTCAGATAATCCGGATCGGTCGCATCTGATTCTCCCTGATGCCAAATCACCGCTGCCAACTTCGGACTACCGACTTCTTTCCATCGTTGAATCGACGTTAAAAACAGTGGCTGATCAGGCTGCCACTGCTTGACGGAAGTACCACCTCGCGCGTTTACAATGAGGCCCACTGACTTCTCATTGAAATGAGTTGCCATGGCCGGCCCAAAACCCGCGCTCGGGCCCATGCGTTGCATTGAGATATCTTTTCTTCGCGACGAAAAACGATTGAGCGGATTAACAGCTTGTTCCCATTTCGAATCCGCATTTAACAACTGAACCCCTGCCAAGGGTTTTTTATCTTCGTCCAGCATCTTCGCCCTACCAGCCATATTGGATTGGCCAATCATCAAGAACACATAATCCGGCTGATCCGCGGCGAATAACGATGTTTGTAAAATTAGAAATGCTAAAACTGTGGAGCTAAAACGCGTTACCATATTGCTATCTTTACGGAAATATTCAGGGGCGACTGTTTTCTAGTGTAGCAGTTTCTCATTCGAGATTATGAAAGCAAATCAGTTTGATATAATTGGGGACAGTGGATTTCACATACGCCATGTTACCCAAATACAAATCAAGGTCTGTTCAGGACTCATGAAACACGCAACTCTATTTATCGCTCTTTCTCTCTTCATTCCATCCGGCTGGCTCAATGCGCAACAGAACGAATTAGAATTCTCAACCGCTCAGCTGGAATACTTTGAAGCCGAAATTCGTCCACTTTTGGTAAAGCACTGTTATGAGTGCCATAGTAGCAAGTCCGAAGAAATCAAAGGGGGACTGCGTGTCGATGCCCGCTCGCTACTTCTTAAAGGAGGTGACACCGGACCGGCTGTTGAACCGGGTAATGCGAAGAGCCTTTTCCTGGATGCTGTAAATTATGGTGACATTTATCAAATGCCGCCTAAATATCGATTGCCCAAAGAAGACGTTTCAAAATTCGCTAAGTGGATTAGCGAGGGTGCTGCCTGGCCTGAGGAAGCCATTGCCAATGTGAATGCTGGTGAAAAATTCGACTTAGTGCAACGCCTGAGAGATCACTGGGTTTGGGAGAAGCCGGTTGATCATCGAACGCCTAAGGTAAAAGATCAGGACTGGACCCGTCGCAGCCTGGACAACTTTATTCTCCAAAAGATTGAAAAGGCAAACCTTTCACCTAATCCCTCTGCCGCAAGATCAGCACTCATACGCAGAGCTTATTTTGATTTAGTCGGTTTACCTCCCAGCCCTGCTCAAGTGAATGCGTTTATTAACAATCCAGCAGCAACCCAAACCGCATTTGAAAAAGTTATTGACGAATTACTCGAATCGCCGCACTTTGGTGAGCGATGGGCAAGACACTGGATGGACGTCGTCCGCTATGGAGAATCCTATGGGCATGAATTTGATTATGGCGTCCCGCACGCGCACCAATATCGTGACTACTTAATTCGAGCTTACAATGCTGATGTACCCTACGATCAATTTATAAGAGAACATATCGCTGGTGACTTACTGAGCGAACCACGATTGAATGAGAAAGGATTCAATGATTCGGTACGAGGAACCGGATTCTGGTGGCTCGGGGAGGCTGTCCATGCCCCTGTTGATGTCAGACAAGATGAAGCTGACCGCATCGACAATCAAATCGACGTCATGGGTAAAGCTTTTCTAGGGATGACCATTGGCTGTGCTCGATGCCACGATCACAAATTCGACGCGATTAGTACAAAAGACTACTATGCCCTGACAGGGTTTATGCAAAGTTCACGCCGAGACATTCGAGCTGTTTATCCAGAAACAGTGATGAAGCCATTAATCGAAAGAATGACAGAGGCTCAGGCCAAACTTTCCTCCGATGTTGCTACCAGCATCTCACCACAGTCACTGCTTTCCGGGCAGGATTTCGCTAAGTATCTAATGGCTGCCAGAGAAGTCATCTACGGACAGCCTAAAGAAGGTGAGAATCAGGACAAGGCCGTTCTCTTTGAAGACTTCGAAGATGGGGATTTTGAAGGCTGGACGACCGAAGGAACAGCCTTCGGTAAGCAACCGATCACCCAAGAGACCCAGGGTGACTATCAAGGTGACCAAAAAGCCATCGGGAAAGGCTGGGCTAATTCACATAACATTCGGGAAGGAGGAGATACAGGCAAAGGTGACGCTCATCAAGGCAAATTAATCAGTCATCCCTTCAAGGTCGACCATCGATTTATTCACTTCATGATCTGTGGTGGAAACCATGCTGGCAAAACATGCATCAATCTTGTCATTGACGGAAAAATCATCTTTTCTCAGCCCGGGTTCGCGACGAATGTATTCCGTCCGATCCATTGGGACGTCACCGAGCACCAGGGAAAAATGGCGCAGATCATTGCTATCGATGCTCAACAGGGAGGTTGGGGGAACATTGGGTTAGATCACATCGAATTTAGTAATTATCCAACAGCCACACAACAGGGACGTTCCTCAGAGACTGTAGCTAAAGAATTCAAAGTTGATGCCGGTTTACTTGCTCACTGGGTTGTCGCTCTAACAGCTGATGAAACGAAGGACGTGAAGCACCCTTTGCATGTGTGGCGTAATATCATGAATCTACCGGCGGAGGCCGTCAAAGAGCGGGTCGTGGCCGAAGCACAGCGCAGTTCTGATGCACTAACACAAGCAGCGGAATTGCTGGCTCGCAGCCCTCAACTTGACGGATTGACACAATGGACCACTGAGTGGTTTGCTGAGGGCGAAGCATTTCCTATCAAGCCAACACCATCCGGGACGCTCGATCTGCGAGGTGAAACGCTACAGTTGTTCAAAACGGGCGCGATTCACTCCGGTCAGCTTTCAAATCGCCTGACAGGATCTTTCCGTAGTCCAACATTTGAATTGAATCACACTGCTCTCCAAATGAAACTGCAGGGAAAAGATGTTACAGCCCGTATGATCCTCGATGGCTTCTTTATGTATCGATACAACGGGTTGCTGTTTAGCGGGTTCTCTACGAGTGTCAATGGTGACGTATTTTCACGTTGGCATAGATTACAAGGGGACGTCCATCGCTATCAAGGACATAAAGCCTTTATTGAATTTCTTGATACTGGCAATGGTAGTGTCAGCATCGAAGATATTCGGCAGACCAGCGACGGCAGCCCGCGGGACATCCCCAACACCCTGATCCTTGATATCGTTAACGATCGTGTGGCTGATCATCAGACATTCGCAGCAAGCTTTGGGGAACAATGGGAAATCACATTGCAAGCCTGGCATGAAGCCCAACTTAGTGCCGAACAAGTCGGGTTGATCAACTGGGCATTCCGCCACAAGTTAGTGGACGTCCCTGCAGCACTGAAAGAAACGGTTACGGAACAATGGGAACAGTATCGGGAATTGGAACAATCTATTCCCGGAGCTGAACAGATCTTGGTCATGGCGGACGGTTCCGGCGAAAATGAAAACGTTTTCATTCGTGGTAATCACAAAGTACTCGGTGACGAAGCTCCGCGTCAGCTACTTTCAGCAATCGTTGGTGATTCGCCGGTCGAAGCACATGGCAGTGGTCGACTGCAACTTGCAGACGACCTGATCGAACCGACCAATCCGCTGACAAGCCGAGTGATGGTAAATCGCATGTGGCATCATTTGTTTGGCCGAGGTATCGTGGCATCCACCAATAACTTTGGAGTCCTTGGCTCAAGACCCTCGCACCCCGAACTACTGGACCATCTTGCAATGAGATTTGTGCATCAGCACAACTGGTCGATCAAAGCGATGCTGAAAGAAATCATGCTTAGTAGCACCTATCAAATGGATAGTACTCCAAATCCAGATTACAACGACAGCGATCCTAATAATAATTTGTTTTATCGACAAAACATCCGACGGCTGGAAGGGGAAGCCATTCGTGACAACATTCTGGCAATTTCGGGAAGACTGGATCGACGACAGTTTGGCCCTAGCATCCCTGTATTTGTTACTCCATTTATGACGGGACGAGGTCGACCGGGTTCAGGCCCTCTCGACGGAGCAGGGCGTCGAAGCATCTATATAGGAATCCGAAGAAACTTCCTCAGCCCCATGATGCTTGCCTTCGATATGCCAATCCCGTTCAACTCTGTTGGACGACGAAATGTTTCGAATGTTCCCAGTCAGGCTCTAATTCTGATGAATGACCCCTTTGTGATTGAACAGTCGAAACTCTGGGGAAAACGCATTGCTGGACTAGCGGACAAAAGCATGGAAGATAAGATTCTTCAAATGTACCTCGAAGCGTTTGCCCGGGTACCCACCCGGGAAGAAATCACTGATGCCGTTGAGTTCATGCAAATCCAGGGGCAGGCGTACAACATTCCCAAAGAAAACCTGGGAACGGATGAACGCCTGTGGGCAGATTTGGCACATGTCCTTATCAACACGAAACCATTTATCTACCTCAATTAATAAACTGAAATAGTCTTATGGCTCACTGTAGAAATTTTCGACCTCAACCGGTTTCACGTCGTGATATGTTGCGTCAAAGCGCGATGGGCTTTGGCTCGCTGGCATTAACACATTTGCTAACAAAGGATGGCAAGGCTGTCGAGGAAGGTCGCCGAGACAGCAAAAAACCATTCCTCCCTCGCGAACCTCATTTCCCCGCCAAAGCCAAACATGTTATCTACCTCTATCTTGATGGCGGACCCTCTCAAGTCGACACCTGGGACCCGAAACCGCGACTGGCTAAAGAAAACGGACAGCCGTTTGGTATGAATATCGAGCCGACTCAATTCAACAACATCGGTAAAACGTTAGCCAGCCCATGGAAGTTCAACAACTACGGTGAAAGTGGGATTCCCTGCAGCGACCTATTCAAAAACATCGCTCAGCATGTGGATAAGATGGCTTTCGTCCGATCGATGACCTCGAATTTCTCCGAACACACCAATGCCAATTACTTTTTACATACTGGCATCGGTGTGCAGGGAAGGCCCAGCATGGGCGCCTGGGCTGGATATGGACTGGGAAGTGAGTGTGAAAACCTACCAGCCTACGTTGTTCTCAACGGTGGTCTAACTCCTCCGGGAGGCCTGGATAATTTTGGGAGTGGCTTCCTACCAGCCAGTTATCAGGGCAGTGTCTTCGGCGCTTCCAACCAACCTGTTGCTTACGTTAATAGAAAAGAAGCCTCCGATACTCTTCAACGCAATAAGCTGGCACTGTTACAAAAATTGGATCGTCGGGAAGCCGACCGGGTTCACCAGGATGACCAAATCGAATCCGCCATTGCGAATTATGAACTCGCCTACCGTATGCAGGACTTTGTACCACGGATCACTAACTTTGATAACGAGACGGAGGAAACACTGAAATTATATGGGATGGATCTAACCACGAAAGGCACTGCCACCTACGCTAGACAACTCCTGTTGGCTCGACGCCTTGTCCAGGAAGGTGTCCGGTTTATTGAAGTTACCTGTCCCAATGTTGGACATGACCGTTGGGACCAACACGTCAATCTTTTGAACGGACATCAACAAAACGCTGACTGTGTAGATACCCCTATTGCCGGACTTATCACAGACCTTGATCGTCTGGGTTTGCTAAAAGAAACGCTCATTGTGTGTTCTGGTGAATTCGGGCGCACACCATTTGCTCAGGGCTCCAATGGCCGTGACCATAATCCATTCGGGTTTACAATCTGGATGTGTGGTGGCGGAACTAAAGGTGGAACGATCTTCGGAGCCACGGATGAATATGGGTACAAAGCGGTAGAAAACAAAGTCATGATTCATGATTTACACGCCACCATGCTGGCCATGCTGGGAATGGACCATGAACAGCTCACCTTCCGCTTTAGCGGACGCGATATGCGACTCACCGATGTTCACGGAGAAATCATTCACGACATCATTGCCTAAACACTTAGGCAATCACAAAGGTGGCATCGCCTTCACGGACCATCGAAAACGTATGCAGAACAATGAGAGTCCCGCTCTGCCCCGCGATTAGTTCCTGACACTGATTCCCGTCGATGGTACAAACCGTTCCTAGAACATCACCCTGATTCACTTTGTCTCCCAAACCATATCTGGGAGTGAGCAAACCATCAAACGGAGCAGGATGACAGATTTGCATATGACCTGAACCTTCGCTGGGATCCTCGACAATCGTTTGTACCCGGGATTCAGGTTGTTCGCGAATGATCATTTCGAGCATTCCAAGAACATTCAGACAGCCATCGACGTAATCAATGACTCCCTGTGGCGAACAAACGGCTGCTCCTTCATACTCTGCATAGATTGCTGGAATATTGTTTTCACAGGCAATCGACATACTTCGCCCCTTAAGGCGCCAGTCGGTTCCCCAAATAAAAGGAAGATTAAACGCCTTCGCCATTTTCCGGGAACCTGCCAAAGCCTCGACATGCGGATTGAGTGGATAGCCTGTCAATGGATATACCGAAAACCTCGTTCCGCCTGTATGCAAATCAATGTAATAGTCTGCTGACTTGATCAGTTCAGTCAATTCATGGGCAACCTGCATCGTCATGGTGCCTGCGGGGTCGCCCGGACAGGTTCGAGCCAGATCCAGATCATCGGATGCCGTGCGCTCTCCTAGCAGGAAGGCCTCGATATTCACGCATGGAACAAGCGTTAGCTTGCCCTTCTTTAATTGGCCGGGAAGCTGATCCATTAACGCATGAATGCATTGCATTGGCTCAAACTCGTCGCCATGCACGCCGGCTGTGATAACCAAGTGAGGGCCAGCCTCACCACTCTCGATAACTGTTTTGGGGAACCAAGCCACGATGCTACTCCTGCCGGACCTCCTCAAACGGGTATAACGGGCGGCGGCGGTACCTATAGTCCAGTTGCCCCATATCCGCAGTGGTCACCCCTCCTGTATTCGCCCGAATGATCTCACGACAAACAGGCTGGTAAGCGGCGACAGGTGCATTGACACCTTTGGTAATCAAAATATGGAAAGATGCCGGGTCAACATGAAAGGTCGTCAACTGCTTTATACTAAAGGGAGGTTGGCGTTTAGAAGTCGCCATGATGGTTAGACCTGAGTCATGCTTTACAACCACCGTATCGCCCTGATCACAATCAGTCGCTCCACCATGGCGTGGTTGAGGCTCAAAGAACTTACCATCGTATTTCCCTAACAATTCGACTTCGCCTTCCCACGGTGCACCATGCAAACGATCCGTCTTGGCACCTATCTTGACGTTCACAAATTCCCCAACGTCGTTGGCTTGCAATGCCCGGACAACCACGGGGTCATAGAGACAAACAAAAGTGTTCGTCAGTGCCTGCCTCTGGCATTCGTGCAACAAAATCGTACTATCAGCAGGTGAACCACCGCCCGTATTATCCCCCATATCAAGTAAACAGATTGGCCCTTCCAATTGGGAACACTTAGCAACTGTAGCCTCCACACTTTCCAGATCCGCCTGAAACTCCTCACGATTTTCAAACAGATAAGCTTCCAGTTCAGCGGCATACTGTTTTGCTTTAGACTCATCATTGTCAGTCACCACAATAAACGCAGCCCCCATCTCTTCGACGTCAGAGTAAGGAAACCCGAGCATGATACTGTTCGAAAGTACGACTTCCTCTTTCAATTGCTGATTCGCCAGTTGATACAGTGGTAAACAAGGTTCAACCAAAGTCTCCTGCTTTTGAATATTGATAGCGATTGGCGGCGTTGCCACGGCCATCGTTGGTGTAATCTTACCTCTCAACGTATCAAATAGAAGTTCCGCCGCCTGTCGGCCAACCTCAAACTGGTCGAGATGTGGATTACTACGATAAGAAATCATGCCGTCACAGGCAGCAGCCATTTTATGTGAGAGATTTCCGTGTGGATCGAGCGTAGCAATCATCGGAACATCCGGACCAATGACCTTGCGGACCTCTTCCAGCCAATATCCATCGGCATCCGGTTGTTTTTCGGAAACCGTAGCACCATGGGGTGCCGCAAGCACTCCGTCCAGAGGGCCCGCCTGTTGCAATAGCTCCAGAATCCGTCCAACGATTCGAGTATAGGCATCGGCAGTAATCGTTCCATAAGGAATAGCCCGAGCCATCATGATCGGTACAGCTTCGAATTCGTCAACATTTTCATCCAGCGCGGAAAAAAAACCTGTCGTCTCGTGATGAGCTCCGGACATTCCGAGAGGAAATTCATTGCCTTCCAAAAGCCAGTCGTTTTGAAAAGCCTCGTAGTCTGTTGGAGTCGAGATAAACGTATTCGATTCATGAAGAAAGCCAATGACAGCAATTCGTTTACGTTCCAACATCGTCTTCTCCTCCTGCATTGAACAAGCCGTTATAAGACACCGTATTTCTTGTAGGCTTCCGTAGCCAGCATGCCATTGATAATCGCATCACGCGTGACGTTTTCGTCATGTACTTTCTTCCAGGCATTTTGGATTGCCGTCTCTTCGATTTCCTGAGGAACAACAACAATACCATCTTCGTCAGCAATCACAAGATCTCCCGAGCAGAAAGTAACGCCGTCAATTTGTACAGGCTCATCGATCGAAATAACTCGTTGACGATTCATACTGTCGTAGACACAACGTCCCGAAGCGTAGACGGCGAATCCCAGCGCTTTGATCTTCGAAATATCGCGTACCGCTCCATGAATGATCGCTCCGATACACCCTCGATTTTTAGAGGCCGTGGAAAGCAATTCACCCCAAACACCTGAGTGCATTGAACCATTAGCCGCACAAATCAGCACGTCGTCCGCTTGGCAGGCATCGATAGCTTGCAATTCCAATTCATACGGCGAAGGATCTTCAAAATCAATGTCTTCCCACTGCGTCGTCTTGCAACGACCCACTAATACTCCTTCGCTTGTTTGCGGAGGTAAAGGTACACGAGGAGACTGATTTTTATAACCTAATGCATCGAGGGCATCGGAAACGACTGCGGCGTACAATTTCTCCCGCATCATTTCGATTGTAATTTCCTGAGGTGCAGACATTGATTCTTCCTTTATTACCGTTGAGCGGCGTGCATGAGCCCACGCATATAACCATAAGCAAATAATCGTCCCAGTTGAGTGTAGCCCGGCTCACCTGCCTCTTCGCCAAAGAGCTGCGGTACATGATCAGGGCGAATAGGACCGTCAAACCCAACTTCATAGTATGCTTTCACGGCCGCTGCCATGTCTGTAGGACCATTATCATGAAAGGTCTCTGTGAAGTTCTCTTTCGTGCCACGAATATCCCGAAAATGCACATAACGAATATGAGGTCCAAGCTCATAGATAGTTTCCGGAATCCGAGCTCCCATCTCCACAAAAGATCCCTGACAGAAACAGATGCCGTTACGCGCACTGGGAACCAACTCCACCAGGCGGCGAAATCCATCCACAGAATTCATAATCCGAGCACGCCCTAAAAACACTTCCAAAGGCGGGTCATCGGGGTGCATTGCCAGATCAATCTCCAACTCTTCAGCGACTGGAAGGACCTGCTCCAAAAAATACTTTAAGTTGTTCCAAAGCGCTTCAGCCGCTAATTCTTCATGCTTCAATGGCTTCGATGCATCATCTAACGAGACAGCCAAATCTATTTCATTCAGATTGAACTGGGTCACTTTAGCGCCAGCGCGATCTAAAACGTCCGTCTTGGTACGCACCCAATCCGTACCAGCCATGAAGTTATAGCAAAGCACGGGAATTTCTAGTTTTTTCATGATATTAAGAAGTGAGATGATTCCCTCAATCTCTTTATCACGACCTTCAGTACCACGAATGATATTCTCCATCGCGATAGCATCTTCCACCGCAGCAATATCCATTCCATAACTACGAATCCGTTCGACAGCCGGTTTCCAATCTTCCAATGTGGGGCCTTGATAACGAATCGTGACGCATTCAACTCCCGTTTGCGCAGCCAAGGCAAGATTCTCTTCGGATAATGGTGTTAAGACGGATGCTAGTTTCATCGTTCTATCTTTATGCTTCAGGTTCTGGTGATATCGTTTGTTCTGGAGATAAGTTTAATGCCGCAATGCAAGCTTCAGGATCACTGCAGGAAAACACATATCGCTTCTGTTTTGCCCCCTTCATTACTTCTATGTGAACCCCGCTGCCTGACCAACATATGTAACCCCAGCGTTTTGTTTTAAAACCGTAACGAATACCTAATCCACCAAATTCTTTTATTCTGCACTCGGATGGATAAGCCTGCAGAATGTCCTGGCGAGTAAATCTATTACTCCAAAGTCCGCTACGATAACCAAATCGAATACCTAAATCACTTGCTTCTACTGAGTATTTACTGGTGGCTAAAAAAATCCACGACATCCCCCCAACCATCAGCGCTATGAACGCCAGAACAACCACGAGCCCCGTACCACTAAGCTCTTCTTGCCGAGGTTCCTCCCCATTTTCCTTTAAAGGCTGCTCATCGATCAATCGCTTTTCCGCAGGAGGTCTTTCAGTCTTGTTCAATATCTGGATACCAACCGGAACAAGAATCACCGGCGTAATCAACATTAGATAAGACCACCAAGGAGTTTTAGATTCGGTATACACTTTCTTCATTCCAATACTTTACGAGCGGTTAGTAATGTCCATAAAACATGCTTCCACAAACAATCGACCTGTTGAAATTCTGCCTGCCGTAACCACTCCATCTGCTGACCAAGCGTGGCGTGATAGTCATGCTGCTGCTGATGTTCCATCCACATTTCCCATTCTTCAGCTGGAATTCCTTTCGAGTCCGCGAACAGCTTCCAGACTTCCATGTGTCGTCGATAGATTCCCGGAGTTTCACCACGGAACTGATCGACAAACGTAAACACCCCGTCGGGACGTAAACTGGCATACACATCATTGAACAAACGCTGCTTGGCCGGATCATCTACATGATGAATGGCAATAGATGATACAACCAAATCAAACTCAGCGTCCGGAAGATCAAGGCTGTGGAAGTCCTGTTGTAAATAACTAACCCGATCGGTCCCACACTGCCTACGGCAGACATCCAGTATCTCAGCCGACAAGTCCAGAGCTACGACTTCCGCTTCCGGAAAGGCTTCCAGAACCCTGAGCGTCAAATTACCAGTGCCACAACCCAGATCTAGGATCCGTAACGGCTGTAAATCATTAGGCACGTAGTCCACCATCGTCATCTGCATCTCGTCATATCGAGGAGCACAGCGATAAATGATATCGTTATACGACGACGCTAATTCGTCATAAAACTCTTCCGTTGAGCGTTCCGAAATCGGTTCAGCAGTCATCCTATCTTTTTATTACCGAATAAAGACGCCTTCGGTAATTCCCTTCCATTTATCAGTACGGAATGGTGTGGCTGGCAAGTGAGACCGGTTTTGTAAATTGCAAATCGGGTTATTAGCCCATGCGTAACGAACGGATTCCGGTTCGAGCACTTCCTCGCTCCAGACTTCCACTTGATCTTTACCGATGATTCGAGCCTCTGCTTTGTGGAATTTCTTATCCGCCCCGGCAATCGTAAACCCAAGAACCTGACGGACATCATGAGTATCCAAACCACCACCCACGTGATCGAAAGTCACCGTCACGCGATCACCATTCACTTCGTGAGATTTATAAATGGGACTGCGATGCACAAGGGCTGAGTAACCATAATTCTGAGCTAATGCCCACCGGGCAAGTCGTTTGGCAACATCCTGTTTATTGCGTGGGTGAATATCGTGAGACTCACCCAGGTCCGTGATAATTGCTTCGCCTGTATTTGGAAGTTTGCTGAGCGTCATCGTTTGAGCTTCACGAAGTTCTGCCCAGTCAGCGTCCGTTGGTTCAGATGCTTCGTCTTTGAAATCAGCAAGGCTAACCCAGTAGAAGCTAAAGTCATCCTGCCCCCACGCCTCTCTCCAGGTTTTGATCATCAACGGAAACAATTCCTGATATTGTTTGGCTCGTGTTGCATTCGCTTCGCCCTGATACCAAATAGCTCCCTGAATTGGATAACCAATGATCGGGTTGAGTACACCCTGATAGAGATTAGCCGGGCGATGCTGACCGGCAAGTGGATTACGCGGACGGCGCGGATAAGGCGGATTCGGCTTCCCTGCAGCTTTGGCTGCCGCAGCTCGCTGCTTCCAATTGGCTACAGCCTTTTGAAATTTAGCTTCTACTGCCTCGGCATCGTATTCCTCAGCAAGCTGATCCCAATGCGCGAGCAGTTCGGTATGACCATGCTTTTGTAGAACGTCGCGTGGAATCCATGCTTCGCAAGCGGAACCACCCCAGGCATTGTCAATTAATCCAACAGGTACATTTAAAGTTTGATGCAACTGGCGACCAAAGAAATATCCAACCGCTGAAAACTGCAACACCGTCTCAGGACTAACGGCTTCCCACTTTCCTTCGAAGTTATCCTGGGCTTCCTGAGTCCCGACCTGAGGGACGGTAATCAGACGGATACGGGGAAATTTCGCAGCTAAAGCCTCCAATTGAGGATCATTGGCTGAGGCGACCGGCCACTGCATATTGGACTGACCTGAACACACCCAGACTTCCCCAACCAAAACATCACTGATCTTGATCGTCGAGCTTCCCTTAATGGTGATCTCGTGAGGCCCTGAGTTTGCCTTTAAGGCCGCCAGAGTAGCGATCCACTTTCCGTCAGCGGCGGCCGTTGCCGTCGCTGAGTTGCCTGCCATGGAAACGGTGACCGTCGTACCCGCCGTCTCTTTCCCCCAGACCACCACAGGTTTACCCTGTTGTACGACCATGTGGTTGGTAAACAAATTCGAAACGGATACCTCCGCCTGAAGTGCCGACAAACTTCCCAACAAACAGATCATCGAAAAGATTACTTTTCTCATTTAGAACACCTTATTTAGATTTCTGTAACACGCTTTACCAACCGCTTAGCGAGATTTGCTTTTACTTATTTAATTGTTAGACCGCTTCTCAGGATACCGAAAAGTTTCTTCGACATCCGGTGGGTAGAGGGAACGGTTTGTCGCATGAAAACCATACTTACACCAGCATCAGGAATGACACGGAACTCTGTATTGGCATAACCACCCCAGCCGTATTGTCCAAGTGGTTTGTCGGCCCCCGATATTTCTGCTGTTTCCACTGCAAATCCTAATCCAAACGACCTACCACCGCCGGGGACCACTTGATTCCTAAACATCTCTCTCAACGTTTCTGCTTTTAGAATGCGAGTGCCGTCGTGTTGCCCCCAACCAGCTAACATTTGTGAAAATTGACTATAGTCTCCGAGAGTACTCACTAGCCCACCGCCACCACTGTGGAATTCAAAGCCATCACGGTAGGCGCTGTCACTCCACTTATCGACGATCACCTGACGATCACCTTCCCAGGTATGACATGAAACAAATCGATCCAGCTTGTTCTTAGGAATATCAAAGAACGTATCTTTCATCTTGAGTGGTTTAAAAACAGAACGCTTCATATATTTCTCGAGAGATTCTCCGGACCAAATTTCGATCAAGGCTCCGAGAATGTCTACGCTCAGCCCATAAGTCCATTTCTCACCGGGTTGATGCTGGAGAGGAACTTCCGCAAGTTGATCGGCTGCCTCGCGAATCGACATCTTAGGCGGGTACATTCCGTTGTGAGTGTAGAAGACACCGCGAGAGTGGTATTCCTTACCGAATGGGGTGCCCGAGGCGGGGCTATAGCTATAACCGGACGTGTGAGATAACAAATCCCGAACGGTCACAGGACGCTCAGGTTCAAGACGAGTCATATTCCCGTCAACAACAACTCCGACTTTGACCTTCTTAAAAGACGGGATGTAGTTCGCCACGGGATCGTCCAGTTTGAACTTACCTTGTTCCCACAAAGTCATCGCCACAACAGACGTAATCGGCTTGCTCATCGAATAGATTCTCAGGAGAGAATCTACTTCAAATTCCAATTTATCTTCCGAGTCATGGTAACCCTGAACATCAAGGAGTACTTGCTTGCCATGGACATGAACGAGAATCATCCCACCTTCAATCTCCCCTGCTTTTGTGGCGCGGGCAATTTCATCCTTCACGGCCTGACTAGCCTTATCACTCAGTGTCGTGTCAGCCTGAGCACAAGTTGTTGCGAATACGAGCAGTACCGTTAGTAGTATTTTCTTCATCTTGATTCATCATTCCGGGGATGGGTCAGTTACTTCAATTTCGCTGGATCGATCTCGACATGTTTGACGGTCTGCCGTCGCCAGGTGTAGACCACATGAATTGTACCTTTATCATCCTGGATCACCGTAGGGTAAGAATATTCGCTTTGATCCCGTTCCAGTGTGAGTAATGGTTTCCAATTTTTTCCATCACGGGAGATCGCAACATTAAGCATATTGCGATTTCCCGGAAAAGGAGCCCGTCGAGTGGTGTGGTTGTAAATAAGGATCTGTCGACCATCCTGAAGGGTCGTGGCGTCCGTTCCAGCATTTGGATTTGGCAACGAGGTTGCCTCTGGCTCCGTCCAGGTTTTTCCTCCGTCGCGAGACCAGCTTTGTACAAGAACGCTCTCCTGAGTTCGACAAAGCACCTGCATCGAGCCATCTTCATATCGCAGGATACTTGGCTGGATAGCATTATATTTTTCTCCGTCATGAATCGGCCCAATAACTTCCCATGTCTTACCACCATCACCTGAGCGTTCAAAGTGAACCCGCCAATTGTTGTGTTCGGTACTGGAAGGGCATAAAAGACTGCCGTCCGCCAATTCAATGGGTGGATTTTTGACAGGACCGATCAGGTGGCCAATCGCTTTATCTTTTCCAAGCTTCATTGGTTTGCTCCATGTCTGACCACCATCTTTGGAAGTCATTTTCATTCCCCACCATGACTGCGGTGTGGGGCCAACTTTATAGAAAAGGACCAGCGGACCGTTGGTTAATTGGAAAAGAACCGGGTTCCAGCAGGGGTAACGGACTTCCTCCGATTCCACACCATTGACGATTTCAACGGGGCGTGTCCATTGACCATCGACTTTTCGGGCCACCCAGATTCCTACATCAGGATTCTTCTCATGAGTACCTCCGAACCAGGCTGCGACTAATCCCGTCGGCGTATCTTCGATCGTGGACGCATGGCATTGCGGCGTTTGACGCCCTTCAAGAGGATAGATCAATTCCGCGGAAGTCAGTCCCTTCACACCGATCGGTGTAACCCTGTCAAAGACTGATTCGTCTGAGAATCCTGTCATGGTTGTAAGAAAGCAAATAATGAAGCTGGAGATTTGACGCATAAGACCTGACCTAACATGCCACTAAATATTTTTCGTAGATAAAGACTCTCCTTCCATCATAACGCTTTGGAATTCGTCAGTGTGTTATATTGAGAAACATGACCACTACCTCTCCACAAACGAGTCGACGGTTTTCTCATACCGAGTGGGGAACTGCACGCCGTAAAGCCGTGATGATTTTGTCTGCCACGATGCTGGTGGAGATCCTACTGCAATTAATTCCTGCTATTCAAAGTCTATTACTGAGTTCCGCAGCAACGGAGGAATCTCAGCTTAATCGCTGGGTTTACATCATGTTGCTGGCTGGCATCATGCAAATCGGACTACTCATTTATATGCTGTTGTTTGTTGACTGGGTTACCTTGTGGGCAGCGACTCTGGGGAATCTGTTATTTATCGCAGCCTATGCCGGATTGTTTGCGATTCTAATCCTGTCCAAAGGGCAAAATGAAATCATTTCTTATTTACAGTTGGACTTAGAGCAAAGCCCGGCGGGTAAGCAGGCTATGTGGTGTATGGTCTGCATGTTTATCTTGATCGCTCAAAGTTTTTTTGCTGGACGTTATGCACGTCGGTGGAAACGCGATAAATAACGCATGGAATTCTGGCAACTTCTTCTGCTGTCGATTATTCAGGGAATCACTGAGTTTCTACCGGTCAGTTCATCCGGCCACCTCGTTGCCTTAGGGACTTTTCTCGGCCTGGAAAGCACCCAACTGGATGACGTAAACATTGCCCTACACTTTGGTACTCTTTTGGCAATTTGCAGTGTGTATTTCCAGCAAATCAAACAACTGTTTTCCAGCGACCGGAAATGGCTGACTTCCCTGGTGATTGGTTCCATTCCTGC
>Ga0115011_10000697_pt1 | contig 26180 bp, 24 predicted proteins | sample TroAtlMetagenome_2_FD_88705 | JGI IMG/M metagenome (GOLD analysis project Ga0115011, IMG submission 88705) | Marine eukaryotic phytoplankton communities from Atlantic Ocean - Tropical Atlantic ANT8 Metagenome | ecosystem: Environmental > Aquatic > Marine > Oceanic | place: Tropical Atlantic...
ACAAATTCATAAAAATTGCCATCATCATCTTACTGTAATGTATTAATGGTATGATATAAAATATAAGTGAACGATCTTAGAAAAATACTTTCTACTAGTTTACCAAATTTAACTGTATAAAATTATGAAACTAAAACTAACTAAATTAATTGCCAGTACCGTTGCTCTTGCTGTCATATCCGCTTCAGCCATTGCTCAAGAAGGCAATGAGAAAAAAGGTAAGAAAAAAGGTAAAGGTAAGCCAGCAGCCGAACGCCCAGAACGCCCTGAAGGTGCAGGAAAAGGTGGTCAAAGAGGAGCTCGCCCTGAACGTTCTCCCGAAGAAATTTTTAAGTCAATCAAGCAAAGATTAGCTGATAACGAAAAATTCGCTGAAATGTTCGCCAAACGCGCAGACAGCAATGAAGACGGTAAGGTTTCCGATGAGGAGATCAAAGCTGCTATCGCTAAGATGGCGGAGCGCCGTAAGAATGGCGGAGAAGCAGGGAGACAAAGAGGACCTCGCGGACCAAAAACTGATGACAAAAAGCCTGTACGTCCAGATGGAGCTAAATCAAAAGGCCCACGTGGACCAAAACCCGATGGCAAAAAGCCTAAAGGGCCTAGAGGAGAGAAAAAGGGACGCCCTGCTCTCGAGGAATAAAAACAACTAAAAATCACGAACCCCGAGAAAATCTAATGGTTTTCTCGGGGTTTTTTTATTTATACAAACTACTATTAGAGAACATTTAGAAATACTTTAATTAAAAGAGAATCCTATTAATAAGTATATATAACCAAAACTTAAGTTTGTTCATTTCCTGACTAACTAATAAAGAGAACGAGTTTATAGGTTGAAAGTTTATCTTCACGACGGAAAATAAGGAGACATTAAATGACTTCGGATGAATATAAAAATGAGCATTTCCATTTTATAGGAATATGCGGGACTGCCATGGGAGCAGTAGCTGCGGCAATGAAAACCCGAGGACATGAAGTCACTGGTTCTGATCAAAATGTTTACCCTCCAATGTCTGAATTTCTTCGTGAAAGAGAAATTAAAGTTTCAGTTGGCCATGATCCGAAAAATGTACCTGATGACGTAAGCCTTGTTGTCATAGGAAATGCAATGAGTAGAGGAAATGCCGAAGTCGAATCGGTTCTAAACCGTAAGTTGCCTTACACTTCATTGCCCGAACTCATCAAAAGATATTTTCTGCAGGGTAAACGCAATATAGTAGTTACAGGAACTCATGGCAAAACGACCACTTCATCAATTATTGCTCATGTTCTTAATTACAGCGGATATAACCCAAACATGATGATTGGGGGTATTCCTCTAGATCTTGGTCAGGGCGGAAGATTTACTGATTCAGATTTTTTTGTTATTGAAGGAGACGAGTACGACACAGCATTTTTTGATAAACGATCAAAATTTGTTCACTACATGCCTGAAATCGTTGTCGTGAATAATGTTGAGTTCGATCATGCTGACATTTTTAATGACATTGATGAAATTAAGTTAAGCTTCAAAAGAATGCTTAACATCGTACCTGAAAATGGAATTGTTTTCGTCAATGGAGATGATCCAAACGCTCTTGAAGTCGCAGCGAACTGTCACTCGCCAGTCAAAACTGTGGGAACTGCTGAAAATTGTGACTACAGAATAGAAAACATCGAATTAAAACCATCAAATTCCTCTTTTACACTCAAAGGCGAACGATATGAATTTCCAATGAATGGTGAATTTAATGTTCGTAATGCCGCAATGGCTATTGCTGTTTCTATTTTTACAGGTGTCGAGAATGAGAGCATTCATAAATCCATTTCAAATTTTTCGGGTATCGCACGAAGACAAGAATTGAGAGGTGAAGAGGCAGGAGTAAAAGTCATCGACGACTTCGGCCATCACCCTACTGCTATTACCGCAACCATTGGTGCATTAAGGCAAAGATTCTCGAAATCAAAAATATGGGCAATATTCGAACCTAGATCTAATACGAGTAGGCGCAATTTAATGCAGACAGAGCTTGAAGAAGCATTATCATTGGCCGATGGAATATTTATCAGTGAAGTTCCTAATCCAGAGAAAGTGCCTGATGGGGAATTACTGAATGTTGAATCCGTAATCTCAGGGCTCAATTCTAAAGGAAAGCAGGCTTTTATTGGTTCTTCTCCAGAAAGCATTGCCGAGAAAATTACATCATTAACTGTGGAAGGTGATATTATTGTTGTCTTAAGCAATGGAGGCTTTGGAGGCATTCATGAAAAGCTTCTCACCTCGCTGAAATCAAAATAACAAAAGTCCTAATGCGATCAATAATGGTTGCTCTTTTTATTCTGAGCACACTCGAATATTCATGGGCCAACACCCCCACAAAAAGGAATGATTTACGAGAAGTAAAACAATTATTAATTGTGGTTACTGAGGATTGGAAAAGTACAAAAGGAAAATTAATCTGTTTTGAAAAAAGATTAAACGGCACTTGGTCTTCAGTTTTTAAAGAACACTTTCCAGTACTTTTGGGTAAGAATGGCTTAGCTTGGGGCATAGGCATTCATCCAACTAAAAAAGAAAAAATGAAAATCGAAGGGGATGGTCGGTCTCCTGCAGGAATTTTTAAAGTTGGGAAAATCTATGGTGAATCAGAATCATTACCTAAGGGCTCTGATTATCCATATCATAAAATCTCTAAACATGACGCTTGGGTTGATGATCCTAAAAATCCTTTCTACAACCAGCACGTGAAAATTGAGAATCTTAAAGACAAACCGGATTGGTTCGAGTCACAAAGAATGCGCCTAGGTGACCCTGCCTATCGTTGGTTAATTGAAATCCGTCACAATAGCAACCCACCTAAGCCCGGTTATGGAAGCGCTATCTTTTTTCATGTTAGAAGAACTCCCGAAAGAAGAACAACTGGTTGCACTGTCATGAGTATTACTGATATAGAAAACTTGATCAAATTTCTAAAAGAAAAAAAGAACCCTCATTATGTTTTGTTACCTCGAAAGGAATACGATAAAAAAAGACCGCTTTACAAATTTCCAAAATTATAATTAACCCCATGGAACTGGTGTCAATTACCTGCCCAACATGCTTTGAGAACTTTGAAATCCTAAGTCCTCCTCCTTCAGAATTACCAACTGAAATTGATTACGATTGTGAAATATGCTGCTCTCCGATGATGATAGAGTTTTTACAGGTTGATCAAAGAATTAAATCATTCTCAAAATCACTCAGCGAATAAATAATGCCTAAGGTCTCTGTTCTTCTCCCTGTTTATAATGCTGAAGACACCTTATTCAGAGCTGCTTTCAGTTGTCTTAATCAATCCTTTTCGGATCTTGAATTGATCATTATTAATGATGGATCCTTAGATAAGACATCCGACACCTGCGATCAACTGGTAAATGATGACCCGAGAGTTAAACTAATAGAATTCAAATCAAACAAGGGAGTCTCTAAAGCAATCGAGGCAGGCAGAGCCTCAGCGAATGGAGAATTAATAGCAAGGATGGATGCAGATGATTTTTCTTACCCAGAAAGATTTATGCATCAAGTCGATTTATTAGAATCTGATCCTGCAATAACAGCGTGCGGTACTGCTGTTCGTTTAATGGGAGCACCCTCAACAGATCCAGGTCGTGGTTTTTTAAATTATGTTGATTGGGTTAATTCCCTTAATGCCCCTAATACAATATCTTCACAACGTTTTATTGATAGCCCTGTAGCAAATCCAACAAGTATGATTAGAGCAAATGATCTTGAAAAGGTTGGAGGATTTTCTGACCCTCCTTGGGCAGAGGACTATGACTTATGGTTAAATTTCTTGAATAGAAAAATGCGGATCACTAATATAAAAAAGGTCCTCTTAGATTGGCACGATTCCCCAAATCGACTTACGAGAAGTTCTAGCAGATACTCATTAAATAATTTCTCCAAAGCAAAAGCTCACTATCTAGCAAAAATTCCCAGAATTAGCCGTGACGGCATCGAAATTGCTGGAGCAGGACCTATAGGGAAACGTCTAGCTAGAGACTTAAGAAAAGAGGGCATAAAAGTAGATCGGTTTTACGAGGTTGATGAAAAGAAAATCGATCAAGCGATCAACGGTGTGCCGGTACATCATTACGCCGACCTAAAGCTTGGATCAAAAAACTTAATAGGTGCTGTTTGCAGGCCTGGAGCAAGGGAAAGAATTCGATCCTTAGCATTTGCTGCCGGGTTTGAAGAAGGCCTAAATTTCTTTTGTGTCGCTTAGTAACTTTATTTAGAAATCTTCACATCCATGACACAACGAAATCCTGTATGGTAAGAAGCGCTTATATCATCACTAAGTTGTCTGGCCCCTACTCTGTATCCTGTACAATATCCTTCGCTGCATAAAAAAGATCCACCTCTAATGATTCTTTGGCGAATAATAGGACCTTCCCCTTTGTTTACTATAGATTCACCTATTCCTCCCTTTGGCGATTCAATTGGACTCCTTTCATAGTAACCTTTTTCATACTCATCGGCGACCATCTCCCAGACATTCCCAGCAATATCATAGAGTCCATAATTATTAGGAGGAAATGACTTTACTGGTGATGTCGTTAAAAATTTATCTTCATTCGTATTTTTATTAGGAAAATCACCCTGCCAATAATTAGCCATTATATTTCCCTCGGATAACAGTTCACTTCCCCAAGGATACATTGCTCCTTTGAGCCCTCCTCTAGCAGCGTATTCCCACTCCGCTTCAGTGGGAAGCCTTTTCCCCGCCCATTCCGCGTACGCTTTAGCATCTTCATAGGCAAGGTTAACCACTGGATGATCCAACTTACCTTCTAAATCAGATTCAGGCCCTTCAGGGCATTTCCAATTGGCTCCAGTGGTTAATTTCCACCAAGACCAATGAGACTCAGATTTAATATCCACATTAGTTTTGGGGGAGGCCATCACGAAAGCTGCAGGGAGGAGATCTTCAGGCTTTGCTTTTGGGTAATCTTCTTTTTTAAAAGGGCGCTCAGCAAGGGTAACATATCCAGTCTCATCAACGAATTCTTTAAATTGCACATTAGTTACCTCAGTTTTATCCATGTAAAAAGATTTGAGTATAACATTATGTGGAGGCCATTCCTCTGCACCACTTCTAACAGGTTGGTCTTTCTGAGATTCGGGATCCGTACCCATAATGAAAGCGCCTCCCGGAACTAGCACCATAGACTTCATATTTTCCTCATATTTAGCATCTTTAAATTCATCTCCAGAATTTTTCTGAGTAAGTACTTCTTCCTTACAACTGACAAAGAAAAATATACAAATGAATAGGGGTAGGAATTTTTTGAGCATGTGTACCAAAAGATGCTAGATTTGTCTTCATTTGTCCACACCATTGATTTCTAATAGAGACACCTCTTTGTAATTATAAAAAATGACCAAATTTCGTCCATGCATTGACCTTCACCGAGGATTGGTAAAACAGGTCGTTGGAGGCAGTTTCAGTGATTCTGAAATCGATCAGCCTATCGAAAACTTTGTCAGTAATAAAGATTCAGCATACTATGCAAACCTCTATCGTAAGAACCAATTACCTGGAGGGCATATCATCATGCTTGGAGAAGGGAACGAGAAATCCGCTAAACTCGCACTAAATGAATACCCCGGAGGAATGCAAATAGGTGGAGGAATTACACCTAATAATGCATCTTATTGGCTAGATGAAGGGGCTAGTCATGTGATTGTGACATCATACATTTTCGAAGACTCTAAGTTTTCCGAGGACAAATTACAGGCATTAACTAATGCCGTCGGAAAAGACAAATTGGTCATCGACCTTAGTTGCAGAACCTGTCCTAACGGCGGGTGGAAAGTGGCGAAAGACAAGTGGAAAACAATAACTGACTTACAGGTTAGCCATGCAACTTTTGACTCACTCTCCAACCAATGTGCTGAATTTCTAATTCACGCTGCTGATGTTGAAGGAAAATGTGAAGGGATCGATGATGACTTAGCGGGCTTACTCGGCTCATGGGGCAAAATCCCAATGACTTATGCTGGAGGCGTTAAGGCATTAGGTGACCTCAATCGAATAGAAGAACTAAGTTCAGGTAAAGTCGATGTAACCATTGGTAGCGCCCTAGATATTTTCGGTGGATCATCCATCACTTACCAAGAATGCTTAGATTGGAATAAGCGAAAAAACAATTAATGCTTTCCTTTCATTTCCTACCAGACAGTAGAATCTTCAAGAACCTCATTAAATATCGACCTCATTAACTTGGACAACTTTTCAAGTTGTTTGGTATTTTTTTGCGCCAAGTTAATCGACTCACTTCGATCTTCAGCAATATTATACAATTCAAAATCAACAAGCTTAATCTCTCGAAGAAGACTAATATTCTTATCATTTACAGACTTAATTTTGAGATATTTCCCATCATTAGATTTCAAACTAGCTAATAGCTTCCAGTCTCCCTCCCTCAACGCAATTTTCGATCGGTTAAGTGCCGAATAATAACACCAAAACATCGGTCTTTTGCGGATAACTTCATCTTTACCGAAAGCATTAACAATATCTGTGCCATCTAGTTTTATCTCTATTGGAATTTCACCAGCTGCTAAGTTAGCAAAGGTTGGCATTAAGTCCAAAGAGCTTACAGGCTCACGACTTACCTGACCTGATTTAATTTGAAGAGGCCACCGCATAATACCTGGAACTCGTATTCCTGCCTCATGTGTATGCAATTTCATCCCTCTTAGCGACCCAGGACTACCATGCGAACGCCAAGCATTCCCATATCGGTTTAAAGTTTCTGGTCCATTATCAGAAGTGAAAATGACGAGTGTATTTTCATCAACATTATTCTCCTTCAGGCATTGCATGATCATTCCAACCGCTGAATCCATATTTTCAACATTTGCGTAATACAAAGCCTCACCTTTCTTCTTAGCTCCAGGATAATTTTTAATCATTGATTTCGGAGAACTAATTGGCTCATGCGGTTCATGAAAAGCAACGAAGGTAAAGAATGGCTGGTCGGGATTTTTTTTTACATGACTCTCAATCCATTCACCAGCCTCTTGGGCTACTATACGGCAACTGAAACCTTTTAATTTACCAACCTCTTTTCCGTTTCTGACAAAGTTCCCAGGATTCTCATGACTCGGTGCAGCATTATTTTGAGTAGCAAACCAATAATCAAAACCAAAATCACTAGGTTGAGGTTGTTCCTTTCTATTGAAAAATCCATTACAATGCCACTTGCCTGTCATGCATGTGGCATAACCCGCCGTTTTAAGCATCGCTGAAATTGTGAACTCATTTTTTTTCATATGAATCTTTGTCCGTGATGGTATCCAGTCATATACACCAGCGCGGTTCGGTGTCCTACCAGTTAGTAAGCCCACTCTAGAAGGCGAACAGACAGGAGAAGGAGAGTAATAGTCTGTAAATCGAATACCTTGTGAAGCCAAACGGTCAATATTTGGTGTCCTTATTATTTTATTTCCATAGCAAGAAATATCACCATATCCAAGATCGTCGCAGAGAATGACCACAAAATTTGGACGCTCATCTCCCATTAGAGGAAATGCTCCTGAAATAAATAACCAACATACTATCAGTAAATATTTGATAGAATCACCAAGTTTAGTCTTATAGGAAAAAAGCATTTATCTTTTTTGCCATAATATGTTTGGCTTTACATTTAAAATCGTAAAAAAATTCGAATAAACTGCCGATAATTTAATTATTATATTTTTTATCTAATTTTTCCTCAGCCTCATTCGTTCCATTAAATGTAGCAATAAAATGGCATATAACAAAAATCCCAGTGACCAAGAAAGGCTTGTTGAAAGAGCAATAAAAGACTTCGAATCTGCTCTCATTAATTATGCCGCAAGCATCATTAGGGATCAGGAGAAAGCAAAAGACATTGTTCAAGAAACACTGATTAAACTTTATCAGCAAGATCCTGAGAAAGTATCGCAATCGCTCAAGGCTTGGCTTTTTACCGTATGTAGAAACAGGTGCTTTGATGTTATGAGAAAGGAAAAACGCATGACCAATATGGATGAGAAAACGCTAGATGTAATTCAAGACTCTTCGGATGATCCAAGAAGAGCAGCCGAAAGAGCTGATCAACGAGTCCAAATTCTTAGCTTTTTAGATCGATTACCCGAAAATCAACGAGAGGTAATACGATTAAAATTTGAGGGTGATTTGAGCTATAAGGAAATCAGTGATGTCACTGATCTAAGCGTTAGTAATATCGGTTTTTTAATTCACGCCGGCATCAAAAAATTAAGAGGAATGCTAACGGATCAAACCATTTGAAAGAAATATTTTAAAATTAAAAGTCATGAAAATTAATTCAGAAGACCCAAGATTAACAGCCTACGCACTAGGCGAACTTGACCAAAATGAGGTTGAAGAGTTCGAGCAATTACTAGCCAATAATTCCGAAATTAAATCAGAAATTGATTCTATTAAAAGTGCTATAGATTCACTAAAACAAGAATTTGATAACTTACCCAAAGAAGAACTTTCTGATGAACAAAAACAATCTCTTCTTTCTAGAAAAAACATTATCAGTACCAGACCAAGTACTTTTAGCAAAATAAGTCAATGGACAGGAATAAGTGCCGCTGCCGCTTGTTTTATTGGAATGGGTATTATTGGATATGATTCTATCAAGAAAGAAACTGATCAAGAATCAATGAATCTTACAACTGTCGGTCAATCATTAGAGAAAGATAGCCAGTATCAAAGCCTAAAAGACGAATACCAACTAGACATGGAAAAAACCGTCGAACCTCTCCTTGCTAAAAAGGAGGCAAAAGAAAGCATTAAAGCCGATAAAGAAGATAAGGAACGTAGTTTTACAAAAAAATTAGCAAAGAATAAAAAGGTACCCTCTCCTAATGCAGCAAGCCAAATTGCAGACAACTCCATTGAGGATGATGGTTTACGATTAGGATTAAGTGCCCGATCTCGATCCATAAACCAGTCCATAGAATCTGGCGATGTCTTTTTGAAACCACTATCAGCGGCAAAGAGTCTCAATAAAATCGAAGCTACGAAAAACTATGAAAAACAAAAGACTCTTGAAGAAAATGCATTAGACAAGCGACCTATTAGCGAAATTCAGGAACTCTCCAAAGAAGAAGAAGAAGCCAGTACTAACAATGAACAATATGGAGCCTATTATGACTCCCCCTTCGTATCACCGCTCAAGGCACCACTTTCAACCTTTGCAATTGATGTCGACACTGCAAGTTATTCAAACGTCCGTCGCTACTTAGGGCGTCGAAATCAGCTTCCTCCAGAAGATGCTGTTCGTGTTGAAGAATTGATTAACTATTTTGATTATGATTATCCTTTCACGGGAGACAAACACCCCTTCTCGGTTCATCTCGAGACTGCCTCATCGCCATGGAAACCAGGAAATCGGATCGTAAGAATAGGGTTAAAGGCGAAAGAAATAAAAACAAACAAAAGACCCCCTTCAAATCTTATATTTCTTATAGATTGCTCAGGGTCTATGAGGAATAATGACAAATTACCTCTCCTAAAACAATCATGCATATCATTGGTTGAAAATCTAACTGAAGATGATCGAATCGGAATCGTTACCTATGCGGGAGGCGCAGGTGTCGAATTAGATCCGATACACGGTGATCAAAAAGAGAAAATCATTAAAGTCATCAATAACCTCAGAAGTGGAGGATCAACTAATGGCGAAGGAGGCATCAGAATTGCTTATGATCTTGCTAAGAAAAACTTCATTCAAGATGGAACTAATCGTATTATTATTGCTACTGATGGAGACTTTAACGTTGGAATTTCTGACCGTTCACAACTCATTAAGCTAGTCAAAGATCGAGCCGATAAAGATAACATTTACTTAACTGCACTTGGTTTTGGTGAAGGTAACATCAAAGATCATAACCTTGAGCAAATTGCCAATAATGGAAATGGTGAATATTATTACATTGACTCATTCAAAGAGGGGAAACGAGTCTTGGTCGATAAAATGAGCTCAACGCTAGTCACAGTTGCCAAAGATGTGAAAATCCAAGTCGATTTTAACCCGAGAAAAGTGGGCAGCTATAGATTAATCGGTTATGCAAATAGAAGAATGAAGGCTGAAGATTTCCGCAATGATAAAAAAGATGCAGGAGAAATTGGAGCCGGTCATACTATCACAGCCATTTATGAAATAACACCTCCAGGATCGGACGATCAAAATGAAGTAAAGTCCAAATATAAAAAAACGGACAATAATAAGGCTGAAAATAAATACTCTGACCTCATCGATAGTGAAGAGTTACTCACTGTTTTTCTTCGCTACAAGAATCCCCAGGATAAAATTAAAGACAACGCCAATGAGTTTGTCGTTCCTCTAACTGATTCTGGTAAAGGCTGGGAAAAATCAAGCCTCGATTTCCGTTTTGCATCTGCTGTTGCAGGATTTGGAATGCTCTTAAGAAATTCAAATTACGCAGGCGAGGTTAATTTCGACCTAATAATGGAATTGGCCTCCGAAGGGATTGGTAAAGACAAGAATGGTCTTCGCAAAGAATTTGTAGAGCTGGTAAAAAAAGCAAAAACTATCAAAAGCAAAAGCAACTAACCATTAAGACCTAGCCAAAAGAATGAAGAAATTTGATTTGATAAATTATTTTAAAACCCTCAACCGCCCTTAGTATCAGATTTCTTTTTATCAACTAACATCACTCTTAAGGGAATCCTAGTTAGCATTGAACCATCGGCACTGACATCAATTGAAAATTGCCCAATATCGTCGAATTGTAAGCGCTGAATATTAATCACAAGGTTCCTTGTTAAAAAATAAGCATCAGGTGGTAACTGAACATTTATTCTGGACTGAATGGCCGGCATCTTAGGCTTACCGTCATCATCAATAAAGTTAATCGCTATTTCATGATCTCCCTCATCACCAGGCTTAAAACAAATCCTTAAGGCAATCGCACACTGAGGATGCACTACCGGAAGGTGAGTGGAACAAATGGTGTCAAAGGTTCCCATAATACAGAGCTTATGATTATAATCATGAGCAGAATCACACAACGTTGCTACTTGGACTTCCATGTAAATTGATTGAATTTTTCTATTATCTTCTCTTTCGGAAAGGGTTCAAAAGTCTTCTTAAAGCATTGGACCCTTGAGGAGCACTCTCGTCAACGCTTTGTTCATTATCTTCATCATCTGGAAGCTTAAAAGTAGTAGCAACAGCCGTTTTCGCATAATCCTCTAGCTCTCCCCTTTCCTTTTTTAACTCATATAAAGAATTAAAAAATTCACCAACCATAGGAGCTGATTTATTACTTCCAGTGATTTCTTGTCCTGGATTACCTTCGCATATGGCAGCAAAAGCAAATCTAGGATTTTCCGCAGGAACACATCCAGCAAACCAGGAGATTAATAATTTCTCTCCATTTTGAACCCATTGACCTGTACCTGTCTTACCTGACATCGTAACATGATCATTCCTAGCCCTCATAGCTGTTCCTGAACTCGCATTAACCACATCTACCATTCCTTGACGTATCAAAGATAAATTTTCTGGAGAAACATTTAATGAATTTTTTTCTCCAGGGAAAAAATTCTCTGTGACATTATTATTTAGATCTTGAACTTGTAACACGAGCCTAGGCTTGGGAACCATATAACCATTGCCAACTCCTGCCATCATTTGAGCTACTTGTATAGGAGTTGATAAAACATACCCTTGTCCAATTGAAGCGTGAGCCACATAACCTCCTGTAAAAGAATGGCCATACTTTTCCTGTAAGACGGCATTTGTTGGAACAAATCCGTCCTCCTCCGCACTTAAAGGTAATCCTGTTTTCTCTCCAAACCCAAATCTATGAGCCATTGAAGCAATGTTTTCTCCCCCAGTTTCTCTTCCAACAACATAAAACCAAGTATTACAAGATCGCATAATCGCATTCATAACATTGAGATTTCCCTCTGGCTTTTTACTCCAATTCCTAAAAGTTTTATCTCCTATTTGAATTGATCGCGGACAATCAATTAGAGTATTCTGATCTACTATTCCGTTTTCCAAAGCAGCGAGAGCAACAGAAATTTTAAACGTAGAAGCCGGAGGATATTGCCCTCTGAAGGCCCTCGGAAATAGTGGTAAATCGGAATCCTCCTGCAGCTCTTTGAATTTAGTACTTGTAATAGCAGGTATCCACACATTGATGTCATAAGTCGGTCTCGATGCCAACGCATACACATCACCTGTTATGCAATCCATTACAACAAAAGCACCACGTTCAGTATTATCAGAAAGAACCTTTTCTGCCAGAGTCTGCATTTCAATATCAATGCTAGTAATGACATTTTTACCAGGAACTGGCCTTGTAATCATCTCTTCGGCGAGTTTGACTCCGTTTGGATCAAAGAGATAATTTATTTTTCCAGGAGAGCCTTGAAGTCTATCATCAAATGTCTTTTCTAAACCCTCCCTACCCTCAGTTATAGGCCACAATAATTCCCCGGGAACAACTGCCCCTCTGGGTGCCTTAGCTTTTTTTCCAACATAACCAATGACATGACACGCTAATCCCTCTCCAGGATAAAATCTCTGATATGTTGGAAACAATTCAAGCCCAGCCTTTGGTGCTGATTTAAAGGTTTCTACCTGCTCCTCACTCAGCATTGGGGAAAATGGTAACGGAAGCCACCTTCGGTTTTTATAATGATCCATGATTCGTTCATTACTTAATGACCAATCAGAATTATACATCTTCTTTATATGGTTAATCCGCTCATTAGCATAACTCATAACTTCTGAGGCTTTAGCCTCTTTGAAATAGGGAAACTTCAAGGCAACAAAATAACCTAACTTATTTTGGGCCAAAGGATCCCCATTTCGGTCTGTGATTTGTCCCCTGGGAGCTGGAACTTTGAGCGTTAACGTTCTGGCTTCTGTTTGAGTTTCCCAGGCTGCTCTGACATCTAGATTTTCTTTTTCTAGCTCTTTTAAAATATTATCTTGAATAGGAGGCAGTGGAGGCAACTCAAAATCCTTGGGAGGCTCCTTTTTCTCAATCGGGTTATCCTTTGCATCATCAGTTTCTTCAGATTTATTTTCTTTATCGTCAGAGCCTTTATCATCCTCCTCATTAATTGGGATGGCCTTTGGTATGACAGGGGCCTCGATGACTTCATTATTTTGAACAGGTAAAGCCCTAGGAATTTCAGTGAGCTCTTCATCCTCAACTTTTGGTACTGGAATCGCTTTTGGAGCCGGCTCCTCTTTGGGAGTTGCCCCATCCTCTACAGCATAAACCGATGAGAATAAAATACAGGCTGCCAGCAAAAAAATATGAGAAATCACTTCTTTAAAGTTCATACAGTTACTCAATAAAATTCTTATCTGGTTCTCGTAACTTTAAGGAACAACAAAGGAACTCTCAAATTAATTCAGATATTCCTTTATGTGCCTAGCATTTTGAGGACTAATCCCCTTGATTTCTGCAATTTTTTCAATTTTGGCTCTCCTAAGCCGAGCAACTGAACCAAACTCTTTAAGTAATATCTTTTTACGGTGCTCATTAACACCTGGGCACTCATCAAGAATACTCTCCTCAATTCTTCTCTTCATGAGTAATTGATGATAGCCATTCGCAAATCGATGAGCCTCATCCCTTATTCTTTGTAATAACTTCAATGCTCCAGTTTCATGTGGAATTTGCAATGGGAACGAATTTCCCGGCATAAAAACCTCCTCATTTTTCTTTGCTAATCCGATGATAGGTAATTCCTCAATACCTAGACGACGCAACTCATTCAAAGCACTAGACAATTGCCCCTTACCACCATCTACAACGACTAAGTCAGGCAACTTCACTGAATGTGCCTTTTTACCAACCCTTTTCAAGGCTTCGATAGGAGCCTCTTGATTATAATCTAAAATGTCTCCTGAGCTTTTTTTTACATCAAGTAAAATCCCCGAATACCTTCGTCTAACCACTTCAGCCATACTTGTAAAATCATTTTGTTTCTTCACTCCCTTAATGCGATAACGACGATAATTAGCATTGTCTGGAACTCCATTTTCAAATCGGACCATTGACGCAACAATATGAGTCGAGGATATATTTGATATATCAAAACATTCCATGATCCGTGGAACACAGCTCATCCCAAGAAATTCTTTTAATTCATTGATATCGCTCAATGGGTCGATGTTGGGGCTAGGCATGCCTCTACCTCTGGTAAATTTCCTTGAAGGCTCTAATGTCTTTCTAAGACTAAAAATCATGTCCCTATAATTAGCGGCCCCCTCGTAGTCACTATTTTGAGAAGCCCTCTTCATCAAGCCTTCAAATTCTGAGACCCTTTCTTTCCAAGCACCTTCTAAAAACTGACAAGCTTTATCAACTTGTATTTTATACTCGTCCGCATCAACTTTTTGTACGCAAGGTGCAGAGCAATTGCGAATGACATCATCATTACAATGTTTGTATTGAGATTTGCCGGGCAATTTTGCACGACAAGTCCTCAAACCGAAATTCTTATTAAGCCAATCATAAGTAAATAGTAACGCACCCGAGTGAGGAAAAGGCCCATAATATTTAGCCCCATCATCTTTTCGAACCCTTACCAACTGAAATTTAGGCAATGAATCCGAGAGGTTGATTTTCAACATTAAAAATCTTTTATCATCTCTAAAAACGACATTATATTTTGGCCGGTATTCTTTTATCAATTTTCCCTCCAGCAATAATGCCTCTTTCTCTGTTCTAACGGTATTAATTTCAAAATCCCAAATACTATCAACTAAAGCCCTAGTCTTGATATCTGACCTGTTTCTTCGGGATGGGGTGAAATAATTTGAGAGTCTTTTTCTTAGATCTTTGGCCTTACCAACATAAATCACTCGACCAATTCTATCCCTCATCAAATAAACCCCAGGCTTATGCGGAACCTCTTGCACCTTCTGCACAAAATTTATTCTCGTTCGCTGAAAGTTTGCTGACACCGTAAACGTATTCCTAAATATTATAATTAAACGTAAAATATAGAATTGAAGACCTAATCTTAATGTAACCAAAGTTTGAAAATCGACCAGAAAAGGTTCATCTTTCATCTAGAAGTCAACTAAATGCAGATTTAAGTTAACATGAATATAAACATTAGAATCATTCTGATACTATTTTTGACGTCTGGAGCCCTAAAAGCACAGGAGTCAGACGCATTAAATCAGGACCTCACTTTGTTACAACTTGTACAAGAAGCAGGCTTTTTGGCTTGGCCACTCGCGGCTTTATCAATAGCTGCCGTTTTCCTCATTATTTTCTATACTCTTACGGTTAGAAAAGGCGCAGTCGTTAGTAGCCGTTTCATGAGATCTGCAGATTCACTTATCAGAAAACAGGACTACATAGGCTTATTGAAAATATGTAACCGTCAGGATCAATGCATTTCAAGAATTACCGCCAAAACCGTAGAGTTCGCTACTAAAAATCCACTAGCCAGTTTTGAAGAAGTGAGAGAGGTAACCGAAGCTGAGGGGTCCAGACAGGCAAGTCTATTACATCAACGAATCCAATACCTTGCTGACATAGGTGCCATAGCACCAATGGTGGGACTACTTGGAACAGTAGTAGGAATGATTAAAGCATTTAGAGAAATAGCACAACACAGCTTTGTTGGCTCCAAACAGACTGGGCTCGCAAGCGGCGTTTCCGAAGCTCTTCTCACAACCGCAGGGGGATTATGCATCGGAATTCCTGCTTTAATATTCTATTCTTTATTCAGAGGAAAAGTACAAGGCTTAGTTGCAGAACTTGAGGCCGCCTCGACTCACATCATGGCACTCCTAGCCGCTCAATATAAAAGGGCAAGTGGAGCTAAATCAAGAGCTGTTAAACAAAAAGCTGAAAACAATAGACCCGCAGACATTCGTGGAATTTAATCGAGCCATTCGATAACTAATGAAATTTCAATCACAATTCGGATCAGAGCGAACAGGCATACAGCTGGCTCCAATGATTGATGTTGTGTTCTTGCTATTAATATTTTTTATTGTCCTCTGGAACTACGCACGATTTGAAACAGAAATCGATATTAGCGTCCCGGCTGCTTCTGCGGGCGAAAACCCTGAAAGAACAATTGGTGAAATTGTTGTAAATGTAAAAAAAGAGGGGCAAATAATAATAGAAGGCGTTGAAAAAACTGAAACAGAAACCCTCGAAATGTTTAACAATATTGTGGCAGCATATCCAGACCAAGCACTTATCCTAAGAGGAGACAAAGAGGCTTCATTTGACCACATAGTTAAGATTTTAAACCTGTGTAAAAAAGCCAATATTTGGAATATATCTTTCGCCACTTCACAGCCTGAGAATCCCCAGAAATGAAAAGATTCAAGGCTTTAACTACAATTATTATTATATTAATCACTCTGGAAAACAGAGTAATTCATTCTCAGGATAATAGCAGTGACCCTGGAAGCCCAACTCCTAGAGCTGAGCCAGTCTCACCCATTCCAAGAGCCGAGCCTATAGGCCCAAATGAACCAACCCCTCGGGCAGAACTCGCTATTCCAAAGACTTACCCAAAAGCTGTACCTAAGCTTGAATACACTGAGGAATCAGATGAAAAGCCATCAGCTCTAATTGATTATGCAAATTTTGTTTATAGCCAAAAGCAATGGACTATTGCATCAACTTATTACCTGAAGTTTCTAGAAATCAGTCCTAATAACATTTTAGCACCATTAGCCACTTACCGATTAGCTGAAACATATTTAAAACAAAAAAACATTAATGATGCAGAAAAATTCTACCTCAAAATTTTTGAAGATTTCACAAACTCGGAATACCTAGGGCCAGCCACTTATCGATTGGGTTCAATATATTATTCTAACAACAAATTCCTAGAAGCGGCAAATTTCTTTAATACGGCCAAAGAAACCCTTGATAAAAAAAGCGTACAACTTTCAGCCACATATTATCATGCTCGATCACTAAATGAAACAAAACAATATACCAAAGCCCTATCAGCATTTGAAAAGCTAAGCATCATTGAAAATGAAAATCCTTACCGCGAAGCAGCTCTTCTAACAATTGCCAGAATATATGCAGACAATAATGAAGAGAAAAAATCAATTAATGCTTTCACTCGGCTTATAAAGATTTCAGAAAAAGAAGATATTCAAGCGGAGTCCCTCGTCAAATCTGGACTCATGAGTAATTCTTTAGGTGACACCCAAAAGGCTAAAGACTATTTTTCTTCTGCTCTGGCACTACAAGGAGGAGAAGAATGGAAACCTGATGCACAATTCCACTTAATAAAAATTTACTACCAGGAGAAGAATTTCCAAAAGGTAATAGACACTTATTCTGAAGGAGCATTTTCAATGTCAGATGAAATTAGACCTAAGATGCTCTTAATGGTTGGTAATTCATTTCGGCAAATGGATAGGCATAAAGACGCAATAAGCGTCTATATACTTTTGAGAGAGCATTACCCAAGCAGCAAAGAAGCCAGTGAATCTGAGTATAGAAAGCTACTCTCATTATTCAACCTTGGTAATAAAAGCTTACCCAGATACGTAGATCGATTTTTAGAATGGCAACGGCCCAGAAACCCAAATCATAAAAATATTGATATGGCAATTCTCATAAAAGCTGAACATTTTTTTGAAAGAGAAGACTTCATTAGCTCTGGAAACGCGTATGATGAAATAAGACTATCTAATGTCCCTCAAGAATTAGCTTCATCCTTGCTTTACAAAAAGGCATGGTCTCATTCAGAGAGCAAAAACGCAACGAAGGCAATTACGTCATTTACTGAATTTATTGAGTCTTACCCTGAAGACAAAAGAATCTCAAATGCGCTAGCTAAAAGAGCGCTAAACTATAAATCTATCGAAGACTACACTTCCGCACTTTCTGATCTTAAGAAAATCATAGAAAAATTCCAAGAAACAGAATCCGCTGAACTTGCTTATCAGCAAATTGCACTCATTGAGGGACAAAGACAAAATTACCCAGCCTTAATTTCAAGTTACCAAAAACTTCTTGAGAAATACCCTTCAAGTAAAGCTTCAGCAGAGGCATATTTTTGGATTGGTTGGGGACTCTTTGAATTGAAGAAATTCAAAGAGTCTTCAGCAGCCTTAAGAGAAGCCAGAAAGTTAGACAAGAGATCATACCATGAACGTGCCACACTAAGAATAATCCTCGCTGAATATTCGCAGCAAAGAGTAGAAGCCGTCCAAGATGAACTTGAATCACTCAGACAAAGTGTAAATAAAATAATAATACCTCCTCAAATTTACCTTTGGTTAGGGGTTAATCTCTTTGATGGTAATAATTATTCTGAATCTTCTTACTACCTGAACCTTGCATGTAATCCACAAGACCCTGCAAGCACACAGGCTGTCGTATGGAGATATCTCGGACAAGCAAGGCTATTTACTGGAGAATACAAAAAGTCCATAGAAGCATTTGATTTCTATCTCAACACTCCTCAACCCTCAAATAACAAGGCTAGAGTTTTACATGATAAATCCACAGCGTTATTAGCCTTAAAAGAATTTAAAGAAGCCGAAAAAATTGTAGAAACCGCTTTATCACTTCAACCTCAAAGCCGAATCTATGGTATGCTCTGTTTAGTTTGGGGAGAAATTGCACTGCAACAAGAAAAGTACGACGAAGCAATTAAAAGGCTAATTAAGCCAACTTATGCTATTGAGGACAATAATATAACGCCTACAGCGATTTTGAAGAGCTCTTTTGCACATGATAAAATTGGAGAGACCAATAAAGCTGAAGAGCTATTATCAAAACTAAAATCAAAATATCCAAAATTTAAAGCACAAACAATAATTCCAGGAACAAACGATTCTACCAGTGCGGCAGCTAATTAAATTTCTAAAATGACCAAGCGAAAAGAAGAAGAGAATCCACTATTAAATATTTTCGTCAATGTGCTTCTGCCCATAGTCGCTCTGAGTCAATTAAGTAAAAGTGAAGGAAAAATTTGGCATGTAGGCCCCGAGTGGGGAATGTCCGTCGCCGTCGCTTTTCCATTTCTTTATGGTTTGTTGTTCTTTTTCAAAAATAAGAAATTTAATTTCTATTCAATTCTCGGGATAGTGAGTGTTCTTCTCACGGGCTTCATTACTATTCATGTATGGAACGAAGATGGCAGTGTAAAAGACAATGCTGATTTACTTTTTGCAATCAAGGAGGCGGCAGTACCTCTCATGCTCGGTGCTGCAATGCTTTACTCACACAAAACCAAGAATCCACTAATTGATGTCTTCTTCCTTAATCCCGATATTTTTGATATAAAAAGAATTGAGGATACTGCCAAAGAAAAGGGAACATTTGAAGATTACCTAGCATTCAGGCTGAAGCTGACATGGCTGTTCGCTAGTAGTTTCTTGCTAAGCTCAGTGATGAACTTTTTCTTGGCAATGCACCTTCTAGATGGAGCCAATGATAAAGAAAGTTATAATATAGGAGTAAGCAAAGTCATGGGCATAGGCTACCTTGTCATAGGAATACCGCTAATGGTAATAATGATTGGTTGCCTATTCTACTTGATAAGAACGATCTCAAGGTTAACTGGCTTGACGAGAGAAGAGTTCATGATGCCAAGATAAATAAAGGTTCTATTTTTTTCTGATATAAGCAAGCAGGACTAAAGCACCTAAGGCGGCACCTGCCATGGGCGCAATATCGCGAAAGAACCTCATTAATGAATCAATTAAAAAACCTCCAGCCAATCCACCAATTGCTCCAAAGATAATAAACTTTAGTATACGAGGCACATCCTTACCCATTGCCCAAGCTAATAGCCAGCCCGTAGCTGAACCGATGATTGCATAAATGATGAATTTTTCCACGGGTTCTTCTTATTAACTCTTATCTCTATGAAATTTACACTACCAGCATTCAATTGTCCACTTCATCAGTGACCAGTTTTGTCGTTACAATATAATTTTGATACCTTATATGAGAACAGTTGAGAGGCGCTTATAATCATTTCTGCATGGAATCAGAATACTTATAGATAGAGGGGCATCCATTATTATGAAATTAAGGTGCAAAGACTGATACTCTTCTACCAGAATGCTTAAAAGAAATTGGGGTCATTCCAGCCAACTCTCCATCCACTTCAATTGGAACTGGAGATTCACTTTGCACATGAATCTCCTTACTTTGAAAATATTTTATACCTTTAGCTTTGTCACCTACTCCTAGGGCTATACTTGATACATATTTAATTATTTCGGCAGGGTTCTGTTTATCAAAAACCATAACATCAAGTAATCCATCATCATTCTTTGCATTAGAGAACACTTTTAATGCCGGACCATACAATGCCCCATTACCTATTAAAACAAATGCACCCTCAACGAACCCTCCATCAGCAGACTCCACCCTAATACGAGGAGCTTCCTGAGATGCAACATTAAAAGCCGATAATAAATAGCTAAATCTTCCAAATCTTTTTTTATTTTCCCAGCTCGTCTCTTTAATAATTTTTGCATCAAAACCAACGCCTGCAACCTGAACAAATATAGAATCTCCGGCTTTAAAAATATCAATTTTCTTTGTTTTTCCGTTATCAATTACTTTCCAACAATCCTTAATATTGTTTAATGGCAAACCCATTTCACGAGCGAATAGATTCATTGTTCCAGTTGGAAAAACTCCTAAATTTATTTCTGTTCCTAGAATAGAATCTATGACCGCATTAATCGTACCATCTCCACCTGCAACACAAATGTTTTTAATGCCATCAGTTACACAACCCTCCACTAGTTCTTTGAGGTGATCAAAACTCTTAGTCTCTATCAATTCAATATTTGGTGAAACTTTCGTGATTTCCTCGGCCAATTGACTCCCTTTATTAGCGTGAGCCGAAGGATTAAAAATTAGTGGAATTCTGTTAAACATTTGATTTTAGATCACAATCATAGATTAGATTCAACTAACATGACCCACTCTTCTGCCAACTGATTAGGTGATATTGGTTCTCGCCCTGCCCTATTATACCAATACGCTGCATTACCCAGATCTCCTTCTATTACATGCAAATGAGCATGGATCCAGGATCCCATTTGAGTCCCGATATCACTGACTATATCGTGGGCCTTATCCCAGTTTTCTTTTTTCGTATACCAAAGCGCTATTAACTCTAATGAATAACCAGAAGGCGGCACATCATCTTTCTCAACTGACTCGAGAATGTCATTTAGAGAATACTTACCCATTAAAACAATAATTCTTTAATGTTCCACCCATTACAATAGAAATTTTACGCTCAATCCGATTTGTAATATCTGACGTTATAATACTAAATCTTGATAATTCTCGATTTTAATACGAAAATCCTTGCGAAATTTCCTACAAAGTGAATCCTCATGTCAATAATTTGAATTCAACAAACCAGACATTTCAAACTTCTAATAATGATCAGGTTCCAGAGGAACTTGATTTCCCATTTGAATTGGCATCACAGCATCTTCTTAAAGTAGATGAATTTATAAACAGCCAAGCAAAATCCTTTGATCCTAGCGTGGAAGGTTACGTGAATTATGTTTGTGAAATTGGCGGCAAAAGAATTAGACCTGCACTAGCTATAATTACAGGAGGATCATTAGGCGAAATCAATGATAATCATATTAAAATAGGTGCCATCATTGAGTTAGTTCACTTAGCAACTCTAATCCATGATGATATAATGGATGAAGCAACCATCCGTAGAGAGATGCCAACAGCCAGCGCAAAATGGGGTCCATCACTTAGCGTTTTATTAGGTGATTGTCTATTTGCAAGAGCTCTCGAATTGGCTGCAACTTTCGATGATCCCAAAATATGCAGAGCAGTGGCTGATGCAGCATCATCAGTTTGCCAAGGCGAGATAATTCAAACTCAAAGAAGATTCGACCTCACTTTAACCAGAGAAGAGTACTTCAATATAATTGAATTAAAAACGGGAGCTCTATTTGCAGTCGCCTCTCAACTAGGTGCCAAGCTGTCCAACGCACCAGAAAACATAGAGAATCAATTAAAGGAATTCGGATTAAAGATTGGTACGGCTTACCAAATATATGATGATTGTATTGATTTGGTTGGACAAGAAATAAACGCAGGAAAGACCCTAGGCACGGACTTAGAGAAAGGTAAACTTACTCTTCCTTTACTAAATCTAATTTCTTCTGGAACTGATACACAGAAAGAAAAGTTGAATGAAATGATACTACTCAAAGAGCCTATAAACACCAACGTTCTTGCGGGTATAGCAGATTACGATGGAGCAATAGAAAGGGCGTTAAATACAGGAAAATCGCTTATTAGTGATTCAAGAAATCTATTAAACCCTTTAGATAATTCTCCTTACAAGACAGCTCTAATCCAAATAACAAACTATTTGGAAAAACTATTCTCAGACTGTCATTAGTGATGCTTATTTGCATCAAAAAAAATGGGAATGATTCACTCCACAGCCATCATTGATCCCAGCTCCAAAATTGATCCTTCAGCAGAAGTGGGAGCATACGCTATAATTGGTCCCGATGTGCAAATAGGCTCAGATTGTTTTGTGGAACCGCATGCTCAGATCTGTGGTTCGGTGAGGATTGGAAATAAAAATTCTATTGGCAGAGGGGCAATTATAGGTGCAGATCCTCAAGACTTATCATTCAACAAATCCACACCAAGCAACGTTATCATCGGAAATGAAAATACGATTCGGGAACTCGTTACAATTCACCGAAGCATAACTAGTGAAGGATCAACTTTTATTGGCAATAACAACCTATTAATGACTGGATGCCATTTAGGACACGACGTAAGCTTAAATGATAACAACATTATCGCTAATGCATGCTTGCTAGGAGGGCATGTCACTGTTGGTGATAGCGTTTTTCTTGGAGGTGGGGCTGTTTTCCATCAATTTGTTAAAATTGGCAACGTGGCAATAGTTCAAGGTAATTCGACTATAACTCAGGACGTTCCTCCATTTTGTACAGCTCATGGAAGAAATTGCCTTGCAGGAATAAACACAATTGGTCTCAAACGAGCAGGTATTGATAATTCTTCGATAAATGAAATCAAAAAACTTTATAAATACCTTTTCAAATCAGATGAACCATTTTCAAAAGCACTCGAAAAGGCAAATCTCAGAGAATTCCCAAAAATAATTTCTAAGCTACTAGATGCACTTAATAATCCAAGCCGAAAGGGAATATGCCATCCCTCCAAACATAGGTAAATTAGCTCAATTTTCACTCAGAAGAGAAGAATTGGCAAAAGTTTGTAAAATTATCCGGTGAATTAGCAAAAGTTTATTCAATTTACATTGCTTAACTATTAAATTCGGCTAATTTTTAAAAAATTTCCGGAGTTCAATCTTTTTTCTGTGCAAAAAATTAAAAACATCCCCTCGAAGGTTTCAATCTTGGGAATTTTGACCCTTACTTCCTTTTTTTCTACAACAATATTAGCTGCTATTAACCCGCTGGATATAAAGCTTGGGGACAGCGTGAACATTGAAGGAGATGATACATCTTATAATAATGTAACGGGAGTGGCAAAAGCGGTAGGGAATGTCAGAATTAATTGCGGTAATACTGACATTTATGCAGGTAGAGCTGAATACCACAATAGTAGTGGTGATATCTTTTTAGAAGAGAACGTCTCCATATTTCAAGGTGAGCTGGTTCATAAGAGTTCTGCTGCCATTTATAATATTAATAACGGGGAAATCACCGCCAACATTTTAAAGAGTGGATTTTCACCGATCTTCTACAGCAGTAAAAAATTGCAAAGTGAAATCGAAGAACTCGATAAAATTTCAATGCAATCTCCTGTTATAACAACTCATGACAGTGCTAATCCAAATTATAAAATAAGTGCAAAAGAAGTAAAAATTGTTGGGATCAATGGACCTGAAAAAAATCGCCGTATAATTTTCAACAATATGACAATTTTTGCAGGTAAGGTACCAGTTTTCTGGCTTCCTTATCTATCTCAACCTTTGGATGCTGAACAAAGTTTCCGCTTTCTTCCTGGCTATAAAAATAACTGGGGAGCTTTTCTAATGAATCAGTATGGAATGATGCTTGGTGATAAGACTCTAGCAACATACCATCTTGATTTTCGTTCATCCAGAGGAATCGCTGGTGGTCTGGACTTGGATTTTAATAATGGAGATAACAGCTTAGGTGATGAACTAGGGTCTTTCAAAGCTTACTACGCTAATGATCAAGATACTACCCTAACTCATAATAATAGAAAAAGGGAAGATCTCATCAGCACTGATAGGTACAGGTTAAATCTTCATCAAAGAATCCCAATTTTTTCACAGACATTTGAAAACCTTTTCTTGGACTTGGATATTAATAAATTAAGTGATCAATATTTTTATGAGGACTTCTTTCCCGAAGAGTACCGCTTAGACCCTAAGCCTGATAATTTTATAGGCCTTCAGAAAACTTTTCCAAACGCGGTCGCTAGTATTTGGTCCAGATTTCAGGCAAATGATTTTTACCGAACTGATACGAGACTCCCAGAAGTAGCACTCGAATTATCGACGACTCCAATCGGAAACACTGGAATCTATTATACTGGAGAAACAACTGCAGGTTTATATGGCAATGATCTAACACGCAAAGAACAGGAACAATTACAAAAACTAAAGGGAACAGCATCTCTAACAAATGATGATATAGAAAAAATTGATCCCGATCTACTAAATGGCTATGGCAACATTTTGGAAAGACTAAAAAATGGAAATCAACTAGAAACAGATTTCACAAGAATTGATACGTACCACGAATTAAAAATGCCAAAACAATTATTTGGCTGGCTTAACTTAACACCTAGAGCAGGGTTCAGAGCAACTTCATATTCAAAAGTAAATGGCTCTGATAATGATGACATGAGACAAGCAATTCATGCGGGAATAGACTCATCTTTCAAGTTATCAAAAGACTTTGAAAATTTAAACATTCCTCAAATAGGTTTATCTAATGTTAGGCATGTCGCAGAACCCTTTATAAGGTACTCATACGTAAGCACTGACGAACTCGAGTCCGATATTGGAAAAATTGATAGATTAGTTTCAACGACTAAACTGAGACCGATTCATCTATCAGAGTTTACTGCAACTGATGAAATTAATGATTGGAGTATTGTCCGTTCTGGTATAACCAACCGGCTCCTCACTTCTAGAGACGGAAAATCTCATGAATGGTTAAGACTAAACAGTTACCTAGAACATTACATTGATGATCCTGAATTTGATCGAGATTTTTCAAACATTTATAATGAAATATCACTAAGCCCTCTTCCCTGGCTCTCAATGAATCATGAAATATCCGCACCTTTTCTGGCTGAAGATCCTCTCGATTACACTGAATCAAATACAGGGCTCACATTCATGCCAACCGAACACCTTGAGTTCACTGTCGCTCATCGCTACTTGAAAGATCACCCGATATTAGAAGAATCAGACCTACTTGATTTGAGAACCTATTATAGAGTAACTGATCGCCTGGGACTTAGTGCTAGACAACGCTACGAATTTGATGACGGAACACTAGAATTTCAGCAATATTCTATACACTACGACTTAAACAGTTGGACCGCAGGTCTAGGCGCACTGATGGCTGATCATAGGTCCAATGAAGATGAATTTGGACTAGTTTTTACTCTAACATTAAAAGACTTCCCTTCCCTAAGCCTCCCAGTTGGAATAACCCCATCCCATTAGTAAAATTTGAATCATCAGGTGATTTAAAAAAATACTAAAAAGAATTCAAATCTGATACCTAAAAGCTAATTCGATGTCAGATATAAATGCTCGTAAACTTTCTTTAGCAATTCTTCGAGAATGGGAGGAATCGAGTAAGTTTATTGATTCAGTTATTGAAAGAAAATGCCAAGCAACTGGATTGAATGGACGTGACAGGGCTTATGTTCAAAATCTTACACTTGGAGTTATCAGAAATCTTTCTCTTCTCGATGACTTTGTGGAAAAACTAAGAAAGGGGAAAATAAGCTCAGAGACTAGACGCCTGCTTTACCTTGGAATCTTTCAAGTCCTCTTAATGAGAACGCCTGATCACGCAGCTGTTAATGAGACAGTAAATCTCACAAAAGGTAAAACTAGAGGGCTAGTTAATGCCATCCTCCGTAGGTGCGT
>Ga0115011_10000698_pt1 | contig 26137 bp, 28 predicted proteins | sample TroAtlMetagenome_2_FD_88705 | JGI IMG/M metagenome (GOLD analysis project Ga0115011, IMG submission 88705) | Marine eukaryotic phytoplankton communities from Atlantic Ocean - Tropical Atlantic ANT8 Metagenome | ecosystem: Environmental > Aquatic > Marine > Oceanic | place: Tropical Atlantic...
AGCAAACTGGAAAGTATTAGTGTCGTAATGGAAATAGTTCCCGTTTGCCTTATCTCCAAAAAATACTTCTGTTCCGTCATCTTTTATTCGTGTCTGCCAGTTATTCGTCGAGGCGCCTCCACCAGATCGGAGTTCACCTGTTAAGGCTTTTGCATATGTGTCAAAATCCCCCCACCACATGTTCCCGTCTTTGTCGATGTTGAATGTCATCGCCGAGCCGCCAGGGTAACTACTTCCATCTGCATCAGAGGCTGAGGCAGGTTGTGGCATTCTTACCGCCGAAGTCAATACCTGATCGGCGTCTATTGTATTAGCAGTGATCGACCCTGCCGCTATTTCGTTAGCCGTAATTGTGTGAGAAGCAATATGAGAAGCAGCAATAGTGTCTTCTCCTATAAGGACACCAACTTGTGACTCATCATCCTTGTTTAGAACAACATTGCCGACAGAAGACCAATCGCCTTCCGTGCCATCCCAGTTGATACACCTGACTCTCACATAATGAGTGGTGCCAGGATCGTTGCCTGACTTGAGCCCACCGCAAACATAACCCCCACCACCAGTGACGAAGAACTGTTTACATGCGCTTCCACTCTCACCGCTGGTATCTGAACCAATCGTTGTGGTCCAGGTGTTCCCACTGGTTTCGTTAAACCCTCCAGACGCATTAGAGATTTGAACCTCATATTTACCCCTGTTGGCTGAATAAGTAACAGAGTTGTCTCCCGTATTGCCAGCAAAATCAGTGAATTTAACAATGACAGCATTCAACATTGGGAATAATGAAAGCCCTGTAATTTGTGGAGGCTTATGAGGGTCGAATGCCCCACCTTCCCCTGATTCTGTCATCGTGAATGTCAATAAAGCAGCAGGAATCCACTCACTATCATTGCCACTTTTCCCAACAGATTTAATGCGGGCTTTATAGGTGCCACCCTTGGTGCCTAGACCAGTGATGTCAACTTCATGCCCTACTGTACTTCTGTCTATCTCAACATAAGCATCGAATTTTTTGCTCGTATTGGAGGCATTCCAGCATTCAACTTTGAAACCAGCGATAGTCTCTTCTTCGCCTAGTGGCCTATCCCAGTTGAACTTACATCCACGAACCTCACCTTCCCTGAATGGGGTCGCCGTGAAATTTCGAGGGGGGAGCGGGATTGTGGTTTTATTCTTGCCTTTTCTCGCATACCTCGAAGCCCTGGATGTGACCTCAGCCGTAAACGAATCGTTCTCGATTTTTCTTTGCAGTTTAACGATGGCATTTTTAACAATGTCACCAACCACGACTTGAATTTGAACACCGTCAGCGCCTATAGATGCTCCTAAGCCAGAAATTTGCCTGTTTTGAACGAGACCAGGTTTGTATTCGATATTGACCGAATCACCTACCTGGAAATCAACAAATGCTCGAGTTGCATCCGTCTCCACATAATCAAATGTGAATTCGTCTAAAGCATCTTTAATTTTCTCCAAAGCATATTTGGCTTCATCAGCGACATATTCACCTTTTGCTTGGTCAGCGTCAATGAAACCTTCTCTTCTACCAACCAGGGTGTTTGCACCGCTGTCAGTTGCGGCTTCAAATTTGAAGCCGTTAGAACCATAAAGGCGAGACCGCACATCCCTACTGTTGAGTTGGTTGGCTGTTTTTGTCGCCTGCGGCACCGACAGCATAATGGTCCCAGATCGGTCCGTTCCGAGACTGTTTGCTATGGAAATAACCCCAGTGGGGGAAACAGTCCATTGGGCATTCGCTTGCAAAGTACAGCATTCACTTAACACCTCAAACATCGTCATTCCAGAAGTTATAGAAGTGATTAAATGTGTTACGTCTACCTGTGCATACTTGGTGTTGTCGGACCAGGAATTACCATTTGCATCATTTGTGTGTGACATGCTTGAGTCGAGAGACAAAGGCCATGTGACACCAGAGCCGTTACGGCTCGACGAATTTTGAGTGTAATTTGTCCAAGTTTGAGCGTTACCTGTGTCCGCCTCATTGAAAAGGAAAACAAAAGCACCGCCAGGTTGCGCTGGGTATTTAGGATTATCAACCGTGTAGGTCCCAGCATCAAGTTCTTCTTCAGTGTCGAAAACTTTACCGAAACCCCTAGACATACGAAGTTCATAATTCGAATCATCATCGGGGTCGGCGTTAGCCTCATTAAAACCTTCTGGTAGAACAATCCCCCATTCCAGGCAAGCGGCCAACCCACGACCGCCTATCGCTACTCTTCTTCTATCGCCCGCATATTCAACTTCGGCTTCTTCAATAATAAAGGTGTAAGCAACCGTGCCTGCTCGAAGAATTTGGATAGCATAATTCCCCTCCCACGGGTATTTGCTATTTGCCGTGTGAAACGATGAAACCCAAGCAGAGTCATAGTCAAAAGTTAAAGACCCGTGCCCCTGCTCAAGTATCGAATCAGCAAATTCAGCGCTTTCCCATTCAGGGCAATAAGCAACCACACTTAAATCTGTGGCGTTTACAATCCGAACGTCCCACGGCGTGGGAGTAAGCATTAGATATACGCCTTCGTGTAGGTAATGGTAAATGTCGTATTAGACGAAAAATCATTATCTACACCAGGGCGTAGTTCAAACCAATCGGTTGTTGTGGAACCTGTCCTGTCAACATCGCCAGTGACATTCGTGGAGCCAGAAAATGCTGTGAAATTTGTTGTGTCAAAAGTAACCGCACCCGTGCCGCTGTACTTCAATTTGCTGCCAGTGGTGTTATTCGTGATTTCAGGATTTGTGGCAGATGCTAAAGCAATTGTCATTCGAGTCATTATTGCTGTCCCACCTGGATTACCGTCAGCGGTCAATGTAGAAGCAGTTTTATCGCCGGAAGAGTCACATTCATACCAACGAGGATCATGGTAACCAATACGAGCATCAAACGACGCCCAAGCAAAATTCTGATAGTCGGGCACTGAGGGGGCTTGTGACATCTCCCCATAATTAACCCAATAAGTATCAGCAGGACTAGAAGTGTCTCTTTTCATTTTTCTAACAACTTGTAACGGTGCTTCGTAGGCATCACCCCCACTATTTTCAGTGCTGGAGGCAGCATGAGTGGTGAGTAAAATACCCATCACCTCATCCCAATTGGCGTGGAACTGGGCACGCCGTGCTGCTTCTGTCGTTGGAGGTAACCCAGGGAAGGAAGCAGCATCATCAGGTTGATTGTCGGTGACCCAAATATTCCACATTTCAGAACGAGAACCAAGACGTTTTTTCCGCCACTGGCTTCCGTGATCCATTGCAGGAACTAGATTACCGCCTTTAAGCCCAGGGACCGTTTGCTCGACCCGATGGATCGCAAATCGCGAATTATCAAATGATGTTCCATTAACCGTGTAACTCTCAACCCAAGCCATTTCCTAATTAGCCCCCTCTTGATCCTGGTCCAAAGAAAGCACCAAAATCACTCGCCGCTGATGTGCTCCTAGTGCTCCTATTAGTCGCCGAACCGGCTCCGTCTGCGGTGCCAGCCATTTGCTTTTCAAATGGTCCCCCACCACTCGATGAAATACTGCCGCCTATTGCCCCTTGCAAAGTTTGATTGCCATTGTAGTAAACATTCTCAATATAGTTTGTGGTGTTCATACTATTAGTGAGATCACGAAATGAGGCCCCTGATGAAGCCATCAAATCAGGAGGCAAGAAGTTCATACCCACGCTCTCCAAACCACCCATTGTTGACCCACCCACACCTGCTTGAGCATTGCTGTGACCGGGAAGCCAACTCATAACACCCGTGCCCGCTATTAACGAAGCCATATCCGTAATTTGTTCGAGATTGGTTTTAACTTCTTCTGTGTCCGCAGCCCAGCCCCCATAAACAAAGGTGGCTCCTTCAGCGGCGGCACCGACATCTTCGGTTACCTCTTTAACCCAACCTAATCCATCCGCAACATCTTGAATTGCTGATCTGACTTCTTCGCCGATTATTGCTTCGAAAAGGTCGTCATTTGCATCAGTTACGTCAACCAAACCTTCAACATTAGGAATAAGATTGTTGCCGAGTTTGTCGCCAGTCAGCCCGATTGCATTGCCAAGGTCAATAAACATCTCCTTGGCCTTCTCACCTTCCATTTTCATTTTCGCTTGGGCTTCAGCAATTTCTTGACCGGCTTCCATTAAACCTAACTGCGCTCTTGCCAACGGGCTCCCAGATTCAACACCTTGTTCAAAATCTGATAACGCTTCGTTGGCGTCTAGTAGCGCCATTTCTAAATCTTCTTGATGCCCCTGTCCTAACCTTAGAGCACGTAAAGCATCTTCCTTACGTCTCTTCAACTGCCGTTCTGTGAGTTTCTCCCTTTTTGTCGTGATCCCCTGAGTACCGAAATCACGCATTGCTTTTCTGACTTTCGCTTCAGCATCCTCAAAAGACAACTGGGCACGAATTGCCCTAGTCACAGACCCTATTTTTTCTCTCGCCGCCGCTAAGGCGGCATCAACAGCATTTTTAGTGTGGTTAACCAAAGTGCCTTTTTCTGCGCTTATGCCCTCGGCAATTCCTCGAGTGATCGGTCTACCGACTTGATCCATAAAGACAACCGAAGGAGAACTGATACCCAGGAACCATTTAGCCCAACCCAGCAGCCCGTTTTCACCAAGGGTCTCACTAAGTTTGCCTATAACAGTGGAATACTCTTGCTCAACACCTAACGCCAACCCTCTAGCAAATTCAGCACCTTGGTTTTGCCCCTGAGCGGCACCAAAAATACTCATGGTCCCTTCAGCAAGCGCTTTTAGACGAGTTTCGATCTCGCCTGTTACGAGATCCTTGTCGCCCATTTTCAGCATGTCTTGCCAGAACGAGTCGCCACCAAAGTTCAGATCTAAAGCGGCATCTACGTCAGACATCAAAGCGCCCTGATTAGTAGCATTTAACCGGATCAGGTTTTGAATCTTTTCGAATTCCTTCACGGCCGCTTCTTGAGTCCCCCCAGCCTCCAAAACTGCAACGGCGGCATCCCTAGCGAGATCCGCTAAATCAGAAAAGTTCTCTCTGTTCTCCATACCTGCTTGGCTCATATTGTCCATAGCAGTGCCGTTCTCCATGAACGATTTCACCATGGTCTGCAAACCTTGGTTAACCTCACGCTGAACTTCGTCAAGACCCCTTGCAGCGCCAGTAAGCATGTCAAAACGGTCTGAGAACTTATCGGCTTCAGCCCCAGCGGATTCGATGGCCACCTCTATGTCAAGGAAAGCATCTTCGACTGTTCTTAAACTTGTTGGCACATCATCAGCAAGCGCTGATGTTCCCTCTCTCATTTTCATCAACTGTTTGGCGGCTTGTTCCAAAGCAACAGTTGCGATCATGTCCTCGCTAATGATCCCTCTTTTTGCCATCCATTTGATCTCAGGGAGGATATCCATAACTTCTTGTGCAAAGGCTATCCAGTTCTCTTGACCGGCCCATTCGCCATTCATAAAATCGCTCTCAGGATCGGCATTCGCAATAGCCTCCATTTGCAATAATATTGTGTCGAGACCCGCGCCTAAATCTTTATCAAAGAGATCCTGCTTATGGACTTGGTCCATAAATGCTCTTTCCACCAGTGTCATCATGCCAGTTAGTTCATCGCCAGTCAGGTTGCTCTCTTTACGGAACTGAGACATCATCTCCGCATAAATATTGACTGCTCCTGGTATGTCGCCTTGTTTCATTTTGTCAACGACTATCCCAACCGGATCAACGAAACCAGCCTCAATATCTTTTCTGCCTATACGATCGACACCTAGCCAGAACTCCATACTCTCATCTTTATTTTTTGTGCTCCCCTTTTTTGTATCTGCCGCAATTTTGTCTGCTCTTGCCTCTGCGACAATACCCAGAATATTCTCCATCATTGACCCCGCCCATGAGGCAATTTGAGCGTCAGCAACCCTTTCACCGCCTTCAAGAACTGCGATCATCGCTTCATCAGGACTCAAACCTTCGAACAAACGGAAAAAGAACTGTTCTCCGTCCAATTGCCCCCAGAATTGGCTTTCGTATCTTTTAATTAACGCCGTGAAAGCCTCCATAACAGCCGGGTCTGTAGTGCCAGCACTGTTAAACATCTGCATAATCATTTCTTCCGCAGTGATTAACCCTGCCATCGCATCCTCGTCACCTATTTCATCAATTGCATCACCAAATTCTTGCAAAAAGGCATTCACCATGCCTTGAGAAGCAGAGATCTCTCCCATCTGACGAAGTTCATTATTGAAGTCCTGGATAGGTACTAAAGCCCTACCAGCGACTACGGCAACATCACGTAAAGAAGATCTAAGGTCTTGTAGTTCCTCGTGGGCGCTTTTAGAACTTTTTCCCCAAGCGAAAAACGCCATAGTTAACCCAATCACAGCGGTAGCGAAAAAGAGTATAGGTATAGCCGCCATCGCAAGTTTAAGAGCACCCATCGCTCCCGCAGCAATCCCAGTGCCTGTGGCTAGTTCCAAAAACGCCAAATATAAACTAACAACCGAGGCAGTTGCGAAACCTATAAGTTTCGTCAAAGCGCCAAGTGCGATAGCCGTCACACCAAGCGCCACAGTGAAAGCCGCTATCGCTTTATTCTTTGCAAAAACGCTTAACATCGCTTCCACTGCCCCTAAGAAAATTGCAAATATATCAATCAAAGGTTTTGTGGCTGCCCCTACTGAAATCATTGTTTCTTTCAACTTCGCCATTGATTGGTCAAACTTAAACTTTGAGGTTTTGGAAACCTTCTGGAAGGCTTCATCTGTATCGCCAGCGCTTTGAGCCAACCTCCTGAAAATGCCTGTGTTCTCCTCCAAGTTGGCTCCAGTGATGTCCATAGCACCAGCCAAAGCACGAATGTTAGGGAACACATCAGCAAATGCCTGCTCGTTGTCTTTGGCTAAGTCACGGAGCCTCACAAGGACAGCCAAAAGACCTTCTTGGCGAGCCTGTTTAGCGAGTTCCCCTTGGGCTATACCCATTTCACGCAAAGCCTGCTCTGTTTGACGTGATGGGTCCAAAATTGACTGCATTATCTGCCGCAACTGAATCGCTGACGTTCTGGCATCAGTACCAGTACGAGTCATAGCAGCAATAGCCGCTGCGACTTCGTGGAATTCGATACCCATAGCGGAAGCGACAGGAATGGCTTTACCAATAGCAGGGGCTAAACGGTCGGCTTCAACTTTACCTTCACGCACGGCGGCAGTAAGAACATCTACAGCATCGCTACCGCTCAGGTTCTCTGCGCCATAAGCGTTAACGGCTGATGTTGCAGCATCGGCAACAACTTTCGTTTCACCTAAACCAATAGCGGCACCTTTAGCGGATGCCTCCATAACCTCCATAGCGGTTGCGCCACGCAAACCGGCTGAAGCCACGAAGAACATGGCGTCTGCGAGTTCTTGCGGTCCACGACCTGTGTCACGAGACACTGATTTAACAGCCTTGGAAAATTGTGCTACACCACCAGCAGAAACACCCACAAGGGCTTCAATCTTGACCATTGATGCTTCAAACTTGGCAAAAGACATTGCTGCTAAAGAACCGATGGCGACAATTGGCAACCCTAATTTTTTCATCAAGGCATTACCGACAGTCTGTGCCTTGTAACCCATTGACGTTAAACTGCCGCCCGCATTTCCAGCGTTATCCCCAAATCGGGTCAATTGTTTATTAGCAGGTGCTAAATGTTTCGAAAATTGGCCAACGCCACCTTTAACCCCTGTGGGGTCAAGAATAATTCGCTGTACGAGAGGTGGTAATTGAATCGCGGCCATTACACTATTCTCGCCTAGATTTCGCTAATCACCAAAGGGATCATCAGGGTCAAACGTATCCCTAGTGAAATCGGACCCCATATTTCTTGAGAACGCTTCAACCGCAGAAACCTCTTTAATCTTCTTCTTTTTCGTATCAGGCACTTCGCAGGCCGCTATGACTTGGGCTGGGCTTGCTTCCCAGAAGTCTTTGTACCTTTGGTTTGTTTGGCACCAGGCTGAGATTGCGTTTTGCCACGGGTAACTTTCGCCACCTCTTCCTCCACCTCCGTGAGAGTGTTCCCTATCTCTTCGTTCAGTAACTTTATCTGCGAGTCCACTTGCACCGTCGCGCTTTCTAATAGCCGACTCGCCATCTCGGGGTCCACGCCGTTAGCCAAAGCCCACGCAATACCAATAGAGTTGCTGTACTCAGGCAACCTCCCCTCAATCATTTTCATCCCAACCTGATCTGTGGGCTCCATTAAGGCTAAAGCCAAAGTTCTCCTCAAAGTAGAAACCGGCTTAGTTTGCATGGCTTCTTGCCAATTCTCTAGCCCATCAAAGGCTTCTTCAATGTCGGCAATAATGTTGTGTGTGAATTTGACAAAAATCTCAGAGGTTTCCAAATCTCCATTGGCGTCATATACAGGGGCCCAATCATTCTCGCCTCTACGAATATTGGCTAAAACTATCGCCACCCCTTTGTTGCGTAATACTTCGGGTGTGTAATCCATATGTACATGTTACCAAGCGCAAGAGGACGACACCCCCATAAGGGATGCCGTCCTCTTAATTTCCCGCTTTTGCTTGAGTTAGTTACTTCTCTTTATTAGAGAGATGCAGCCGTTTCAGCGAATGATATGTTTCCGAAGCGTATTGGGTCACCGGCAGGCTTAATGGCCTCAGCGGTGAAGTTCGGAGTGTTGAATGAGTCGGTAGAACCCGATACCAACGAACCACCAGTTAACTGGCATTTCTGCAATGTCACCAGAACGGTAGCAAGAGCATCTCCAGATGTCTGAAGGTCGTCGATCAGGAAACCGATCTTAAAGTATGGAAGAGAAGCGTCAGTGATAGCAAGATCTGCTACTTCAGCGTCTCCTGAGCCTGATGTGGCTTTTGTGGCACCGAGAAGAACCTCTAGTACAAGCATTGAAAGTTCGCCGTATGTACATGAGAAGTTGAGACGGTCAATCTTACCTTTCTTAGCAAGAACAACACCGCCGTCACCTTTCAACTCGTTGGTTATAAAGTTTGGCTCGAGAGAGACTTCCTGGATACCAGGAACGTCAACTGCCGAACCGAACGTGGTCGGATTCGCCGCTGCGTCTGCTGTGTGCGTGTACACGGCGCAGTCCTTAACGTCGAAGGTAATTGCACTGGTTGATGCGGCCATAATTAAAACTCCTTAGCGGGATAGTGGGCCTTTTATTGTCTATCCCATTTTGGCGCATCAGATGTAACACATGAGAGAGGGTAAAGACAGACTATACAAAAAGCCTCACACGGCACTTCCTCAATATTGGTGTAAGGTGTGAAAGAAGAACCCGTCTACAAAGGAACTTATAGCAATGGACTTTGCCACCACATTTAGTAGTGCAGACCAGCGGGCAATGCTCCAACGAGCGATGGCCGCTATTGAGGCTGAAATTCTTGAAACTTCATCTCGATGTGGTCTCGACGTCGCCGATATTAACCCTGACACTTGGGAACCCACTGAAAACGAAGATGGGGTTGTACCTGGGCACGAAACAGGACTTAAAGACGCTTTAGCAAAATGGAAAATTGTTAAAGGCAAACTCGACGCACTCGCATAGGAGGAAAAATGGCTTTAACTACCGCACAAGAAACCCGTGCCAAAACACGGGCTAAACAATGGCTTGAATACTCGATTTACACGCTTGGTTTGATGCTTCCCGACGTTCCAGATGATGTGGATTCTTCTTTTGTGAACCCAGCGACAGAAAGTGACGGCTTATACAAGCCTTACGACTGTTTAATCAAGATGTGTAAAGCATACGAACAGATCCCTTAAGGCGTAAAAGTGGAATTAACTACACCAAACGTCGAAACAAAAGGCCAGGAAGCCGCTCCAGACGCTCAACAAGAGTATTGGATAAAAGTAAACAATCAATCTGACTCAGAACATTTGTCGGCAACATTAACCAGCGACTATAGCGACGGCACACCTCGTAACCCTAATGACTTAGAAAAAGATCACAAATCTATTTTAAACATTCAAGCAAGGGGTACCGACACAGAAGACCAGAAACAATATGGCCAATCTGTTGCAGCCCCTTATAAAAATATTTCTGATCCAATTATTGAACAGCGAGCACTCAAAGAAGGCAAAATAGTTAACCCTCCCAAAGAATGGATGACTTCTAAACTAGGGGTGAAAGTCTGGGACAATTCCGCTGCCGACAACAATGTTGTTAGGTGGATACCAGGATTAATATGCCAAGGAAGTGTCGCCCAAGAAGGCAGCAGCGAATGGGTCAAAAATTGCACATCGCTGTTTGACGACCGACTGGGTTACGCCGAAAGCACAATCCTTGGTGGTCTATATGAGGAAGACCGCAATAAAGAAGAACACTGGTCTATGCACACGCTCTCAGATGTCGAGTCGGAAGGTAAAAAATAATGGCAGTTCGTTCTTTCACGGGTTCAGAAACTTGTTACGACTTTGATACTGATATCAGTCACAATGAAGAAGATGTGGCCATGTACATGCTTATCTTTGGCATGGACATAGCAGACATAGAAACCGTGACAATAGATGAAATAATTACCGCTAGTAGAACAATGTTTCCTCACACCGAAAGGACTGGTGACCCTAGACCAGTTCTTTATGCAGCGACTGTTGAAGCCGACCGAGCCGCTGTGGAAGATGCGAGTGGGCGCAACTGGACTAGCGCTGCTGAAGATTGGATTACGACCACAAGATTTGGTATTCAGTCATACGTTAGGCGTGCTTTTCATTGGAGAAGCATTGCCAAGAAAGGTAAGGCTCTCTAATGCCAGGTAAAAACGATTTTGCGATCAGTGACCTTTTCCGAAAAAACATGGTTGCTTTGGATATGTCCAAAACACCATATTCAGACATGGATTCCTTTTTTACCGCAGAGCGTAAAGATTTTTATAACTACGGTCGGGATTACGTTGAATCATTAACGCCTGACAGGCGTGCAATTGCGGGTGGCCATGACCCATACATGTTTATATGGGACTACCTTGTAGAACCTCATCCTGAATGGATGTCTTATGTGTGGGTGCATGAAGAATTAAGAATGCTTCTATGTGATTTGAAGAACCCAACAAAGGCGTTGTTTACGAACCCAGTTGGTGGCCAGTTCTTAATGACTTTGAGTGAAGACAGAAGTAAAGAGGTTTTCTTTATAAACAACCTTGAGTACAACGTCCTGGAACGATTTGTGAAACAGAGCCCTGAGTGGGCGAGCAAAGACCCTAACTGGAAGGTGATGGACCAACAGGATCTTCTAGCAGGCGAAGAAGCGGGAACATTCGACTTTGTGGAAACCCATGCAGAGTACTGCTTTGGTTGTGATGAGGAGATGGCGGATGCTTATATGAATCTTCTTAACCCAGGGGGAATGTTGGTAATCTTGAATAGTGCTTATGCAAAAGGCATGTACAAGGTTAGGAATTCACTGCACCACGAAAACTATGAACCCAATAAACGTCTTCTGGAACGAGACGGGTTTACCGTGCTCCACTTCCCAATAGATGTCGGTTTCACAATTATTCAGCGCGAGGCTTCCTAGCGGCACCTGCCCAAGCCTTTTCCATAGCAGGCCCTAAAGGTTCTGTTAAATACACATTCGTTGTTTTCAACACTTCATCTTCAGACGCTGAATTTGGATCTAAAGCAAACTCGTTCACTTCCATATTTGGGGTGCCTTGGCAATACCAACCAACATGACTATACCTAGTACCCTGTTGAACCACGGTTGCTTCGTGAGCCCCCATGTAGTTAGAAGGGAACACTAACAAGTCACCTGTTTGTGGTGTGTACTCAACATCTAAATAAGGGAACCTGACAATCCCACCCATGTAATTTGTCCCATTCAACTCCCAACATTCACTTACGCAATTATTGAAGAATGTGAGTGTGCTTATAACTGTGCGAGTGGCAATCTGATGCGTAGGGTGGGGTACCCCATATTTATAATCAGTGCTGGTGTCGGCATGAATTCCTAGTGACGCTCCTGGGGGATAAACCAGGATGTGCCCTTTTATTTTCCACCATACCGACTGGGCTACCACCGGATAATGCTCCATGTAATCTGCGACACATTGCTCTCTCGCTTCTTCTAGCGCTATTAGCATTTCTGTGACCTTCGGATCGGGTGAATTATATAAATAAGCGCAATGGCGGGGCATTTGGTTAATGCCTTCATTGGGGAAGAAGTAACCATTTCGATTTAAGTACCCTTGTTCCCCAGTTAAAGGATCTGTCCCAGGCGTGTACATGGAGTCCCATTCTTTTTGAGATTGCTTATCAGCGAATTGGCAGAGAGCCTCCCAATCGGTATCCAACACATGACGGTACAGAATCAGACCAGGAGCGAGAACCTCAGCCGTGGTATTCATGGCCTTCAGGGACTACATACTCAGTAGCACGAGGTGGAGGAGTGTTTAAGGAGTAACCACCGTTGTGGCGAATCTGATCGAACACCAGTTCGTTTAGTCCGAACCCCGCAGACCAAGCAATGGATAGCCTGTAAGCGTCGTAGACAACAATGTCGCCTTCTTCCCAATCCCACCAATGCTGGTTACGGGGGTTTGCACAGTAGTTGAACACCCAAGAGTTAATCTCCTTGGTGTCCTCTTCAGTTAAGTCACCTATTGTGTCTAAATCCCAATAGAAGGGCGGGTCACAGTCGTCGTTAAACCCCTGCATTTGTAAAATAGGGTGGTCCCCAACATGCCACCAATGACGACGCACAATGGGGTGTGGGTATTGGATATTACCATCTGGTAGAAACGAAACCTGAGCCTCGAGTTTATAGGCGTCTCTTAAATGGTTTTTCCATTTTTTAGGGAGATCTCTCCACGCTTCGTGCATATCCACAAACCCAATAGCCCCCGTACCCGGAGGAGCGGTAAAGGTGTGCATGTTTATTCCACAAGTCCTTAAAGTGTGCTCCTTGTCGAGATCATCCATATACCAGAACATGAAAGTTTGCCTAGTCGGTTTATCAATACCTGGGTAATAGAAATCTCCTGCTTCTGGAACCCGCCCCCCTGTTGTCTCACTGTTAAGCATCTGGTTGAATCGAACTTCAAAATTCTCGTTAGGGCGGTAACTGTGGGTCCCATCAGAGAAGTGCATTGCTTTCATAACTTGGTGAAAATCATCTGGACTTAAATTGATGCCCCTCAACCCAAGCACTCCGTCCACTAAAACTACTGACCGAAATGTCATGTCATCTTCGAGAATGCGTTCTTTAGTAATGCCCTTTAATTCGACTATCTTGACCATCGCCCCTCCAGTAAAAAAAGTTCCATCATGTACATGGCTTCGTCGTCAGAGCGATAGAACAAAGGCCAATACCTACCCATCGACTTTCCTCCTCTGCATTGGGTCTTCTCCGACACCAAAAACACCAGGCCCGAAATAAAAGCGACCATCCATCAGTCTTTCGCTCATAAAGAAACCATCAGTAACCGCATGGGCTAATGAATAAATATCCACAACGGCAACATCCCCTTGTTCCCAATGTAGCCATAACCTGTTGCTTTCGTCTTCTAATTCCGTATGGAGCCAATCAGTAAATTCATTTACCAAATAACCAGGGTTTAGATATATCTCTCTAATGCTTGTATCCCCAGGCGGCATTTGCGTAACAGTCCTAAGAATCTCTTCTCCAGTTATCGGGTGCTTTTGAATCAGAGGGTGGGTGGTCACAGGCACTTCTTCCCCCTCGACATCAGTTGGGAACCAAAAGGTTGTTTCCTCAACCGAACTATTGAAGAGTTCCCTATCTATTGGAAACCAACCAGGCAACCCAACGGTTCTTGTTTGTTCCGCAAATTTTCTAAGGTGGTAAGGCAATTTACGACACACTTTCCCCATATCAACAAAAATTGTTGACCCACTCCCAGGCTCACACTGGAACTTCTCCATATGCCAAATCCCATAGACCGGAGGATGGTTCATGTAAAGATTCTCCATATGCCAAGGATTTAGGATGCCATTAACTGAAGGCCAATCGGATTCAAAGAACCCTTTGTAATCAACCTTGTAAGGAGAGTCCATGTCCTCCGCTGTTCCGAAACCTAGTAGATCTCTTATAACCCCAAACTCATCATCTGTGATATTTAACCGTGGGAAAACCATAACTTTATGGTCATTGAAGCGCTCCCTGACATGCTTTTGGAACGGTTGCAGATCCTCGAGTTCATAAACTCCTTCGAAACGGTGGGCATCAGGCATTGGGTTCTTCCAACTTCGGATGCCCTTGATGTTTAGGCCCTATTTGTTCTTCTTTTTCGTTTAAACCTGTGCGGACACTCCCCATCCATGTCCAGGGTTGGTCTGTCATTTTTTGTGATTTCGCCGCACCATAACTCATTCTGCTTTCCATGAGTTCCTGGTCATCCCACATGTTGCGAACATCAAACTCGACTTTAGATAAAGCCTCATCCTCCACAACTTGGAAAAACATGAAAGGCATCCCTTCGGGGAATGTCACCGGCTTATTAGGAGTTGTGATAACCCAATTCATATTTACTTCATCAGGCCACCAGCCAGGCACCATAGCCGTCATAGGAACAGCGCCATCAATAAAATAATTAGGAGCACCGGACATCCAAACGCTATGTCCAGGAGGTGTGGTTATAGCCCACCCAACGGCGAATGAAACTGTCCCAATAATGCTTTGTTGAACAACATCTCTTTCATACGTTTGTCCATCTTCCAACTCGTGGGTTATGGTCTGCCCAGAAAGAACACGGGGAACACTATTCCCCCCTTCCCATTGGACTACGACTGTCTGAGGTAAGCGTATCTCCCACCCGTGAACATTTGCCGCCGTTAATGGAAGGCATTTGTAAGCGTGTTTGTTGAATGTTTCGTCCATCCACTCCCGACGTGGGCGGCATTGGCGTATTTCAGGAGGTTTCTGATGGCTCCTGGTGAGTGTGACTTTCATCCAACTCTAGGGAAAGATTCTGCACGTTGGGTCACTTGACCTTCAACCCCTACCTCATCAAAAGCGCCCCCTAATTGGTTATTCAGAGTTGTGCGTTGATGGTTTCTGTCATTGTAGTCGTACATGACGACACAAGAATATTTAGTGCCGCTAAGTATCGGTAACGATTGATGAACATAAGGGTAGTTTGATGGGAATACAACTATGTCCCCCGCCTGTGGTGTAAATGTAAACCCTTGATATGGGAAATCGAGTTGACCCCCTTCGTAATCTTCGCCGCAAGTGTTGAAAAATGCCACGACAGAAGTCGTGCAAGAGTAAGAGAACCCATCATCGGGGTGGACCTGGAAATGTTGCCCTTCCGTGTACTTAACAAAATTAGGTGACTCAAAGTACTCTAGATTGATATTTAATCTCTTTGTGTAGTCGTTGACACAGAAATGAATATTCGCGATTACTTCCTCGTAAAGATCCTTAAGGTCACTGAATTCGTCAGGGATGTTTTGGTAATAGGGCATCTCTTCACCTTGGGTGCCTCCAATCTTGAAATCAGAACAATCTCGGTAATTTTTCATCTCTTGAATGTCCCCCACAGTGGCATTGCCCCAATGGAAATATTCGTCATTTGAGTCCGTGAGACAGGCTTCTAACCTTTCTCCATAAGTTTGGTCGGCTGGGAAACCATTCTTGTAAATCGCCATACAGGCGCTCGGGTTAGGGCCTAAGGAGATAGGGCCTGCTATGTCTGGGTGTGGCAACCGAACTGATTCGATCATTGTTCCTCCAATTCTGTGATTGTATAAAAAGACGGGGTGGTCCAGCGGGTCCCTGAGATGACTGGCTTCACACCGTGTAAATAGTTGATGTCACCAGGATGCGCTACTGCCATGCCGGGCTCAATCGTTAATTCAATATCGTGGTCGGGATAATAAAATTCCCCACCTTCAAAATCAGCGTTCCAATAGATAATGGAATTCAAATCATATGTTGGGAAGGGGTTAGGAGAGCCGTCATTTAATTGCTTATCTGAGTGTGGTGACTGCTCATTACCAGGAAGCCAACGAACCAATACTGGTGGTCTTTTCCAAAGTTTAACTTTGAAATGACTCTCTATTGCGCTTTGCATTTTGTCGATATACCCGTCAATCATCTCATAAACAAACGGGTTTATTCTTTTTATGATCGGACCACTACACATACGGTCCCACCAATAGGAAGCATCATAAATACATTCCCCATCTTCGTTATATTCGGTCTCTCTAGGGTTGTCCCACTCTTTTATGTGGGGCATAAACACACTCATATGCTCCAAATCGAGCGGAGAAACAAAATCTTTTAAGATAAGGATGCTGTCAGTTGTGTCGCCGAAATGGCCAGGCTCAACTAATGATTTTTCCATACACCATAAGTGTACACCTTTACGCCTTAGAACTGTGGCTGATTGTAATGAACAAACGTCGGTGGGAAATGAGGCGGGAAATGAGGTGGGAAAAATGGAGGGAAGTGAGGTGGGAAAAATGGAGGGAAGAAAGGTGGGAAATGAGGCGGGAAGAATGGAGGAAAGAACGGTGGGAAGTGAGGTGGGAAATGAGGCGGGAAGAAAGGTGGGAAAAATGGACTGTAATAGGTGTAGTCAATCTCAGTTGACAACGGCTTAATTTCGCCAGCCGTTATAACCTGTGCACTAACCGTGTTTACCAACGTAGGGACAGAGGTAGAGCCTATACTTTTATCGCCTACAGTGAACCCAGCATTAGTAATTAGCGAATCAGCGTTAGTGGTCGTCTGCCCAACAATGTTGGGGACACCGGCTTTTCTGGGCCCTTGGTCTTTTGGCTCTACCATACTCTTACCTTATCAGTCGTCCATATCGCCTGTTATCAGCCATTCGTCTGTTGCTATCTTAGTGCAAGTGCAAGATGAGTATTGATTCCTCAGTTTTAAGCCTGGGGTGGCACGAAGTGTGACTCCGCTACCAGCAACCATAGTTACTTGACCACTATTAGTTTGTGCAACTTGTATTGAAGTTCCAACAGCGAAACCGACACTGCTGTTAGGTGGCACTGTGCAGGTAACCGCTGAACCATTGCTCAAAGTTACTAACTTGCCTCGGTCACCGGCAACAAAAGTATAAGAGGCTGTTTGAGCGCTTATAGCGGTGTTGTAAACCACGTTGCCCGTGACATCAAGTCCGTTACTATCAATCACTGCTGTTTCAGTTCCGCCAACATCAAATCGGATTTTGTCCTCATCTGAGGATTCCTCAACCTGAATCTTGGTGTCGTTATCAGCGTCTTTGATTGAGTCACTGCTAAGAGCGCCCAATTCTGTTTGGACGTAAGCCGTAGTAGCGACCTGTGTGGTATTCGTATCTGCCGCCGCAGTTGGAGCAGTTGGTGTACCAGTCAAAGCAGGAGAGGCCAAAGTTGCGTAATCACCAAGTTCGGTCATCACGAACGCTGTGGTCGCAACCTTTGTCGAACTGTCATTAGCCGACTGGGTAGTAGCGATTACTCCATCAGCGAGAACAACAGTTGCTGCGAGTGAATTCTTCGACAACTGGATGACACCATCAATGTAAACACTCTTGCCGGTGGCGAGAGCGATGTGTTCTGAAGATGTCCAAGCGTCAGTTGAGTCAACCCAGTTGAAGGTTTTATCGCTTGCGCCCTTCAGGGTGATTCCACCGCCGTCAGCAGTGGTGTCACTTGGGGAGGCGACAGAACCAAGTTCAATGTTCTTATCATCAACCGTGATGGTTGTTGAACTGATCTCTGTTGTCGTTCCGTTAACTGTGAGGTTGCCTGTAATAGTGACAGTGCCGTCAGCGGCTATTGTCATTCTTTCGGAACCAGCCGTGTCGAAACGGATGATGTTCTCGTCTGACGATTCTTCTACTTGGATCTTGGTGTTATTGTCGGCGTCAGTTATTGAGTTACTGCTAAGAGCGTTAAGACCAGTATCCACGTAAGCAGTAGTGGCAACTTTTGTAGAGTTGTCAGATGCTGACTGCGTAGTAGCAGTCGCACCGTTGTCTAGAGCAGTCCCGTTAAGGTATATGGTTCCTGAAGCATCTGGGAAATTACAACTTCTATTAGCGGTGGCGCTCTGGGTCATGGTTATCCAGTAACCGTTGTATTCCCTAAGACCGTTAGAAGCAGCAGCAAAACTGGTTCCATCACCTATTCGCAAGGAGTGTGTCATGTGCGTGTAATAATCATCAAGATGGAAAGTTCTGAATAATTCATCGCCAGTGCCATCGACATTGCCGATGTAAAAGTTCAAACCTCCAAAGTCGTCTTCGCCGAGTTCTTCAGCCCACGCAGCGATCTGGGCGTAATTGGATTTGTTGCCTTGCTCATCTTCACCTGAGAACCTGATAGCGCCTAGCGCATCGTTGTCAGCGGGGCTTGCACTATTTCGGTAAAGATCAAGTATTGGCCCATGAAGAGCGCCAGCATCAGTGCTTGTGACTGTTACTGTGCCTGAGAAGTCAGCGTTAACTGCACTCACATCAGCAGTGACGGTCAAATCATTACCGATAGTCACATCGTTAGGTAGCCCTATTGTGACTGCCGCCGTTTCCGAACCTGAGCCAGAAACCTCAACCTCGTTAGAAGTACCCGCTACTGTCGCAACGTAATTACCTGAAGTGTGTGTTCCTAAAGTGGCAGCAACTGTGAGGTCGATAGCCCCATCGCCTGCATCGTCATATGCGGCTGTTAAACCTGTATGAGAACCGTTAGTTGCTATTTGAGCGCCAGAGATGTCTTGAACATTCTCTGTGACAAGGGCCAAGTCAATGGCACCATCGCCAGCGTCGTCGTAGGTCGCCGTAATGCCCGTATGAGAGCCGTTGGTGGCTAACTGGGCACCTGTGATGTCTTCTACGTTCTCAGTCACCAGAGCAAGGTCTATGGCGCCGTCACCGGAATCGTCATATGTGGCCGTGATGCCAGTATGCGACCCGTTTGTTGCCAACTGGGCTCCAGAAACATCTTGTGTCGCCTCAGTAAAATCTGTTACTGCTGTTGATGGGATAGCGATTGTTGTGGCAGAAGCAGCACTCAAACGACCGTAAGCATCCACCGTAAATGTGCCCGTTGCGGTAGCACTTCCATAAGAACCGGCTGAGACGCCAGTCGTGGCCAAATCAATATTGTCAGCATTCGTAACGATGCGAGCAGCGCTTGCTGTCCCTACGTTGATTGTGTTCCCACTTATCGCCACACCAGTACCAGCAGTAAATGCTTGAGTACCAGTGAACTGGGTGAACGTAATGTCGTGAGTACCCACAGTATGTGGATCACTTGTGGATGTGACGACGAATCCTTGCCCGCTGTTGGCGGAACCAGATAGAACATACACAGATTCGCCTGATTTGATCTGCCCTGTTGGGCTTCCATCAAAGTCAACGGCACGAGTCAACACCCATGCGGCTGATCCATCTGTTCCTTGTGTGGTCACATCATAAAGACCATTTTGTAATGCGCTTGACTGGTCCTGGACCAGTACCCGATCCCCTGTAGTTGCGTTTGACCCATCTACGACGAGCCTCGCATTAGAACCTGCGGTAAGAGTAGCCCCTACCCCAGAAGTCCCATTGCTGTAAGTCGGCGAGTTAGGAAGAGCAGCAGCGGTACCCAACTTGACGGCTTCATGCCAGTTAACAATGCTTTCCTGATCCACCCATTTAATGCCAGCGGTTTGGGCGCTATCAGCAACAAGAACCTGTCCATTTGAGCCAACGGCAACTCTAGCGACAGTGTTATCTGCGGAACCTACAATGAGATCACCTTTAGCATCAATCAGGGCAGTGTCAATTGACCCTAACCCACCATAACTAAGCGATGTCCAAGCAGTGCTTCCGTCCCCGATCTTATACTTCGTAGTGTCCGACTCTAAAGCAAATTCACCGTTCGCTAATGTCGGATTGTTGGATGTCCAGTTGGATGCTGTGTCCCTTCTGAACTGAATTAGTGCTGGCATAATTTTCTCCTATAGTGACGCGCCGTTAGCGCCACCGTCTGCTGCTATTTGATACCTGATCCAAGCCGCCGAATCCCCACCATCCGCATCGGTGAGAGACATGGCATTACTTGCATTCCAGGCACTGTTCGCTCTGAAATACAGAGCCTTGTTTGTCGTGTCTACTGCGATAGCACCATCGGCTAAAGCGCCAGTGGGTTTACCTGAAGTAGTAAGGGTGATAAGGCCAGCGGCACCTTCAAACGTATCATCAGTCTTCAAAGCATTTGCTGCTGACCGATACAAGGTGACATCACCGGCACCACTGCCGGAACCCCAAGTCAATTTGCCACCAGCGTCAACTGCGATTCTGGCATTGGAATCGCCAGAAACAAAAACGTCTAATGCTGTCGATGCAGCGGATGCAAATGTTTGAGCGGTTATCCGCTCTACAAACTTGGGCATAGCCTCAACTATTCCTTATTCTTATTGGCCCCGCTCTACCCCGCAGGGCAGTTAAGGGATCTGGTTATTAACCGATGACCACCACTTTGTAAGCGTTGCTCGCCGGGGCCGAAGCGAATGAAACTGTCACCTGGCTGGTGGAGTTACGATTCACGTTGGCAAATACTGTGTCATTTGTTGATGCGTCGTAAACCTCGACTGTTACGTCGGTGGTTGATCTGTTATGTGTTATAGCGAATGATGTAGCGGAACCGTCACCTATTGTTGCGGTGACCTTCTCGATGACTCCAAGGTTGCTCCTAGCGGTGGCCGCATCTGATGCTCCAGTACCACCGTGGGCTACTGCGACATCGGTGCCTTCCCAGACACCAGTGGCAATAGTGCCGACAGTTGTGAGTGATGAGTTGACAACCGAAGAACCGAGAGTGGTGTTAGTTAGAACACTTGAGCCATTGATCTTGTAGTCGAAGGTGGCTGCGACATTGATGTTCTGGTTGAAGTCCCATGAATCGGAATCATTTTCCCAAAGGATTGTCTTGTCAGTCGCACCTTTAAGTGTGATACCACCACCATCAGCAGTGGTGTCGGATGGACTAGCGACAGTGCCAAGTTCGATGTTTTTATCATCAACTGTCAGTGTCGTCGAGTTGACTTCAGTGGTTGTGCCGTTGACAGTTAGGTTACCTGTAACAGTTAAATGTTGTCCGATTGTTACATCATCAGGAAGACCGACAACAAGAGTGCCAGCCCCATCCGTGTAAGTAACTGATACTTCGTTTGCTGTACCAGAGATAAGGGCACCAGCAACATCCTCTACGGCTTCTTGGAAGTCTGTAACTTGAGTATTTGGGATTGCTATGTTGACATCAGCGGCGGCGGTTAAACGACCTTGAGCATCAACTGTGTAAGTCGGAATAGCGGTCGCACTGCCATAAGAATTTGCGGTAACCGAAGTATCCGCAATGTTTAACGTGACGTCTCCCTGGACGCCACCCCCCGAGAGTCCCGTGCCCGCAACGACAGATTCGATATCGCCTTCAGCGAGGTTTATCCATGAACTGCCATTGTAAAAATTGAGGGTGTTGTTCGATGTGTTGTAGTACATCTGCCCAGTGACTGGGCTCGCAGGGGCACTGGCTAGATTCTCTATGCGAGGTTTAATTAACTGGTTTTGGTTGAGGTCAAGATTGACCAAATACTTCGGCATTTAGGCTCCTAGCAGCGTATAAAAAAACAAATCTCTACTAAGAAAGATACGCCTTTCCGCCGAACGATTGTGCGAAGGTAATCGTCAATGCGTCTGTACTTGTGTATACCACGTCGCCATAGCAGACATTATCGGAAGTATCGACCACAAAAACACTGGGCCTAAAGCCTAAATTGTGCGTTACTGACCAAGTGGTAGCGGGTGATTCTTGAGTATGTGTATACGCTGTTTGGTCAGCAATTGATGATGTTACATACGCTTGAGTCGCATAATTATACGATGTGATTGGATTAGTCGCCGGGGTGATATCTGCTAAATCTAAAGTCCCACCTACGGCAGTAGCAGGAATTGCAATGTTGTATTTATTCTGCCCAGCATTATTGATATTCTCAGTTACTTCATAAGTGACACCAGTTGGTTGCGTTGTCGTATCATCAGTAGCGGTGAGTGACACACTGATAGTCCCAGAACCGTTCAAAGTACCTGTAACTAAAGTCGGTGCAACAATTTGATTGTTAGATGAATCGGTCATCGTCGTTGAGGCGATAAAAGTCACATTGCCGCTGGCCGCCGTAGTGCCATCTGCCTCCTTGTAGGTGCCTGTCACGGTGATTGTTGTAAAAGCCATTAGTTTGAATGCACCACATCTACTGTCAGAGCGTGATGACAGATATCTTCTTCTGGTTCAGTTAATCGTTGGATGTCATTAACTCTACATCTGAAGATTGTTTTATCAGCCCCAGTAAGAGTAGCGCCATCTAAGGCCGCCAATAAAGACTCAACAGTTGTCACATTTTCATTTTGTAAAGATTGCCACAGGTCAACCTGCAATTCTTGGAGACGTGCCATGACGACCCCGTCTCCCTGTAATTCTGGAGTGCGAGACATATCCGACTTGAAAGTTATGAAAGGTAGAGAAGCATCATCAGGGGCATAATCTCGGTACACGCTTGTAGTTATCCCAGAAATGTTTGCCGATGTTATGGCGGTTCTAACCGCAGAACCCACACTAGCCACGACGGGACCCCTCTCGTCCAAACGTAGTTATAGGAAGTGCTGTCATTCTTGCTCCAGCGGCCGCACGTTCAGCGGCCACAAATCGTGCCTTGGTGTTGCTTTTGATTATTGTCAGTATCATCGGGTTTCGTCGGGTGGGGCCCCAGTTGGGGCGTGGGGAAATCTTTGAAGTCCCATATTCGAGATCTGCTGCGTATGGGTTGTGGGTATAAACCTTGATTTCAACCCTTCCAAAACCTTTAACAAATTGACCATTCACGGGGTTTCGCCCAGGTTTTCTGCTAACTGAGTGTCTAACGCTGTCCCTCAAATCTCCAGTTTGTGCTGCTGGAGGACTACCCGGAACTGATGCTCTTGTTCTTATGCCTGTCCTGGGGTCCTTGTATGGCCTCCCAGTTCCGATCATGGAGTACTGTGTTTTAAGGTGGCTCGAGTAATAATTGCCTATGTAAACACCTGCTGTTCGCAAACCACCTAAAGCCCCAGCATTGAAAACCCGCAAAGCATTTGCAACAATCGCCGCTTGAAGATGCCCAGCGCCGACTGGCATACTCATATGTCCTGTAAACATATTTATACCGCCCTAGAGCCTGACAGGAAACACCTGTAGTGCATTGGAGTGTGTTGCACCCCTTGAACTGTCCATGTTCCGTTAAGGAATGAATCCATGCCAGATGCAACAATCTCCGTCCCCACGCTAACCGTTGTCCCAACAGGAAGCCATGCGATTGCTTCTGGCAATGAAGAACGCTGGCCTCTATCCTCCATCTCTTGAGGATCAGCGTTACGGATCATAATTCTTCCACGTACCGAAACGTCATTATTTGTGTAACTGATTTGACCTTCAGTATTCACTGTGGGGGAAGTTTTACTTCTCACTGTCAAAGTATGGGAGGCGCCTCTCATTAGTAAACCCCTCTACGCCTATACCTCCGCACCCAACGAAGATCCTCGTCGGAAAAGCCCGAAGCCCCCGCATTAGCAAAAGTCATATCCACGCCTTCAGCCTTTAACCGTTGCAAGCCTTGGGCATCAGCGAGAATTTGTGACATCTCTCGAGCCGTGACACGAAGCATTAACGCTTCCAGTTGTTGCTGTTCGGTGGTGGACATACCTGCTGTATAGGTCACAAGAGCACTGGTGCCCTGTGTGGTAGCGAATATACCGTCGATCCCCCAAGTGTAAATATCGAAATCTGAAAGTGTTTGGACGACCTCAGAACCGAGGTCCCCAATCTTTAATTCAGTGACAGAAATGACAGGGTACTCTTTTAAAAATATCTGTTTTTGATTTCTCTGTAAGATGTGGGCTTCAGCGGTTACTGACGTCCCAGTGAGGGATCTATTTAAAATACCTGAGAGTTCCCGCTCTAATGCGCCAATCATCGTATTGGCCGCCGACTGCTCACCCGTCGTGAACGTCTTGTTCATGTAGGTTGCAAGATCTTGATAAGTAATGATGGCCATGTGCCTAGCCTACGCTCTCTTATGGTCTAGGTCGATTAGGCTTCGCCTACCTCTAGCATTCTTTTTGCTCTCAGTATTAAAAGCCTTTCTCGGGTGCTTTTCCCTCCCCATATACCATAACGCTCATTGTTCCCTAACGCATATTCTAAACACTCTCTTACTACCGGACATCTAGAACAGAGTTCCTTGGCTGCTTTGAGGGATTCCGTATCTCCAGGTGAAGGGAAAAAGATTGATGGGTCCTCAATGTTTTTACACAAAGCCCCTTCTTGATATTGGGGTCTCTCAACAGCCAATATCCGATCTGAGGTATCCCATCCCCCAGAGCCAGCCTGAGACGTTAAATATGAATCATTCCAGGCCATACCTATATTTTGGCACGTTACATTTGTGTATCAGTCCCTTTAGGGGCGCGTAAGTTAGTACATTTTAGCGCAGGTGCCCCCAACACGCTTTACTTGGATTCCAATGATGCCTACCCGAGTTATAAAAAAGATGGCTGGCTACGCCAACCTGGGCTTTTAAGTCGTAAATATCCCACCCCTCGAAATCGGCGGCGGCGGACCTAACTTTCCAATAGCGTGCTAAATGCTGGAAGGCCCCAACGGCGAGCGCAGAACTCACCGCCTCATTGTGAGTGTGATGGGGCAAAGCACTACTCTCACAAAAGGCGATACGAAGGGCGAGAGCCCTGTCGTTTGGCAAAAAGTATTGGTCTACAAGTTCTTGGAGTGTTGGCCTATCTTCCCAATAATTACCCAAATACTCATCAGCAGGTTCTTCCTCATTTGCCTCTAAATACCAATCAGCCCTCCCATTGAAATGTTCAAGCGCTTCTGTCGTGGAGCCGAACCAAAGCATATGGGCTTTCCTGGTATTGGGCCCATAGATGCCATCTACTTGGCTCACCCCTAACATTTTTTGTAATTCAACTATGTGTGAACCACGCTCATAATAACGATACATCTGGTCAATCAAATAAGGAATTTCAGGTTCAGCGTCCCCCACTTCAAACTCAATTAAATCATCATGGGTGTAAGACACCACAATTGATTCAGGCTCAAATTCTTCTTTTACTACCTCATCAACTTTAAAATAAGTATGGGGCACTTCTTCCCGTATTGGGAAAATAGGTTCCGTGGTGGTAGTGGTTTGATAATAATTAGGCGGGAAACCCCTCCCAAACGAAGCGCTGACACTTCTTGTTTCTTCACTTACATCTGCACTTGCATCGCCTCGCCATGCCGGGTTAACCGTTTCGGCCACCCACGCCATAACCATCAATACAGTTATTACAACAACCAGATGCGTCGAAAATCCTCTAGATATTTCTTTCATGGATCGAATGTTCCCCTCTTAGGTTTAAGTCTTGCTGTAAGGCCGAGGCTTGTCGCATCAGCCGGATTCAAATGTTTCCAATCGTGATGGGCCCTGCATAAAACCTGACAATTGTCAGGATCTAACCAATCCCCGCCGCGACCCCTCCCGATGATTTCATCTACATCTAGAGGACCCCAACACTCTACCTCGGTAACTAGATGTTTAGCAACACATTTGTACGCATCCCGCTCAAGAACTTCTTCCCTCACGTTCTTGCGTGCTGATAACTCAGCCTTGCGTCTTGCGCTGGCCCAGTTAAGTGGTTTTTTCCTCTTCAACGGAGTGTTACGCCGTAGAGGTCCCCCTCTTTTCAAAGATATAATCCTGTGATGGGCATTATTATCTTCCTCTCTGTCGTAATCGCTGCGTTTTCGCTATATCTATTAGCCATAATCCACGCTGTCCGATTCAACTATAGGATAAGTCAAGCGGCAAAAGCCGCATCAGAAAAAAGCCTTACACAAAAAGAAGACTTTTTAGAAGAGCCTCTTATGTGAGGATGCGCTTATTCGCTGATTACTGTCGGGTCGTACAACCTTTGCCTCTAATGCAGGCATACCTGCTGATTCAATAGGGAGAACCCCGTGTTTGCGTGCGACCTCAGGGGTCACTCTTTCACCTTTACGTGCCAACAGAGTCCTAACTCCGTCTTTCTCTTCAAAGAGATCACGGTCAAGGACAACAGTTAGTTTTGTTTCTGGTGC
>Ga0115011_10000700_pt1 | contig 26102 bp, 24 predicted proteins | sample TroAtlMetagenome_2_FD_88705 | JGI IMG/M metagenome (GOLD analysis project Ga0115011, IMG submission 88705) | Marine eukaryotic phytoplankton communities from Atlantic Ocean - Tropical Atlantic ANT8 Metagenome | ecosystem: Environmental > Aquatic > Marine > Oceanic | place: Tropical Atlantic...
GAAAACCACCCGCGCGGAGCGTCTGCCTTCGTCGAAACGGTAAACTCAACTCACTCCGGGCGAAGGCCCGGCGCTCCGCCTGCCCTCCAACCTCTGCCAAGCGCGGCGAGAGGCGCTTCCGCATACCCCCTCGACAGTTGCGTCCGCCGGGCAAGGCTTTAGGGTCGCCTCTCCGGTTTCGTGAGAGGTTCCCCATGCGTCTGCTGTCCAGACTGAGTGTTCTTGCTGCGGGGGCGGCGCTGGCCGCCTGTATGACCCTTCCCGGGGCCGGGGAACCGGTCCGGCAGATCGACCCGGATCGCCTGTCGGCCCATGTGCAGGCCCTGTCGGATGACAGCTTCGAGGGTCGCGGCATTGCCACACCTGCCGAGGACAAGGTGATCGCCTATCTGTCCGAGGCCTTCGCCGAGGCCGGCTTTGAACCCGGCGGCGAGAACGGCGGCTGGACCCAGGCCGTGACCTTGCGCCGTTTCGCCGTCAGCGACGTCAGCGCCTCTTTCGCGGACGACGACGAGAGCCGTGCCCTGACCCAGGGCGAGCAGATCGTCATCTCGACCCGCCGCCCGGCCGATCAGGTACGCCTGGACGACCTGCCGCTCGTGTTCGTGGGCTATGGCACCACGGCCCCCGAACGGAACTGGGACGACTTCAAGGACGTCGATGTGCGCGGCAAGGTGATCGTCGTTCTGGTCAATGACGCCGACTATGAGCAGCCCGAGCTCAACACCTTCAATGGCCGGGCCATGACCTATTACGGGCGCTGGACCTACAAATACGAGGAGGCCGCCCGCCGCGGCGCGGCCGGTGTGCTGGTCGTGCACGAAACGGCGCCGGCGTCCTATGGCTGGACCACGGTCAAGAACTCCTGGAGCGGGCCGCAGTTCGACATTGTGCGCGAGAATGCGGCGGCCGAGCGCGTGCCGCTCGAGGGCTGGATCCAGCGTGACGTCGCCGTCGACCTGTTCCAGCGCGCCGGTCTGGATTTCGAGGCCCTCAAGGTCGCGGCCCGCAGCCGCGACTTCCGCCCCGTTACCCTCGAGGGCCAGACGCTGGACGCCAGCTACAGCGTGTCGACCGAAACCATCACCACCCGGAACATCATCGCCCGCCTGCCGGGTTCCACCCACCCGGACGAGACCATCCTCTACACCGGGCACTGGGACCACATCGGCGTGGGTGACCCCGATGCCGACGGGGACCGCATCTTCAACGGCGCCGTCGACAATGCTTCGGGCATCGCCGGTCTGATCGAGATTGCGGGCCTGTACGGGGCGGGGCCGCGTCCCGAGCGCTCGATCGTCATCATTGCCTTCACCGCCGAGGAAAGCGGCCTGTTGGGGTCGGAATTCTATGCCGCCAATCCCCTCTATCCTCTGGAAACCACGGTCGCCGGCTTCAACCTCGATGCGATGAACGTCTATGGGCGTCTCAGCGGACTGGGCGTCACCGGCTATGGGCAGTCGACTCTCGATGAGCGGCTCGAGGCTGTGGCAGCGACGCAGGGACGGGTGATCGTGCCCGATACCAACAATGCGGCCGGCACCTATTTCCGCTCCGACCACTTCCCGCTGGCCAAGCGGGGCGTGCCCATGGCCTATCCCAAGGGCGCGGGCGATTTCCGCGACGAGCCGGTGGCTGAGCGCGACGCCCTGCGGGCCGAGTATGGCGCCCGTCGCTATCACCAGGCCGCCGACGAGTGGCTGCCGGAGATGGATTTCCGCGGTGCGGCCGAGGATCTGGAAGTCGTCTATGCCGTCGGTCTGGCGCTCGCCAACAGCCGCGACTGGCCGGGCTGGAAGGAGGGGTCCGAGTTCGGTCCGGTGCGCGAGGAAAGCAACGCCGCCCGGCGCTGATCCGTCGGCGCCACATGACGAAAACTTAACGGGCGCACCGTCGGCTCCGGCCTAAGGTGCGCCCGAAATTCATTCCGGAGTTCCTGATGTTCCGTCGTTTTCTGGGTGGTGTCGCCGCCGCTGCCGTCCTGCTCACCGCCGGCGCCGGTCTGGCACAGGACATCTCTGCCGACCGCCTGTCCGACCACATCCGCGTGCTGGCCGACGACAGCTTCCAGGGCCGTGTCCCCGGTCAGATCGGCGAGACGCTGACCCTCGCCTATCTGCAGGCGCAGTATGAGGCCATGGGGCTTGAGCCCGGCGGCCCGGACGGTCAGTGGCTGCAGCCGGTCACCCTGTTCCGCTTCACCCCGGCCCGCGCGGCGGTGGCCCACTGGACCGCGCCGGACAGCACGCAATATCCGCTGGCCGCCACCGATATCCAGCTGCGCTCGGCGAATGACAGTGGCGAGGTCCGGATCGCAGATGCGCCGGTTGTCTTCGCCGGCTACGGCATTACGGCCCCGGAGCGTGGCTGGGACGACTACGGCTCCCTTGATGTGACCGGCAAGGTCGTCATCGTCCTCGCGGGAGAACCGGCGGGCGACCTGTTCCGCGGCGATTACACGACGCTTTATTCCAGTGCGGGCTACAAGAAGATGGAGGCCCTGCGCCGCGGTGCTGTCGGGGTCATCACCCTCGTGCTGGACGAAGCCGCGTGGCAGGGCATGGCCGGCCGTCCCGCCCGCACCCGCACCACGGTCAAGGGCCTCGATCCCATCCCCTTTACCGGCACGGTCGGACCGCAGACGGCGATGCAGTGGGGCTCCGCCGCCGGCATTGATCACGGTGCCATGGCCACCGTCGACACAGGCCGGTTCAGGGCGATCGAGCTGACGGGCGTCCGCCTGACCGTCGACATCGAGGAATCCCGCGAGGAGATCCAGACCTACAACCTGCTGGCCAAAATCGAGGGCTCGGAAAACCCCGACGAGGTCGTGATCTTTTCGGCCCACTGGGACCATGTCGGGGTCGGCTCGCCTGATGCGCATGGCGACACCATCTTCAACGGGGCCTGGGACAATGCCTCGGGCACGGCCGGCATCCTTGAGCTGGCGCGCGCCTTCTCGCTCTCGCCACAGCCGCAGCGCACCGTCGTGTTCGCCCATATGGCGGCCGAGGAAATGGGCTTGCTGGGCGCCTGGGCCTATTCGGTCGATCCGGTCTATCCGTTGGAAACGACGGTCGCGGACCTGAACATCGACATGCTGCCCCTCAGCGGTCCGACCCGCGACGTGGCCATCTTCGGCTTTGGCCAGAACACGCTCGAAGACGATCTCGCCGTGCTCGCCGAGGCCGAGGGCCGTTATGTCACCGACGACCGCGAGCCCGAGCAGAACTATTATTTCCGCTCGGACCACTTCCCCTTCGCCCGGGCCGGTGTGCCGGCCCTGATGCCCTGGCACGGGGTCGACCTGGACGAGGGCGGCATCGAGGTCGGCCTGCCGGAGTATCAGGCCCTGTTCTCGCGCGACTATCACCAGCGCAGCGATGAATGGCGCGCAGACTACGACCTGCGCTCGGCGGTCGAGAACCTGACCCTGATGTACCATCTGGCCTGGGACCTCGCGAACTCGGACCGCTGGCCGACCTGGAAGGCGGACTCAGAGTTCGGCGCCATACGCGCCCGCTCCGACGCGGCCCGCCAGTAGCTCGGTCAGGTCGGCCCAGACGCTCTCGGCCGTTGGGCCCCGCCCGGCACCCAGTCCCGACCGGGTCAGGACCCGCCCGTCGGCCAGGGTGATGCGGATCGCGTTTCCGGCATCGGGAAGGTCCGCGAACAGCGGATCGCCCGCGACCGGGGCCAGGGTGATCTCTCCCCCGGTGCGGTCCGCGACCGCCAGCTGCCGGACCGGGGCCTGACCCGGTCGGAAATCCGGGCCCAGCGTCTCGACCCGATCGGGCAGCCGCGCCCCCGGCCCGAAGGCGGCCCGGCTCAGCAGGAACAGCTTGGCCGCCGCATCCCGCCCGGTAAGGTCTGCGGACGGGTCTGCTTCGGCGAGGCCCGCCGCCTGCGCCTCGGCCAGGGCTGCCTCGAACGGATATCCCGTTGCCAGCCGGTTCAGCAGGAAGTTGACCGTGCCGTTCAGCACCGCCTCGATCCGCCGGATCGGCCCCATCCCCCGGGCCAGCTGCATCGTCTCCAGCATCGGCACGCCGCCGCCGACCGCTGCCGAATAGCGAAGGCTCACACTGCTCGCTGTGGCCAGTGCCGACAGGCCGTCGACGTCGGCCGCCACGGCCTGCTTCGATGCGCTGACCACATGGATCCCCCGCGACAGGGCTGCCCGGATCAGCGCCAGCGACAGCGACGCATCCGACAGGGCATCGATCACCACATCCGGCTCCTGTGCCAGCAGGGCGGCCGGGTCGGTCACCACCAGCTCGGGTGCCGGCTCCGGCGAGCGAACTTTGCCGCGGCTCTGGACCAGCACACCCACGAGAGCGATGTCGGGTCGATCCAGCAGACGGGGCAGCACGCCTCCGCCCACCACCCCACACCCGGCCAGGGCAACCCGGAGCGGTCCCACTGCACGCGGCAAGGGCTCGAGCGGTGATCGGCTCAAGAGAAGCGCAGTCATCTCAGGCCGCCTCTCGCTGGTCGGAGGCAAGCACTGCCCTGGCCAGTCCCGCAGCCAGTTCGGAACGCAGGTCCTCGACATGCTCCAGCCCGATCGACAGGCGCAGCAGGCCCTCGGTGATGCCGGCGGTCTCGCGGGCCTCGGGCGTCATGGCGGCATGGGTCATCCCGGCCGGGTGGGCGATCAGGCTCTCGACCCCGCCGAGGGACTCGGCCAGGGTGAAGACCTCAAGCCCGTCGACCAAGGCGCGTGCGGCGTCGCGACCGCCATCCAGCTCGAGGCTGAGCATGGCGCCGAAGCCCGCCTGCTGACGTTTCGCCAGCGCATGCCCCGGATGGTCAGACAGCCCCGGATAGTGGACGGCCCTCACGCCCGGTTGCCGGACCAGCCATTCGGCCAAGTCGCCTGCCGTGGCCTGCTGTCGCTCAATCCGCACAAACAGGGTTCGCAGGCCACGCAGCGTCAGCCAGGCGTCGAACGGCGCACCCGTCGTGCCCAGACAGTTGGCCCACCACGCCAGCCGCTCATGATCCTCCGCCCGGGCGCTGATGACCGCCCCGCCGACCACGTCGGAATGGCCATTGATGAACTTGGTCGTCGAATGGATCACCCAGTCGGCGCCGAGGGGAATCGGCTGCTGCAGGGCCGGAGAGAGGAAGGTGTTGTCGACGGCGACCTTCGCTCCTGCTGCATGAGCCGCCCGACAAACGGCCTCGATGTCGGTCAGGCGCATCAGCGGGTTGGACGGCGTCTCGACCAGCACCAGTTTCGGCTGGCGGGCGAGGGCTTTATCAAGGGCAGCGGCGTCACCAAGATCGACAAAGGCCACCTCGAAATGGCCCCTGCCGGCACGGGCGTTCAGCAAGCGGTGCGTCCCGCCATAGCCGTCGTGCGGCGCGATCACGAGGTCGCCGGGTGACAGCTCGCTCAGCACCAGATCCACAGCGGCCATGCCGCTGGCGGTGACCACGGTGCCGGCTCCGCCCTCCAGCACTGTCAGGGCCTCGCCCAGCAGGTCGCGGGTCGGATTGCCCGAGCGGCTGTAGTCGTAGCGGCGCTTCCCCTCCAGCCCGTCAAAGCTGTAGTTCGCGCTCAGGTGCAGGGGGGGCATGACGGCGCCATGGGCCGGGTCCTGGTCGATACCGACGCGGGCGAGGCGGGTGGCGAGGTCATGCGGGGAGGGGGGACAGGTCATGCGGCAATCTCGGAAAGACAACAGGACAGGGGTTCGGAAAGCGCCGAGGCGATAAGGTCAGCGACCAGGGCCTCTTCCTTGAGGAAGCCGTCGTGGCCGTAGAGGGAGGGGGCGCGGACGTATCTGCGCAGGGCCGGCAGCTGCCCGGCGAGGTCATCCAGATCAGCGATCGGCACCAGCTGGTCCGAGGTGAAGCCCAGCAGGCTTGTCGGAACCACGATGGCTGCCGGATCGACCCGGTGCCGGTCCAGCGAGTCCGACAGGCTGATCCAGCGCTCCGCCGTCATGCGGGGCGCATAGGCCCGGCCCCGAGCCTTCAGATAATCGCAGACGGCATAGGGGCCCCCGGCGGCGTCCGGTGCCGTATCCCGGCCGAAACGCAGATCCAGTTCCTCCGCCGTCCGGTAGGCCGTCATGGCCAGTTCGCGCGCCAGGGCGACGGCCTCTTGGGGGCGACCCGTGTCGATGCCGAAAGCGAGGATGCGGCGCTGGATGCCGCGCAGGGCCGTAGCGGCGGCTGCGGGACGATGAGGGGCGGAGATCGCCACCAGCTGCTTCACCCGTTGGGGAAACAGCGCGGCAAAGGCCAGTCCGACCATGCCGCCATAGGAGGCGCCGATCAGGGCCTCAACCTGCGGAATGCCCAGATGATCAAGCGCGGCGGCGAGGGCGCGGGCCTGATCCGCCGGGGTCAGGGTGCGCACCGCTGTCTCACCCGGGCCGGGTAACAGGTCGAGGCCGAGTGCCTGATAGCGGGCGAGATCGACCGGCCCGCCAGGGCGCACGATCTGAGGCCACCACGCCGGGCGACCGTCGCCGACGTCGGCGACCCTGCGGTCAGAGGAAATGCCGCCGAGGACGACGATGACGGGTGCCCCGTACGGTCCGATCCGGCGCAGGCGTACAGCCGCATCGATCAGCGGCTTGCCGTCATCAAGGCAGAGCCCCGGCAGGGGCACGGTGTGGTCCCGCCAGGCGGGAGGAGGGGAGGAAGACGGAATGGCAGGCACGACACGATGAACTCCGCCCATCGAGTACCCGTGCGTGGATCGACCCGTGAAACGGCGGGACCCCCGGAGAGGCCGTCGCTTCACTCATCTCTCGCGGACCGGGTCGTGAGACCATGATCCTCGCAGGAGTTGGCACCATCTCGCGAAGAGGGTCTCTTCGCGAAGGTTGCCCCGGCGTCAAAGGGCCTATCCCTCGACCGGTCTTGATGAGTGACTTAAGCGTGGCGACGGCGGGAGCAGCCGTCAAGCAGAAAAATGCTCAGCTACCGGAAGTAGCATCCATGATGACCGTGCGAGCCTCGGCCAACGCTGCCTCGGTAGTGGCTTCGCCGGCGTAGATCTGGTCCGCCAGACCCATGAGGGCCGGTCCGGTGACCGCACCGGCATCGGGCTCTTCCTGGACGCGGATGCCGCCATCGCGGGCGATTACCTCGTCCCACAGGTCGCGGACGCCGGCCCAATAGGCCTGGGTATCAGCCCAATACGCATCACCCGGGCTGGCATCATAGCCATCCCACCGGCGATAGGTGTTGACCACATCCTCGTGCACGATGACCTGACCGACGCCGTCATCGCCCTGGGCGCCGGATACCTTTAGGTTGTCCTGAATGTGCACCCAGCCAAACGGCGTCAGGGCGTGACGGTTGGTCCCGACATAGCGGTCATAGACCGGATCGCGAACCGCATCGCGGCGGGCCAGCGGACGCAAGGTCGGCGCTGAGGCCCATTCGGTCATGCCGTGGTCATAGGTCCAGACCCCCACGCCGCCATAGCGGGGCGAGTCGTCAGTCTGCCAGACCGTCTGCGACCAGGTGCCCTCGCGCTCGTCTTCCGGCACAGGGGTCAGCACCCACTGGTTGGGCCCGGCATAGGTCAGGACGGCTTCGGGCTCATAGACCCAGTCCTGCCGCCAGTGCTTGATCACATGGGTCTGGCCGCCGTGTTCCATGACCAGGATGTGCTGCAGGCTGATGCGGGTGCCGTCGTCATAGACGACCCGCACGATCTCGTTGCCGCCCGATAGCTTCTCGTCCAGCGGCTCATAGCCATCCACGAAGGGCACCGTCTCGCGCATGTCGAATCGAACCCGAAACTGCCCGGCCTGTGCGAGGATGGCCTGACGGTCGCGCTGGAATTTGGCTGCAGCCGTGGCCTCAGCGGGGGCCTGGGCGAGGGCGGTCGCAGGCAGGGCGAAGGCCGGCAGACAGGTGCCGATCACAAGGGCGGCGGCAAGGGCGGCTCGCATGGGCAACATCTCCATAATGAAACTCATTCGCATTATCGTCTATCGGCTCACAGACGCAAGGTCAGGGAGATCGAAACATTCCGGCCGGGCTGGGTGTAGGCGTCCAGTACGGTCGAGGTGGTCGACAGACCGGAGATGTCGCTCCACCAGCCATAGGTCTCGTCGAGCACATTGAAGATGCCGACCCGGGCGGTGACGGTGTCGGTCACATTCCAGTAACCGGTCAGATCGACCAGGGTGAAGTCGTCCCCGACGTAGCAGTTCGGCGCGCACGCCAGTCCGGTGGTATCGGCGGCGTCCTTGGCGTCGGACCAGGTGATAATGGCCTGGCCCCCGAAGGCTCCCGAGGGTGCATCCCAGCCCACGCCTGCGACGACCTTGAGCGGGTCGATGCTGGGCAGGGCCGTGGTGGTGCCCGCCGTGGTCTGATCGCCTTCGGCCCATGCCGCCGAGACGCGGGCGCTGAGCCCACTGTCCCAGAACGCGTCGCTGCGGAACTCAAGCCCCTTCACCTCGACGTCGGTGAAATTGAAGTATTGGAAGACGGCAGGGTCCATCGGCGTGAAGGCGCCCGACACCACTTGCTGGCTGATGAAGTCCCTGTAGTCAGCCTGGAAGGCCACGGCCTGCAGGGCCAGTCGGCCACCGCCCCAGACCGGAACCTCGCGCAGGCGCAGGCCCGCCTCGAGGCTCCGGCTGGTCTCCGGCTTCAGGTCGGGATTGGGCGCCGAAATATAGCCGAAGGCGAGGTTGCCGAAGGCGCTGTTCACCTGCGACGGGGTCGGGGCCTTGAACCCCTCGGCATAGGAGGCGAACAGGCCAAAGGTATCACTGGCCCACCAGACGACACCCAGCTTGGGCGACAGGCGGCTGGCCTCCTGATCCGCCTTGGCGCCGGTGAACAGCGGATCATCGGCCGTCGTAAGCTCATAGGCGTCATACCGCAGGGCCGGGGTGATGCGCAGCGATCCGCCCGCCAGCACGATCTCGTCCTGGATGAACAGGCCGGCGAGGATAAAGTCGGTCTCCGGGAAGGGGCTGGAGGGGAAGGTCTCTCCGAACGGCGGCACAGTGCCGTCACGCACGCCGCTCTGGGTGGTTTCGGACCAGTCCCCGCCGAAGATCAGGCGGTGCTCGACCGAGCCTGAGGTCAGTGTCCGGCGGCCCTGCGCGGCCAGACCCATAACGTCATTGTCGAAGGTGTTGTCGCGGGTCCGGTCTGCGGCCGGCTCACGGTCCTCGAAGGTGAACTGCCGGGTCTCGGACTCCTGCCGGTAGACGGTGAGGGAGGCTTCATCCAGCCCGGGCAGGGCTTCGGTCCGCCAGTCCAGGCTGATGCGCTGGCGCGTGGTCTCGTCCTCGGCGCGCAGATTCAGAACCGAGGCGCTGCGGCCCGACAGCACATTGGCGTCGACATCCGAGCTGTAGGAGTCCCAGGTCAGGCCCAGACGGTGGTCGGGCGCGACGTCCCAGACCAGCTTGGCCAGCAGGGCGTCGGAACTGAAATCTTGGGGGTTGGGCTCGGTCCGGGCGGCGCCTTCTCCGCCCACCGTGCCCTGGTTGTCTGTCCCGGAGGCATCGCGGTGGGTCCAGGCAACCAGACCGGACAGGTCACCTTGGCGACCGGCGAACGACAGGCCCGTGGCGACGCTCTCGTCTGCCGAGCCATAGGCGACGCGCGCCCGGGCGGTCCAGTTGCGGCTGGCGCCCAGCATGTCGACCGGGTCCTTGGTCGTGAACGAGACCGCACCGGCCACGCCATCCGAGCCGTAGAGGGCCGAGGCCGGGCCGCGCAGGATCTCGACCGACTTCATCAGGTCCAGATCGGAATAGCCGCCACGGCCGACGCTCTGCGGGCCAAAGGCATAGCCGTCGGGTGTCCGCACGCCATCGACGACGATCAGCACCCGGTCGCCGCCGAGGCCGCGAATGGTGAAGCCGGCATTGCCGTCTCGGCCCGTCGAGCCCAGGGCAGCGCCAAAGCGCGCCGGCTGGCTGGGAACACTGACGCCCGGCTCGAAGCGGACCAGATCCTTGATGTCGGTGTAGAGATTCTGGTCGATCTCACGGGCCGTGATGACGGTGACCGTGGCGGGAGCTTCGTCGATGCGCGTCGCCGTGCGGGTCGCGAGGACGGTGATCGGGTCGAGGGTGACCTCCGGCTCGTTCGAAGGACCTGACCAGGTCTGGGCGAAGGCCGGCAGGGCGGAGGCGGCCAGTCCGGCCAGCGCCGTGGTGAGGAGGAGGGTGGTACGCATGGTAAGCCCCGGGAACAGCAGATGAGGCGAGAGCAATTACTGCGAACGATTATCAGAATCAACCGCAATTGCGACTCGTTCTGAACACACCGCTCTGGCAGGCGTTCCGTCAGACATGAAGCCGCTGATCCGCCTTGCCATGACCGTCAGTCTGGCCGCTGCCGTTGCCGCCTGTGGAGATCAAACGATGGAGGCCGGCCCGGTGACACCAGACCCGGACGCACCGCTGCCACCGTCTGATCCCGGCCCGGTCGCGACGACGACCCATGCTGAACTGCTCGGGGAGTGGGCGGCCTATCCGTCCTGGTGCGCGAATCCAACGGGAGCGGAGAGGCCGATCACCATCACGCTGACGCGTTTCGAAGGCTATGAGAACAGCTGTGCCATCGAGAGCTCGCGCGCCCTCGCCGAGGGGCACGAGCTGGATCTCGTGTGTGATGCGGAGGGCCAGCGCACCCGCGAAACGGTCCGGGCGTCCGCAGCAGGCGACCGTCTGACGATATCCTATCCGGATCGGGAGGGGGCCACGGTGGCCTTGACCCGCTGCCCTTCTGACGAGCCCTAGTTGAACAGGAAGTTCATCACGTCGCCGTCCTTGACGACGTAGGACTTCCCTTCCGCGCGCAGCTTGCCGGCCTCGCGCGCCCTCGCCTCGCCGCGCAGGGTGACATAGTCGTCATAGGCGATGGTTTCGGCACGGATGAAGCCCTTCTCGAAATCGGTATGGATGACCCCGGCGGCTTGCGGAGCCGTGTCGCCAACATGGATCGTCCAGGCACGCGCTTCCTTGGGGCCGACCGTGAAGTAGGACTGCAGGCCCAGCAGGGCGTAGGCCTCCCGTATCAGGCGGTTCAGGCCCGGCTCGGCCAGCCCGAGGGTTTCAAGGAACTCAAGCTGCTCGGCTTCGTCCAGAACGGCCAGCTCCGAATCGATCTTCGCCGAGATCACGACCGATTTGGCGCCATCCCTGGCGGCCCGGGCGGCGACCAGATCGGACAGCTCATTGCCCTTGTCCGCCGAGCCTTCATCGACATTGGCCACGTACAAGGCGGGCAGGGCGGTCAGCAGCTGCAGCATATCCCAGGCCTTGCGGTCTTCCTTGCTGATCTCGGCGGTCCGCGCGGGCTTGCCCGCGTGAAGCTGGGCGAGAGCCAGATCGACCAGTTTGAGGTTCAGCTGGCTTTCCTTGTCGCCGGCCTTGGCCCGCTTCTCCATCTGGACGCGGCGACGTTCCAGGCTCTCCATGTCGGCCAGCATCAGTTCGGTCTCGATGATCTCGAGATCGGCGATGGGATCGATACGATCCTCGACGTGGGTGATGTCGTCGTCGACGAAACAGCGGGCGACGAAGGCGATGGCATCGCAGTCACGGATATTGGCCAGAAACTGGTTGCCGAGGCCTTCGCCCTTCGAGGCGCCGCGCACCAGACCCGCGATATCGACGAAGGTGATCCGCGAGGGGATGATCTCTTTCGACCCGGCGATCTCGGCCAGCACCTTGAGGCGCGGCTCAGGCACGGCCACATCGCCCGTATTCGGCTCGATCGTGCAGAACGGATAGTTGGCCGCCTGGGCCGCCGCCGTCTTGGTCAGGGCGTTGAACAGGGTGGACTTGCCGACATTGGGCAGGCCGACAATCGCGACTTTCAGGGCCATGGCACTCTCTGGGGAACGGGTCGAGGCGAGCCTTTAGCCGTTGGGCACCCGTTTGTCAGGCGCTAACGAGCCCTGCCCTCAGTTGATAGCCGGATTACCGACCCGTGCGGAGACGGTGATCGTCTCTGCATCCTCAAAGGTCAGGGCCAGTTCGACCGTGTCGCCCTCCGCCAGCGGCGCCGTGACCTGCATCAGCATGATATGATTGCCGCCTGGCTGCAGTGCCGTCTCCTGTCCGGCGGGAAGGGGCAGCCCTGCGGTCAGCTCACGCATGGTCATGACCCCACCTCCGGTCGACATTTCGTGCACTTCGGCCCGGGCTGCGGCAGCGGTCGAGACCGAGAGAAGACGGTCGTCGGTGGTCGCCGTCAGCGTCATGTAACAGCCGGTCACGTCGCGTCCGTTCGGGGTCGGACGGCACACAGCGTCGCTTACCTCGACAGCGGGCACACCTCCGTCCTGACAGGCGGCGACTCCGAGGACGAGCAGGGCGAGAGCGGGCAGGCGCATCGATGACTCCGGCGGCAGGACGCGTGCGCAATGAACCCCGCCAGGTCATCAGGCAAGCGCCACGGTGTCGCGGTCGTCAGGAATGGACAGGGAATTGCGCTCGACAGCTTCAGGTTGCCGTGCCAGCGTGGGTTTCGAAAACTGCTGTTTTTATGGAGATCGTCATGTCGCTTCGTCCGGGTCTGATGGGAGGGGCGTGCGCCCTTTTGCTGACGGCGACGGCTGCCCAGGCCCAGGAACAGGTCGATAGCCGACCCGGCGGGCCGGGGCGTGTCGCGATCACCATCTACAACCAGGACATCGCCCTCGTGGAGGATGTGCGCGACCTGAACATCCCGGCCGGGCGGTCGCGGCAGGAGTTTCCGGGAGTCTCGGCCAGTATCCGGCCGGAGACGGTAGGCCTCAGCGGCCGCGGCCTGTCGGTCGTGGAGCAGAATTTCGACTATGATCTGCTGACGCCCGACAAGCTGATGCAGAGCGCGGTAGGCGACACGATCGGGATCGTGCGGATCAATCCGGGAACCGGGCGCGAGACGACCGAGCGGGCCCAGGTGCTCGCCGCCAACGAAGGGGTCGTGCTGCGTATTGGCGACCGCATCGAGGTGCTGCGCGACGATGGGGTCCCGACCCGGGTGATCTTCGACGAGGTGCCCGCCAATCTGCGCCCGCGCCCGACCCTCAGTGTCACACTGGATGCCGAGGGCGGAGGCCGCCGCGAGACCACGCTCAGCTATCTGACCAGTGGCCTGTCGTGGAAGGCCGATTACGTCGCCGAATATGATGAGGCAGGCGGAAGCCTGGACCTGACCGGCTGGATTACCATCACCAATCGTTCCGGCGCGACCTTCAGCGAGGCGAGCACGCGGGTTGTGGCCGGGGAGGTCAATCTGGTCAGCGGCGGCGGCTATTACGGCGGGCGTGGCAGTGGCAACGGCTATGAGTTCTCGGATGGCGGCGAGGGCGTCGCCGACTATTACATCTACCCCCTGCCGGGCCGCGTGACGGTCGCCAATAATCAGAACAAGCAGGTTGGCCTGCTGGACGTGGCCAATGTGCCGGCGTCCAAACGCTATCTGTTCCAGATGAGCGGCTTCTCGACCTGGGAGCAGGCCCAGTCGGCCGAGGTGGCGGTGCTGTTCCAGAATGGTCGCGCCTCGGGCGTCAGCCAGGCCCTGCCGGCGGGGGTGGTGCGCGTCTATGTGCGCGATGCGGGGGGCGAGCCCCGTTTCATCGGTGAGGACGAGATCGGCCACACGCCCGCCGGATCGGACATCGCCATCACGACCGGCGATGCCTTCGACGTGACCGTGCAACCGCGTCTGGTCAGCAATGAGCGGGTCGCACCGCGCATCCTGAACACGGAGCGGTCGCGCTACCGCATGGAATATACGGTGCGGAATGCCCGCTCCGAGCCGGTGGTCGTCGAGGTCCGCCAGACTGGTCTGGGACGCGACACCGAGATCCAGGACCAGAGCATCCAGGGCGAGATGCGCGACGCACGAACCATCGTCTGGCGTGTGCCAGTGGCCGCCAACGGCCAGACCGTGCTGACCGCGACCATCGAGACCGGCGGCTGACCCTGTGCGCGACGGCCTCAGCCTGATCATTGCTCTGGTCCTGTTCGGACCGGGGGCTTCTCCCGTACTGGCCCAGGCCACAGGTCCGGTTGCCGTGGCGGACCCCGCCGTAGCGGTGTCCAGCGGACCCGAGGCCGTGTCGGTCGTGATTTACCGCGACCGCCCGGTGAATACGGTCGAGCTGATGCGCCGGTCGCAGCAGAGCTGGAGCCGACTGGATCGCGAAGGTCTGGCCCTGATCGTCGAGACGCGCACCGTTGACCTGCCCGCAGGCGAGGCCGTGATCCGCTTCGAAGGCGTGGCCGGCGGCATCGTGGGCCAGAGTGCGGTGCTGGAGGGCCTGCCCGCCGGTGTGATCGAGCGCAATACCGACTTTGACCTGCTGACGCCCGGCTCGCTGTTCGAGCGGTCGATCGGCGAGACGGTGCGGGTGGTGCGCATCAATCCGGTGACCGGTAACGCCGAGGAGCGCCCGGCCATTATCCGGGCGGGTGCCAATGGTCCGGTGCTGGAGGTTGATGGGGTCTTTGAGGCGTTAAGCTGTTCGGGCCTCACCCAAGGTGTGGTGTTTGATCGCGTTCCCGAGGGGCTCAGCGACCAGCCCAGCCTGTCTGTGCGCACGCGCGCGGGCGAGGCGGGGCGCTATACTGTGACCCTTGCCTATCTGGCGACCGGGCTGCAGTGGTCCAGCGACTATGTCGCCGAGCTGGCGCCGGACGGACGATCCATGACCCTGACCGGCTGGCTCACCCTGGCCAATTTCGGCAGTACCGGCTTTGTTGATGCGCCGGTCCAGGCCGTGGCCGGCAATCTCAGGACCGATTCCGGTACTGTGCCGGTTGATGCTGTGCGTCTGCCGCGTCGCGCCGGCTGCTGGCCGCAGGATACAACGACCGAGGGCGAAATGCCCGAGTATTACGGGGTCGAGGATATCGCGGTGACCGGCTACCGGGCTGCTGCACCGCCTCCTCCCCCTCCGCCACCGCCACCTCCGCCGCCTGCGCCGGCCGCTCCACCCATGGCCGAGCAGGGCGAGTTGGGCGACTACAAGATCTACACCCTGCCGGAGCGGACGACGGTCGCGGCCCGCCAGACCAAACAGGTGCGGTTTCTGGAGCGGCGCGATGTGCCGGTCGAGCGGCTCTATCGCGCGCGGATCAACGGGTCATCGGACATCCGCAGTGTCACCGGCCCGTTCCAGACCGACATCGTGTTGAAGCTGGATAACGATGCGGATTCGGCCCTCGGTCTGGCGCTTCCCGGCGGAACCTGGAGTCTGCGGCAGCAAAGGACCGATGGACCGACCTTCTTTGCCGGAGAGGCCCGTAGCACCGATCGCCCCGTCGGCCTGCCCGTTGAACTGTCGATCGGCCAGTCCCCCAATGTTCGGGTCCGGTATCGCACCACGGAGTACAGCTCCAGCCAGACGGGCGGCGTGACGACCACGCTCTACACGGTTCAGGTGGAGGTGATGAATGCAGGGTCCGATTCGGCCAGTCTCGAGATCATTCCATGGGCCTATTCCCAGCCCGGCTTCACCATCACTCGGGAAAGCCGGAACAGCGGGATCACCGACGGTGGCTACCCGGCATGGACGTTCGAGGTCCCCGCAGGCAGCGTGGAGCGACTGGCCTACAGCTATCGCGTCGAATACTGAGCCCTATTCGCCGCCCCGGGCGGCCTGTCGCGGGCTGAACTTCGGCGCGGGCGCGAGGCGCAAGACCTCGGCCTGGTAACGCTCGTCCTGACCGTTCAGCAAAAAGGGCAGGGCGTCGGCGCAGGCGTTCAGCAGGGCATCCCGCCACGGATATTCCGCCTTGTGAAAATCGCCCAGCACATGGGGCATGACCAGTTGCGGCTGGCCGGGGTGGCCGATGCCCATGCGGGCCCGGCGGAAGTCCGCGCCCAGATGCGCGATCAGCGACCGGACGCCGTTCTGGCCCGCGGCGCCACCGCCCGTCTTCATGCGGAAACGGCCCGGTGCCAGATCGATCTCGTCGTGGAAGACCACAATTTCGGCCGGCGCGACCTTGAAGAAGCGCGCGGCCTCTCCGACGGCCCGGCCACTTTCGTTCATATAGGTTTGGGGCTTCATCAGGAGGACCTTGTGTCCGTCGACCTCTCCGTCCCGTACGATGGACTGGAATTTGGCCCGCTCGGGACCAAAGTGCCAGCGGTCCGCGATCGCGTCGGCCACCATGAAGCCGATGTTGTGCCGGTTGTTCTGATACTTCGGCCCGGGGTTGCCCAGGCCCGCCAGGATGATCATGGGCAAGGTCCAAAACGGTCGCGGCCCACTCCCTGAAGGGAATGGGCCGCGGGGTCAATCAAGCCATGGGTCGAACGACCGGGGGTCAGCCCTCGGTGGTTTCGCCGGCCTCGTCGCTCTGGGCGGTGGCGGGCACATCGTCGGCGGCCACTTCGGCCTCGGCGACGGCTTCGTCTGCGGCCTCGTCGGCGGCTTCGGCCTTGGCAGCGGACGAGATCTTGATCGAGGCGATCATGAAGTCGCGATCGCCGATCGCGGGCTCGACGCCCTTGGGCAGTTTGATGTCCGAGATGCGGATGGTGTCACCCATCTTGTGACCGGCCAGATCGACGACCAGTTCCTCGGGGATATGGTCGGCACGGACCGAGATCTCGACCGTGTGACGCACGATTTCAAGCGAACCGCCCTGACGGAAGGCCGGGCATTCGTCGTGATTGATGAAGTGCACCGGCACTTCGATCTTGATCGTCTGCTTTTCGTCGACGCGCATCAGGTCGAAATGCAGCGGGCGGTCCGACACGGGGTCGAACTGCACATCCTTGGCGATGACCGGCTGGGTTTCCTTGCCGTATTTCAGGGTCACCAGATGGCCCAGCAGCTTGCCGGTGTAGAGGCTCTTCCGGAAATCCTTCTCATTGACCGAGATGGCCACCGGCGCCTTGTCACCACCGTAGAGCACGCCGGGCACGGCGCCCGCGCGACGGGCAGCGCGGGCGCTGCCGGTACCGACGCCGTCACGGACGTCAACGTTCAGAATGATCTCGGCCATCGGGCTCGCCTCAATAACGCACGCCGCGCGTTTCAAAGCAGCGCGCAGCGGGGATTGCATCCCTCGAATTCAAGAGCGCGGGCTATTACACGGATGCGAGGCGGCACGCAACCGACTATCGCACTCACGAATACCCGCAGCGGGGATCAGGGGCGGCCGGGCGACTGGGCCTCGGACCGGGCGCTGTCGGCGGCGGCCGCGGCGGTGGCGGCGGGCGCCGCACTGACCCCGGCGTCCTCGAGCGCGAAGACCGTCGTCGGCACGACCGTCGGCATCGGACCGACGCTCTGGGCCGTACAGGTGGCCAGGTCACTGACGATATGCTGCCCGATACAGAAGATGTCCTCGTAGTGCGGGCGTGCGGCCGCCAGACACTGGAAAAGGTTCAGCTTCGACATGTTGAGGCAGAATTCGCTGTTGCTCTCGACAACCAGGGCCTCGGTATAGGTCCGGAAGTCGTCGCCGCCGGCGCCGAGCGCCGCAAGGGCCGCGATTGCCAGTGAGTTGATGACGGGCTGGGTATAGGGTGGCTGCAGCTTGATGGGGGCCAGTTCTAGGCCGGTCCCGTTGTGCGCCGCCGTGAACAACAGGCCGGCATCCTCTGCCGAGGGCAGCATCTCGACCGCCGAGCTGGTCTTTGCAGCTTCCAGACGGCCTTCGCGGCCGTCGATGGGCCGGGAGGCCCAGCGCCGGCGCGGGTCCGCGCGCCCCTGAATGGTATAGGCGTCTTCCTTGACGGCTTCGGCGATGGTCGACAGGGCAGCGATGTCCTCGCCAAGCGTGCTGACGATCAGACCGGCGGCCGCGTCGGCGCCAGGCAGGGTGGCCGCATAGGCCGGGTCCGCGATAATGCGGTTGATGATTTCCTCGCGCTGAACCGGGTCGGCCGCGAACTGGCGCACACCGGCGACAAACTCCGGCGACTGCAGAGCCAGAATGGCGCCGTAGGCAATCATGCCCCGCGAAAGCTGTGCAGGCTCATAGGCAGAGCCGGTGCGGATGGCGGCCTGGATCGACTCGGCATCCGGGAAGCCGGCTTCGATCGTGCCAACCTGGCGGATGAAGGCCACATAGATGGAGGCCGCTTCCGACACGCCCGAGTTCAGGGCCAGGGCAGGCGGCGGCGGCGGGGGCGGCGGCGGCGGGGGCGGCGGCGCCTCCGGCTCGGGCGCGGCACAGGCGGCAATCATGGCCAGGGTGGCCAGGGTCATCCCCTTCAGACCGACGGACAGGGCGGTGTTGGACCGAAGAACTCGGATCATCGACAGGGCTTCCCCACTGAGACAGACGGGCGACATGGATGCCCACGTCGCCACCCGGGCCTTTATAACGCGGGATGAAGCGTTTTCCGACAGTTAATCGAACAGTTTGGAAACAGACTCCTCATTGGCGATTCGGCGGATCGCCTCGCCAATGAGGGGAGCGACAGAGACCGTCCGGATCTTCTTGCAGGCGGCCACCTCGTGCGGCTGCTCAATCGAGTCGGTGATCACCAGTTCCTTGAGCGGACCGTCGTTGACACGGCTCACGGCAGGGCCGGACAGCACGCCGTGACTGATGTAGGCCGACACCTCTGTGGCGCCCTCGTCGATGAGGGCCTTCGCGGCATTCACGAGGGTGCCGCCTGAGTCCACGATGTCGTCGAACAGGATGCAGCGGCGGCCCTCGACATCGCCGATGATGTTCATGACCTCGCTCTCGCCGGCCCTCGGGCGGCGCTTGTCGACGATGGCGAGGTCGGCGTTCAGGCGGCTGGCGAGGGAGCGGGCCCGAACCACACCGCCGACATCGGGTGAGACGATCAGCAGGTCGTCGCCGCGCGGATAGTTTTCGCGGATATCCTGCGCCAGTACGGGGGTAGCGACCAGGTTGTCGGTCGGAATATCGAAGAACCCCTGAATCTGGCCGGCGTGAAGATCCATGGTCAGAACCCGGTCAGCCCCGGCCCGCGTGATCAAATTGGCTACCAGCTTGGCCGATATGGGCGTGCGCCCCCCTGTCTTCCGGTCCTGCCGGGCATAGCCGAAATAGGGCATCACGGCCGTGATCCGCCGGGCCGAGGCCCGAACCAGGGCGTCCGTCAGGATCAGGAGTTCCATCAGGTTGTCGTTGGCCGGATAGCTGGTCGACTGGATGACGAATACGTCCTCGCCCCGGACATTCTCTTCAATGACGGCAAAGACCTCATTGTCGGCGAACCGTTTCACCTCGGTCCGCGTCAGCGGCATGTCGAGGTGCTCGCCGATCGCCCCGGCCAGGGTCCTGTTGGCATTGCCCGACAGCAGCTTCATGGCCCGTCATCCTTTCGCCGTCATCGGATCGCCAATAGGGGGAAGAGCGCGGCGTCCTTGACGTGGGCGCTTCTTAACAGCGGGGCGTCAGGCATCAAGCCGCTTCACGCGTATTCCGGATCAAATGCGGTGCGGGGTGCATATGATTGGCGCTTGGGTTTCGCTGGTGTAGAGATCGCTTCGTCTTCCGGACGGCCGCCCTGGTGAGCCGTCCGGCCGGTAACCATGGGGTCGCAATCAGTGCCTGTTTCCAAAATCCGTTCCGGCCTGGTCCTTGCGACCGTAGCCGTTCTCGCCCTGACTGTGGCCGCCTGCAGCAACAGCCGTCCGAGGCCCAAGCTTGCCTATGAGGAGCGTCCGGTCGAGCTGCTCTATAACACCGGCTATGAGCGGCTGGAGCGGAAGCGCTGGCGCGACGCCATCGACTATTTCCAGGAAGTGGAACGTCAGCACCCCTATTCGGAGTGGGCGCGGCATTCGATCCTGATGCAGATCTACGCCTATTATCAGAACAACAATTATGCCGAGGCCATTGCCGCGTCGGACCGGTTCATCCAGCTCTTCCCCGGCAACCCGTCTGCAGCCTATGCCTATTACATGAAAGCGATCTGCTTCTTCGAGCAGATCACCGATGTGGGCCGGGACCAGGGCTATGCCGAAAATGCGCTGGCGGCCCTGCGCGAGGTGGCGCGGCGCTACCCCGGGACCGCCTACGCCTCGGATGCGCTGGTCAAGATCGACATGGTCAACGACCAGCTGGCGGGCAAGGAAATGGAGATCGGTCGCTATTACCAGCGGGCGAACCAGCCTCTGGCCGCCATGAACCGCTATCGGATGGTCGTCGAGAATGCCGAGTTCCAGCGCACCTCGCACGCGCCGGAAGCCCTGTATCGTCTGGTCGAGGTGAGCCTCGTTCTGGGTCTGAAGGACGAGGCGATCCGCAATGGCGCGGTTCTGGGCCACAACTTCCCCGGAAGCCCGTGGTACAGCGAAGCCTACGCGCTGCTGACGCAGGAGGGCGCCCGCCCCGAGGTCGAGCCCGAAGTGCGTCGTGAGGGTTGGCTCAGCCGGATCATCCCTGGCTGACGCGCGGACACCACATCGTCAGCGCCCGCTGCGGCGCTATGATGCTCCGCATGTCGAATCAGTCTGACTGTCTCCCGGGCCGCCGTGAATGCTGACCGCCCTGTCGATCCGCGACATCGTGCTGGTTGATCGGCTGGACCTTGAGGTCGGGCCGGGGCTGACGGTGCTGACGGGCGAGACCGGCGCCGGCAAGTCGATCATCCTTGATGCCCTCGGACTGGCACTGGGCGCCCGCTCGGATGCGGGGTTGGTTCGGTCCGGGGCTGCCCAGGCGGTTGCCACGGCCGTATTCGAGGCGCCTTCGCAGGCTGAATGGCTGTTCGAGGCGCAGGAGCGCGGCCTCGACATCGAGCCGGGCGGAGAGCTGATCCTCCGTCGGGTACTGGGGGCAGATGGCCGAAGCCGGGCCTTCATCAATGATCAGGCTGTCGGGGTGACGGCGCTCCGCGCCCTGGCCCAGGGCCTCGTCGAGGTTCATGGCCAGCACGAGACCGTCGGCCTTCTCGATGCGCGAACCCATGCCGGATTGCTGGACAATTTCGGCGGCCTGTCCGGAGAGGTTGCGGCGGTGGCTGCGGCGAACGAGGCCCGACGCGAGGCCGAGCGACGTCTCGATGACCTGCAAGCCGAGGCCAGCTCTGCGGCTGCGCGAGCCGAGGAACTGGCGCTGGCGCTCGATGAGCTGGACGCCCTGGCCCCGCGAGCGGGCGAGGAGGCGGAACTGGCGGGAGAGCGGGCTTTGCTCGGCGCGGCCGAAAAGGCCCTGGCGGATCTGGCGGAAGCCCGCGATGCCCTCGGCGGGGACAAGTTGTCCCAGCGGCTGTCTGCTGCCCTCAGGGCCGTAGAGCATGCCCGGGGGCGGGCCCTGCAGGCTGTTCGCCTCGAGGCGGAAAGCGGCGAAGACTCTTCGCCAGTGTCGGGGTACGATCACCCGGTGGTCGTGCGGCTGGCCGCGGCAGCCGAGGCCGTCGATCGCACACTGGTCGAGGCCATGGAGGCGGTGGCCCAGCTGGATCAGGCGGCCGACGCGCTGGACGTCGAGCCGGGCCGTCTCGACAAGACGGAGGAGCGGCTGTTTGCCCTGCGTGCCGCCGCCCGCAAGCTGAACACCACGGTCGAGGACCTGCCGCGCCTGCGGGAGCGGATCCGTGAACAGCTGCGCCTGATCGAGGACGGGGCCGAAGCGCTGACCGCGGCCGAGCGGGCCGTGGCGGCCGCGCGCGCCGCCTATCATGCGGCGGCCGCCACCCTGTCGTCCCGGCGGGCCGGGGCAGGTGAGCGTCTGGCCCATTCTGTGGCGGAGGAGCTGGGCCCCCTCAAGCTGGATCGGGCCCGCTTCCGTGTCGCTCTGGAACCGCTGCCCGAAGAGCGGCGCGGCCCGCGCGGGGCTGAGACCGTGCGTTTCGAGGTGTCCACCAACCCGGGACAGCCCTTCGGCGCCCTCGATACGGTCGCTTCGGGCGGTGAGCTGGCCCGCTTCGCCCTGGCGATGAAAGCGGCGCTGGCCGCGAGACCGGATCAGGGCCAGCCCGTCATGATCTTTGACGAGGTGGATCAGGGTGTCGGAGGCGCTGTGGCCGAGGCCGTCGGACGGCGCCTGCAAGGTCTGGCACGAGGAGGGCAGGTGCTGGTCGTCACTCACAGTCCGCAGGTCGCAGCCCGTGGCCATACGCACTGGAAGGTCCGAAAAGGCGATCGCGACGGCGCGACCTTCACCACGGTCGACGTGCTTGATGCCGCCCGGCGCGACGAGGAGATCGCCCGCATGCTGTCGGGCGCCGTCGTGACCGACGAGGCCCGCGCCGCCGCCCGTCGGCTGATCGACAATCCGGGCCAGTGACGCATCGCCACAGGGGCGCGACAGGATCAATTTTCCTTGTCTTTTCGGCGCTTGAGACGGTGTTCACAGTGCCTTGACCTGACGCGCGCCCCCCTATAGGTTCCGCGCCGAATTCAGACCCCCTCCGGCACCCGCCGGAGCGCTGAGGCCGCTCATGTCACTGCCCCCGGAATCGCGTGAAGAGGCGATCGCTCGTCTCACCAAAAGCGCATCCGATCTGGAGGCCCGGACAAGACGCGAAGTCGGCGATCACGGTGCACAGGCTGCTGCGGCCAGCAAGGCGTGGCGCATCCTGGCCGAGCTGTTCGGCGGAGTCTTCGCGGGCCTCGCCGCGGGTTTTGTGTTCGACAGGTTCTTCGGAACCGTGCCGTGGGGACTGATTGTCGGCGTGCTTTCGGGCTTCGCTGTATCGGTCTGGATGGCGCGCCGGACGGCGAATCGCCTGATGGCAGAGGCAAGGCTGGAAGGGGAGCCCCGCTCGGTTCCCTTTGACGATGACGAGTAGGACCAGGGGACGTTAGGGCTAGATGGCCGATCCGATTTATCAGTTTGAGATCGTCAAGATCGTCGACCTTCCCGACGTGACCATTCCGGGCCTCGGCGTGGTCGACCTCGCGATCACGAATTCGCACGTCGCGATGACGATTGCGTTCGCCATCATCGTCCTGTTTCTCAGCATCGTCACAGCGAAGCCAACCGTCGTGCCGGGCCGTTTGCAGGCCACGGGCGAGACGCTGTTCGGCATGATCGACGGCCTGACGGAGTCCATCATCGGACACGAGGGACGTAAGTACTTCCCGTTCGTGTTCACGATCTTCACCCTGATCCTGGCCATGAACCTGCTGGGTATGTTCCTGACCTTCACTGCGACGGCCCAACTGGCGGTGACGGCGACCTTCGCAATGCTGACGTTTGGCCTCGTGCTGATCATCGGCTTCGCCAAGAACGGCTTTCGCTTCTTTTTGCTGTTCTGGCCGACCGGCGCTCCCCTGGTGATGCGGCCGATCGTCGGTTTCATCGAGTTCATCGCCTTCATGCTGCGCCCGCTGACCCTCGCCCTGCGTCTGTTTGGCAATATGCTGGGCGGTCACGTGGCGCTGAAGGTCTTCGCCGGCTTCGTCGTGTCGCTGGGCGCCCTGGCGGCCGGTGGCGGGTTCGGACTGCTGGGCCTTCCGGCGGCGGGCCTGTCGCTTGGCATGGTGCTTGGCCTGACCGCTCTTGAGTTCCTCGTGGCCTTCCTCCAGGCCTTCGTTTTCGCCGTTTTGACCTGCATCTATCTGAACGATGTGGTCAATCTGGATCATGCCCACTAGGCCGGATCCAACCCTTCTCTCAACCAAACCAGACTAGGACTAGAGACCCATGGAAGTAGAAGCCGCCAAGGCCATCGGTGCCGGCCTCGCCACCCTCGGAATGATCGGCGCCGGTATCGGCGTGGGCAACATCTTCGGCAACTTCCTGGCGGGCGCCCTGCGCAACCCGTCGGCCGCCGGCGCCCAGATCGGCAACCTGTTCGTTGGCGCGGCGCTTGCCGAAGCCCTCGGCATCCTGGCCTTCGTGCTCGGCCTGCTGATCTACTTCGTTTGATCAAACCTCCGAAGGCGGTGCCCTCCTTGCGGGGGAGCCGCCTTCGCCTGAATTGCAGACAGACCAGTTCATGAGCACTGACGTCCATTCCGACGCCGCGACGCCCGTCGACGCCCCCCCCGGTATCGGTGAGACCTATGAGTCCACCGCCGAGCCGGGTCATGGTTCGAAGGAGGGTGGGGGCCTGCCCCAGTTCGAGTTCCAGCACTGGGGCGGTCAGATCATTTATCTGCTGTTCCTGTTTGCCCTGCTTTACCTGCTGATCGCCAAGGTCTTTGCCCCGCGTATGCGGCGGGTCTTCGATGAGCGGTCTGCGACTATTTCCGGGGCCATCGAGGCCGCGCGTCAGGTTCAGGCTGAAGCGGCCAGCCAGGCTGAGGCTGCCAAGTCGGAAGTGGAAGAGGCCCGGTCCGCGTCCCGCGCCACAGCGGCCGCAGCCAAGGCGCGCGTTACTGAAGAGGCCAACCGCCGGGCTGCCGCCGAGGAAGCCGTCGTGAATGCTCGCATCGCCGAAGCCGAGGCCGTCATTGCCAGGACCCGGGATGCGGCTATGACCAATGTTTCTGCTATTGCCGCCGACACGGCTGCCGCTGTCGTCGAACGCCTGACCGGTACCGGCCTTACCGCTGCCGAAGCCGCCTCTGTGAAAGGCGCCTGACATGATGTTCTTTGACGCCCATCTCTATGATCTGTCGAACGCCGAACTCTGGGTCGCAGTCGGCCTGCTGCTGTTCTTTGCTGTTCTGATCTTTACGGGCGCCTTCAAGATGGTCGGCGCAGCCCTGGACGACAAGGCCAACAAGATCCAGTCAGAGCTGGACGAGGCCGCCCGCCTCCGCGCCGAGGCCGAGGCGCTGCTGGCGCAGATCAGGATTGAAAAGGCCGAGGCCGAGGCCCAGGCCGCCGATATGCTGAAAGCCGCTGAGGCGGATGCGCGTCGTCTCGAAGAGGACGCAAAGGCCAAGCTCGAGGAAGCACTGGCCCGTCGCCAGACCCTTGCCGAACGTCGCATCGCCCAGGCCGAGGCCCAGGCCACGGCCGAGGTGAAGGCCGCGGCGGCCGATCTGGCCATCAAGGCTGCAGAAGACATTCTCGCGGCCCGTCTGGCCTCTCAGAAGTCCGATCCGCTGGTTGATGATGCCATCAAGCAACTGGGCACGCGTCTCAACTAGGCGCGTCTTTCCAACCCAACCACGACGGCCCCGGAGGTTGCCCTCCGGGGCCGTTTTGTATGGTGGCACTAGTGCGCCAGATGGACGTGGTCGCGGACCCTTTCAGCCTTCCAGGCCTTGCCCACCATGCGGGCGTAAATATTGCCCAGCACGGCGCCAAAGACAGCATGGGTCAGGACGAGCCAGGCCATGGTGAGGAAGCCGGCCCGCAGACCGAACATGCCGATGCCGGTGAGCGGCGCGACCGTAAGGCCCATGAGCATGAAGGCCCCTACCGCAAAGACGACCCCCTTGGTCTCGGGTGTTTCGGTCGGCATCCGGGGGCAAAGGATGCCGAACAGGGGACCCAGGATCAGCGTTCCGACCAGGAAGTGTCCGGCCCATCCCGTCCAAGGAATGGTCTCGGTTCCGATCATAACGGTGACCAGTCGGGGAAAGCTCACGACCCAGGGGCCTGCCCACAACTGAACAGCCTCAAGTGCGGCGACAGCAAGTGCTGCAACAAAGCCGGCGATCATTCCCTTATAAACGCGTGACATCATGACCTTAGCGCCTCCCAACGCCTGTTTTGGGTTCTGATTACGCCCGTTCATCATACGCGCATCAGGGGAGATCGTGTTCACAATGCCGTGCGCGGCGTCAGTGCGGGCTCCAGCTCACACCGGTCAACTGCTCCGAGGCCGACCAAAGGCGTGCTGCCACCTCGACGTCGAGAGCCTGTTCCGCGGGCACAGCAGTGCCGGGCCGGCCCCTGATCTCACGCATTCCGGTCGGCCCCAGATAGGCCCCGGGGAGGATGTCCGCCGCCGTGGCAGCCATCAGGATCGGCAGGGCGCCGGCGGCCTGACTGTGGGTCACCAGGGGCTCGATCAGGGGGCGCACGATCCAGCGGTGTACGGACCGACCGATACGCGATCCGGTCAGCGGTCCGTTGGCGATCAGGCCGGTGCGGGCGATCCCGGGGTGGGCGGCGACACTGGTGAGACCCCAGTCGTGTAGCCGGCTGCGGCGATCCAGCTCAAGGGCGAACATCAGCATGGCGAGCTTGGACTGGGCATAAACGGGCCAGGCCTTGTAGCCCTCGGTGTAGTTCAGGTCGCCGAGCCGGATCCGGCCCTGACGATGGGCGATGCTCGACACCTGAACCACACGGGCGCTTCCA
>Ga0115011_10000702_pt1 | contig 26060 bp, 18 predicted proteins | sample TroAtlMetagenome_2_FD_88705 | JGI IMG/M metagenome (GOLD analysis project Ga0115011, IMG submission 88705) | Marine eukaryotic phytoplankton communities from Atlantic Ocean - Tropical Atlantic ANT8 Metagenome | ecosystem: Environmental > Aquatic > Marine > Oceanic | place: Tropical Atlantic...
GGAAGTTAATATGAAACCAGTAGTACTTGCAGGCGGCACTGGAAGCCGCTTATGGCCAAAATCAAGAGCGGCGTTACCTAAACAGTTTTTGTCACTCACATCCGATAACACCATGTTGCAAGACACTATTGTTCGGTTGAATGGTACTAAAGCCCAAAGCCCCATTTTTATATGTAATGATGCACACCGATTTCTAGTTGCAGAGCAACTACGTCAAAAAGACATTCACCATGGCGGTATTTTACTTGAGCCTGTTGGCCGAAATACTGCACCGGCTATTGCACTAGCAGCGTTGCATGCAACGATGAATGGTGAAGACCCTGTTTTGCTCGTACTAGCAGCCGACCATTTAATTAAAGACGAACCCGCATTTCATGCTGCAATTGAAAAAGCAGAAAAATTAGCAGAGCAGGGTAAATTGGTGACATTTGGTATAGTGCCAGATCAACCACACACAGGCTATGGCTACATTAAAGCAGGGAGTGGATTAGCAGACGGATTTGAAGTTGCTGAGTTTGTTGAGAAACCTGCGCTTGAAACTGCAAAAGGGTATGTCGATTCTGGTGACTATTATTGGAATAGTGGCATGTTTATGTTTAAAGCTAGCAGATACTTAGAAGAGCTTGAGAAATACAGCCCTGAAATGCTAGATGTCTGTAAACGCGCTATCGACACTGAAACCCCAGACCTAGATTTTATTCGCGTCGATCACGATATTTTTGCTACCTGCCCAGATGACTCTATCGATTATGCTGTAATGGAAAAAACTGATAGTGCTGCCATGGTTCCACTTGATGCCCAGTGGAGTGATGTAGGTAGCTGGACTTCGTTATGGGAAACAGCGGAAAAAGACGAAAATGGCAATGTTTCTGTTGGTGATACTATTTTAGAAAATACTAAAAATAGCTATGTGAACGCAGAGCAACGCCTTGTATCTGTCATTGGTTTGGAAGACGTTATAGTCGTAGAAACTAAAGATGCGGTTATGGTCGCTCATAAAGACGATGCACAGAGCATCAAGAACGTGGTAAACAAACTTAAAGCTGAAAAACGCCCTGAATTTCAGTTCCATCGTGAAGTATTTCGCCCTTGGGGCAGTTACGATTCAATTGATAATGGGGCTCGTTTCCAAGTTAAGAGAATTACTGTTAAGCCTGGCGAAAAACTGTCGGTTCAAATGCACCATCACCGCGCTGAACACTGGATCGTGGTATCGGGCAGTGCCAATGTAACCATAGATGATAAAACTACATTAGTCACCGAGAACCAATCGGTTTACATTCCTATAGGGGCTGTTCATGCCCTAGAAAATCCGGGTAAGATCCAACTGGAGCTTATTGAAGTGCAGTCAGGCGCCTATTTAGGCGAAGATGACATAGTGCGCTTTTCTGATAGATATGGACGTGTAGCTAAGTAAATTAGGCAGTTAATTAATTAGAAAGGCACCTTTGGTGCCTTTTTCTTTTTTTGGATTTATATCTTCACCCAATATCATCATTCTCGTGTGTTTCCATTTTATTAAATGCGGTATGATTAGCGCCGTAAAAGTATGTAGTAAACCTTCTACGTAACACGTGAAGTTTAAGGAAAGCATTCTAAGCTTTATATAGGAAAAGGTGTTCACTCGTTTTGTTATCTAAAATTCTCAAGCCTGTAGCTTTAAAGCGATTAGCGTATCGGCTAGCCAAAAAGTTAATTATCGTCCCCCATCATGAGTTAGAGCCTGTCCCGGAAGGCAATCGCGGTTCTAGTTGGTTATCTAGTGGTGAAGACCCGCAATTCATTATCCATCCTGCACGTCGCGTCCCTACTCGTAGCTTTAGTAAAGGGTGGTATTTGCTACGTATAAAGATTAACGAGGCAAATCATCAGTCGCACGTAGGCAAGCTCTATTCTAATCTTCAACAAGGTGAATTGGTGTCTATTGATGTTCCTTGGCATAGCACTAAGTTCGTGAATAGACTTTTTTACCTTGAAAGTGCAAACGCTATGCTCAGGTTTGACCCTTGTGAAGCAGAAACAGAGTTCACAATAAATACTTTCATGATTTCAAAAGTGCCATCCTTCATTGCAATGAGGCACATGAAACAGCGCTTGTACAAGTTACTTAATCATGTCGATAACATTGAAGAATACCTGGCCGCCAACTGCAAACTCAATGGTGGACGGTTAATAGATACAGTTTACAAAGAATACAATAATACGTTTACTCATGGTGCAATGGAGAAAAGCTATCCGTTTTGGGTAGAGTTTGACGAGCCGCGCGCCATAGAGAGGATGAAACAAGCTTTCACTGCAAATCAGTCTCAAGTGAAGTTTTCTATCATATTGCCGACGTACAATACCGACCCTGTTTACTTAAAAGCATGTATCGACTCTGTGGTACAACAAACTCATAAAAACTGGGAACTCTGTATTGCAGATGATGCTTCAACTGACTCCCAAACCATCGAAGTATTGAAGGCATATGAACAGCAGTATTCTAATATAAACGTTAAGTTGCTTAATGAAAATGGACATATTTCTAAAGCAAGCAACGAAGCATTAGGCTTAGTGGCTAATGATTACGTACTCTTACTTGATCACGATGATACTTTACCAGCACATACGTTATCCTTCTTCGCAAAGGCCATTACCGAGAATGCATCAGCGCAAGTTCTCTATGCCGACGAAGATAAAATAGACGAGCAAGGAAATCGGCATCAACCCCATTTCAAACCGGACTGGAATCCAGACTTGCTGCTAAGTCAAAATTACATTTGTCATCCGGTAGTTTATAAAGCCAGCTTACTTAAAAAAATTGGTGGCTTTAGAGTTGGTGTTGAAGGTTCACAAGATCACGATTTGCTATTAAGAGCTACAGCTAATCTTAGTCGTGAAGAAGTGGTGCATTTACCCTTCATTCTTTACCATTGGCGAGTTATTGAGAACTCGACAGCATCGAATGCATCAGCTAAATCATATACAACCGATGCAGGAATTGAGTCTATAAAACATTATCTTTCTCAGTCAAAGCAAAGTGCATCTGTTGAAAAAGGCAAATACCCTAATACGTATAAGGTCAATTGGTCGTTGCCAACTGAGCAGCCCTTAGTCAGCTTGGTTATACCGACAAGAGATGGCTACGATATTTTAAAGCAGTGCTTAGAGTCTATTTATGACAAAACAACATACGATAATTTTGAAATTATTGTTGTAGATAATCAAACGACGTGTGAGAAAACATTAGGCCTCTTTAATGAATATTCTGAAGCGAAAATGAACTTCAGTGTGTTGAAGTGGGATAAGCCTTTTAACTATTCGGCAATTAATAACTTTGCGGTGTCACAAGCAAGCGGAGAAGTCGTTGGCTTAATAAATAACGATATCGAGGTTATCAGCGAGCACTGGTTAACAGAAATGGTCTCCCATGCGTTAAGACCTGAAATAGGCTGTGTAGGAGCCAAGCTCTACTATCCGAATGATACTATTCAGCATGCCGGTGTTGTATTAGGAATAGGAGGCGTTGCTGGACACTCACATAAGTACTTCCACAAGAGTGAACCCGGTTATTTCACGCGATTGCACCTTGTTCAGAATATGTCTGCTGTAACTGCAGCCTGTTTACTAGTGCGAAAGTCCGTTTTTGAAGAAGTAGGCGGGCTAAATGAAGAAGATCTAACCATCGCTTTCAACGATGTAGATTTTTGTTTAAAAGTGCACACTGCGGGCTATCGTAACCTGTTTACACCGTGGGCCGAGCTTTACCACCATGAGTCGATAAGTCGCGGTGAAGAAGATACGCCAGAAAAAATAGCCAGATTTAATAAAGAAAGTGAGTACATGAAGGAAAAGTGGAAAAAGCTGTTGTCCAATGACACCGCTTATAACCCTAATTTGTCCAATACCCATGAGAACTTTTCACTGCGTTAGGCACTGAACAATTAGAAGTATTATGAACAATTTCCCCCTATTTTTTATACACATCCCTAAAACCGCCGGTTCTAGCTTTCGAGTTGCAGCTGAGCAATATTTTGGCTCTGACGCCACTTATTTTGACTACGGACAAGGGTCAAAAGAAACGCATCCCGATATATTAAAATATGAATATGAGTTGAAGGATAGATATCTAGCTGCAAAGTGTATTAAGAACAATGCTAAGTTTTTGTCTGGACATGTCATATACCCCAAGTATGCGCCATTTTTTCAGCCGAAGAGCGTAGTAACTTTTGTTCGAGAACCTGCCCAACAAATACGCTCTCATTTTGAGCATTTCTCTAGACTTCACGGGTATAAAGGCAGTTTCAAAGATTTCATTAAAGAAAACCGATTTGCTAATATGCAATCCAAAGCACTTAATGGAGTGTGGAACGATGCGATAGGGTTTATTGGTATAACTGAAAGGTACAGTGAATCAATTACGCTGTTTAATCAATACTATAGTACTGACATTAAAGTATTAGATATAAATAAAAACACTGCAAAACCCTCTGGTGCCTATATGTTCAGTGAAGATGAAATTTCATTGATTCGTAAAATGAACCCTCAAGATTTTGCACTTTATGACTATGCATTGAAGCGATTTGACTTGCATAAAGATCTTTTAAGCAAAGGCCTTCCATTGGTTAGGTTCGGTGAAATGAACTTGGCACTTAAAGATAAAGGAAAGCAGCTTAATATGTGGGGCTGTTGCTATGAGCAAGAAGAGGCTCTAGAAGCAGATATCTTGTTAGACGACGAAGTCGTAGACGAGCTGAAATTATCAGATTACAGAGCTCAGGGAGCGGAACGGAATATTCACCGTAGTGGCTTTGTGGGTAAAGTTTATAAATACCCAGCGACCTTTGAAAAAGGACAAGTAGTAAAAGTCAGAGAAAAGCAAACACAGTTAATAATGTTTAAAGATGTAGTTAGCTGATATGCTTTTTAACCTATTACATAATATTAAAGATGCGCTTTTAAAACGCTCTCCTGATTCAAAAATCAAGCTGGTTGCAATAGCAAAAAACGAAGCCGCATATTTAGCTGAATGGATTTTTCATCACTTATATTTGGGTGTCGATGCGATCGAAATACACTTTAATCGCTGTAGCGACAATACGCCCGACTATATCAAAATATTTGAAAAAGACAGTCGAGTTAATTTCGTCAATGCAGATGATCTATTTGAAAATTACAAAGGTAACCCGCAAACTAAAGTTTACCAAGACGCTTTAGCGACTAGTAGAGGTCAGGGATTCACACATTGTTTATTTTTGGACATAGACGAATTTTTAGTGCCACCTGATTTAGGTATGAAAATTAAAAGCTTGGTTCAGTCACTAGATGGGCCAGAAGTCATCAGTTTCCAATGGGGAAATAAATGTGAATCGGCTGAAACATTTACTCGGGCGATAGATCAACAGATTGACGTATCGCGCTCCCGCCATGTTAAGAGCCTCATATCAACTTCTGTCAATAAGCCATTCCTGACTCCCCATGGTCCTCGAGATGATAAGTATAGAAGAGTCTTGCCTAATGGAGACAAATTTATATCAGACGGAAAAACTGGGGCGCTCTTGTCGCATGATTTTCTTAATAGGCCTATAGATTCTTGGTTTGTGATGCATCGGATGTTCCGCAGCCAACGAGAGTATGTAGCACTACTTGCTAGAGGAAGGCCAAACATCATACATAAAAGTGACGGAGTTTCTTCTTTGAAAAGTAACCGAAATGGATATGGCCCATTTCCGCACCTGCAAAGTGTAAATTTTTCGAGCTCTTCACTTAAGAAATACGAAAGTTACATGAATAAAAATCTAGAGCGACCTGCTCTACGGCGGGCTATCGAAAAAGGAAGGCACTATGTGTCTAGTAACTTCGAGCTCGTTTTGCAAATAATAGAAAATGCGTCATCTGAAGATCTTGAGCTAATTAAAAGAGTTACTCAAAGAGTGACGCTGTCAGAAATTCAAAAAGCGCTTGTTAATAGAGGTGTAAGAGCTAAGTAGCAAACTTTTTACCTTATTGACAATGGTTTCGAGCCAGTTCAATAATGGTCTAACTTTTCTTTATAGCGATTAAGCCTTATCTGGAATAAAAGTATGGATGCGATAAAACTGTGGGGCTTGTCTTTCTTAGCATTATTATGTGTATGTTCCTGTGGAGGCGATTCACATTCGTCTTCGCAGAGTGCATCCTCGGGAAAAAATCAAACAGGCAACATTTATTCAATAGCCTTGCCCAAAGAATTTACATCTGATGTAAAAGTATTTGTAACATTAAACTCCTCCCAAACGAGCAGCGATCAGAGTGTGACACTTGAATCGTGGAGTTCGTCACTTGGGGCTCCCCTAGATGTGTCAAAGACAAGCGACAAGACATTTAGTTTTATTGCTCCACAAGTACGCAAACGCACTCCTTTTACAATTACAGCAAGACTAGTGGACGAATCTGGCAGTAAATTTAGTGTCAGTGCGCAGTCTTTAATTATTCCATCTAAACCAAATTTCATTGTTATCTTCACCGATGATCAGGGGTATGCCGACGTAGGGGCTCATAATATAGTTAACGATATAGAAACTCCGAATATAGATAAGCTAGCTGCTAACGGCGTACTATTTTCAAATGGCTATATTACCGCTCCGCAGTGCACTCCCTCACGCGCGGGAATGATTACTGGCATGTATCAGCAAAGATTTGGGGTAGATGACAATAGGTACACGCCAATACCTAAAGACGTGGTGACAATGGGTGATCGATTTTCAGATTTGGGTTATACCACTGGGTTAGTCGGAAAATGGCACCTTGAGATCGACCAAAATTCAAAACCTTGGTTTAGGGAGAATTTTCCAGATACTCCTATTGAAGATTTTAATCCAGGAAAATTACCCTCTTCATTGAAAGAGCAATATTACCCTTCATCTTTGGGCTATAGATATAACTATTTCGGTTATGCAAATCGCTATTGGGCCAATTACGATTTGCATGGAAATACAACAGAGCTAGGGTGGGTGAACAATTCAGACTACAGGCTGGATGTTATTTCAGATGCGGCATCCCAATTTATTGACATTAACCACAATGAGCCGTTTTATCTTCACGTAGCTCACTACGCCCCTCATGTGCCTTTAGAGGCAACAGAAGATTACTTATCCTTATTCCCTCAGCAAACATCGAATAGACGCAGGTATGCGTTAGCAATGATGTACGCTGTAGACTCGGGTGTAGGCAAAATAGTCTCAAAGCTTGAAGAACACGGAATTTTAGATAATACGATTATCGCATTTATTAGTGATAACGGCGCGCCAATCGGACTTGATTTTACCGATGCACCTATCAGTGAGAAAAAAGAGGCGTGGAATGGGTCGCTTAATACCCCTTTGTTAGGCGAAAAAGGCATGCTGACAGACGGCGGTATAAAAGTACCCTTTATCGTACATTGGCCAGACAAATTGCAAAACAATACTGTTATTGAAGAGCCAGTTATTAGTTTGGATGTTCTTTACTCAGCAATAAAAGTTGCGGGGGCGACTGAAGATATATTATCTGAATTAGATGGTGTCGATATCTTCCCTACAGAAGGCTTTAATAAAAACTATCTTTCAGAGAGACCTCTTTTCTGGAGATTTTGGAATCAGTCCGCTGTTCGGCTCGGGAATTATAAATATCTTAGAATGGGCTCAGATTATGAGTTTTTATTCGAGCTATCTTCTGAAGAGTCAAGTACGAACAACTTAATTTCAGATATGCCTGAGAAAGCACAAGAACTCAGAGGTTTATATGAAAAATGGAACGCAGAAATGCTACGGCAACCCCAACAAGATAGTCTAAATTCTCAAGAACGTGACTGGTTGTCTTTTTATTTAACACCTTGATACTTTACATGCGCTGTTGAGTCAGATAGCTTCTTGATGCTTGATAGCATTCACGAATTTTAAGCGTAAAAATTTAGTGCAAAGTTAATTCATGAATAAGAATTGAAGTCGCGTGTTAACGCTGAAACCCAGCGTATAATGCTAACCCTCAATTTCCCATGAAATTTTTCTATTAGATAGGACAAAATGGAAGCAATTAATTACCCATTATTCTTTATTCATATATCCAAGACAGCTGGTTCTAGTTTTCGCGTTGCAGCCGAACAGTATTTTGGCAAAGAGCATGTCTTTTATGATTATGGGCCCAAGGCGAAGGAAACTAATCCAGAAATCAGAGCGTTAGAGTATGATAAGCGTGACAGGTATGCGTCTGGAATGAACATAGTGGAGAAAGCAAAGTTTGTTACAGGGCATGTGAATCATCCCAAGTATGCTCCATTTATTCCTGCAAAAAATGCTGTTACCTTCGTTCGAGACCCTCTCCAGCAAGTCCGTTCTCATTACGAGCACTTTACGCGGCATCACCGTTATAAGAAGTCATTTAGTGAATTTGTAAATGAACCACGATTTAAAAATGTTCAATACAAGGCTTTTCAGGGTACTTGGCCTGATGCTATTGGCTTTATAGGTCTAACCGAACGTTACAGTGAATCATTGGCACTCATTAATAAAATGTACTCTATTGATATTCAGGGGCTTGATATCAATAAGAATACTGAAAAAAAGTCATCTCGATATGAGTTGTCAGAAGAAGAAGTCGCTTTAGTTAAAAAGCATAACGAGCACGATTTTAAACTCTATGAGTTTGCACTTACTCGTTTTGAACGTCAAAAATTAGCCGTAGAGTCTGATAGCTCTTTCATCCGTTACGGCAAAACAAACATGGCTAAAAGTGATGAAGGGAAAATGATGAAAGGTTGGGCTGCCAATTACGATAGTCAGTCTGCGGTAGCGTTAGAAGCACGTGTAGGTAAGAAGAAAATCGCTGACCTTCTAGCAAGTGAGTACAGAAGCACCGCGAACGAGAGAAATATCCATCGAAGTGGCTTTATCGGGTTTAGTTTTGTCTACCCTAAAAAGCTTAAAGATGGTACTCAAGTAGATTTCGTAGTTAAAGGGACGGGGGAAGTTTTGTTTGGTGACGTTGTTAAGCGCTAGTACTTCAATTACCTCAGTGTACGACTCAACTTTCATCACTTCGCGCTTCACTGGAAAAGCTAGCTATTTGTTCGTGAAGCCTGATGTCGCGTCGTGCAATACGTATGAACATTAATTTACTGCTGGACAAAATTCAACAGCGGTGAGTCCGCTTTGTCTTTGTTGCTCAAATAAATTAAGCCAGTCTTGCATTTCTCTTCGTTAATGTTGCTGCATGGTTGTTCTCCTTAGCAAAAAGAGAACCCCATGCCGCAGCTAACTTCCAAATTGAATTTGGGCATTACCGGACGGAAACACTTCTACCGTCAGTATCCCTTATCCCTTGGCAGTCACACTACTACGCCTCGTTTTACTCCTAAGTTTTTAATCATTCCATATTGAATGTATAGCACCTTAAAATGAGGCTTGTTCTAATTAGATATCTACTGGTTAAACGATTTTAGAGAATCAACATAGCTTATGCCGTTCTCTTCACAAAATGATTTCCAGTCATCCACTTCTGTCCATTGACTAAGAAAGACAAAGTCTAGTCCGTATTTACTTGAAGAAAAGTAGTCATACTTACTATCGCCTATAAATAAAGCAGGAACGCTGATGTTATTTTTCTCTAGTTCTCTATCAAAAATTTCTTCTTTTGAATCAGGGCTTCCGTATATTCCACCCTCAAAAAGATCAGCTAAATTACGTTTTTTGAATAATGCTCGCAATTCAGACTGGGAGCCTCCAGACACTATCAACCAATTTGCGTTTTGTGTCTGTTTCTTTAATTCGTAAAGGTCTTCATTAAATTCGCAGTTTAGTAGTCCTTTCTCAACGATGTCGGCATAACGCGTCAATAGTTGCTCGTAGGCTTCATTTCGAATAGACCTCTCTAAAAAAAAGTCTACAAACCAACGAAATTTTTTAAATCGAGAGATTCCGCCATTTTGTGTATGATATTTTTTTAGCTTTTCAGCATTATTCTCACCATAAGGTAATGCAGCGTCATAAAAAGCATTTGTTTTTACCTTATTTGAGTTCAATATCACACCATCGCAATCAAACGCGATAGTTGAATAATCAGAGAGTTTCATTTTTAAACCCTCTAGATTTCATAGCTTCTTCAACAATTTCAACGTCAGAAGGTGCGTCAACTGCATAACTTCCTGGTTTGGTCTCAATCATTTTTATGGTTTTACCGAACTCAAGAAACCTCAGTATCTCTATATCTTCTGATTGTTCTAAAAGACTTTTCCTACTAAAACTCCCAAAAGCACTTAACTCGTGTTTACTAAAAGCGTAGATACAAACCTGCTTTTTATACCTCTTAGGCGCGTTTTCTTGGTCTTTAAAACCTGGTATGGGCGCGCGAGACATATACACTAATCTATCGTCTTCAGTAGTAATAACTTTGGGGATGTTAATATTAGAAGGGTCTTCATCATCGTTTAGATAGCTAAAGCCATTGATAACAAATTCAGGGTAACTTTGTTTTTGGTCTAACACTTTTATAATATCAGAAGGATCAGCTAGAGGCTCATCGCCTTGAACATTAATAAAAATGTCTGCGTCAATTTGTTCGGCAGCTTGGGCTAATCTATCTGTTCCAGTTAGCGCTGGACCAGTCATTACTATATTAAACCCCGCATCTTCGACAACATTCTTAATGCGCTCGTCATCAGTTGCGATGTACACATTTTCTTGACCAATAGCTTTTTCTGCGAGTTCCGCGACCCACAATATCATTGGCTTGCCTAGAAGCTTCACGAGTGGCTTTCCAGGATACCTGCTAGAAGCGAATCTAGCAGGTATTACCACAACAGCTCTTTCACTCTGCGACATATTAGACACCATAAACTGAGATCGATGGAATATCGTATTCGGTATAGGTAATTGAAGTTATGGGTAACTTTACCTGTTCAATAAATGCATTTAACACTTTTTGCATTTCTTGCGTTCTGTTATCGCCTGAGCCGAAACCATCAAACCCAGCTAAATAAACATGTTTAGCAGATCCTGCAGCAGCAACAGCTAGTGCATAGCTTATAGCTAGAGAGTTTGGTATTGATGCTGAAGTTTCACCTATAGTGAAAGTGTTTTCGCTAACTTCCAAAGCAAAATCATAAAGAGTTTTGTCTTGGAGTGAGTCGGTAACATCATCAGGTAAAGCCGAAGCAGGCGTTATCAGTGGTTGTGGTAACACTAAGTGATGCTGACAATCAGCAAGTAAGCGAACTGGGTGGCTAGCGATTCTCAAATCGACCAACTCTTCTGGTAGCGTGCTTTGAGCATTCATAGCAATAACAACAGGGGAGTGCTTTTCAATAAATGATTGAATTGCCGACGTGTGCTGCTTTAATCCTGGACCCGCTCCAAGAATTAGAACTGATTTTCCAAGGATTTGGCTTTTGGGAGACCACGCACCTTTACCTTTTTCTTTAAAGAAGTTTCTAGTGGCATCGAGTGTATTGAAACTAAACTTTGAGCCGCCCTCAACCCTAAGATGCTCAATAGCGGCCAATATATCTTCTTCACTGTACCGAGGATCGCTAAGCATTTCTTGAATAAAAGTCGGATGAATACCATATTTTCCAGAGAGGAAATAAAATGGGTTCGAGCCCCAGCCACATTTGTTTTTGAGTGGTTGGAAATATGAACGAATAATAGCCATTAACGGGACTAAGTTAACATTTTTTCCCTGTAAAGCAGCTACCTCAATAACAAGCTCTTCTGTTCTTGCGTTACCAGGCCCGCGTCCCATGCCCGTAACTGTAGCATCTAGCCAAGTCACGCCTTCTTCAATAGCCGTAAGGGTGTTTTGTAGTGCTTTACCCATATTGTCGTGCGTATGAATACCAATAGCGCCATTCCAATGCTTTTTAAACCATGTGATGATAGTTTTGCATTGTTCAGGTCCCATGCTCCCCATTGAATCGGCAAAGTATAAAGCGTCGATATCATATTTCGAAGCTGCCAATGCTAGCGCTTCAACCTCAGTTTGAGAGCGTTCAGCAACCTGCATTAAATTAAACCCGACTAAGAACCCTCTTTCTTTTAGCCACACGCACGCTGGCAAAGCTTGCTCAAATTCATGGACATGACAAGCAATTCTTACTAAATCGACTTTTGATTTGTCAGCATCTTTAGGGAAAAGTGAGTCAAGTGCTTCTTCTAGAGAGGGTGCGCTAGCTAATTCAGATGCATTAACCATCACGCCAACTTTTAGTGAGGTTGGTATGGGCAACGTATCTAGATAATCCTCGGTAGTAAAGCCAGCAGCGCCTTTGAAACCTTCGTTTTTTAAAGAGCGCATACCAAGTTCGACAATATTAACGTTAGCTGCTTCCATTGCCTGTAGATATTGTTCCACCACGTGCTGAGGGAAATTCCAACTATTATAATAACCGCCATCACGTAGTGTGCAATCAAGAACTATCACTATATTAATTTCCTTTCTATTTCAAATGACTCTTTAGAGCCTTTAATATTTCTTGCCAATTCAAACTGTATGACAAAGTGCCAGCTTGATCTTCATTGCTAGTAGAATTTTCATCTTTACCGGTGATTAACGTAACATCTGTGTAAGTGTCAGGAAAAGTCATCAGTTTAGAGTTTGTATGAATAACTCCTGGTTTTTTCAAAACCCTCAACGGTACAAATGAACTTGTGCCTCCATTGGTAATAAACGCGTCAATATTCAAACATTTTTGGATTTTTGATTTGTAATCAAACCCTATTAATGAAATCAATTTAATATTTTCAACTGACATCAGATTCGAAACTAATAGATTGTAAATTTCGATATCTTTTGATGTCGGATTCGATGAATTGATTGCTGATGTCATTCCATCAACGTAGACATTAACTGTGTTGAATGTTTTGGCCAAGTTTTCTAGTATGTTGGTATAACCTTCTAGCTGTTCTAACCAGGCGCGCTTAGCTGATGTAATACCAATCCACAATTCTAAAGTGAGTTTTTTTGATGGGTCGGAAAGAGTGCTTCCTTTTTTTCCATCATTTAGAAGTGCAAGTTCCATTGATTCCATGCACTCTCTAACACGCGCTGCGGTTACTTCATTATTGGACAGCTTTGATGGCACTCGTACTTTCTGAGTCCTATCCCCACCACCATAACCCAATGCATTACACGAGTTTTGAGTTACAACAGCAGGAAAAAAAGTAACGGTGTCATCGGGCTTACTATAAGAAAGTTTTATGTCGAATACTTTAGGGTCATAGAAAATAGGTTTACTATTCGTGTACACTATTTTCGAAGTACAGAGGTATCGTAAATACTTAAATTGATCGTAGAAAAAATGGTATGGAGTAGTTTGCCCAATTTCAAAAGCAATCTTCTTAGCACTATCTTTCCACAATAGCCCTTCATTGATAGTAGCAATTAGCTTTGTTAGCTGACTATCAACATAGTCAGTTTTATTTTTTCCAATATAGTAGATATTCGAGCCAGTTATAATAAAGTCTACGAAACTCGTAGATTGAATCATAGCCCAGGCGCTTTCAAAATTTTCATCTGAAAAAATTATCGCATTCCACATTCCTTGTGTTATCTGACCTCGTGGGTAAGTGGATACCCCTAGTAATGAGGGGTGTTCAAATTTGACATGCTCGTCCCTAAATATTGATTCTATGACGAAAATAGCAGTGTCTACATTTTTCTGGAATACCGCCTGTGACAATATGGCTATCAATGAAGAGCTTTGGGGAGCTCCTTTTATAGATGAATAGCTTTGTATATCTGCGTAAAACATTGCGTCGGACTACTCAGGTGTAATTGAAGATTGGGTAGCCAATGCATCAAGTGACGATGCATATTCTAATTTGTTTTTAGATAAGAATTGAACGTAGTGACCCGCGTTTCTAGCCCGGACACTATCGTAATACTCAGCATCTTCGCTAGTCCATTTACACCAGTTGATTAACTCTTCAGAAGTAGAGTTTTCTACATCCTTATAACGTACAAATGGGATACCTGTTGTACTTGAAAGCTCTTCAGTACGAGAGTCAATAGCAATCACTTTACCTGGAACGCCAGCTTGAATTGGAAGGGCTACACCATGGTAACGAGGACCTACAGCCAAACTGAACCGTTTAGAGTAGTGCATCCAATTTTGAGCATCCGCGAAAAGTACACCATGGCTTTTAAACCAACTTGTAATTGTTTCCCAGTCTCCTAAAGAGTTGTATACAGTTTTTAGTCTCTCTTGCTGCTTACTATCAATAGTAGAGCCTTCGTTTAAACAGAGTTTGATGAGGCTTTCAGGGTGTTGTATCACATAGTCGCCCTGATACTGATTCACAAGTTCAACTAGCGTTTTTTCAAGTACATAGGACGGGTGCCAAGGATTACCTGCAGCCGTCAGTACTCTAAAGTGTTTAGTAGATGCTTGGTGTTCTAGGCACTTTTGACCTACATTCAGTTCTGTTGAAATGAATTGAGATGGACAACCAAAAGGATTTGAATCTACACCACAAGTTTCAATTACCTCAGATGTGAAAGAGCCTCTAGTGATAATATTTGATACCGAACTGTCGACCCTAAGCTCTTTTGTTAATGCTAAAAGGCGTTTAGTGCCCTCAGGTATTTCAGGATGGGTTCCTACATTGTTACTTTGTGCGCCCAAACCAATAAACATGGTAGGCAAATCGAAAGCTTTAAGTCTATCTGCCCAAGTTCCCAGATCGACATGTGCACCTATTTGATTTGCGCAACAAATGACCAGCATGTCATAAGCATTTTTCACCTGTTCAGGGTTATCTCCCCAATGAACTTCTCTAACAACGTCCGCTTTAATTATTTTTTTTACGCCTTCAACAAAAGCCGTATTGCCTGTATTTCCGCCTGTAGCTGACATCCATCGTTTAGAGTCAGCAAATGCCATTTCCGATTTCACAAACCTGTCGATGTGAATTAGGTTTGTGATTATTCCAATTTTCATACGTGTTCCGCTTTGTTTGTAAAGTTAAAATTTTATCGCGTCTCAAAAAAAGCCATGTGCTCTTCAGCACATTCGGTGTAACTAAGGGGAGAGGCTATGTTTTGATGTAAATCATTCCACAGTGTTATGTTAGATACCGCGTATTTTAACTTGTTTGCCAACTCTAAAGGGTTTCTGGCACTAAAATGTAGACCGTCAACTCCGTCTTGTACTTTTTCTGCCATACCTCCGATGTTCGAGACAATCAAAGGCCTACCGGCAGTAAAAGCTTCTTGAATAACCATTGGGGAGTTTTCCCACCATATCGATGGTACTATCACCCAGTCTATTTCTTTCAACCTTGTTCGCTGCTCATCCGGTCTGTATGGACCAACCCAACGTAGGCACCCTTCAGCAATTAATTTTTTAGCTAACTTCTTAATTTTAATTTGAAAATCACCAGATTGAGTTTCTAAATTTGAACCGTGTATTTCGACAAGAACTAGTTTTCTTTCTTCTTTTGTCATGCTCCGAAGCGCTTCTAAAAGAATATCTATCCCTTTATACGGATTAACTTGCCCGAAGTAGCCAAATCTATTTCTAGTTTCGTTCTCTGCGATTGGGCGAGGGGCTATCGGTGGCAAGTCACTTTGACCATTTTCGATGACCACTATATCGTCCTGCTTAATACCCCAATTTAAGTATCGTTGGCGCAAGAACTCAGAAGGGGAAATAAAGCCATCTGCAAGATCAAACGCAGACTTAAAATGGTGCTTACGAAGCCAAAAGTCTTCAGCTGTATTTTCTGGAAAGCAGCCTCTGCATTCATCGTAACTTTCGCTACTGCACAATTTCATTTCTTTACCCGTTTTCACCATTTGACCATTGTGTTTACAAATAGCCATGTATTCGTGAAGGGTTAGATAAACTTTAATGCTGCTATCATACTTTTTAATAGCCCGAATGAACTCAAGGCCAATGTGCGCATAATGGTGAATGTGTACGACAGTGGGTTTAAGTGACTTAAGCAAATCCACAAACCATGTAGTTACCGACTCTTGATGCGCAGATTTCATTAAATGCCAGTCAGCAACGCCTTGTTCCCACAAATACTCATTGTCACGACGTTTGTGAATTTGCCCAGTAATGCCGCGACCGCGATCAGCGCGAGCCAAAAACCATGTGTCTTCCACATTTTCATTTTTCTTAAATGCTTCAAACAAGTTATAAGCTGCAATTTCAGCACCACCCAAACTAAAATCGGGATGACCATGAGATACGACTAAAATTCTTTGTTTCATGTGCTTAGTTGCTTCCTTTTAACCGTTACTAACGCTTTGCTTAAGTAATGAAGACCATTTGTTCTGATGACGGGTAGCGTTATATATTACCACTTTGGTTCTAAAATCGGGAGCGCCGGTTAAGTTGAATGATTGGCGTTCCAAATGAGTCAGGTCAACGGTCGGAACATATATGCAGTGTTTGCCTTTTTCTCTGATTTTAAAGCACAGATCAGAATCTTCGAAATCACCAATCAAATATCCGTTATCCCACCCTCCAATAGAATCGAAAAGCGAACGCGTCATTAACATACATGCGCCAGTTACCGCCGGAACAATGGTTGGTTCAGAATGCGGGTCTAAAGTTGGGTCAATGCCCATATTAGGGTGATGGTTAACCCATATCGACAGTTCATTCCGATACACGAATTCCATACCTGCATGTTGAATGGAACCATCAGCAAATAAGAGCCTTGGCGAAACCACACCGTAATCTGAATTGCTATTTAACACATCAGTGAGTTGTTCAACCCAGCCAGGGTTTGTTGGGAACGCATCACTATTTAGGAATAGTAGGTAGTGAGCTGTCGCGTATTCCACGCCTAAATTATTGGCGCCGGAAAAGCCTCTGTTTAAGCCACCCCAAACAACTTTGAATGGAATGCCATAAAGGGCATAAATATCGCTAGATAGCTTCTTGAAAGGCTCAACTAATGAAGGGTCGTCGATTACGTAGATTAATTCACAATGATTTTGTACGAAAATGTCTTGTGAGAAACACTGCATCTGCGCTTCAACAAAGTCTACTCGGCCATACAAAGGTATTATTATGCTTGCTCCAGGGGCAGTAGTTTCACCAAAACTATAAACCTCGTGGGGCATAGCGGCTATTGCTTTGTTTTTCTGAGCAATGGCACTAGTAATTAAAGGCTCATCTATTTTGGTTATACGTTTTGGGAGTTCGGATAACGGAGTATTAATAGAGGCTAAAAATTCTGCGAGTTTTTTAGGGGCGGAATCAATACGTTCGACGTTACACTGCGCGACCTCGTGGGCACCCTCAGAGGAAAGTGCGTAAATTCTTAATAGGGTTCCAGGATTACAAGCTGTTAATGCTTGAACAAACCCTGTAAGCGGGAGAGCTTCAGTCATCTCGTCTTCAAATGCATCGTAAACATCTTGGCGATATTGAAAGAACGCTGAACGCATTGGAAGTATTTGGCCTTGATTAGTTTCAAACCAAACAAAGGAGTCTTTTTTTCGGATAATCCATCCTGATGTTATCGCTTCACAACCACTTCCTGTAGCTGATGCAGAATCTAAAAATGCTTTAACGTTAGGGTGAGGGCCAGTTGCCTTTGGAACAACTTTAGTCCAATTGGCAAAGCGTTCAAACTGTTCAGTGGTAAATTCGAGTTCAGTTCCAAGGATGTTGCTAGCTTCTTTAAAGTACTTAGAGCTATGGTAGTCTTCGTCGGCTTGATTTGATGTTTTAACTAGCGATCGTAAACTAGCATCGCCACTGATGCCAACTAACCCCTCGTTTCTTCCTTCTGCTTTTCCGTAGTACAGATAATGAAAAAATGGATTAATGCCAGACGCCGCTACATCAGGATATGCCTGTATATATTTACTAGTAGAGAACCACTCACAAGGGTCGAGTCCTTCTTTCCAACCTTCTGTCACGAAATGGGAAAGGTGGTCGTTGGTCTCTAGAAAAGTATATTTTTCAGCGTAGAATTCAGCGTTAAATTCGCTTTCTATTGTATTTTTCATTAGGGCAGGGGTGATCTCCCCTTTGTTTTTCTTGAAAACGTTTAGCACTTAGCTCTCCATGTTGGAACTACATATTATCTTTGAGTAACTTTAACAAAATATCTGGGAAAGTGTAGATATTTGGGTCTAGTTAACTACTTTCTCCATATAGCTTTAAATTAGAAAAGCCGATTGTAGTTGCTCGTCAATGGGGGAATCACACTTCCTTGAAAATTTGAAAAACTTCACGATTCAAACAGTAAATTCTTACTTCCAACTTTGTTGGAATATAACGCTATATCGGACGAATAAATTTCGCGAACCCATTTGATTAGGCTACTGTCATAGAGTGCTGCGTGAGATGGACATTTTCCTTCTCTTTTCATAACAGCAATATCAAAAGCTGGCATATTAGAGAAATTATCATCTGATATTAAGTCATAGCCACTTGTTCCGTGATTAGTTAAAGGTCTAGCATCCAGAACATCTAAATTTATCTTTTCCTTCAAAGTGCGTGTACAATCCGCAAAGTCCTCAAGAGAAAAGTAATTATTATAGTTTTTGAAAAGAAGAAATGACGACTGAGGTCGCCAGTGTATATCCATATTAATTTTGAAAGGTTTATCAAGAGATAAAACAAATTGCTTAAAACTCAGGTTGTCAAGGCTCAAATTCCTATTCGTGGCATTTCTATACTGCCAAGCCTCCGGTTCCTTAGATACAAATTTGTCCAAATAAACCGATGCAAGTCTCCTGAAAGGACATCGCAGTACAACGAAGCTATACTTGGCTTTAATAGCTTCACTGATCGATGGCACAAAAGTTTGATTGTTGCCATGGATCCAATGGCCGTTTTCAATGCCACTTATGCAGCCATTTTCGTGCGCAACAGTCAGCCTCATCGTAGAACATGCGTTTTTAGGAATGAAGGTATAAAGAGTATCGACTTTATAAATCATCATACTGTGGTTCATTGCAAAACAATGTGAAGGATTTTTATTTAAGTTAATATTAGTTTGGGAGCTAAAGTTAAACTGATTCAATTAAATTCGCCTAGGCTTTAAGAAGATTAAAGTTTCATGATGTGCATAGTAATTATTGCGTAAGCTTCTGATATTCAATGATAAAACGATATTAAACTGTTTTTTATTGATTGAAAGAAGTGAAAACCTGCCTTAATATATAAAATTTTTTGCTACAAATTGCATTAAGCTTTATCGTATTTTGAACACTTGCTAACAGAATGAAAATAAAATCGTTTTCGAACAATGTGGTTAATTAGTCAGACAGTTGTTCGAAAACTTTTGAGAAAACAGCTAATTTTCCATTAACTGTTTATATTTTTTAATTCTGCTTCTAATTCAATAATATTTACACGAAGATCATCAAATGCCATTCCCGCTCTATGGTTTCCAACTGGTGAACCTGCAATAGCTCGATAGTTTAAGGAAAGTGCTTCCGAGATCATTCGATATCCTGGATCGTCCAATCCATCGACAGCAATTTCGATTATATCTACAGTAGAATCTATATTAGTCCAAAGTATGTTGGTCATGCCAGCACCATGTATACCGACAATTTTTCTGGCGCAATGGAATATAGTTACTTGATCTTCGAATGATAATGTTCCTGGATCAATAAAAACAAATCCGTATTTAGCTAAAAGTGTTTCTACTTCATCAATATTCTCAACCCTTCTGTGAGACGCATCATTCCGTCCTACAAAGATCTTGTCAAAACCGAGGTGTTTAGCATCGTTTTTTGCAAATTTTTGGACTATTCTGTTATTTAGTTCAACTATATATGACTTTGACCAGCCACCTTTAAAATGTATTCCATCACCCAAAGATGGTCTTATTTTTCTTTGTTCAGTAACTTTCGTGACTGGAAGAATTAAGTCATCAAAAAATAAGTTTTTTCCCTCATCGAAGTACACAATCGATGTTTCATCGATACCAAAAGCGTCTAGAGACTTTAGAGCAAAATCAATGTTAGCGATGTCTCCAACGAATACTTTATCATAATCAAAATCAAACTTTTTTAGCAACCATATTCGAGGGAGGCAATCTATGAACCAATGAAAGTATTGATTGTAAAATCGGTGATAACACCACGCGATTCTTCCGGGGGATTGTTCAAAATCTGTTCCCTCTCTTAAGAGCCACTGCCATTTAGTTGTTCTATCATTCATTAAATCTGGGTGGAAAAAACCTAACGACATATAACAAGATGCTTCTAATACAGCATCGGGAGACTCATCGTTACTTTCTTGAATGAGGACCCCTGACGGCATAATTGCTTTAACATTCTTTGTGCTAAATACGAAGTGTTCTATAGATAAATGATTATCCATAAAAGATCTGCATCCTTGTAAAGGAGGTACACGTCCCATATCGTAAAGATTATCAATCTTATAAGACTCAACACTATTAAGCAGAACACTTCCGGTGCGAGGTGATTTTTCGATATTAGTTAGCGTTAAGGGCCCCCAAGTAAAGTCACTCGAATCTGGCTTAGGCTTATTTTCATTTCTTGGATAACGTATATAGTTTTTGTAAACAGACATGATTAGTAACTTGGTGTAAATCGTAGGTTGAGTAGAGTACTACCAGAAAGGGTTTTATCGTAAAGCTCAAAACTATATTTGACAAATTCTAAATTAGATAAAACCTTTCTAATACCCTTGGATATTATCTTACCATCACTTACTTTAGGCTGGAATCCGACACAATAATTTGTTGCCTCATATCTGTAATCGAAGGCGCTCGCTGCCCCTGTAAATGTAGGAGCTACAATAACTGCCAATGGCTCCTTGATTAACTTTATTCGGCCAGTGCAAGATTCATTAATATAACTTAAGATTTTTTTCGATAATAGACTCAACACTTCATTGCTTGGATGATTGAAAGTATAAAAAGGCTTACTTTTTTCTGCGACCTGTTCAATTACATCGTAAACTGTCAAGTCAGAATTAGTATCTCTTTTTTGTAGTTCGTCTACAGACTTAATGACTTCGTTCTCGTACTGCTCTAGCCAAAAATACTTGTCATTTAATTTATTAACAACATTCTCAATACTCTCTTTAGATGTCCAAGAATTGAATACTGTTCTACTATGATAAATGTCTAACATTGAAGTGATTCGGCCAATTTCTGGGCTAGATATATAGACGAGATCTGGGCAGAATTTAGTTAAAAATATGTTTGGAATTACTACGAGTTTGCTACCCATTTGTTGTCGTAGATTTTTTGTTTTTAAAATTTCAATGTGGTAAGAATCGTTTAACTGTTGTGATATTACTACATCAGCAAGAGCTAATTTTTGCTGAATAACCTCGATATCACATTGTTGGAGAAGATGGACAATTAAAGGCTCCAATATTGTGATATTTGAATTCAATTGGGATAAGCAATGCCCGATGGGTCTAGCTTGGCAATTTCCTATCACTAAAACGTTTAATTTAGACATCAAATCGTTCCTTAATTAAGCTATACAGCATGATATCAATATCATTTGCTTCAATAAGTTTTTGATATAATTCATTACCTATGTTCGAGTTTATTTTAATTAATTTTTCGGTTAGACACAAAGGCTCTCTATTTGATACGTTAATCTTCTTAACTTCTAAATTTATTTCATACGTAGTTCGTGTGCTTAAATATTCGTTGAGAAGCTTTAAAGAAGTATCATATTCCTCAACTAGGCCAATAAACGGCAGTTCTTTACAGGCTAATATCGATCTTTGAGATTCACAGCCTTTTTCTGGAGTAAACATGGTTGAAAATCGACTACTGTGGAAGTCTCGACATTGTCTGTCGTAATTAAGAGATAAGCGGGTCTCAATATAGCCTGCTAATGTTGTATTTCTTGCTAGGACTGCTCCAAAACTTTCCCCCCCTTGCTTTTTTTCGAAAGAGTATGCTGAAGCAATTCTATCCAATGGGTGGCGGAAGAATATTACAGGTATAACTTCAATATCATCAAATGTTGGTACTGGGAAAATTGCAGTGTGACTAGAGAAACATTTCGCATTGGGATTATCCAGAATCCATTGCTTAACTTGTTCGCGGTTCTTAGCTGGTTGAGCTGGGAACTCTCTAGTAACCCACTCACCTTTTTCTTCACTGAAATTTTCTTTGAATGCCGCGTCCAGGGATGTTCCAGCGTTCTTAAACAAGTGGTAATGTAGTATAACTTTTCTCAAAATATGTTCCTTTTAGCGAGTAGTGAATAGACCAACAGAGGCAAAGATTTCTTTAAACTCGGCTTTTCCACCTTCAAATGAGAAGTTAGATTCAACCATTGTTTTTTGGTTTTCAGAAAATTTTTGCCAAAGTTTCTGATCATCATAAAGTTGAATAATAGCGTCTACCCAACTATCTGCTTTCTCGGCAATTAATGTGCTTATCCCATGAGTAAGACCTGTTCCTTCCGCTGCAACATCGGTCAGCACGGTGGGTAACCCATAAGCCATGGATTCTAGTACTTTACCCTTAATGCCTGCACCAGAAAGCAAAGGCGCGACAAATACTCTGTGATTATGGAAAACATCATCCAAATGTTCGGCAAAACCAACCATTTTGATATTGTCACATTCAAACTCTTTCATTCCATCTGGCATGTTACTGCCGTAAACGTAAAGTGTTATATCTGGACGTTGTTTGGCAAGTAGCGGCATTATATCTTTTGCCAAAAACTCTACGCATTCTACGTTAGGCGTATGGTTGAATCCGCCTAAGAAAACAATACCTTCGCGCTCATCAAATGAAGGGCCCGGTTGCTTCTCTTCTAATACCCAGGGTGTAATATGAAGTTTTTCTGCATCCAAAATGTGGCTAGTTATAACGGCGTGTTCAGTAGCATTATAGGTAAGAATGGCATCTACACTGTTGCAAACGCGTAATTCCCTTACACGCGTTTCAAGCGCGTCGGTGAGTTTTCCGTTATCTTTACCGTTCTGAAGGGCTGCGCGTACTTCACGCAAGAAATGAAGATCCGCGTTGTTAAAGATAACCTTTTTACCCTTAGCTTTAATAGTTTGAAGGTAAGCTTCTGCAACGTAATACCGTGTAATGTACACAGCATCCATTTCATCTAAACGGCGCGCTAATACATCATCCATAGAGGTGTAGAATGGTGCATAAAGTACTTCAACGCCCATTTTTTGAAGTGCTGTAGTGTACTTACCGAAGTGTGCTAAATTTTCTGGTACGAAGGTTACTTTAAAACCTAGCGACAGCATCAGTTTGATTTCTTGAATAGCAGCATAGCTCCCAGCATCTTTGTTTGGCTGTGGGCTTGCATAATCAATTACAAGAATTCGCTGATCGATATTTCGGTCTTTTTCTATTTTTAAGTTTTCTAGGCTTGCTTTGCCATTGTGTTTAAATGCTTTGAACCATTTATTTCGGAACGTCTTCTCGTTCACAACTTGGTAACGTTTTAAGCCTTTAGTAACGTCTGTGCCATGACTCTGGCCCTCAAAATGAACGACTTCAGAGGTTGGTACATATACGGTTTTATAGCCGGCATCTCGCACTTTAAATGCTAAATCTGTATCTTCGTAGTAGCACGGCACAAGTTCTTCACTAAAATGGCCAACTTCTTCCCATACTGATTTGGAAATACACATAGCGGCGCCAGAAACATAGTCTACTTCACGGGCATAATTAAATTCTGGCTGTAGGGGGTTCGCGTCACGCCCTACGTTCCAAGGTTGCCCATTGCCCCATACAATACCGCCAGCTTCTTGCATAGAGCCGTCTAGGTTAAGAAGTTTAGACCCTGTTAGTCCAATCGTTTCGTCTTCTTTGTGCTTTTCAATAAGCTCGTCAATCCAAAACGAAGACACTTCAGTGTCGTTGTTTAAGAAGATAATATAGTCGCCCGTGGCTAGTTCAGTTGCTCGGTTACAACTTCTCAAAAAACGTAAGTTTTCTGGATTTCTTGAGACAACTAGGTTTTCTATTATCGACTCAGCTTCACTTGTTTCATCTGTAGAGCAATCGTCAGCCAAAATCACTTCGTAACTTGTTTTATTATAAGCGAGCAAAACAGAGGCGATGCAGTGGTAGGTAAGCTCAAACTTGTTGTAAGCCGGTACAATAATAGACACTTTAGGCTTGTCGAATTTAGGTAACGAAAAGGCTGGGAATTTCTTTCTGTCCTCATAGCCTTCAACTAATATTCCATGAGCGGTCACTATTGACTTCATGTCAATTGGTGAGTTGCCTTTCACGCTACTTTCCAACTGATAGTGCAGTGCCTCATAGCGTCTGTCAGCTTGCTTGGGCAAACTCATAAAACCAGGTTTTTTGTGACTGTCTTTCAAATACATCCATGGAGTCAACACTGGCTTGAGCGTAAAGTACGCCCCACCAAGTTTTCGAGCTACTCCTTTAATAGAAATTTCCAGTAAGTGATTTTGATTATCTAACACTTTTGCGGGTAGCCAAACATGGTCTTGCACACTTTTGTTTTGTGAGTTTATGGTGTGCTCACATACAACTTCTCCATCGCAAGATATTTCAAGCGTTTTCTCTTGGATCGGAGCGTTAGATGAGACAGAGAAAAGGAATTGATTGCCATTAACACTCTGTGCTTCTGCCCAAAATGAAGGTGCTAAAATTCCAACTTCAAATTCATTGGTTTCTAGCGGGATATCACTCTCTAACTCCCTAAGTTCCAAAGTAGAATTGTCTTCAAGCGCTGTAGTGTCTATTTCTAATTTGAAACCGTGTAGACCTGCATTAATATTCGCTTGTTTTAAATCTGGCCTTAATGTTTCAGCAACTCCTGAGCCAACAAGCTTGTTGTTGCAATAAATAGCAATTGAAATGCTTTTTTCGGAGTTGAGATCGGCAGCCCATCCACTTAGGATTCCACCACTTAAGGCGTCTATGCCGCCTACTAACTTCGTGCTACTTGCATCCATTAAGCATTATTCCTTTGAAAAAATGGAGTTTGTAATTCTTATTATCAGCCATTGTGTAAGTTTGACGTACCATGGTCAAGAACCTCAGGGCGATTTTGCTTATTTAAATAAGTAGAATAAAACGCTACTATTGTTTGTATAGTTTGTTAGGAGCACTATCAATGAGAAAAGGAATAATACTAGCTGGCGGATCTGGCACACGTTTACATCCGTTAACTAAGGTTGTTAGTAAGCAGCTTATGCCTGTTTACGACAAGCCTATGATTTTTTATCCGTTAACTACGTTAATGATGTCGGGTATTCGTGATGTACTCATTATCACCACGCCTGAAGAGCAGCAACGTTTTATCGAGCTTATTGGTGATGGTTCAGCTCTAGGCATGAATATCCAATACGCGGTTCAGCCTTCGCCAGACGGTTTAGCACAAGCATTCCTTATAGGCGAAGAGTTCATTGGTAATGATAGTTGCTCACTTGTTCTTGGTGACAACATTTATTACGGTCACGATTTAAAACTTTCGCTTCAAAATGCATACAAGCAAGAGCATGGCGCTACCGTATTTGGCTACCACGTAAACGACCCTGAGCGTTACGGTGTAGTGGAATTTGACGATAACTGGAACGCGCTTTCAATTGAAGAAAAGCCTGCTGTTGCTAAATCTAACTATGCGGTTACTGGTCTATATTATTATGATAATCGCGTTGTCGATTTCGCAAAAGAGGTTAAGCCTTCACATCGTGGTGAACTAGAGATAACCGACCTTAATAATCTTTATCTGCAAGATGGCAGCTTAAAGGTTGAGCTGATGGGCCGAGGTTCTGCTTGGCTTGATACGGGAACGTTGGATTCATTACTTGATGCAGCAAACTTTGTTGCCGCTATTGAAAAGCGCCAGGGCTTAAAGGTTTGTTGCCCTGAAGAAGTCGCTTTTAGAATGGGCTATATAAACGCTGAACAACTCGAAAAGCTAGCAGCTCCACTTAAGAAAAGTGGTTACGGCGATTATCTGCTTAAAGTCATCAACGACAGAGTTAAAATTTAACATCACTTCAACTTTTCAAAGGTGGCAATGCCACCTTTCTTCTTAATTTAATTTGCCAGTTTGTACGGAAAGTATATGCAAGTAATCAAAACAGACATCCCAGACGTTAAAATTATCGAGCCAAAAGTATTTGGCGACGA
>Ga0115011_10000705_pt1 | contig 25976 bp, 32 predicted proteins | sample TroAtlMetagenome_2_FD_88705 | JGI IMG/M metagenome (GOLD analysis project Ga0115011, IMG submission 88705) | Marine eukaryotic phytoplankton communities from Atlantic Ocean - Tropical Atlantic ANT8 Metagenome | ecosystem: Environmental > Aquatic > Marine > Oceanic | place: Tropical Atlantic...
ATTTTCAAACGAACCAAGTTTATTTTGAACTTCACCTAATCTTTCATGAGACATTTTTCTAGGTAAGTATTGTCTGTAAGATATAAGATGTTTATCTAAAATTATTCTTTGCTTATTCTTTAAAGCATTAACACCTGCCTCGTTTAAAAATCTTTCGAAACCTTCAATACGAGAACCTACAATGGCTTTAGACATATAGTCAAAACCTTCTTGAAATCCATGTGCTGCTTGATCTAAATGTTTATTACCACTACGTTTACCACTTCTGATAATTTTAGCTACTTCCCTCATAAATAATTTCTTTTGACTTAAAGCAAAGAAACCACCTATAACTCCATGTCCTTGTTCAGCTAAATATGCTTTTAAAGCTGGTAATACATCTTTATATACAAGTCCATGACCTGTTTGTAGTATTTGATTTTTAACCAATTCTACGGTATCCTCTTGGGCTGCTACTTGTCCTTTTCTTTTACCCTTCTTAAATACATAATGCACAGGTTCTTCATGTCCAAGATAATTAAATAATCTTACTAATTCGCTTTTACTTGTACCTAAAGTTCCTGATCTATTAAATGGATATAACATTAAAAATGGTAAATCTCTTATTCGACCAAATTTTAAACCTATATCTTTTATTAAAGAAGTGTCCTCTATAACATCTTCAGTTTCCTGTAAGAGTTTTGTGTTTAGAGGTTTTTTAACTTTTTTAAATTCTTTCTCACCTTTTTTTGTCAACTTGATATTACTCTCATTGATATCTAGGAGCATTTCAGCTTTCGCTATATTATTAAGGTTTTTAGCGAAAATTGCGTTGATCCCTCCTCCAAGAGTACCCCCTAAAGCCATAGCTATAATAACATCACTCGTGCCGTAGGTTGGGTTGTCGGCTGCTACAGTACCAAACAAAGCTCCCTCTGTTGCACCGTAAGCTAGACCACCTTTTATAAATTTTTGAGTACGAGTTGCTTTAGTAGCCATCATCGCGGGTTTTAACATTTTAGCAACTGCACCATAACCAGTCCAAGACACAGGGTCTAAAAAGAACGCACCTATTTCTAAAGCTGTTCCTTTCCAACCTAAAGTGTCTAACATGTCTTTATTCTTTTGATGTTTCTTAACTCTTTCAATAGTATGCAAAAAATGATCTTTACCTTGAAGACCTATAAATTCATCATAGAATTCAGGTCTAATACCATTAGTTTCCCATTGTTCGCTTACCCATTCCTTCTCATTTTCTAAACTCCAATTATCATCAAATTTAAAAGTTTGACCAGTTATTAATCTAAAGACAGAGGGTATAATTTGATTTTCAGATATAGCACCTATCGCTGCTGCTCCAAAACTTGCTCTTTCTCTTTTATCTGTCCAATTTTGGTATGTTTCAAATACTCTATCTAAATACAACTCTCCACCTGCATCTTTTTGTTTCCATAAATTAATAGGTGGACTATATTTACTTTCGGGTTTTTCAATCTTATGAGTTAGTTTTTTTTTAAGTAGGTTAGCTTCTTGCTTTCTTCTCGTAGAAAAACTGTCTCCAAAGTTTTCTAATTCATTAATTACAGCGTCCCAATCTCCATTAACTACATGTTTCCAAAAAGTAGGAGTACGTTCAAAACTTCCATACTGAAAACCTACTGAAGTAATTACTGTTTGTTGGTCAGAGTTTAAATCAGAAAATAACTTACCACTATCCTGTTCGTATTTTTTAATAATATTATTTGCATAATATTCATGAGAAGCTAAATCTAATGCCTTTACTTCACTATCATCTAAAGTAAGATTACTAGCAACCTCTGATGCCTCTGCACCTTTTAATTTGAAGAAAGGTTCTAATTTATCAATCAAATTAATATCAAGATTCATACTCTCAAGTGTTTCTCTATTTTTTTCTTTTAAATCAAATCCAGTTCCAATAGTAACTCCTGAATTATCACTAGGTACATATCCTATTTTTACACCCTTACCTTCTAGTGTTGATATGAATTCCCAATCTATACTGTGTTTTTTTTCCATAATTTAATCCAAATAATATGATTTCTGTTTCCTTAAATTTTTATTTATCCTTTGTATTTTTTTATCTTTCTTTTTAGCTTTAGCGTCAGCTTCTGTTTTCTGTTTTAAAGCTATTTCATTCATTTTTTTATGAAACTCTGCTTTAGGAACAGTAAGCCATGCAACAGTACCATCATTCGTTGTGTAAGTAGCAGGTACTTGATACTCCACGTCTCCCACAACAACTCCTAAAGATAATTCTCCGTCTTCGGTATTAATAATTAACTGATAATCATCGGGATTGATTTTATCTTTCTCGACCTTACCTCCACCAAAAGCTACTTGTTCAGGATTAGATATAAATACTTTATGACTTAAACCGAATAAAAACTCATCATCTAAATCATGATCTATAATATTAGGAGTAAGTTTTAATTTTTCTATAATTAACTCTGCAATAACTTGTTTAGACATTTCATACTGACCAGCTCCTATTCCCAATTCTTGAAGTTCATTTTTATTATAAAGAACCTCATTGTATTCTTCATAATTTTCAGAAACCCACGATTTTAAAGCAGACTTCCATTCACTTCCTACAACATTTTTAAAATACTCACCCATTGTATATATAATTTGTTTATTTTGAGGTTTAAGCATATCTAAATTGCTGAAGTCATTTATGAATTCTTTTTTATCTTCAGAAATTAATTGAGTATAAGTTCTAAAATTATTACTGTATTGCCCTAATTCTTTAAGTATACTATCAGGACTTTGATTGCCTGATTTTAATTTATTAACTGCAATACTCCAGAATACAGACATTTTATTATCTTTATTAAAATAAGTACCTAACAATCCTTCTTTATGTAATTTTAACGCTATACTAAAAGCTAATCTATTATCTTCTGTGATTTCTCGACCAATAGGTCTTGCTAAAATATCTTTAAGATAAGGTATAGGAGCATTTGCTCTGATGGCAGGCAACATTAAATCAATTGCCTTTTCAAATGCCTCATTGTCATTAATACCGGGATTGTTATTTTTTATTATTTTTATTTTTTGCTTTAATAACTCTGAAGAATTCTTGTTATAATCTTTATTGTCATAATTATGTGTTTTACCACTAAAGAAATCTGCTTCAAAATTATTTAAAGCATCTAATGTTTGTATATCAGCTAGTATTTTACTTGCTGCATCATTCCATTTAGGATTATCAATAATAGCTGGAGTACCATCGGGTCTTTCTTCAGTTAGCATCTTCTTATAAAACGCTGCAAATCTCCCATCTGTTGCTAGATGTGTTTTAGCCGCTTCTATAACAAGACCATCGAGGTCAGATAAAGTTAATGCTGGGTTTAAATTAGTTTTAATAATATCTAATTCTTCGTCCCAATATTTACTAAAATTATCTAAATAAAATTTATTTTGTTCTAATTGAAATTGTCCTGTATCATAATCATCAGCACCATTATAATTTTCAAAAAAATCAACTTGCAATCTAGTTGATACTCTATCTGGTATAGTTTTAATTTGATACGCTGTATCTTTTTCTACTCTTTCAGTTAGTAACTTACTTTGTTTCTTTAATTCTTCACCATTAACCCATTTTCTAATAGTAGCGTTTGCTGTGTTAAAAGCAGTTTCAAAATAGACATCATTTTTTTTATTATTTAAAAACGTGTTAGTTTTAGTAGCTAATGCTTCTTCCCAATTCCACTCTTTACTATGTTTATTATTTTCGTATTCTTTCTGAAATTCAAAAACAAAATTATCTGATGCGTTAGCTGCGTATTGTTTATAAGCACCATACCTAGCCCAATCATTATTAATATCAGGAAAACCAGCTTTATGTAATTCTCTAGCTTCAGAAAGTGTTAGTCCGTTAATAGCGTTAGCACCTTCTATAGTCTTTTCTGTCGCTTTTTCTTTTTCTTTCTGTATTACATATTCACCGAATACAGGACTAATATCTTTTAATGCCTTTGCTAAATTATCTGCTCCGATGTTTCTTTGTGCTGTTTTTCTACTTACCGAAACAGCTCCTGTCTCATTGAAACTTTTGATTGAAGTATCTAATTTTAAATTTGTATCTATTTTAGCCATTAGGGCATATCTCCTACAAGTACGCCTTGATCTGCTGAAGGAGTTTTAGGAGCTTGTGTACTCATGAACATCGCAGATGAATTTGCTGCAGCACTTAAAGCGTAACTTCCAAAACTAGGAGCAGCCATTAAAGGCATACTTAAAATTTGATTTGTAAATTGTCTATTATAAGCTAATCTTTTATCTTCAATACTTATAATTACATTTTCATAATTTGTATCACTGGCGTTGAAAGCATTACCTTTTTGTCGATGAATGTCTCCAATAAGACTGTCAAACATATTACCACCCACTCCACGTTCAAATAATTGAACTTTAACTTCACCTTCTTTCTTTTTAGCCGCTATAGCAGCTTTAAATTTTTCCGCTGCTGTTTTATCAAATTCAACACTTTTCTTTTTTTGTAAAGATATGTCGGTGTATATAGCTTCGTTACTTGCTCTTTTAGCCGCAGCCATAGTGTTTGCATTGACTGATGTAGCGTATGCCTTATCTGATCTATATTGTTGATAAGCACTAGCAAATTGAAACGCAGCGTAAGCGTATGGATTACACATAATTATATTCTTATAAATTCGTAAAAATCTATTTTATCTATTTCCTTTTTGTTTATTAATTTAAAACCACACCATTTAATCCAACGTAAATGAACTTCATTTCTACTATCGATAAAATTCCACAGTATGGGATATAGTTTCTGCATTTCTTCTACTCTATTCTTACATTGACGAGCAAACGGTAATGCTATTTCTAAAAATCTGTTTGTACCTAATAAAAACGGAGAACCAACTCGATGGTAATCCGTAGGACACACACCGTACATAGCTATAAAATTTCCATCTTTAATTACTGAACGACATAATTTAGCAGTTCTAAAACCTCGTACAATAGGTTTTATAGGGTGTTCTTTTGTTATTGTTAAAACTTCATTGAAATCATCAGGTCTTAAATCGTCCACTAATAATTTACAATCTTCCTCAACACTATCTCTTTCTACAATCATTAAGATATATTTCTAGTCGATAGAATAGAAAATATACCTGTCCATTCTGCTGATAAGAAATTACAAGGTAAATAACTATTATTATCAATCTGTATAGTTACGTCTTGATTTCTACATTGTAGAGGAACTTTAAAATCTCCACTTTCAGGATAAGGACTTCCTAATGTAAAATTACTTGAACCTAAAATTTGTCCAGTAAATTTATATACACCAGCAGTTCTAGCTTTAGGGGTTACTGTTATTTCGAAATAACCACTATCTCCATAAATTACAGCAAGTTTTTTTAATTGTAACCTACCAGAGTTAATAGTAGAACCTGCACCACTAGCTTTAGTCTCTCGTGTATAAAATTTTGAAAATGTATATTTAAAATTATATTTTCTTCCCAACCAACAAGCGTGTGCTGAATGATCCCCTGAAGATGTTATTGACGTACTACTTGCTTGTGTGATTGTTAAATTTCTTCCTTTTTTATCTGTACCCCAAGCACCACTATATACTACTTCCATAGGATTAGTTTCAGGGTAAGGTATTGTCCAAGTAGTTAAACCTGTACCACTACTATATACACCTGTAACACTTACTTTTCTATCTAGTAAAACTGGAAAAGACAAATCCGTGTCTACTTCATTAGCTTTTAAATTCATTTTTTCCAAATAAGTACCATCTGCTCTTTTAATAACTACATAAGCAAAATTATTAATAACATCTAAATCTAAAACAATATCTGTATTTGGAAGTGTATATGTTGACCAACTTCTTTGCAACGCTTTTTGATTTGCATCAAAATAAAATTTATAAACAAATATACTACTTCTATCCCCATCAGATAAAGCAAATAAAGTCTTTTCTCCTGAAGACCCTTTCAATGAAAATATATTAGATTTTATATATCTAGGTAAATTTATAGTAGTATCTGTAGCGTCCTTTACTTCACTATCACTAGATATATAATATTCTGAAACTCCACCATAAGTACCTCTATTACTAGCGAAGTAAATATTCTGACCCAACCCTATGGGTTTTGCCTTATCAGATATTTCGTATTCAGTAGCTTGGTTAATAGATACTGTTTTAGCTGTAAGAGTTTCTTCTGGTTTTAATATAAATTGTGATTGATCTGAAAACAAAATTAATTCTTCGTTAAAAGGAACTGCATATTTTAATATAGATACTTTATTATGAGACATTGAAATATCCACAACATCATCATCTTGTGTTGTTGTAACTGTACTATAATAAAAATTAAAAAATTCTCCAGCTTTAGAAAAAACTACATTTTCATCAGAACAAAAACCTAATCTATTTCTATAAAAGAAAATATCATTAATTTTTGTACCAATAAAAGATGGGTCTGGGTTACTTACTGTATCTCCAACTGTTCTATCCTTCCAAGAAGGATCGTCATAATCTGTACCACTAATGGTATAAGTACCTCCATCACAAGGAGTGAAACGAAAATTACCATCTGCTGTTCGTATTAACACAAATGGCATTGTAGTATCACTAAAGCTATTATCTAAACCATCTTTAACAGTTTCAACCCAAGCAGAACCGTCCCATTTGACGAAGTAATTATCATATTCCGTACCACTATCTCCTGTGATTTCAATTAAGAAATCATTAAATCCTTTATATGGTAAATCAGAAAAATTCTGTGTTTTATCTTTTAATTGAATTAATCCGTCTCCACCTAAACCGTCTGAAACTGACGCAGTAAATGTTCCTGAATTTTTTGAAACATGTATTACTGATCCATTTCTAGCAAGTGTATAACCACTTAAATTAGAAACTAAATCATTATATAATTCTGTTGCTATATTATCTGTAGTAATAGAACTTGCGTTGCCAGAACTAGAATTATCTAAAGTTTCATAACTAGCTACGTTTGATCCATCAATATCAATTTTATAAGTAGTTTTATATTGACCGTTTTTAACAAAAAACATCGCCTCATCAGGTCGAGAACTTGCAGTAGACCCGGATTTAGCTACAGTTTTAGTTTTATTAACTACGAAAGTGTAGTCAGCTACTGTAATACAGTTAATATCTGTTTGTGGTGTTGTTGTTGTTAAATAACTTAAACCTGAAGGTGAAACTACAGTTTTCTCGACACCACCTAGTGTGTAAACTTTAAGCCCTTGATTTGTAATTAACACAACGTATTGTTCTAAACTATCTCTATTAATTAAATGTACTTTAGTATTTGTTTCTGTAGCTGTACTTAATTTAGCCACATGTTCTGTAGGGGGTCTTTTCCCTAACCCAAACACAACATCTGATAAAGCGTTCTCTTGAGATTCTGCTTGATTTGGTAATCTAACAGTATCAGGTTGTTGTGAAATACCATTTAATAAATTTTGAATTGAAGAACTTACTAATCTAGCCATTCTTTAATCCTTTGGTTGGTAATTCTGTCTATCTATCGTACTATACACACTATAATTATCGAATATACTATGATCTCTTGTATCTCCTTCAGATTCTTTCAGAACTGCTAAAGCATTTAACTCATCTACTTGATGAAATTTATGTAAAAGATCAGAAGCTAACATTCTATCTTGAAAAATTCTTGAAGCTCTTATCGTAACGTAACGTCTTGCTGCTTCAGGTAATTCTGTAAATTCTAAAAACCAAACAATGTCAGTTTTAACTTCACTATCCGTTATTGTATAAGTATGATTTTCTCTATCCCATAATTTTCTAGCACGTTCTACATAGTCCTTACTTTGGCTAGTACCAGATGTATCTACTCTTAAAGCGTTTGAGGGAAGTTCGACTTGTGAAGATGAATTAGGGATTAGTTTATAATCCGTGTCGGTATTGAAGTGCCAACCAACGCTTTGCACTTCTCGACTTACATTGTCAAGAATTTGTATTGCTATTGAAACGTCAGTTGTTGTTGAAGATGTTATTGAGTTGACTGGTGTCTCACCAATCGCAGTCATCATAGTATTAACTGCTTCTAATTTCGTAGTAGGATTTGTTGCCATATTTATATTGATTTAAAATTTGTCGACTTGAAGGGCGATTTCTCGCCCTCCAAAGTGAGTAAAAACAACGTAAAATTACGATGTTTTGATTTCCCAAGCTGCGTCTGGACGAAGTACACCATGACCCATAGCGTATTTCGCTACAAGTAATGTACCTTGTCTTCTGACATCGTATTCCATCTCGACAGCTAAATCCATTAATTTAACTGTTCCGACAGCAGACTTATGCCATACAGCACCAACAGTAGTTGAGTAATTAGCACCCAATGTACCGTCAGAACCGTCTAAAACTCCAGATGTAACATTAGTTGAAGGTAAGTTGTTAGTTTTCACAATGTGAATACCTGCAACTTTAAGAACTTCTCCCTCTGCGTATGCACCTTTTCCACCCCAGTCTCTGTTTATTACATTAGTAGTTTGTACTAATTGGTAATAAGCCGCTGGACTTACTGCACAATATCTGTCGTTTTCTGGGATATTGTTTTCGTCCATTTTTTGAGCTGCTGAAAAGATAGTTGCCGCTGCTGATGATCCACTTGTATTGAAGTCAGCATCAGTCAACTGAACACCTGCCGCTTGTGGCGATGCTGCACTTGCTCTTGATGAGTTGATTATTTGTTGATAGACGTGCTTGTCCATAACTTGTGCTAGAGCATTTCCACACTCTTTCGAGTATTGGCTTCTAACATCGTAATGGTTCTTCGCTTCGTCTATTTTTGCGATAAACACAGGAGCAATAAGCAATCCTTGAATTGCAATATTTCTCTCATTGTGAGTTATAGCAGTCCCTGTAATTTCTGCACCCGCAGTATGGTAGGCAGCCGTAGCTTTGCCCATAACTGGAAATTGTGCAGATTGTCCTGAACTGATACTTCTTACAACATGCTTATCTAACGTACTTTGTGCATCTTCAAACGCAGTAAGAACTTCGCCTGAAAATACTTTAAGGAAAAGAGCTGTAGTTGAACCACTAGCAGCAGCTTGACCTAAATTTGATACAGTAGCATTTGCCATATTGTATCTCCTTTTCGTTAGTAATTGTAATTAACTTTAACTTTTATATAAAAGCAGTATCAGTTATTGTCCTCCTCAAAGGGTAATGCCTTTCTTTTACTTTTTTTAGGTGTAATTACTTAACCTAAATTCTATATAATAGTAGAACGAGCAAGTTTTTCTTCTACTTGCTTTCTAAATGCAGAATCGTTTTCATATTTAGGATCAGACATATCGGCTTTAACTTGTGCCATACTTTCATATCTCATTCCTGTTGAAGCGACTGCTGTTTCGCCTACTCTTAAATTTGGTTCTGAAGTATTTGCTTTATATCGAGCTGCCATACCTTTTATAGTATATAGAGCAGTTTGATTATCTTTCTCGATACCATTATTAAACATATCTACTTCATCTTTAGTTAAACTATCTTTTACCCAATTTATCATTTTACTATATTCTTCTTGACCACCAACACTATCATACGCTTGTTGTTCAAATCTTGTAGCCACAGCTTTAATGCCTTCAATATAATTGTCGACATAAGATTTAGGTAAACCTGATTTTTCTAGGTTATTATATGTATCATCACTTAATGATCCATTTTCTTCAAATTCATCTTGAACAGCTTTAAAATCTACACCTTTTAATCCTTCAGGTTTTGCTTCAGCTTTTAATCCGTCCGTTTTAACTTCTTCTTTAGGTTGGCTACCTAATTTCTTTTCTAATTCTTGGTAAGACTTAACTAATTCATCTTGTGTATTAAATTTACCAAGTATTTTTTCTTCTACTTTAGGAGCTTCTACTTTAGGAGCTTCTGGTGTAGTTTCCTCTCCTGTGTCCAAATTGTTAGTTACAATTTTTTCTTCTGCCTTTTTAACCATAGCATCTACATGCTCTTGGCTATCTTTAGCTGCGTCTTCAGGTATTTGTACTTTATTCGCTTCTTCCATTATGATCTACTTTCCTTTGCTTGTTCTATTTGTTGTTGTTGATCTCCCTGTGCTGCGTCTCTCATCATACCCATACCTTCTTTTGCCACTTGAGGTGCTACTTGTGCTTGTAGAGCTTCTTCTTGTGCTTGTTGTTGCTCCATAGCCAACTGTTCATCACTTTTGATTAAACCATTCATGTCAACACCTAAACTTGTACCAATTCTTTTAATGTATTCGCCTATATTTAAAGTCGACAAACCACTTTCTCCGAACGGTGCTATTTGTTGAACAAATGTATTTAATCTCTGTAAATCTGTACTTCGACCTAATGCTTCTAATCCTGTAACAATTTTAGGTCTAACTTGTCCTTTTGGTAAAACAGGAAGTCTTTTAGCTTTCTCCATTTGATACATTAATCTATTAATTAATGGTAATTGTAATTCTTGTGATAATAAAGAGTAAAGACCACCTAAACTATCGTCTAATTCTTGACTTACATATTCTATTTCTTTAGCTGTAACTCGTTCAGCATCACGTTGAACTGACGTGTTAAGCATAAATGCAAATTGTAATCTATCTTGGATAAGTCTCATAGTTTGAAAAGCTATATTAAAATCTGCACCTTTATTAACTTGTAAAGTTGTAACGTCTTCAGCATTACCTTCTCTTATACTTCCATTAGGACTTTCCGATAAAGTTTTAAGGCGGGTACTTCCGTTAGGTTTCACTAAAAATAAAACCTTACTTGACGCTGCTGAACCTTCTACTACTGCTCTATATAAAGATTCTAAACTACGAAGATCGCCAATATATTCTTCTATAAAGCCCCTTCCCCAATCCTCATTATCGATTGAAGTATATCTTAAAGGGATAAAAGGCGACTTATCTAAAGGGTAAGTCCCTTGACTATCAGGTAGGATTTTATCAACTACCTCTTGGTGGACAAGCCACCTTTTATTATCATCAGACCTACGGACATAAGTATATATGTCAATACTGTTCTCGTAAGAACTAGCACTTTCACCGTCTAATAATTCTTTAATTTCTTTTGATGCAGAATTAGGACTAACTGTATCTTTTGTAATTATCTCTAATACATTTCCTGTTGCATCTCTTTTCATCACATACCTATCTATGTGATAAACTTTCATTTTTAAATCTGGTGTAATATAAATAAGACAATTACCACCAACTATTAAATGTTTTAATGCCTCGAATATAGCAGTACGAAAATTATTTACTTCCATTTCATTCATTACTACTCTCTCAAGAGAACCTAATGCTTTTTCAAATTCTCCCTTCATTCCAGATTGTCCAGTAAGTTCTGCTAATGTGAATTCATCTATTGCTAATCTAAAAAATGGAGTGTTTGGTGGAAGTAATGCTAATAACAATTTACTAGCTAAATTATTAGTACCTCTTGCTCCAATACCTTGATATGGAGTGTATAACTTTGATGTTCTACTATGTGCATCTCTAGGAATTAAAGATGGGATTGTGAACTCTGAACTATCTCTTGCTCTTTCTAAAAAAGGCAATCTTAAAGTTTCAAGCTGGCTATATCTGCCTTTTACTGTTTGTTCTGCCATATTATATATTTGCTCCAGACTTCATAGCTGCTAAAGCTGTTTCCGTTAAAGGCACTCTTAATGCTCTTTTTCCACGTCTTCTACTTGCTACAGCAACATTATATGAAGCTGATTGTGGCACACTAGGTGCTGATTCTCGAACTGTTGCCGCTTGTGCATTGACAATAGTTGCGGGAGGTGCGGGAGTAGGAGGTGGTGGTGGTGGCTTTGGCGCTCTAAAAATTGATCCACACATAATTAGTCGACACTCCTTTTTATAGTTTTATTGTTTAAAATGTTTTTATTTTGATCTTCAAATAACTGGGCTAGATGTTTAACGACACTAGCTTGACCAGATTTAAACCAAATTTCACGATCTTTATCGTTTAAATCAGGGCTTTTATCAGGGAATTGTTGCTTTAAATATTTAATTAATTCTTGTGATAAATTCATAAGTTATCCAAGAGGGCAACCAAAAGGTGGGGTTTTACTTAAATTTTAATCGTAGGGGGATTTCTTGTACTTTTAGTACATTTTTGGTGGGAATGACCATTGTGTTTCCTCCTTCGGAAATCACATATTGACCATTTTTTATGTCGGTAGTGAAATCAGATGCTAGTATAAAAGCATCGTCATTTTTATGTATTAAGAACCCAACACTCATACATATTGTTGGGAGCATTTGTTGTATGGTAGGAATTTCATTCCAAGCACTATCACTATTAGCGTCTTCCCATAAAACAAATACAAATCTATACTTCGGTGGGTTTTTCCTCACCCACTCCAATATCTTCTTTAATAATTTTTTCATCTGTCTTTTCTTCCTTTATAGTTGTAATTTCTACACCAAGAACTTGTTTCTTTTCTTCCTTTTCCTTTGGTGGGTCTAAAGGTAATTCCTCTAAAGTTGATCTAGTTTCATTTTGTCCTATAACTGTATATTTTCCCTTAACTGTTGGTGGGAAAGTTTTTATTAAATCAGGCGTACGGGCATAGAATTCATCTTCAAATAAAACATCTATATTTAACCAAGTTTTCTTTTTCCATCTTTTTACTTCTCCATTACTCATGTGAACTCCTGATCTCGCAACTAATAGCACTATATCCAGCACCATCTACATAATCATCAGGATTAAATTTACCACATTGTCTTCGAGCAACTTTAAGTAATTCCATCATATCAGCAACCATATCTGCTCTTATAAATAATTCTTTACCAAAATGATTTGTTAAATAAGCTGTCCATATATTAGCTATATTTTGATGGTTTTTTATTTTATCTCCATTTTGGATTTGCCTATTACCACCTACTAATTCTGTAGTTTGTTTTAAAATGTCTACTGCTTTTATTTCTTTTGCCATAATATTGGTTTCTCCTTTTTAAAATTATAATCTGTACTTCTTAATATCCTAGCTATTCTAGCTTGTACTAAAGCGTCTTTTTCAGTCAGTCCTTCTCCTAAATAACATTCAACTATTGTTTTCCAATGGTTTTTAGAAGTCGACAAAACTCTTGTTGATTTAACTTCACCGTATGAAGGACAACCTTTATAGTTGTCGACCTGATCCCCTACAAGTATTTGCATGTAAAAATTAAGATCAGCTTCTTTTCTTGATACTTTAAAGAATTCTTTTTTAATTGGATTATAATGTAATCCAGCTATTTGTTTTAAATCTTTATCTGTTGAAACAATTATTTTAGTACCTTTAATAAGTTTGCTAGTACCTAATATACCTAAAACATCATCAGCTTCTAAACAAGGTTTAATATATGTTTTAAATTTCTCTGACATATAATCACGACAATATTTAAGGGTTAATGGCTTTCGTTGTTTTGTTCTTTGTGCTTTATAATCAGGATAGATATTTTTTCTAAAATTATTTTTATCTGAAAAAGCTATAATTAAATTTTCACATTGAGTATCTTCTTTCAATGTAGAAAAATATTCATCAACTAAATTTTTACAATCTAATTCATCAGAGTGTAAAGTCCAAATACCATTGTCCCATCTTATGGGCGTTTCTGTTCTAAAACTTATTTGGTACGCAACTATATCTCCATCTACTAACAATGTACTCATAGTATTATTGCTCCTATAATAAATCCTACTATAAAACCTACAATGTATTCTCTATGATATAGAGACGTAGTTAGTAACCATTCTTTCCATTCTTTATTTGTTTTTCCAAATATAATCATATTATTTCTTCTCCTTTTAAAATTGCTTTTCCTATTTCTCTTGCTATTTGAGGCACTATTGCATTTCCTAAAGACATTATTCTGTGCTTTCTAGTTTTGTCCAATTCATAGGAAATCCCATTAATGCTTCGCAAAAAATCGGATTGAGTTTCCCACCATGAAGGTTGTTCTTTAGGACTTCTCTCGGTAAAGAGTGATCCCTGCTTTTCTTCCAAGTTGGTTTGTAACCCATGTCCTTGTGATCTCTCGCTGTTGGTGTCGGATACGTTCTTTCCAAGTGGAGCATCGCATCTGACAACTTTGCTCCGAACGTCTTGTGTACTGCGTTTGGATTTTTCTTTCGTAGCACAAAACCCCCAGACTTTGTTCTCTCCACTCGACTTGACTGTTCTCCACCTTCTTCGCACCCTACTGTCGGTGTGGGAAGCAAGTATCCAAACTCTATCTCTTTTATGTCTTGCTCCTTGCGAATAAGCTGAAATAATAAAACTTTGGACTTCGTAACCACAGGTTTCCAAGTCATTGTGTATCTCTTGCAAGATTTCTCCATTTGAGATGTTAGTAATATTTCGCACGTTCTCGCCAATAATCCATCTGGGTTGAACTTCTTTAATGATGCGTAACATTTCCGGGAATAAGTATCTGTCATCTTCTTTTCCTTTCAATTTTCCAGCTATACTAATCGGTTGACAAGGAAATCCACCAGTTATTATATCTGCACTTATTTTTGTTCCATCAACATCTCTAATATCTTTATATATATCAGCATGATGCCAATGTTTTCTTAAAACTTTTCTACAAAACTCATCTTTCTCACAAAATGCAGTTGTTTTAAAAGTACCTAAACTTTCTAAACCTAAAGAAAACCCACCAATTCCACTAAATAAATCTAATACATTCATTAGTTTGGTTTTGTTTTAGGTTTAAATTTACTTAAATCTATTTCAATAACATTATCGTAAGATTTAATGTGATGTCTAAAATCAGTCTTGTCATAATCTTTTAATCTTTCTTCATTTAACATGTATTGAAAAAACAGTTTTCCATGTGCTTCAATTGTTTTTAAAAAAGCAGACAACATCGTACCTACTTGAATTGAAGGACTGTTATAAAAATTATCATCTAACTTATCTCCGGGTTGTGGTTTTTCGAATAATGAGAAAGTTAATTTGTTACCTTTTTTTGTTTTAATGTCAGTTAATACTAATATTACTTGCATGTTTTTTCCTTATCTTTTAATTTTTTGTACCAAGCATCAGCTATTCTATATAAATCATTTGGAGAATTAAGTTTTCCTTTTCTTGTATTACATGAATGGCAGATTATCCAAATATTATCTTTTTCATATCCTTTAGTCGGATCAAGACGATCTACTGATGGAGAGTTATGTTGGTTTCCTTGAGGGACTAATATCACACCACAACAAGGACAATGAGCTGGTGTTAGTATGATTAATTGATCTATGGTTAAACCACAATCATGACCTTGCCTATGACGTTGATTACATAAAGCATTTGAAGCCCATTTACGCCATTTAGCGTTAGTGGGTTTCTGCCCAAGAGTTTCCAATTTTGTATTCTGCTGCAAGTGGTACTCGGAGTTTGAGTGTTTCTCCAGCTTTTTGAATAGATCGTACTGCAATTTTACCTACTTGTTCTGCCAACTCTTTCTTTGTTTCTATTTGAAATTCATCGTGAATATTAGCTACAACAAACGCATCTATGTCTTTTAAACTTTCCCACAAATGGACTAATGCCTGTTTCATAATTATTGCCCCACAACTTTGAATTAAACTATTTAAAGAAGCGTGTCCAGACCTTATAGTCAAAACTCTTTTATCTATTGCTCTTATGGGCTTACCATCTTCTAATCTGTTTAATAAATCATATTTAATTTCTTTTAAAAATGGCAATTGTTCATAAAACTTTTGTAATATTTGTTTTCCTTCTTCTAGTGGTACATCTAATATTTCTGATAATCGTCTATAGCTGCAACCATAAAGTATAGCATAGAGCATACGCTTTGAAAGTTGTCTATCTTTTAAACCTACAGCTTTCATATTATAAGTGTGTATATCTCCATTTAATATTAAATCTGTATATTCTTTTCCACCTTTATAATTACTTATATAATGTGCTAGGCATCTTGCCTCTAATCCTGACGCATCTGCTCCCACTAAAACCCGGTTGACTGAAGGTATGAAAAGTTCTCGACATTCTTTTCCATAAAAACTGTGTATACTAGGCACTTGTTGTAAATTAGGGAATCTACAAGCCATTCTAGCCGTTATAATGTTCGTTACATAAAAACAATGTATTCTACCTTTTTTATGCACTTTCAACCACGCATGTTTACCGTCAGCTAACATTCCTAATCTTTTTTCTAAACTTAAATATTCAGCTAAATCTTTAGCTTCAGGATATTTTAAATCTTTTAATGTATCTTCATCAACAATTGGTTGTCCTGTGGGTGTAAACTTATTAGGTTTCCAACCTCTTAAAGTCATTAATCTATTTGCAATATGCTGTCGAGAAGATGGATTAAATGTCACCACTTTGGTTTTCTTCACAGCAACTCCTTTTTTATAACCTAGTTTCGAGTTATTAACTTTAGGTGTAAACATACCTAAATCTACTTCCCAAGTTTTAAATGTATCTTCTAAATTCTTTTTTAATTGGTTCGATCTATTTAATAACTTACCATGCAATTCAATTGCTTTCTTTTGATTAAAAGCAAATCCCTTATTCTCTTGATCTCTTAAAATAAAAGCTACTGCATGTTCTAAATTTATAGAATGTTGTCCAAATTCTTTTCCAATTAATTTCTCATAAAGTTTAGCTGTGATTTTAGTATCTTGAATACAATACTCTAACATTTCATTGGAGAATGACGACCAATCGTTGGCTTTATTGAAGTCGCCCTTCTCCATTTGTAAACGACAACCCCAACTTTCGAGGTTGTGTTTATTAACCAAATTAGAACGGATACGCCCTCTAGCTAATAATTTGACATCTAGTTCCTTTATATCTGGGTAGATAAGACGGCTTAACACTAGAGTGTCGTGTACTAATTCCTTTTTATGGGAATAGCCATAAAGTTTTTTAAGTACAGGGAGGTCGTACTTAATACCATTATGTGCCACTATTAAATTATTGCTCAACATATCCAGTCCTTCTGGTATTCTGTTTCCGATAAAAGAATGTATCTTTCCATTATCGTTAATTACTAAACAATGTACTTTTGTAGGTTCTAAACCATCTGTTTCAATATCAAAAATTAATGGAAGCGTCATGCTCAAATAACCTACCTTTCTCACTATCATATTTTAATTCACATGCCTTACCAGTAATTCCAGCAAATCGATTTTTTAAAATTCTACAAGTAGTTCCTTGATTTGTTTCTCCACTTACATTTCTCTCAACTCCTATTACAATATCAGAAAGCTGCCCAATACTAGCTGAACCTCTTAATTGTCCAAGTGAAGTTTTAAGACCATCTGTGTGATCTTTATTACCTTCAGGTCTTTTCAAGTGTGAAATTATAATAACACCTATATCTAACGCTTGAGTTAATGCTCTTAATTTAGTCATTAAAACATCAATAGTTTTTCTTTCATCATTAGTTTCTAAACCACTAACAATAATAGAGATATGGTCGATAAATAAATATTCTATATCTAATGCTTTAGCAAAATATCTAATTTTATTTAAAATTGTATCTTGCTCAATTGATCCCCAATGGTCATACATATATACGTTTTTATTTCCCACAGTTTCATCAAACGCTTCTTTTAATTCCTTATCGCTAACATCAGTTCTATCTATATGAATGGGTTTGTTTAAATGTAATCCCATAAGACCTTCACAAGTTCGTTTTATACTTTCTTCCAAACTTATAATACCAACTCTAACATCTTCTCTTATAAGTTTATAAGCAATTTCTTTCGTTAATAAAGATTTTCCAATTCCTGATCCTCCAGTTATAGTTACTATTTCCTTTTTTCTAATTCCAAATAATTTTCTATTAAGTCCTTCGTATGGGTAAAATACTTTTGCTTTCTCATCTGCTACTCTAACTACGTCCCAAAGTTCCTCGCCAGCTACAACACCATCAGGTCTATAAACTTTAGATTCCCACATAGCTTTAACAACTTCTTCTTGTCTATTTGCCACAAGCATTTCATTAACATCATTTAAGGGTAGTGTTGCTATTTTACATTTACCAACTGTAAATAGTTCTGCAACTTTTTGAGCTGCATCAAACCCATGTTTATCTTGATCGAAAAATAAGACTACAGTTTCAAAACTTTCTAAATATTCTAATTCTTTTTTTATAGACTTAACTGCACCATTAACTCCATTAGGTATTCCTACAACTGCATATTTATGTCCAAATATTTGAGAAAGTGAGATTGTGTCAATTTCTCCCTCACACACACAACAAATCCTACCACCCCCATTCCATTTTTCTTGTCCATATAAAAGAGATTCCTTTATAATACCTAGAGTTCTGAAATTCTTTTCTTTATCTCTAATTTTTTGAAATATTGGTTGCTTATCTTTATTGTAATAGGTAGCTACTTGTACTATTTCCCCCTTGTCTTTAGCCACTTTATAATTCCAAAAAGTCGCACTTTCCAAAGTGATATTTCTTTTTGGGAGACTTTTACATACACCGTCAATAAGATTAACTTTAGGTGTTTCAATTTTTTTGAAATCCACATTAGTGTCTTTATTAGAATTTCCATAAGTGTTGCAACTAAAACAATAGGTATGACCATCATCATATAAAGAGTTTGCATCACTCGATCCACAATTTTTACAAGGTAAGTGAGAAACAAAGTTACTTTCATTATGTTTAACGGTCGTTTCCATACCAAGTCCTTACATCATGGTAGGCAAAGTATAATCTCCAAAGCCAACTTCTGATTAATGAAATTCCAGTAAAGATACAGGCTAAACTAATACTATTTAAAATAGTTACTTCATATCCAAAGAATGGAAATATTATTATTTGAGTTAATATTGCTAATAAAAACCCTGATCCTATATCTATAAAACTTTCTAAAAAAGTCTTCTTAACTACTTCTTCATATTCTCTACTCATAAACCACTCTCCCTTACTGATTTTAATCTTTCTTCTTGTAATTGTTTTTTATATTTAGTTTCTAACTCTGATAATTCCAAGCGTAACTTACCATTAAGTTTCATGTGATCCTCCTCAACTACTTTCAATCTCTTAACATCAGCATATAAAGCTGCTGTTACTGCTTTTTCTTTTTCTAAATCTTTTTTTAATTTCTCACACTTTCGTTCCAAATCGCTATGACCTCTATGGTCAAGATCATACTTAACTTCATTTTCGAATGAAAGGTCTTCTTCTCTATCGTCCATTAGTCCACTCCTTTGGAATTACTTTATCTGCAAATTGAAATCCATTTTTACGACACCAATCTGCATAGGTTGTTTTTGATTGTTTATAAATTTTATTTTTTGAATTACCAAAAACAAATCGTAAATCTACTTTTGGAAATTGTTGCTTAATAAGAAGATGTTTCATTCTATCTTCTCTTTTTAAATGACCTTTTATTTCAATGATAATACCATTATCTAATTCAATATCAGGTGTATATTTATGTTCAGTTCTGGGCTTGAGCCACATCAACACTAATTGTTCATATTTAAATCTAACATTCCTTTGTGTTAAATTGTTAATAACCAATTCCTCAAGCCCTGAACGATAACGACTAGAAGTCGTTTTCTTCTTGCGTTGCTTCCACATTGTTATCTACAGGTTTCATTTCAAAACCATCTTCTTGTGAAAAACCGAATTGTTCTTCGGCTGCATTTTCCCCACTTCCTTTACCTTCAACTAACTCAATGATCTGTACTGCCTTTAATCTTAAAGTACAACCAGCACCAAGCATGTTAGTAAAGTAAGGAACACATTGAAAAGCGACCTTCATTTTTGTACCACTATAGACAGATAATGTTTCAGTTATTATCTTGCCTTTACTGTCAAAAACCTTTGGGCGTTGCTCAAAGTCAGTTCCACTTTTCGTATTTACCTTTGCTTTTAATTTAAAAGTAAATTCAACCTTACCGTCTTTTAACGACTTATAAGGTTTGTGAGGAGATAGTTTACCTTTATTCTTACTAGACGCTTCGCTAATAGTTTCTTCAACTAAAGCGACAATTGGTTTAGCTTGAATTTTAGGTAATGTTAATTTCGTTCGATATAATCCATTGTGATCGAATTTAGTATCTGGCGAAAATAAATAAGGGTAATTTGCAATACCCTCACTTGTTGTATGCGTTTTTAACTTTATTGTTTTTTGCATAAGTAGTACCTCCAAGAGAACACCAATACTCGTTGTCCTTGTGAAAGGGCGGGGTTGGCAGTCTCCCGACAACCCCTATCTTTAGAATATGAAAAAACTAAAGAATTTTATTTACCATCATTGTAGCTGATTAAAAATTTACCGTCCATACTTTCGCAGTAATGGGCATATACTATTTTATCTTTATAATATCGATTAATCCAAACTTGACCATTTCCGGGTGTATAGTTTTTATTCTCAATAAACTTTGTGTGTTTGTCGACTTGATCTGAACAAAACTCACCAACTGCTAATGCAATTGGTATCTTTGCAACATCTCCGTTTAGAAGATGTAAAATCATCATAACTGTTTTCATTATTTTTCCTTATTCCATTTAATTAGTATCAAAACAATTATTCCATAAATTGCTGCGATACCTAATAGACTAATTAGGATTTCCATTTAATTACCAAAAATTTCTTCGTTCTTCCACTCCCAATATCTATTCTTATAATCAAAATTAATAGAGTTAGTTATTGTTCCAATTTTATAGGGATAGACATAACCAAATACATCTTTATCGATTTCTTTAAGTTCATATCCAGCTCCTAATTCAATAGCGTTACAACTTGCTAATTGATATTCATTGACTTCATAAAGTTCTCCTTTTACAGAAAAACCAACTCCATTTTCTTTCTCGTAGATATAAGGAAACCCATCAGTTTGAGAAGTCATTACATATTTCTGTGCAGTAGTTATGTAATTTCTTTCTATGAGCTTCGCATCTTTGAGAGCATGGTGTAGACCACCATCAGATTTTAAAGTTCCATATACTAATAGTTTCATATTTTTATAGCACTCCTTTCTTGTATTAATTTAGCATTTAACTAAAAAAATATCTACTACTTTCCACATCTCGAACATCTAAATTTCCGAGCTTTGGTGGGTCGCTTATTTTTCCCTTGTATTTATCAGGTAATTGGTCGAGAAACTCTAGGTGAAGTTTCTCCAGATAGTTCCCGGAAAATAAGTCGACTATAACTTTACGAATAATCCTATGTAAATCATCTACTCTATTAGGCGTAGTGGCAAAACTATCATGGATCATCATAAGATTAGGAATAGGTCTAGTATCTAATTTACAATATAAAGCTGTTGCTTGGGCTATAGCACCATCAATGCTGTGAACAATGTTGGGTGCGATTGCTGAACAATTTTTCCTAGTATCTTTACGATCCATTTGTTTTCTTAAAGTCGTATAGACTAAAGAACCGGCTATTGCTGTTCTAACTTTAAATTTAGCTAAATATCTATAATCTTGTAAAACAGGAAAGCCCATAGGGGTTGTCCATTTAATAGGTAAATTTGCTTGACTAAATACTTTAGCCACACCTTGAAACCATTTCATTAACTCACTAGCTAAACGAATTTCATTTTCAATATGTTTCCAAACAATAATAGATAACCATTTACAATCAGCAAATCCATCATCTTCTAAACATTTCGGTTTATGTCCAAGTTCAACTTGTTTTTTATATTCATCGAATATTTGCTGTCTTGCTCCATAGGGTTTTAAACCATATACATAAGTCATAATGTTTCTCTTGACTATTGATCGAGAAATACCATACTGCAACCAACGATTAGCCACCCGACTACCACCTGCTGCTTGTTCCTTCACCTCTTTGTCGACCTTTAAAGCTACAATAGTGTATATATCTTGAGGTTTGTCCGATGGAGTAACATTTACCTTACTCGCTGTTTCCTCATCTTTCATTAAAATACTTAATATTTGTAAGCCCGAACAAGTGGCATCTATACTAACGGGTAGGTTGCACTCATAGTCCTCTCCTTGTTCTTTATAACCTTTAATATGAAAACAAGTTTGTAAAAATTCCATTGGCTTATCTGCATCTGCCCAACCTCTATTCGAGAATGGATCGTTGACATAACTTATAATCTCTTGTTCCATAGATTGTATAAATTCAACTCTTTCTTCATAAGAAATTTTATCATTACCATAAGTGTTTGCTGCATGAACGTACAACCAGTATGCTCCAGAATTACCTAACTTCTCGACATTAGAAAAGCATATTAACGACTTTATTTTCTGATCTGCTTGGTAATTATATGTAGTACCAACGGAATATACCCTGCCCCTAGTGTCTACGTTTGCAACCCAATAAAACTTTTTAAATTCAAAATATTCATTTGCAATTTCTTTAGCTGTTGCTGTACTTACTACTTTAGAAACTCTAGCAATCTCGTCAGCGTACACTCGACTTAAATCTCTTTTATACTTACGGAGCAGCAGTCGCCCTGCTTCACTATCATTATCTATTTTAGGATCACGATAAACACCCATTGGCTTACCTTTGCTGTCGAGAAAGCTATCCCTTGAAGGGAAGTTACCTAGCGTCAAGGATCGATCCCAAATTTCATTAAACACAGGTAAGATATTTTTATCAACTTGAAACTCAACTGATTGTATATAATTAATTGCACCATAAAAATCCTGTAAATCTATATCTTTTAGACTAGACAAATATTGAAAATCTTGTGTTTTAATTAAAGGGGATTTTGATAAGTATTCATTTATATAGCCACCTGTAAATGGTGTTTTCCATTCGTTTGGCTTACAGATCATGGGCTTGTGGTAAGGTGTGAGGACAGAACATTTAAAATTACCCTCATCAATTCTTTTTAATATTTCAGGTTTTAAGGTTATATAGTTCTGTGTTTTATGTTTTTTAACTCTTACTATTTTTCTTTCACATAAATCTAAATTAGATATAGTTATATCGAGAAGTTTAACACCAACGAGTGTAACCTTCGATAAGTTCCACTTCTCGACCCTTATATTGTATTTATTAAGGGTATGGCTAAAGACTTTTTTCCTATGGGCTACGTTTGTGGTTCTCGTCATTAAATCTCTTAAAATTTTACTATGCAACAAAGGTTGCTCTGATTTAAAAATTTTATTCTGTTCTTCTATCTCAATCATTTTCCCAATGGATAAAGCAATTTGTAATAAAGTTTTATTTAATGCTACCCCATCAATGATCCCTTTCAGAGTTATTAAAGCAATCTTTTTCGTATCATTAAGGTCGTGTAATGGGTAATAAGCTGTCGACTTAACTCCAGCTTTCCCGGTAGCACTTCTGTCGAGGAAATTTTGAACAGCTTGAGATAATGGTATTAAGTATTGTTTTTGAAGATAAATATATGGAGGGGTTACGGAATTTCTGCCTTTCTCGACATTCTTTTTAAGCTGACTGTTATAACGAATACGACCATCTCGTATCATATCGCCTTCTCTATCCAGTTCTAAATTTTTTAGATTGTCGACAACATCTTCCATAATTGCTCCCTATTAAGTTAATGATTGTTTATAGCGTCTCTTAAATCTTCTTTAGATGGGTGGTTATATCCTTGTGTTTGCCTTATATCATGATGACCAACAACTAACTGCACCACCTCAATACCAATTCCTCGTTTTAATAATCTCGTTATACAAGTATGCCTTAAAGAGTGTATAACAAAATCTTTTTCATTCGTCATGTTAAGTTCTTTTCTTACTTTTCTCCAAGTCCATTCAACACTAGAAATACTAAAAGGAAATGGTCTTAAATTTCCATCTTTCTTTCTTTTCTCTAACATTGATTTAACTCTACCAAGAAAAGGTATCTCTCTATCTTCGCCATTCTTTGTATCAAAAAATTTTACAAAACCATTTTCCAAATCTATTTGTTCCCATCTTAATTTTAAAGATTCTCCTACTCGACAACCAACGTCAATTAAAAAAATCCACAAATCAGCTTTATCTTTATAACCTAGTTCAATAGTTTTATTAATTAATTTATCTTCAACATCAATTGATACTGTGAATTTTCTACGATTATTAGTTCGATCATATTCAATAATTGGTCGACCCCAATTGAAAGTAAAACCTTTACACCCACTAACATAAGTAACTAATTTAGATAGAGCTGCCAACTTACGATTTATAGTTCCGGGTTTATATTCTAATTTATTCTTCTGATAAAACTTGTATTCTCTAACAGTTTCAGTCGACACATCGTTCATGAATTTGGGTGATCCGTGCCATTTGGAAAAAACTTTAGCATTTCTTAAACTATTATGACCATCTTTCTGTCCGTCCCACATCATGATATTAACTTTGTCGATAGCTGATTTTACAGTTATATTATTTTTCATCTTCCTCCCTTGTGCATATTTTAAAATGTTTTTGACAATAAGAATAATGTTTAAAAGTTCCTTTGCCACAGAAATATTTAGGTGGATCGCTTTCTTTACCTAAAGGGTAACGACATTCGCTTTCGTTCAGCGTCTCAATTGTTTTTTGTTGCATAGTTATCCTAATATTTTTAATAATTGTTTTCTAATCCCATATCCTTTTTCAGTTAAATATAAATTACCAACATTACTTATGGAAACTAAATCTAATAATTTTAAAATTTGGATATGTTTATTTGCTTTGTCTTTGTCGATCTTGAAATACTCACATACATCAGAATTACACACACCCTCTGTTAAGGATACTAATGTAAAAACTCCAACTGAAGTTAATTCAATATCAGGATTAATATTCCTAAATACTTTAACTACATCTAAAGTGTAGACCACATTCTCTAATATGGTTGATGCTATATTTGTTTTTTCTAATTTCGACCCAGACATATTTATTTATAGTTCTCCCTCATTTAAAAGTCAATTTCTAATTGCAATTTTGAATTGAAAAGCTGGTTCGCAATTGAAACCTAGATCGCAATTGTGGTTTTGATGATAGTGATTTTTTTTCAATTTTTAGTTGTGTCCATTCTGGGTTTTTTAAAACCCAAAATGGGTTGTAATATTTGAGCTTCAAGCCCTTTTTAGCCCTTTAAAAAATGCTTAATAATTAAAGGTATAATGAATAGTGAAATAAAAAATATTATAAATTGTAAATCACTAAAAACACCAATGACTAATGAAATTAATATTACAATAAATAAAAGAATTCCAATATTTTGGATAATCTCAATCATGACCACCACACCTATTTTTAAATTTGTCGACTTTGTTAATTTGTAGAAACTTACTTTTAATCATTTTTAAAGTTTCTTTATTGTTCAGCATAAATTCCACCAATTCTTTTTTCTGATCTTTGGTTAATTGGTCGAATATTTGCTTTGCTATATTTTGTTTAATTTTATCCATAATTTTAAGTCCATAAAAAAATGATAAAAAAACCCAAAAAACCCAATAAAATGTAGAATTGTAGTGTATTTTCCATATTTTTAGCCCTTTCTAGTTTTGGTTGTATGATAGTGATATTTTTGCAACATTCAAAAAAGTCAATAAAATCAAGCCAAATCCCGGATTTGTTGTATTTATGCAACACTTTTACAACATTACTCGATTAATAACAAGTGTTTATTTTGCTAATGATAGTTATTGAAAAAAGCCATTTTTTTTAATAATAATAATGAATATGGGTAGATTTATAAAAATTAAAAAGATGGTTTATTATGTGTATTATTATTCAAGGTAATCCAAAAGATATAAAAAAAAGTATTTTAAAAAATGCTTTTAGAAATAATCCACATGGATTTGGATTAATGTATTTAAAAAATAATACTTTAATTGAAGAAAAGATTTTACCCAAAAATTTTAAACAAATTAAAAAACTATTTCAAAAACATAAAAACGAAACCGAAGAAATAGGGTTACATTTTAGATTTTCAACTAATGGAATTAAATCAAAAATTAATTCACACCCATTTTCAGTTTTAAATCCATCACATAAATACAAAATGTCTTTAATGCACAATAGCCCAAATTTGCCATGTGTTTTTGAAAACAAAGA
>Ga0115011_10000706_pt1 | contig 25967 bp, 21 predicted proteins | sample TroAtlMetagenome_2_FD_88705 | JGI IMG/M metagenome (GOLD analysis project Ga0115011, IMG submission 88705) | Marine eukaryotic phytoplankton communities from Atlantic Ocean - Tropical Atlantic ANT8 Metagenome | ecosystem: Environmental > Aquatic > Marine > Oceanic | place: Tropical Atlantic...
CCCTTAGTCGTTCGCCTATCACTACGAGGATTATGAAGAACCCCCTGCTCAACGCGGTAAGATTCTAATATATCTGAAGAAAAATCATCCCTGTCAGGAGGGATCGACAACGTTCTTGCTAATCCATGATGCTCCAACTGTAAGGCATTAGTAGGTAATCGAGGTATATCAACTCCACAATCGGCCAAATAATTATCCAAAAAAAACTGTATTCTCGCATCTGAAGGACAATGGTAATCCGACAGAAGTCTATTTTTCTCCTGAAAATTAGCCAATAAATGACGAGTCATTTTAAGTAGTTCAAATTCCTCTTCATCACCAACAATAGGTTGGCCTCGAAACCATAATTTCGCATTGATAATTTCCGCTAGCCTTTTCCTATCCTTATTGGAATTAAGGTTTACCCCAAAACCAAGCCTCCGCTTCAAATCTGCTATATTATCTAAATTCATTATAAAAGGTGCTGCGCCCTCCGAAATCATAATTATGCATTTTATATAAAAAAAGTCAGGGAAAATCAGATTAGGATATTTTGATCAAAGATCACAATTCAGTTATCATCGGCAAATGAAGCAGGAAGACAGAATTATTAGTATTGAATCTAGTTTAGCTCACTTAGAACAAACAATAGAATCGTTAAATCAGACTGTTATTGAGCAAGAAAGAACAATTCAAAACCTACAAAACCAGATCACAGGACTATCTTCGGCCGCTGAATTTGATCAAATGGAAAAAATCAAAAGCACAATAAAAAAACCACCACACTACCAATAGCTATTCATCAAGACCTTTTAGCAGCGGAGCAATGTCATTTCTTGACGCTACCCCTGTCGTCCCTAACTGGCGAACAACAATAGATGCAGCTACCATCGCAATACGCATAGCCTCAACAGTAGACGCGTTCGAAGCCAAAGCCAAAGCTAAGTTCGCCATTACAGCATCCCCTGCCCCAACTACATCTATTTCATCTCCACAAGGTAATCCCGCCACATGCGCAGCATCGACGCCTGGAAAAGCCCCAGCAATCCCATCCTCACTTAAACTTACAAACACGCCCTGGTCTCTCTGATCAGACAGGATAGTAATCTGCTTCATTAATTCCGGCATTAGGAGCTCCTCTGAAGCATTAATCATTGAAAGAAATTCTCCACGATTCATTTTTAAACAAACATTTGGAAAATGCGCAAAACCACTACGACTATCAGCTATAATTAAAAGTTCTGGATTATCCGTTCGTACCTGACAAAGCGCATCTAGCACTCGGCCACACAGAACGCCAGTCTCCGCATGATCTACTTGACCTAACAATACAATTACATCCACTTGATGGGCTAATTGAGTAATTGATGCAGCCAACTCCATCTGAACCGATTCTGGTGTTTTTATCCAATTCTTAGAATCAAACCGATTAAGCTCACGCGGGACACCACTATCATTCATAACTAATGGTTTACAGTAAGTAAAAGTACGCCTTTCTGATGTTTGCAGAAAATATTTCAAATTAACTGATTTATCAGCCTTGAGAGCCATCAATAATTCATAACCCTCGCCATCCTTCCCTGCAAAACCAACAGGAAACAAATTAGCACAACCAAGAGCAATAAGATTACTTAAGACTGTACCGCATCCGCCAGGCTGCGATCTTACATTATTAACATTGAACACTTCTAATCCAGTCTCAATGGAAAGCTCGGTTCTACTTGGATCAATTTCTAAATAACGGTCTAAGCAATAATCTCCAATTACCGCAACGCTCAATTGAGAATATCGATCTGTAATTTCCTTGAAGCGACTATATTTCATCAGGCATCAATCAGCGCTCGTCTCAAATGTTGCATAAATGTAATGTTATCACATTGCAAATAACTCATATCGCCTCCCATTCGAGCGTAACTCTTACAGAAACGAAGATAATAAGCCGGGTTAGTTGTTGGCGGCTCACCATTTGCCCAATCCCATCCTCCACCATCTTGTAAATCCACAACAAATAAAGAATGATTACTCACAGTTTCCCTACCTTCCGCCAAACGTAAATGGTTAACAAAGCTAATAGCTTTTTCAAAAACCTGCGGCCCCATAATCGCAGATCCCACCGACAACACTACACCCCCATCTAATCCGTCAACACTCGAAGCGAATTTTTGAAAATCCACTTGTGCTGCACGCCCAATCGACGAACCATTAAACATCGGATGATTCGAAATAATATCATAACCAATACCGGGGTGAACAGTTAATGGAATCTTATGCTTATACGCTGACGCCAGCACCGAGGCGTTTTTCCAGTTATGCAACAACTCGTACACTCCTTGCTCCGAATAACCATTATTTAAAGAATGAAGCAACTCCACCCTTGCCCCAGTGAAATCATCATTCGGAGAGTTTTTGATTAAATCTTTTAATTCTTCTGCACTCGGAATCTCCAGCTTTTCATCATGAATTAAACGACCAAGAGACTCCCCATATCCAAAACCGTGAATGCCGCCAACAAGTAAAGAGAGGTTTATATTTTTACCAGTTTCTTCCCAAGTTCCAAATGTGCCTGATGCCACGTTAGACCGAACACACTCACTTGACCTGCCAAGCCATGAATATTCCCAATCATGAATAGTTCCGGCCCCATTTGTTGCGAGATGAGTCAGCCTATCGTTAACCAAAAAGTCATCCAGTAAATATGCTGCTCCATTTTTAATTAAATGAGCCCCGTAAATCAACATAACTGAAGCCCCCCTAGATCGAGCATCACGAATTTTATTAGCGCATTTTTCAATCTGACAACTTATCGATTCACTTATAGGCTTTGGTTCACATTCGACAGGAACCATAACCTCATCGACGCCAAAAAAACTTTTTCGCTGAGCTAATGGCAGCGGTTTAATTCTTTCAATCTCTAATTTATTACCAATCATTTCCCTTCGATTATTTCCAATAATACAGATGCATCTCTATAATCTGCGATAACTATATCAGCGCCAACCCCAAGGAGCCGTTGTCGCTTCCACTCATCAAATTTACCGCTGCCATTATTTGCCTCATCACTCGCTACTGCAACAGCCAACCCACCAACATCTTTTCCATTTTCAATCTCAACGTAACCATCACCAAAAACCAAAAGGCTATCGCCAGACACAGCGTTATCCTTTAATATACGTCCTATTATTTTTTTCTTAGAAAAACTTTTATAGTCGTCTAGAGCACCGTAAATATGATCTCCAAAATACTTGGAAACACCAAGCAGATCAGCTTCTCGTTTAACATATTGTTCATCAGTGCCGCTAGCTAAATACAAATTTAAACCACAGAGCTCTAATTGATTTAAAAGGCTCAATACTCCGTGTAACAAAAACTTATCTGGAAGCTCCATACCACTTCGCAACCCTTCCAATCTATCATTAATCCTAGACTCCAACCTACGCAAATATTCTCGTTTGTAATAAATCGGATCTTCAGGGATCCCACCACGCTCCTTGAGCCGCTCACAAAACCGGATCATTTGATAGATCGTTTGTTTACCGTTAAGAGTCATTATATCATCGAAAAGCATTGCCCTTACAGATTCAGGACTATCACCTTCAAGAAAAGGCAGTAACTCTTCGAACATTGGCAGCATAACATCAGGCCAACCTTCACGAATTAAAGAAATAGTACCATCAAAATCAAAAACCACATGTTTTATAGTAGATCTAGGCTTAAAATCAGGCACGATTTCAACGCGACCAGTGAAGCGACTCACTAAATCATCAATATGTTTTGGATTTTGCTGCATATTCTTGAATTGGCTTAACAAATCTACATCGAAGCATTTAGACGGTGAAGCGAAAACCCCATAAACGATCACCCCCTCTCAAAACGCTTGCAGTTTACCAATTAAAGCGGTTTATTGTGCGCGCGCTTTTAACTAAGCAATCATGGCCACTGAAAAGAAAGAATTCAAAACGGAAGTCCAACAACTTTTGGACTTGGTTATACATTCCCTATATTCCAACAAAGATATATTTTTGCGTGAATTAATCAGTAATGGTTCTGACGCAATAGACAAGCTCAGGTTCAATGCCCTATCAGACAAAGAACTTCTCAAAGACCAGCCCGACTTTCGGATTAAGCTATATACCGATAATGATGCTAAGACTTTGGTCATTGAAGATAACGGCATAGGCATGACTAAAGACGAGCTAGAAGCAAATATAGGGACTATCGCAAGCTCTGGCACTCGTAAGTTTATGGAAGAGGCCAAAAAAGGAAATTCTCCTGACAATCCAGAACTAATCGGACAATTTGGAGTAGGCTTTTATTCCGCCTTCATGGTCGCTGACAAAGTAACACTTAAAACTCGCCCGGCAGGAAGTGATGAATCATGGACATGGGAATCGTCTGGTGATGGGTCTTATGAAATCACTGAAGGAGGAAGAGAGAAAAACGGCACAGAAATTACACTGTCGCTTAAAGAGGACTGTAGAGACTATATCGTTGAATTCCGTTTGCGTGAAATTATAAAGAAATACTCTGACTTTGTTGAATACCCGATACTTATGGATATAACTCGCGAGGATCCTGAGTTAGACGAAGAAGGAAAACCAAAGGAAGGTGCTGAAAAAAAGGTTACCATCACAGAGGAAACACTAAACTCAATGAAGGCAATCTGGATGCGCCCTAAAAGCGAAGTGAAAAAGGATGAGTACAATGAATTCTACAAACATATTTCACATGACTACACCGACCCGCTCAAAATAATTCACTACTCTGCTGAAGGCACACTCGAGTTCAAAGCACTACTCTATCTCCCTTCAAAAGCACCTTTCGATATGTTTCAACATGAAGGCGTTAAGCATGGTATTAACCTTTATGTGAAACGCGTTTTCATAATGGACAGCTGCGAAGCATTAGTCCCCCGGTACCTTCGATTCGTAAAGGGCGTTGTTGAATCTAACGACTTACCTCTAAACGTATCCAGAGAAATCCTACAAGAAGATCTGATAATCAAAAAAATCGAAAAGAACGTTACCAGTAAAATACTAACCAGCCTCAAGGATATGATGAAAAAGTCCAAAGAGGAGTATATCAATTTCTATAAAGAATTCGGAAAAGTCATTAAAGAAGGAATTGAAGTTGATCCATCAAACAAAGATAAGATCAAAGATCTACTTCTATTCGAAAGCAGCAAAACTAAGCCGGGAGAATATGTGTCACTAAGGGAATATACTGAGCGCATGCTTCCCGAGCAAAAGAACATTTATTTTCTGACAGGTGATTCAAGAGCAACTATCGATAATTCACCCCACCTTGAAGTGTTCAAAAAGAAAGATGTAGAAGTATTGTTCATGACTGAACCTGTTGATGAATTTATTCTACCTAGCTTTGGAGAGTACTCAGATAAAAGCCTCAAGTCTATTGCTCAAGGAGATATCGACCTAGGGACAGAAGAAGAAAAGAAAATAGCAGAAGAACAAAAAAAAGAAGTCACCGGCAAATATAAAAAACTAATAAAAAAGATTGAAGAATCCCTCAAAGAGGACGTCAAAGAAGTTCGGCTGTCAGATAGATTAACAGATAGCCCAAGCTGCCTTGTCACCGACGAAGGCGATATAAACCCTCAGATGGAAAGGATTTTCGCAGCGATGAACCAACCAGTTCCAGAAGTTAAGAGAATCTTAGAGGTAAACCCTAATCACCCTGTAATAGAAAAAATGAACAAAATTTTCGAAACAGACAAAAAGGATTCTAGGGTTAGTGATTTCTCAGAGCTCCTGCATAATCAAGCATTACTCACTGAAGGAGTCGCCGTAAAAGACCCTGTGCGATTCTCCAAACTAATTACTGACCTAATGATCGGCTAAAACATATATCAAGGCCTTGGAAAAGATCTCATGCGGCTGTAACGCCTATAACTTTCCCAAATATCCCCATTAGCATTAGCCCGAGGATCACCTGTTTCCTTTAAGAAGCTACTCATCTCATCTCTGTATTTTTGAGTAACTTTCAAAAACGCTGGATCGAGAGCTAGATTGTTTAAACATGCAGGATCTTTCTTGATGTTAAATAATTCTTCACCGGGCCTTTTATTCACAGACAAATGAAAAAACGGTTTATATTTAGGATTGTTTCTATTCTCTATTAAGAAATCCAATGTAGGGCATGCGTCAATATCATGATACCCGCCATGCATCTGACCTAACTTACCAGGTGAATCAAATTTTTGCGGATCACCAGCAGGCCACCGATCCGGCCTGAAATTACGAATATAAATATATTCTTCACTTCTCAGACAACGTTGAGGATAAGTCCAGTTTTTGTATCGAGATGAAGAATGGCGTTCTCTCCCGCTATAAACATGGGTACGGGATGCATCTATGTGCCCAGACTTTTCAGAAAGTAAAAGAGGAATCAAACTATGACCAATAGGGGCAAGTGATGGCTGGTCAATATTTGGATGCTTCAGTTCCGCAGCATCAAGAATGGTAGCAGTCAAATCAACAAACCCCACCGGATCATTTGCAAATCGACCGCCCCTATAGCGATCCGTCCACATGATTGCTAAAGGCACATGAACCCCGAACTCATAACAATTAGCCTTAGCTCTCGGAAAAGCCATCCCATTATCAGAAGTAACAATAACCATTGTATTACCAAGCTCATCCGACTCATCAAGTACGGATAAGATCTTAGCTAAATGAGAATCAAACCATTCAATCTCCACATAATAATCAAGAATATCACTTCTAATTTCCGGTGTATCAGGAAGGAATGCTGGAACATCAATATCAGATAATTTTTTACCCTTTCTTAATCCAATACCTTTTTCGAAAACACGGTGAGGCTCATGACCTCCAAGCCAAAAACAAAATGGTTTACCCTCAGGCTTCTTGCTCAAGAAAACATTAAAATTTTCAGTATAATCAGTTGATGATATCCCTTTAATATTGGGTTTTTTCTTTTTCGATGAAAACATCGGTCCAGCAGGATTACGATTAAAGCCTCCATCTTTATATTTACCTGGACCCCAGCCTTTACCTGTATAACCGACCCAATAACCAGACTTTTCCAAAAGGTCTGGAAACGTCGAATACTTCTTATTAAATGTACTAGCATGAGTACCCGCATGCTCAATCATCCAGTGATATCTCCCAGTCAAAACGGATGCTCTACTAGGACTACAACCTGGAGAGCCTGAAATTGCATTATGAAATAAAACCCCCTTGTTTGCTACCTTATCAAAGCCAGGAGTATTTATACCTCGGCAACCATATGCAGATGCATGCGGATATGATTGATCATCAGAAATCACAAATAATATATTAGGAACTTTCGCCAGAGGCTTTACTCCAACAAACACAAATAAAAAACCTAACAATAATCTATTAATCATAACTATTAACTTAAAATATTAATTCGAAAGAAATCATTAAAATAAAACGCTTGGCTAAAAATCAGCCAAGCGCAGCCCTAAAATCATGTTGTTCAAAGCTTCCAACCAGCTCTATATGGTGGATTAACAAGCTTATTAGCTTCTTCATCATTCGTGAACTTCATATTCTCAGCATCCCATTCCAAACGTAGCCCTGTCCGAGCTGAATCTGCAGAACCCCATGTCCGTTGGATTGCGATCATTCCAAGAAGCCCGATTTCACTTAACGCTCCACCATATTCAAAAGGAGAACCTGCCTCCTTATTGGCACGAACAGAATCAAGCCAATCTTTTTGATGGCCATTAACCCTTGGTATTTTTTTATCAGGACGACCAAACTCTCGCATCTTGGCTTCAGGAATAATTCTGCAACCACCAGCCCCGTGTGAACCATGCATAATCTTGCCTTCATCCCCAATAACTACTGCCCCAGTACCAACAACTTTACGCTTTTCTTCGACTAACTCATCCGGCTGAGGAATTGAATAGTCTCCATCATACCAAACCATTTTCACCGGCCCTCTTTCACCCTTTGCAGGGAACTCATAGGTAATCTTTGTTCCCTTTGGATAAAATTCAGAGTGCTTACTAGGATCGTACCCTTTTGTATCGGCTGAAATTGCAGTTGGCATTCCGAGGTCTAATGCCCAGAAAGAAGGATCGAGTACATGACATATCCAGTCGCCAATACAACCACTACCAAATGCAGAAAAGCCGCGCCAATTAAAAGGTAGATATGCTGGGTTATAGGCTCGATCTGCTGCAGGCCCTAACCAGAGATCCCAATCAAGTCCTTCCGGCACCTCATGCTCCTCAGTCTCAATTGCCTTTTGTTTATTTATCTGACAATAGACATTTTTGAATGCATCACAACCACAATGAACCTCTGAAACATTACCAATTGCACCAGCCCAAATCATTTCACAAAACAACCTAATATGTTCAGAAGAATGACCTTGATTACCAACCTGAGTAATTACCCCTTTTTCCTTTGCGGCTTTACGCAACGTACGAACTTCCGCAACAGAATGGGCTAAAGGTTTTTCAGAGTATACATGTTTGCCGCGACCAATCGCACCCATTATTTGAACAGCATGAGCATGGTCTGGAGTTGCAACCAACACCGCATCTATTTGATCACCCATCACATCATACATCCGACGAAAATCCTTAAAACGCTTAGCTTTAGGAAATTTCTTAAACGAATGCGCAGCGCGACGATCATCAACATCGCATAATGCAACAATATCCTCACCTGCCATTGCTCCTAAATTCGCACCACCTCTCCCGCCGCAACCTATAGCAGCTATACGGATCTTGTTATTTGGAGTGTTAGCACCATTGGCAGCGCGTAAAACATGACTCCCCACTACTTGAAAGCCAAATGCAGCCGCGGATGATTTCATCAAAAAAGAACGTCGTTTCATAATTATTTATAATAAGGCCTAATGTATGAACAAAAGCTGCCGGTAAGATTGACTATGTGCAAGGCAAAATGCTTCGAGAACCATTGACTGGCATCCTTTTCAAGCAACATACTTCTGCCGCTGATATAGAAATATGACTCTACTAGACATCTCCTACCAATCAATAACGTGGCAAGTTACACTTTTCAGCCTGGTTGGAGTAATCAACACGGCTATAGACTTTATCATATACAACCTGCTTACTAAAAAAATCGCTCGAATCCCCGCCAATATTTGCTCCACATCTATAGCAATGACTTTCAGTTTCACTGCTAATTTTTTCGTTTTTCAACCATCGACACTTAACGCCCCCGACCAAGCAACAAAGTTTATTATAGTAACAGCAACTTCTTTGTATTTGATTCAGAATCTTGTCATATATTTCACAACGAGCATTTGGACTCGGCCGTCGAAAACGGCCTACACATTAATCAAGAAATTTAGCGTTACAAAAAAATGGAATGAATCCTTTATTAGTAAGAACACTGTTAAACTAATTGCTACCGGGTGCAGTTTGGTCTGGAATTTCCTCTGGTACCGATTTTACGTATACCAATAAATAGAAAGCACTAAGTATTTAATTCTACTTATACTGATTCCGAAGCAATAGGTATATATGGATAACAGCAGAAGAAAACAGGGCAAGGCTTGTATATTGATGAATATTAAAAAGCACTTCCTGAGAATGAGTGCCAAACAATGTAAACATACTTGCCAACATCGACAAACTAACCGGCACACTTAGAAGCATAGCTAGCCAAAAGGTTAATTTAACTAAGAGCAATGAGCCTTTAGCACTGACAGCTTTAAACTGTAGTCGATCCAATAACTCTCTCCACTCTAAATCAGTTAGGCGACATTGGTAGCCCCAAGACACAATCAAAAACAACAAGCAAAGAATAAAAACAGGGGCAGTCCCCACATGAACCATTAAAACATACCCTGTCATGAGTTGATCAGCAGCAAGGCGACCGGAAAAAGCCGTAAAGAACATTACCATTAAGCAAACAACAGCAACAATAAGAACAACCCTTTTAAGCTTACTAAAACAACTAAGATCTTTACGCCAACCAAACAACCTAAATTTGTGAAGCTCACCATTGTTTTTGCTTTTAAACTTTCCCCCTACCAAATCAACAGTGACATGTATCAGCATCCCTAAAAAGATGATAACAAACATAGCCCATGAAATTGCCTGAAACATATCGAAGTCTTTTTGTTACTTGTTTTTGCCAGCCATCTTTATAATCCGATCCATTCCTTTCAGCGTAAACAAAAGTAGAACTAGGCCTATCAGTATACATGCGAATATCACAATCCCCTTCATCCAAGGGCGAAACAAAAACGTGAAAGCAAACGATTGATAATATAATGGATCTAGCCCTCCCAACTCAGTCATAGAAATAGTCTTCTTCTCTCCCGGGTTAATTGGAGTATCAACCTCAACCTTACCAAAAATAAAAGGGGCATCTTTACTGTGACAGTCAGCACAATTCCCATTGGAACCAAGAGATTGTGATGCTGGACGCACATCATGCGCAATTGGCCATTTATACGGTTCCGCAGATTTATGGGGAGTACTAATAACTGCCCCCACATCATTTAAACTAAACAAACGACCTGACGCTACATAAACCGCTTCCGGGGCAACCTTATCCTCTTCAGGACCAGATTTATATTCATCATCTATTAATTTTAATACTTTACCAATTTGCTCTTCGCTCAACTCAATCCAATCATTAACACGCTCTGGGTTGTCATTTTCTACTCCCAGTTCGTCTGATGCAATTTCACGCACTAGTATAGGAGGCAATGGCTTCACCACATCATTGGTTCTGACCCCCCAGAAAGACGGCCAAATCATATTATGAGGAGCAATCTTCCCATTAGCAGTTCGCGCAAAAACAGGCGTTATAACATGGGGCAGCTGTTTATTCATTGCGTGTCTACCATGAAGGCCTAACTTATGAATTCGTGCCGTTCTTACTCGGCTGGTTTCATATTCGGGCAACCTCCCTGAATGGCAAGCCGTACATGAAAGTTTTTCAAAATGAATAGGAGGAATGCCTTTATGATCAGGAATAGGTGCTCCCAGATGCCCTCCCATTTTATCCGCTAGATTAACCGCGTTAGGGTTGCCCATGTGACATCCTCTACAGGAATAGGAGGCAACTTTTTTAACGTCAAAGGCTTGAAGATAAGCAGAGGAATCATGCGGGTTTTCTATTGGTCCTATATCACCTCTACTAATCATATGATTAACCCCATTACGGTGACAGTCCGCACAACTCATTCCAGAGGTTAAATGCACATCTTCATTGTGAACCCACTCATCTTTGCCAGGAGTTTGTAAATCTTGTGAAGAATGGCAATAGTAACATCGATTCGAAGGAGGCTTTCGAACTATATCTAAAAAAACTTTATTATTCGCATCAAAACGACTTTTGTCGTAGCTGGTAACAATTTCATACTCCGTTTCAGGATCGTAAAAGTCATCTAATTCGGATGCTGTCCCTTTTACAGTTGCAAGCCCGCTAGCAACAGTGGCTGCCCAGCGATAATTTTCTCGCGCAGCCTGTAAGGCAGCATCGCTCTGGTTTTGCTTGCGATCTGCATGATGGCAAGCAAGGCAATTTATCTCGTATTTACCTGATATCGGCCAACGTAGAAATTCTTCAGGGTCAGCATCCTCATCATCGTCGCTGGGTTCCATTTCGCCATAATTACCTCCAGGAAAATGACTGCTAAACTGTTTGAGAAATTTCCAAGCACTCATATTAATATCATCTGGCTTATGAGTGCCTTCCCATCCACGATTGGATATTGGAATTTGCGTCCTAATACGTGTATCAGTAAGAACCCACGGTTCCCCAACACGCCCACTTAATACGTTCGTGCTTCCTGAATGAAAATGCCACCCTGATGACATAGCATCATAGTCATGACATTTACCACAGGTGTTACGCATGGAAACAGGACGGGGCTGCGAGACAGTAGGCTTAATCTCAACATCCTTTTCATCGTAAAGAGTAATTACATGAGAAATCGAAGTGCGATTGCCATCATGACCATCACCAAGCCCTTTGCCATTTTCAGCAGACCTTCCAAGCGTTATCACGCAAGTAAGGAGCACCAAAGACACCAATGTCCTGATGATTTGAATCATCTAATAAGCAATCCACACAAAAAAAAAATATTAAACCTTAAAGTCTTCGGGCTTAAGTTCGATTTTCCTACCCGCAGCAATAGCCTCATTAACCTTGAGAACCATGACGGCTGTTTCATAACCAATTTCACCTGGGCAATTTAATTTTTGATTACCACGAATAGACTCAAAGAAATTAACTAAATGAGGCTGGTGATATGGATCCTTCATTTCGATAGGCATGCGATACAAAGCAGGTGTAGCAGACTCACGAACATCAACCTCATCATCACCAGCTTTAGTTTCTGCTTTTACGCTCGCTTTTTCAAGGCTGACCAACCCCTTCTGAACCGCTGGATCCCATTTCGACTCCTCAACCCAGCTCTCGCGGTAAATTTCACCACGACCGGAAGATTCTGAAATCAAAAGGGTTCCTTCATCACCCATAAACAGCTCGTAATATCCATTACTGCTATTAGTTGTTAGCGTTTCATAAGTAGCGCGAACTAGTCCTTTTTTAGTTGGGAATTCAAATATAGCAACGGCGTTATCATACCATTCATGATCCTTCCAATAATCAACCCCACCACTTGCCATAACTGACGAAGGTACAGCATTCCCCAAAAACCAACTGTAAACATCAATTTGATGTGAACCTAGATCAACAATAGGCCCCCCACCCTTGCCTTTATACCAACGCCAGTTTCGAAACTGAGGCATATCTTCAAAACCATATTTTTTTAATGTTTCTTCTGGTATATCAGAACCCTTTGGCCACCCTAGATCAACACAAGCAGCACGACTACGGTGCCATTGGCCAGAAATATTTGTAATCCGATTTAAAAGATTAGCCTCATTTATAATTTTATCATTACAATAAATATAACGCGGATTACTGCGTCGTTGATGCCCTATTTGCAATAACTTCCCAGCTTTGCGCCCAGCAAGAACCATATTTTTAGCATCTTCTAGGCTGTTGGACATTTCTTTTTCACAATAAACATGCAAGCCCTTTTCAAAACAGGCAATCGTGTGTCGAGCATGCCAAAAATCAGGAGTAGCTATTAAAACCGCATCTAAATCTGTTTCCTTTTCTAACATTTCATCATAATCGACATAAGCAGTTCCTTTATGCCCATATCGCTTATATGCAGTCAGGATTCGGGATACGCGGCGTAAATTACCCTTTTCCCAAATATCACAAACAGCGCGAAATTTAACCCCAGAGTTTTTGCCAAGTTTTAATATGGCATTCATAAGCACTTGCCCTTGAACGCCTGCCCCAATCAAAGCTATGTTAATATCTTTTTTGCCTCCTGCTTGAGCTATTGCTTTATTGGCAATCATGAAGCCTGCTCCGGCTGCTGCTGATGAACTAATGAAGTTACGTCGATCTATTTGATTATTCATTTCTTAAAAAGTATTCAATATCCCTAACAAGACTCCCAAAATTGACCAAATTTTTTAAATGAGCGGTCAGAAGGATTAAACCCATCCTCAAGAGAGGTTATTATCGCCGCAGTTCCTGAATTCGCCAAGCAATAATCACTTATTTCTTCATCCGAAAACATCATAAATGCTGTAGATAAGGCATCCGCAGAAATGGCATCTGGAGCCAATGACCAGGCCCCTGAGTTGTATTCAACGGGACCTGCCCCAGTAGTTCTAGGGTCAATAATATGCTGCCCTTTCTTCCTGCCTGAACCACTTATTGCCCCCTCTTTCAGGTCAAATCGAATCAAAATATCACTGGAATCATCTGGATTACGAAGCTTGACTGGCCAACCGTTCATCCCCTTCGGGACCGAAACGCTAAGTACAGAGCTAGCTCCTGCTAAAACCAAAGATTCTTCAAGGCTCCATTCCCTCAGAATTTCCGCCACTTTTTCAGCTGCGTAACCTTTCCCAATACCACCGAGATCAAACCTAACACCTTCAACCAAAACCTCAGCACAAAAGTCATTATCATCCAATTTGAGCAATTCCAAACCTGTTAGTTCATATGCATTACTAACTTCCTCAGCATTTGGCTCTCGCAGCTCTCGATTCTCATCTAGCCAACAATCATAAAGAGCTCCAACACTAATATCAAAAGCCCCTCTAGTTTTCTCGAATATCTCCTTAGCACTAAGCAGGCACTGGAAAGTATCAATCCCTAAATCGATTACTTGACCAGGCACTGCTGAATTTAATCTAGATATATCACTGTTAGAAATAAAACGGCTCAGCTCTAACTCTAAACGATCCACCTCAGCAAACGCAGCTTGCGCACCTTGCCTAGCATAATCTTCATCCTCATTAGAAATATACAATTCATAAACTGTTGCCATTGCCTCATGTGAAAAATGAAATGCATCGGTAATTGTCTTTTCGGGGCAATCCAAAATTTGTCCGCTTTGTTTCTTCTTCAAGGGGCAACCTCCAATTCCTTCATATCGCTTTGCAAGTACTTCTCAAAAAGTGAACGCGAAATAAACCCAACAAGTTCTACTGATGGCCTGAGCTCCATAATATCTACTGTTCCATCATCAACGTTATAAAATAAATGCATATACAACTCACGCTGGCCAGGCGGGGGCAACTCATAGAGCTTGCGCATTAAAGCATCTTCCATAGATGGCTGAATCAATATAATCGGAGCTGGCGGTGTTTTTTCGGATACTACATCTCCATACTCAACTTGATAACCCCTCAGATACCAAGGAAGAGGCCAATAATCATTCTCAGGGCAATAAACCTGAATACGAGGAGGTTTATCAGTAGAATCAACTGCCGCCATTAATTTAATTTTCTCAACTACCTTAGGAACATCGAGACTCGTATGCCCATAAATATGGGGGTTCCTACTATCAAAAAAATATTTATAATTAATATAATAAGCCTGTTGACCTAAATGCAGGACTCCCAGAAAAATAATTACAATAGAAATTAAACGAACTGTCCGATTTCTAAAACGAATCAACTGCGCCGCCCCCACACCGGACAGCAATAACATTCCGTAATAAAAACCAAGGAGGCACCAGGGTGTTTTATAGGGCAAAATAGAATATACCGCCATCATCGAGATAGTGAAAAAGGCAATAAAACGAATAAATATAGGATTTCCAATTTTAGCATCACCATTAAAAGCAAACACAATTCCAACAAGCGACAAACATAAAACAATCCACTCAGAAAAAAACGGTCCATCTGAGAATTTATAAAAGAAAAGCAACTTGAAATAGAAATACCACGGATGAGTATGAATGGAATTTTCCGCACGATCAGTATATGTGGAAAAGGTGGCAACAGAATCAATAATACCTTTTGGATTGCTGAGAAATGATGAGAAAAAAGCCATTGATACAACTGCCGCTGTAACAAGAACTAAAAACAAGTGGGGAATCCTAACGCGTTTTAAAAGATCTAATCGTTGGCTCTTGCTGCTTTGCGCGCATAGCAACAAAAGTCCCAACCCTATTGAACCTAAAGAAATCACAAAAGTCTCCTTAGTCGAATGCATTAACCCAAGAGATACTCCAACTAATAAAACCCAATAAAGTTTTGGAGACTTCAAATAAAAATAGCCTCCTATTATGAAGGTCATAGTAAAAAAAACCAAAATTAACTCGTGAATAAAATAACGACTGTAGAAAACCATCGCTGGAGACACTGCAATCAAAATAATTGAAAACAAAAGCGCATCCCTCCCCAAAGCACCCCGAAGCATGCAAACTAGAAATAGCAATAAAAGCCCAAAAAGAACCGGAAGAAACCTAAGAATCTGTTCGTTGAGATCAACAAAGGAATCAACCCCAAAAAGCCAAGCGCCGATTACCGTGAAATAATTAAGAGACGGGCCATGGTACTCATGAGGATCGTATTTGTAACCGCCGCCTTCAATTAATTCAGCAACCTTAACTGCATTAACTGCCTCATCACCATGCATCGGCCGCTCGGATAAAAGCGAAACCCGGAATATCAATGCAACGATTGAAACAGCAAGTATTAAGAAAAAAAACAGGGTCCGGCTCATGGTCACTATACGTAATCAGTCGTCCGCACCCTATTTAAACTACCATGAATGGCAGTGATATAAAAATTTCACCAACAACAAAATTATTTGCCGTACACTTCTACCTCAATGTAGTGATTCAAATCGCTAGCATTGTTACCCCCGCTGTAAAAGCGCACATAACGTCCTTTTACGCCTTTCGCATCAACAAGGCGACCCTCAGAAGTTTCAACATAATGATTATCCTTCCCTACACCCTGCTCCGCAGAGTTATCATGATCGTTATTATATATTGTAGTCGATTTTGCAAATTCCGGGTCATTTGAGACCTGCATCACCACATCAAAGTAAACACGAGCCTGCTTGTGATAATGCCAAAGCAATACAGCATAAATGTCCTTTTCTGCTTCAAGATCAACTTGAATAAACTGCGTAAATGGGCCTAGCTCAACATAGCTGCCATCAGCAGCTTTTTTATCACCATCGGTGATCATTTTTATTTCTCCAACAATAGGCTCCTCATCACTGCCTGTAACCTTTTTCCCAAGCGCCAGATTCTTAACCCCTTTCGGCGCAAAAAACGGTGGACGTGGACGCCCCAAAGGCTTCTCCAATTGCTTCACACCTTTGATATTCTGAGGAGTCCCAGCAAAAGCAGGTTTTGGAAGATCAAGTGGCAATGCAGCCATACCAGGAGGAGCCTTAACAGAAGCTTGCTTCTTATCCGCAGCATCAACATGAGTGCCTAAAGCTAGAAAAAGAAATGCTGCCAACAAGAAACAAGCACGCACAATCTTAAATGGAGTATTCATTTGCATATTAAAAATTAGAAAATTAAAATGGTTAAATTATTAATAGATAACCGGATGGGCATTTTCCTTCAGTAATCTATTGTGTCAAGCCTCTAACCTTTGATCGCCTTTTTACTAACCGAAGAAGAGGTAACGCTACTATTAACATAAGACAAAAACCTATTAATGTATACCAAGGCCAATGAACTAACTTTAGCGAATTAATCCAAATCATACCAAACAAGGAGGCAATCATACCAAACACCACAGGCCACGCAGGGCCTCGTTTAATAAACAATGAAAGAACAACCCCCCCCAAAAGAGCACCACTCGTAAGGCCAACAAGGCTAAACGCAGCATCCATAACTGACTCCACCTCACGACTAAGATAGGCCACAACAATTAACACTACTCCCCAAAAAAGCGTCGCATGCCGACTCCATTTCAACTTTGAAGATTCATCTTGAATCTTCCCCAGTAAACCTAAATCCATTATTGAAACAGAAGCAAGCGCACTTAATGCAGAACTAACAGAAGACATGGCAGCGGCAAATATTCCAACGAACAGCAATCCCCTGACCCCTACCGGAGTTTCTGCGAGCATAAAAATAGGAAATATATAATCGGTCTGATTTTTACCCATTGAGTTTTTCGGTATCTCTATTGGAATTGAAGCGTTCTGATAGTAAGCCCATAACATTACGCCAACAACTAGGAATAACAACATCATCGGCAAAATACTTACCCCGCAAAACAACAATGCTTTACGCCCATCATCTACAGTACGGCAAGCCAACACTCGTTGCGCCACAAGTTGATCAATGCCGTGAGTAAAAAACACAAAAACAACCGCACCAATAATACCCATCCAAAAATTAAAAGGTTCCGCAAATGAAAAATCGAAGTTAAGCCAAGAAAGCTTACCCGCTTCATAAGCCTGATCAAATGCAGCAGACCAACCACCTTCCATTAATGACGGTATATAGAAAAAAACAAACACCCCCCCTGCAAATAAAAGTACAAACTGTATCGAATCCGTCCACACAACTGACTTAATACCCCCAAACCAAGTATAGATTAACGACAAAACAACAAAAAATAAAATTGAACTAGAAACAGACCACCCAAGTAAGAGTTGTAAAGGAATACATGTCACGTAAACACGCACTCCCGCCCCAAGCGTTCCTGCAACCAGAAAAAATAGTGCGCCTATTTTTTGTGCAAATGGACCAAATGCCAGACCAATTAATGCATAAGGCGAATAAATCTCGCTCTTAAAGTAATACTGAACCATAAAAAAAGCCAAAAGCACACGGCCCACAGCATAACCTAGCACTATTTGCATGAATCCAAGATCACCTGCGTACGCCATAGCAGGAACCCCTATAAATGTTAAAGCGCTAGTCTCTGTAGCCAAAATTGAAAGAGCTACACCCCACCAAGGTAAATCACGGCCACCTAAAAAATAATCACGGGCATCTCGCTGACCTCGACCAAGCCATACACCAAAAGCGATTAGTATAAAAAAATACGAAGCGATTATAAACCAATCAACCTCAACAAGACTAGGCACTGATGATTCAATGGTTTCCATAAGTATACTTATCGGAACCGAGCCTTGAGTGTGCCAGGCGCACAATTAGACTCAATAACTACATTCTCGATCCAGCTAGGCATCCGATCCATATGTTCATTAAGCAACGGCGAACATTCTGACTCTGGGAAACCACGCTGTTCCCTGATACCATTAATAAAACCACTCCAAGTTTGCCTTCCAAATTGCAACAAACCTTCTCGAACAGGAACAGAATGAATCGACAGAAACATGCCAAATACAATTGGGTTCCATCCTTTCGCCTCGCCATTAATAACACATTTACGAAAACGCTGTATCATGCGTTGATCATACATTGGTTTAAGCATTCGTAAGTGTTGCCGACCAACATGCAAACTTTCCTCAGAAAACAACTGAAGAACGGGGCTCGCTGTTAATTTTGCATCCAGACTTAATAATTCTTTAAACTGCCCTCGATTCGCAAACCAATAAGCAGAATGAACTGCCGGCAACTCAATATCACAAAAAATTTCCTTTTCGTATCGAGCTAGAAAAATACGCAACTCTCGCAAGTTTGTAACAGTCTCAATTTCGAGTGGCACCTGATTCAACATGGGCTAATATTAACTTATTTCTCAAAAACAAAATACGATGAATCATTAGAATCCAGCGAGAGAAAAAATCACATATAAAATAAATTATAAACTCAATACATCGAAAGATGTTCGCTGTGATCGTCGTGTTTAACTATAATTTTCACGAACTAGTCAAAGTGAAAAAAAACAAACTCATTCTTTCTAAAATAATCATAATAATTAGCACAATCGCCGTAATTTTAGCTAATAACACTCATGCCAACCAGGAAGACAAACGCAAACCTAACCTTATTTTCATTCTTGCAGACGACTTAGGCTACGGAGATTTAGGCTGTTTCGGTCAAAAAAAAATCAAAACACCTAATCTAGATCGACTGGCTAACGAAGGGATGAAACTTACCCAATTCTATTCCGGCTCAACAGTCTGCGCTCCATCACGATGTGTCCTTATGACCGGGCTTCACACTGGACACGCATACATTCGAGGAAATGGCCCCCATAATTTGCGACCAATCGACTTCACATTAGCTGAGCTATTCAAAGAAGCTGGCTATATTACTGGCTGCTTTGGAAAGTGGGGCTTAGGAAACGAAGGTACAGATGGCATGCCAACAAAACAGGGATTCGACTCTTTTTACGGATACCTAAACCAAGGACATGCACATAATTATTATCCAACATTTCTTATTAATAACGAACACCGAGTCAAACTACGCAACATCCCAGCACAAGAATCCAAAACAGGTGCCGGCTGGGCTAAAATTCGCAAAGACTATTCGCACGATCTAATTACTGAAAACGCATTGCACTGGATCGACATGAACCACAATAAGCAATTCTTCCTCTATCTGCCGTTCACCATCCCTCATGCAAACAACGAAAGAAATCGCGAAACCAAAGACGGCCAAGAAGTTCCAGATTACGGAATTTACAAAAACAAAAAATGGACCAACCAAAATAAAGGGCAAGCTGCAATGATTACACGAATGGACTCAGATATCGGCAGAATCATAAGTAAATTAAACAAATACAAAATCACTAATAATACCCTTATTATTTTCACCTCGGACAACGGACATCATCGCGAAGGAGGAAATGATCCGGATTTTTTTGATGCAAACGGTCCCCTGCGCGGCATGAAGCGAGAACTTTACGAAGGCGGCATCAGAGTTCCAACAATTGCTTATTGGCCAAACCGCATCGAAGCTGGAAGCACCAATGACCATCCATTCTACTTCGGAGACCTTATGGCAACTGCTGCGGAATTATCAGGAGTTAATCCACCTACTGCGCTTGACAGTATAAGCTTCCTGCCAACTTTAGTTAACGAAACCAACCGACAAACAAAACGAGACTTCATATATTGGGAGTTTCAAGGAAAAAAAGGCGCACAAGCATTGATTCTAGGCGAAACTGGCAGATGGAAAGCACTAAGGAAAGAGTCAGCAAAAGCTCCTATTGAAATTTATGATCTTGAAAACGACATTAGTGAAAAAAATAATATTGCGAGCAATCACCCTCAGCTTGTGAATAAAGCAGAAGAACTTTTTAAAACACAACATGTATCAAATCCTCTATGGAAAAACCCATTCGAATAAATCTATATATTAAATAATGAGAGTGGTGATTCAACGAGTCAAAAAAGCCTCTGTTACAATTAACAAGGAAACAAAAGGTGAAATCAGTAAAGGATACGTTATTTTACTAGGAATAGAAAAAACTGATACAGCCACTGATATAGAATGGCTTTGCGGTAAAATCTCCCGAATTAGGTTATTTACAGATGATAACGATTTAATGAATAAATCTATTTGCGAAGTTCAAGGCAATGTATTGTTAATCAGTCAATTTACTCTTTACGCCAGCACAAAAAAAGGCAACCGCCCCTCATTCACTAAGGCGGCAGAACCAAGTATTGCCATACCTATCTACAAAGAATTTATTAACCACCTCCAAACAGTACTAGGGAAACCTATTGAAACAGGAGAGTTCGGAGCACATATGGAGGTTGCCTTAATTAATGATGGGCCAGTAACACTAACAATTGACTCTAAAAACAAAGAGTAACCGAACTGTGTTAACCTACATGCGTTTCCGGCTTGAAAATTAGCTGCTTTAAGCTATTTGTCCGTGCACTGTGAAATTGTTTATTGCCATATCCATGGTTTGTTTAGCGTTAACCGGCTGCCAAACAACTCAAAACATAAAGCCACACTCAGAGGGGTCCAAAGCTCAACCCACAACAAAAAAGACCGAAAAACCCAGTGTGCCTATTCATCAAGCTGCATACAAAGGAGATGTCGAGACAATCCAGCAACACCTCAAATCAGGAACACCAGTCAACATAACCAATCAATATGGAGCAACCCCCCTACATTACGCCGCTAGGGCCGGAAAAGATAAAGTTGCAAAGCTTCTCATAGAGAACAAAGCAAATGTTAACCTAAAGGATTCCAAGGAAATCACACCTCTACACTCTGCAGCAGGAGGCGGACATGCCAGTGTGGTATCCGTATTACTAGAAAATGGTGCCGACTGGAAGATTACCTGCGGAGAACGTAAAGAGCCGACATTGTTTGCAGCAGTGAATAAAAACCGAGCAAATGTTGTTAAGATTCTAATCTCGAATGGCGCCAATGTTAACGCAAAAGATGCATTTGCTGAGACAGCTTTGGACTCCGCAGTGTCCAAGGATTTACCTGAAATGGTCGCTTTACTTGCAAGCAAAGGAGCCAACGTAAACGGAAGCGGAGGAACAAGCCCATTGCACAAAGCTGCATCAACAGGAAAAAAAGAAATTGTAGAAATCCTTTTGGCTAACAATGCAAATATTAACATATCAATTGCATTTGGAGACACTCCTCTGGACTGGGCCATTCGAAACAATCATGAAGATATAATCAAAATTCTAAAACAAAATGGTGGTAAAACCGGCGAAGAGATCGACGCATCAAATTAATAAAAAAATAACATGAAATATTCAGCAATAGCTTTAGTAATATTAACTTTAACTTCTAAAATCTTTGCTCAAGAAAAAGAAATACCACTATGGGTGAATGGGGCACCAGGTGCCAAAGGGCAAAAACCTGCAGACAGTCCTACGCTCACGCCATTTCTTGTAGAGCAAGATAACAACACGAAAGCTGCTATTGTAATATGCCCAGGCGGAGGTTACGGAGGACTAGCCCAACACGAGGGCAAAACATATGCTCAGTTTTTACAAAAAAATGGAATTAATGCATTTGTCCTAAAGTACCGCCTTGGATCTGCTGGTTACAGGCATCCCATAATGCTAATGGACGCCGCCAGGGCAATTCGAACTGTTAGAACAAAATCGAATGAATGGAAAATCGACCCAAATAAAATAGGCATAATGGGATCATCAGCTGGAGGGCATTTAACATCAACAATGATAACACATTTTGACAACGGTGATCCAAAAGCACGAGATCTTATAGATCAAGCAAGCTCACGGCCTGACGTTGGCATCCTATGCTATCCCGTCATAACCATGGGAGAGTTTACTCATCAAGGTTCTAAACGTAATCTACTCGGCGACAACCCTTCCAGGGAACTAGTTGATTTACTATCCAGCGAAAAACAGGTCAAAAAAAACACCCCCCCAACATTTATATGGCACACAGTGGAGGATCGCGCTGTCCCTGTAGAAAACAGCCTCCTTTTCACCTCTGCACTCAGAAAGTCAAAGATTCCATTCTCACTACATATATACCAAAAAGGACGTCACGGAATAGGACTTGCAGACAAGCCTCCATTTAAAAACGTGCACCCTTGGGCTAAAGATTTAGTTTTCTGGCTCACGGAACAAGGGTTTATTACAAATTAAACAACACTTGGCCAAACACTTTACACTACTGTAACATACGCCCCCGTTAAAATGGAATTAAGCAACGACGAAATCCGCCGATACTCCCGCCATCTAATACTTCCCGAGGTCGGCATGGCTGGACAAAAAAAACTTAAAACAGCAAGCGTACTGTGCATTGGCACTGGCGGGCTTGGTTCACCGATCAGCATGTACCTTGCAGCTGCTGGAATAGGTAGAATTGGCTTAGTAGATTTCGATATAGTGGATTTCTCTAACCTTCAGCGGCAAATCGCCCACGGTACGCAAGATGTCGGCAGGCCAAAAGTTGAATCAGCAACGGAAACCATCAACGATATAAACCCGAATGTGATCGTCGATAAACACGAGGCACCCCTAACAAGCGAGAACGCCATGCAATTAGTATCTGATTACGATATTGTTGTAGATGGAACCGATAATTTTCCTACTCGCTATCTCACGAACGATGCTTGCGTACTTCAAGGAAAACCGAATGTTTATGGTTCCATTTTTAGGTTTGATGGCCAAGCAAGCGTTTTCGCCCCTAGTATGGATGGCCCCTGTTACCGCTGTCTTTACCCGGAACCACCACCACCAGGAATGGTCCCAAGTTGCGCAGAAGGAGGTGTGCTAGGAGTGCTACCTGGAATAGTCGGATGCATTCAAGCAACTGAAATCATTAAGTTAGCACTCGGCGAAGGCTCGTCATTGGTTGGCAGACTTCTCATCTTCAACGCCTTAGAGATGAAATTTCGAGAGGTAAAACTACGCAGAGACCCAAAGTGTCCGATATGCGGTGACAATCCCACAATTAAAGAACTAATAGATTACAATGAGTTTTGCGGAATACCTGATCAGCCGGCTGACCCTGAGGAAAATCCAGATGAAATCGACGTTCAAGAAATGAAGCGAGCCCTTAATAATCCTGATCTTGGAATCGCAGTCGTAGATGTCCGTGAGCAAGATGAATTTGAGATAGCAAAAGTTGAAGGCACAACACTTGTTCCTTTAAGTCAAATCGAACATCGATTCACAGAACTTGATCCTAATCAGACCATTTACTTGCACTGCAAAGCTGGGGTACGCTCTCTTAAAGCATTAGGGTTCCTGCGCGAACAAGGGTTTAAATATTTAAAGAGCGTCAAAGGAGGTATTACGGCGTGGTCCGAAGAAATAGACTCCAACATTCCAAAGTACTAATTATCTTTTTGCCAATTACCTTGAGTCATAGCTCTCCAAGAGATAGTTTTTCCTAGTCAGGGTCCACGGAGTGCGGACTTACGAACCCCGCCAGGGCCGGAAGGCAGCAACGGCAGTTTGCTTCGTATTTGCCGTGGTAACCCTGGCATATATACCACCTTCGAAAGCTTGCTCATTAGCAAGTAGGATTGATACGGTTCCCCCGTGAACCTGAAAACTTTTATTCACTATACGCTGTTTACTATAACTGCGAGCATTCTAGCTAACCCAACTTCATCGCAAGCAACAGACAAACCAAACATACTAATTATCCTCGTCGACGATCTTGGCTACGGAGACTTATCTTCCTATGGCGCAAAGGATTTAAAATCACCAAACATTGACTCACTTATGTCTAACGGAATGCGCTTTGACTCATTCTATGCAAATTGCCCTGTTTGTAGTCCAACTCGAGCAGCGTTATTAAGCGGAACTTATCCTGATATTGCCGGCGTGCCAGGAGTAATTCGAACACACTCACAAAACAACTGGGGCTGGTTATCTCCTCATGTAAATCTATTACCTAAAACACTAAAAGACACGGGATACCACACATCAATTATTGGAAAATGGCACCTTGGGCTCGAGGAGCCTAACACTCCAAATAGTAGAGGGTTCGATTATTTTAAAGGCTTCCTTTGCGACATGATCGATGATTACTACAAACACCGCCGCCACGGTATAAATTACTTCCGTGAAAACCGTAAGGAAATCGACCCACCTGGACACGCCACAGATCTCATAACCAAGTGGGGTGTCGATTATGTGAACAAACGAAAAGGAAAGGACGAACCCTTTTTCATGTACCTCTCCTATAACGCACCGCACACACCAATCCAACCACCACAGGATTGGTTTAAAAAAGTAAAGGCACGCGAACCTAATATCAACGACAAGCGTGCCAAACTGGTCGCGCTAATCGAACACATGGATAACGGCATCGGGCAAGTTATCAACACCCTAAAGAAAAACGGGCAGTACGAGAACACACTCACTATTTTCACCAGCGACAATGGAGGCCAAGTCAATGTTGGAGGAACCAACGGCAAACATCGCGGCGGCAAAGAAGATATGTATGAAGGCGGACTTAAAGTTCCTACCTGCGCCGTATGGCCCGGAAAAATCAAGGCCGGCACACGCAGCAACTTAGTAGGAATCACAATGGATCTTTATCCAACTGCCTGCGAAGCCGCAGGGGCCGAGGTGCCCGACTACGTCGAAGGCAAGAGCATCCTCCCGACGATGCTTGGGCAAGCGCAGTCTTTCAAACGCGACCTCGTTTTTGTCCGACGTGAAGGCGGACTAAGGTATAACGGACAGGATTATCACGCCTTCCGCCGGAATGACTGGAAACTGGTTCACAACACACCATTCCAGCCGTACGAACTCTACAACCTAAAGAACGATCCGCTAGAGACAAAAAATCTTGCAAACACCAACCGCAAAAAATTCAATGAACTTGCCACCGCACTGCGACTTCACTACCAACGTGCAGGCAAGACACCTTGGCAAAAACCTTCCAATTAATCGCGCTTTGTTAAGCGAGTATTTAAACATGTATAGACTTATTGCTCTCGTCCTGGCATTTGGCTTTGCGCCGTATAGCCAAGCGGCGAATTATCAACCCGGCATCTTGGCCAAACGCCATGCCGACGTCCCCAAAGGCAAGGTCATCCAAGGCAAATGGACGGAATGCAAACATTTCCCTGGAACTGAACGCGATTACTGGGTTTACATCCCGGCACAGTACGATGGCAAGAAACCTGCTAACCTGATGGTATTTCAGGACGGCGGCGGATTCGTTCGAGAAAACGGTCACACCCGCGTGCCGATCGTATTCGACAATCTCATACACCGCGGCGAACTACCGGTAACAGTGGGCCTTTTCGTTAACCCCGGCGTCATCCCTCCAGCGGAACATGGCAACCAGCC
>Ga0115011_10000707_pt1 | contig 25921 bp, 17 predicted proteins | sample TroAtlMetagenome_2_FD_88705 | JGI IMG/M metagenome (GOLD analysis project Ga0115011, IMG submission 88705) | Marine eukaryotic phytoplankton communities from Atlantic Ocean - Tropical Atlantic ANT8 Metagenome | ecosystem: Environmental > Aquatic > Marine > Oceanic | place: Tropical Atlantic...
AAATTTCATTGGCGGTACTCGTACAAACTACTAAAAAAAACAGTATCTCTCTTGTTTCTGTCTCTCGTCCTCTCTCTCACGTGCATACATATATATGTTTACATACTTATTCATCGCTGCCGTTCTCGTCGCGTGCGATGCGAGCGTCTCTTGTGGGTGCGGGCGTACAGAAGAGAGATAGATAGATAGATAGAGAGAAAGCACGGCGCAGAGGAGAGATCGAATTACTCCACGTTTCTCTCTCTTTTTCTTTTCTAATCCGATGCCGTCGCGCCATCGTTTCTTTTCTCATCTTTCTTCCTTCCTCGGTTTCCGCAGCACTCGGTCCCGAAAAGTCTCGCGTACCACGGCATGTTCGCCTTTCGCGCTCGCTCTTCCTCCTCCTTCTCCGCGTCCGATTTCCGTCGTCGACCAATTCCAAGGAAGCCCATATTCGTAGAGAGGCGTTCTTTTCTCTTCTTCTTTTCTTTTGGCGTTTGGTGTTATTATTATTCAAGTGTGGTATGGAGTGTCTCGTCGACACTCCAAATAAAAAAACTCTCTCTCTGTCAAACATCTGTGGTTTTTGGTTGGTGTCTCTTTGCGGTCGATTCTTCTTCACACACCGAAGAAAGATTTTTTTACTTTTCAAAACGTAAATGAAAAAGACAACAAGAACGCGTTCAAAAAAAAGAGCACCTCCTGCCAAAAAAGGAGCCGAAGGAAACATGGGAAAAAAATATCTCAAAAGTCACGCGTAAAAAAAGGAGGCACTCCAAAAACCGACACAAAAAAAACGACGGACGACCTTTTAGAGAGAGTCGCTTTGGTTCGATCGATCGATCGATCGATCGATCGATTACTACCACCACCGAGTACCGAGTACACCGCCATCGACAAAAGCCCAAACTTGGGGATCTTTTTCTTTTTGACGCGGCCTTGTGAGAATGCGCGGGGCGTGCGCGTCGAGAGAGCTACCGTCGTGTTGTGGTGTCTTTTCTCGAAATGAAAATGAGATTGGAAGAAGAAGAAGAAGAAGTAGAAGTAGAACGGATGGTTTCGTGCGTCGTCGCCATTCCAGATGGTGCCGCGTCGACGCCGCGAAAAGTGTTCTTCTCGAACACAACGCACCAAAGAGGAGGAGTGGAACCGCGTGTCGTTCCTCGTCGTCTTCGGAGATGAACGCTCAAAACGACGATGGGAAGAAAAATACCAACAGCAGCTCCTCGAACAACAACAACAACAACAACAACAACCACGAATATTTTAACTGCACGGTGCTCTCGAACGAACCGATGTGCCCGGACGAGAGCATTCGCCTAATTACGTTGGAAATAGACGACGACGTGGCGTCGGTGTCGCAACTCTCGAAACAGTTGAAGATGAATAAAGAAAAGGCGAACGGGAAAACGACGACGGGGAGGACGCACACGACGCGAGACTCGAGCATTAATGGAGGAGAATACGTTAAAAACGGGTCGGATTTTGATTCCGAATGGTTATCTAAATATGTTTTTCCAGGGCAAAGCGTACAGTTTAAGTTGTTTAAGCAAGAAGATTGGTTGAGAGAGGACGTCGTCGACGAGAGTTTAGGCCGCTTGACGCATCGCGTACCCATCGCGCAATCGCCGACAGATATACACATGGCCAGAACGAAATCTTCTTCTGCCTCGACATATACGAAGGCACAATTTATCGTAGACAGTAAAAAAGAGGAGGAAACACACTTAGCAAAATTAGAGCCAAATGTGAAGATGAAAATTTCCATGCCGCGCGGCTTTGGATTTTCCAACCCGCTCTTTTCAAAGGAGAAGACGTTGGATAATGCGATGGTTTCAGAAACGATCAAAGCGCCGATCGTGATCGTCGCCAAAGGCTCGGAAGGGTTCTCACAAGCGAAGAGTTTACTCTCTTGGCCTGCTTTACTCGCACACGCTTCCATAGCTCCCGTGACGGTTTTCTTTTTGGCAGAAAGTACGGGACGGTTGCCGATCACCGTCGACGAAATCGAACGATGGAAGCAAGAAGGCGTCAAAGTCATAACCTCGGTAAACGAAGACCCCGAAGGCATTATCGATTACCACTCCTTAACAATTCGTTCGGCGATTTCTTCCGACGATGATTTCGAAAATTCTGGCGGGACTTTTCCGAACACCGTCGTCGGCGAAACGCATCTCATGCACAACAGGTGCGTGCTTTGTTTAGCGGGCGTGAAGGGGAAAAAGGCGGTGGATTGGACAACATTGTTTGAAAACGCGGGAGTCAAGAAAGTGAATTTCTTCTCTGCCACCTGAATGCTCTCGAAAGAGCAGAGATCAGAGAGCAGAGCAGAGCAAAGCAGAGCAAGAGTAGAGTAGAGTAGAGAAAGCTTTTGTTGTAAATGTAACTATAAATATGTGAGCTTTCAAAATTTTGTCTTCGTTTTTTGTTCTTTGTTTTTCTCCATTTTTTTTATCCACGCGTTTACCTAAAGATGGGAAAGCGGGACGAGACGCCGGAAGAGCGCGCCAAGCGCAAAGAGAAGGAGAAGCGAGAGGGAAAATCGAAGAAGGAGAAGAAGAGAGACGAGACTCCGGAGGAAAGAGCGGCGAGAAAAGCGGCGAAGTCAAAATCGTCCGATGGGAAATCAAGAGACGAACGCAAAGAAAAGTCGGCGAAAGCGTCTAAACAAAGCGGAGGGAGTAACGCCGCGTTGAAAGAGAAGAAACCGAAGACGAGAGGTCCACCGGTGATGGAAGAGAAGAACAAAAGCGATTACTTGGCCGGAATGGACTTACCGTCGTCTTCAGACGACGAAGACGTGGAAGAGAAGGTGGAGAGAGATTTATCCAAAACAACGTTCGATGGACCGTCGGAGAAGGAAGCCGCGAAAGCGAGGAAAAAGGAGATTGAAATGGCGAGGAAAGAGGCAATGGCGAAAGAAGAGGCGATGAGAGACGACGACGATGCGTTTAACGTTCGGTTACCGGCGATGGATGAACAAGCGATGGCGCAAATGGCGAACTCGCGGGATATTAAGATTGATAATTTCTCGGTATCCGTAAGAGGGAAGCCGTTGTTGACGGATACGAGCATCACGATCGCGCACGGGAGACGATACGGTATTGTTGGACCAAACGGGACCGGGAAAACGACGCTGATGAAGTTATTAGCGAGGCGTAAGATTCCGGTGCCGGAATTTATCGACATTTTGTTGGTTGAGCAGGAAGTCGTTGGCGACGAAAGAACGGCATTGGAATCTGTGGTTGCCGCGGACGTGGAGCTGATGGAGTTGAGAAAGAAGAAATTGGAGTACGAACAATTGATGGAGAAGATGGCGCACGCGGACGAGACTAAAAACGAAGCTTTAATTAAGGAAATGAACCAGTTGACGTTTAAAGACGAAGAGACCGGGAACGAGTTGGACGTATCACAAGCGTTGACGAAGACGTACGACAAGTTGAAACTGAAAGGCGACGATACTGCAGAGGCGAGAGCGTCTAAGATTTTGCACGGTTTAGGTTTTACCGTCGTGAAAAAAGGCGAAACGAAAGGCCCGGATCGATTTTCAATGCACAACTCGACGAAGAGCTTTTCTGGAGGTTGGAGAATGCGAATTTCCTTAGCCAGAGCTTTGTTCATCGAGCCGACGTGTTTGTTGTTAGACGAACCCACGAACCACTTAGATTTACGAGCGGTCATTTGGCTGGAAGAATATTTAATGCGTTGGAAGAAAACTTTGATAGTGGTTTCGCACGACCGCGATTTCTTAAACGGCGTAACGACGGATATCATCCATTTGCACGACCATCAACTCGATCAATACAAAGGAAACTTTGAATCCTTCGAAGAGATGTACGAGCAAAGGCGTAAAGAGGCGAATAAATTGTTTGAAAAGTACGAAAAGAACTTGAAACAAGCCAAACAGCAATCGAACAAGAAGAAGCAGGAAGATATCACGGCTAAGGCGAAGAAGGACGCGATGAAAAAGAACGAGAAGAAAAAGAACAAAGGGATGATGGACGATGCGGATGATTCTTTGAACATTGCAAAAGCGCCGACGAAATGGAACGATTACGATGTCGAATTCAAATTTCCAGAGCCGACGGAGTTGAACCCGCCGTTGATTTCTCTGCAGGAGTGCTCGTTTCGGTACCCCGGTTTGGAAGGTTTCAGCTTGGACAACATCGATTTAGGCATCGATATGGGAACGCGAGTGGCAATTATCGGGCCAAACGGCGCCGGGAAATCAACCTTGATGAATTTACTAGCCGGGGACTTAACACCCACCGAAGGAGATTCCAGAAGGTCGCACGCCTTGCGCATCGGCCGGTACTCACAACACTTCGTGGACGTTTTAGCCATGGACGAAACGCCAGTGAGTTATTTACAAAGAAAGTATAAAAGGCAAGATGGAGGCAGTTACAAAGACCACGACATTCGCGCGATATTGGGTAAATTTGGTTTGCCTGGACACAATCATTTGCAACCGATCGTGAAATTGTCGGGTGGTCAAAAAGCGCGCGTCGTTTTCGCGTCGATTTCGTTATCGAACCCGCACATTTTGCTCATGGACGAGCCGACGAACCACTTGGACATGCAGTCCATCGACGCGTTGGCAGATGCATTGACTGCGTTTGAAGGCGGCGTCGTTCTCATCACCCACGACGCGCACATCTGTTCCAAAGTTCTGGACGATGAAACGAGTGAAATATGGGTCGTTGATGATGGCGTGGTAACGAAATTTAACGGCGACTTTGAAGATTACCGCGACGAACTCGTGAAGGAAATCGCAGCTGAGTTGGACGCGCCTGACAATTAGATTGAACCGATTGACCAAAACACGAAATTTATTTAACATACAGTACGCTAACAAAACATATACACATAATTACAACGTTTTAATCAAATACTCTACAACCTCTTCCCGCGTACTCCCGGTGGATTCTAAATACCCGACCATCTTTGCCAAATTTTCATCCGCTCTTAATCCCAACAAACTCGGTCGTCGTTGCACCTCCTTCGCAAACTCAGTTCCGGTAATCCCTAACTCTTTCTCCACATACATAAATAGCGGTTCCAACCTGGTTTCTACATCATACGCTAAAACCGATGGAAAATTCATGATCAATTCCCCCAACGCTTGCTCTCGAATATCTCTCGATTGTAAAAACTCCACCACTTTTCTCACTTCTTTTTCGTCAAATTTCACCGACCCATCCAACTTCATCCCCATTTTTGTCCTTTCCGCTTCAAACTGCATCGTCGCTTGCGACATGACTCTCAACGCCGCTGATTTTGCCACTCCGATCGTCTCCAAGTACTCGTAAATCCCAATAGACTCCTTTTCTCGTTCCATTCGAAATCTACGTTGTTCCGCTTGTCTTCCCGGACGGATTCGAGCTTCTATCGTTTTGTTCGCCCTCCTTTTCGCTCTGTTGCCTCTGAACGCGAACGAGGGAGACGCGTTCCGGCCACTCCCGATGATGCTCGTCAACGCGCTCGCTGCTCGAGCGCGTTGCCCAAACATGTCGGTCGCGCTCCTCCTCTTCCTCTCGCAACGCGTGCCTTTTTCTCTCGTTTTCTTCCTTTTCATCAAACTTCTTCTTCTTCTCGCTTCGAGCCGCCAAAAAAAATTAATAATAATTTTAGCAGTCCCTTTTCGAATCGAACACAAACATCGACTTTACCAACAAACTCTTTTTTATTTACAACGACGACAAGCACACAAAAAAAGCTTGAGAAGAAGACAACAAAGAAGAAGAAGAAGACAACAAAGAAGAAGAAGAAGACAAAGAGAGGGAGGAAGGCGTTTCTTTCGTTCTTTCTTTCCGTCGTCGCACATCTACTCGCGCGCGCGCATAATAATATATAATAATATAAAACGAGTCGAATGCCGCAACAATCGTCGTTTAAGAAATCGAAGAAATCTGCCTCGCATCAATTGGCGAATTCGTTGAAGAAACAAAAACAAATAGCGAAGAATCGACACGGCAAACGCATCGAAACCAGGAAAGGCAAGTTTCAAAAGAAAAGCAACAAGTTGACGGATAACTTAAAAGCATCGTTGCAAATTACTCGAGAGGTAAACTTGAAAAACGAGTTGGAGTTTGCACGAAGAGCGACGAGTTCAGGTGGGACTTTACGTTTGATTAAAGCTCCAGAAGGCACGGAAAAAGGTGAAAGTACACGGCCGAAGAAACAGAAACCAGTCGTGAAAATTGGTAAAGGCGGGAAACGCATGTAATCAAAAGCAAGAGGAAGAGTTATACCAACATGATGAAAGGATTTCTGAACGCGTTTAAATCATCGCTCGATATTGACATGGACGGCAACGACAAAATAGACATCCGAGACGTGATGGAACTTCGCGTTCGGCTAATTTACGATAATTCCGCGTTTATTCGTTTGCCGTCGAGAGTATGCGAACGTTTACTAGGCAAAGCGCCAAAGTTTCCGTTGCCGATGAAAGTAAAAGTTATCGAGAGAGGTGCGAATACTAGTAGGAATAATACCGGCGGGGGGGTACCTTACGATATTCCCGCGCACGAGAAAGAGAAAGTATTCTCGGTGATTAAATACGTTTCTTGGGCAGGGTCGACGTCAGAATTGGGAGGACAGATATTTATGGATGTTCCAGTTGCGGCGGCGAAATGTTTAGGTTTAGAAGACGGAGACTTGTGCCGAGTATGGCCGGTGTTTTTTGCGCCGATTGCGTCCGCGGTGTACGTTTCACCCATGCAAAAAGACGATTGGGACGTTGTTTTCGCGCAAAGCGAACGAGTGGAAGAGTCTTTGTTGAAACAACTAGGTAGTGCTTACGAAGGAATGAAGTTTGCGTTTTTCCCAAGCGTCAAGGCGGGCGGGAAACCAATCGTGTTGAAATGCACAAAAGTGGAAGCTTACGTAGAAAATAGTGAAAATAATAGTAAAAATAGTCAAGTCTTTCCGTCGGTTGTTCGATTAGCACCAAATACAGAGCTCATCGTCGCGCCACCGGCGAAAGAAGATAAAAAGTCTTCTGAGGAGGATACACTTCAAAGCGACGACGACGACGAAGAGGAAAAAATGAAATCGTTTTGCGCACGCGTACAAAGACCGACGTATCACATTTTGGATGAACTCACAGTAAAGATAAACCGCGATTTCAAAGCTACGAACGATGCAATTATTAACGATTTTAATTGCGAGTTGAGTGGAATTGCGTTACTTCGGGTGTCGAAAGATAAAAACGAGCAAGTTTTACCTTGTCGCGAGGGTAGGTTATGTCGCGTGCGAATATATTCAGAGGAGAGAAAATTTCGTAACGAACGCTCTGCGCTCGTACAAATAAAATATTCCTCACACGTACACTTACGACCAGGTCACGTGGCTTTGCCGAAATCGATCATGGACTTTATGGGAATCGTTCAAGGCGATACGGTTGTGTTGAGTAAAGGACCGAAACCGTTGAAAGTGGATGATTTTGCGCAAGTTGTGATACAACTTCGACCGAGCATCGTGAAGGAGGAGGAGAAAAAATTCAAACTTCATGAAGGCGACGAAACGAGCAGCGAAGAAGAAGAAGATGATGATTATGGATTTGAATCGGACGATTCAGAGGATATCAAAGCAAAGAACAGCATATTCAACGATACGGGGTTACTTCCTAAATCGAAACCGTTGACGCCCACTCAAATCCTCGCGACAAAACTAACCGGACCACAACGCATCGCTCTCGGTTTAGGTAATCTAAATGTCTTTGCAACGGAAGACAGTGATTATCAGTACGACAGCGAGGACGAATATGAAGAAACATTGGCTGATTTGCGTTTGGTTACACCAGAATCCTGCAATTCCGGCGCCAAGCGTGTCCTCCTCGATTGGCTCGATGCGCACGTCAGAAATGCCGGTTCTGGTGCGTGCGGGGATATCGGCAACAGTCGAAACGGTTTCGGAAATGGTAATGATAGAGTACTGGAAAAAAGGAAAAAGAATGGCATACATTTGAGTTCGGATTCAAAAATCACATTTTCGAGCGATGAGATTGGAAGCGGTGGGTATTTACCGTTCGCGAGCTTTGAAGTGACTATTAGCGTGATCGGAGGAAAAGCAATACATTTATCCGACGATGCGATTCCACTGATTTTTATATCTCGAGACGATCTCGTGAAAGAGGATTCGCATGTGAAAGTTGAACTCGGGGAAACGACAATTTATTTAGACCCCAGAAAAGAGCACGTGAATTTACTCGAACCATGCTTAGGGGTGTCCGTGATGCCTTCATACGGACAGTATAAGCATCTCGGCGACGTCGCGCCTGGAGAGAGGTACAAGGAAGCCGCGATTGAAGTTATGAAACGCGTGAGAGTATCTTTGTGGGAGGAAGCCCAAATGATGCGAAATGAAGAAAAATGTTTTCAAATTCCAGGAGGTTCTATGCTTTGCGGTAAACATTATGGATCGCATCGAGATCCGTTAGCGAAAGGTATCGCGTGGAACATTGCAAACGATCCAAACTGTTATGCGAGTGTTGTCGAAGTTAAATGTAAGGATTTACCTAAGCACCCTCGAAAAGCGATAAAAGCGTTGCGACACGCGTTAAAAGCGGCACATTTGCGAGCACCAGCTATTTGCTTGCTCCTAGATTTAGACGCGGTGTGTAAAAAACAACCAGAAGGTGCTGAAGATGCGGGTGAAATGGATGATGCGTATCACATCGCGGCGTTACTCGCGGATGAGATTAAATATTGCGTAAACATGGAAACCGTCTGTTTCGTGGCTACGGTGGAGGCAAAAGAGAACGTAGCTAAACCATTGCTCGATGAAGAAGTCTTCTATATGTTTCAGGATATTGGGCCTATGGACGACGACGCTCGCAAAGAGTCTTTGATGTTAATTTCCGCCGGTTTGAATTTTTCCACCTCCGCCGACGTTGCAGAGGACATCGCGCAAGACAGAAAAACAATCGGATACGATTTACGGGATTTAGAACTTCTCGTCAGTGGCGCGATAAAATACGCTTTCAAACGATTAAAGTTACACGAAGATCCCGAGTTTCAAAAGCGACAATACGGTGGAGACCACGATTTCATCCCTTTAGCGTTAGAAGATTACGAAAAAGCGAGAGAAGGCATCAAACCGAGTGGCGACGAAGGTTTAAATCTCACGGATCCATCCGTGTATACAATTGAAGGTGGTTTAAGTGCCGTCGGTGGATACGAAGGCGTAAAACAGTCACTCAACGATTGCATACTTCTCCCCGGACAGTTCCCGGAAATTTTCGCGCAGTGTCCGTTACGTCTGAAAACGAACGTCCTCCTTTACGGTCCGCCAGGCGTCGGCAAAACGTTCATCGCCCACGCGGCGATTTCAGAATCCGGCATGCGATGCATAAAAGTCCGCGGTCCTGAAATCATGTCCAAGTTTATCGGCGAATCCGAGAAAGCCATTCGAGAAATATTCAAACGCGCGCGCTCCGCTGCGCCTTGCTGCTTATTCTTCGATGAGTTCGATTCCATCTGTCCTCGAAGAGGATCTGACAACGCCGGCGTCATGGACCGATTGGTCAATCAGTTGTTGACAGAAATTGATGGATTTGAAGAGTTGCGAGGCGTCTACGTCATCGCCACATCGTCGAGACCAGACACGATCGATCCAGCTTTATTACGCCCGGGACGTTTAGACAACCTGCTCTTCTTAGACTGGCCGACGGAGAAAGAGCGATACGACATCATGTGGAAACTTACGCGTGACATAAAAACAGACCCAGACGTAAACCTTTGTGCCATCGCCGCGAAAGAAATGCCGCACGGCACCACAGGTGCGGACATCAAAGGTTTACTCAACGAATGTTCGGTCAATGCCGCTACACGCGTAATTAACGCTCACGAAGAGGCCTTAAAAATCGATGATTCTCTCCCGGACCCGACCGAAGTCCCATCAATTTCTTCCGAGGACGTTCGCTTAGCCCGGAAAACAGGGTTCACTCGCATGCGAGATGTCGATCGAAAAGAGTTGGCTATCGTGTACGAAAATTTCCACCGAACGAGAAGTAAAAGCTTGAAAGATAAGAAGGACAATTTCATAGACGAAAAGGATTTAAAGCAAACGTTTGCCAGTTAAATTTTTACCAGTTGTAATGTAGCGATATCGATAATTTTCGTGAATTTTCGTCTGCCAGTGCATTTCTCTCTCGAAATCGGACGAAAAATAGACGTTGTCGTTGCTTTGGTTCTTCTTCAAACATTTCTCTCATTTTTTCTATGCAAAAGTACTCTTATTGAACGCAACAGAAGAAGATTAATACATAAGTGCGCGAGCACGAGCGCGAAGGAGAGAGTAGAAGAGGGAGAGATAGGCTAAGCATGTCCGTTTCAGACTCTATTCGCCCAAATGCGCCTTTAACATCCTCGTATCAATGGAGCATTGGAAGTATCCTGGGGAAAATATTAAAAACAGTCTGGGTGATTCTCAACCTTTTGATTCTTATTGCCATCCCAGTCGTCGCGTATCAAATGCACAAACACGATTACGAAAAGTTATACATAGCCTGGTTCATCGCCGGTGTTTTTGCGATGTTGTCTATACCGATTACTTTTTACGAAGTTATTTTACACCTGGAAAACTATCGAGCACCGAAATTGCAAAAACACGTTATTCGGATATTGGCGATGGTACCGGTGTACGCGATTGATTGTTGGTTAGCATTGAGATTTAAGAAAGCGACTATTTATTTAGATACTGTGCGTGAGTGTTACGAAGCCTACGTGGTGTGGAACTTTTATACCTATTGCATGGTATATTTGCAGGAGTTTTGCGTGCCAGGGTTGGAACATGCGTTGGCGAGAAAGCCAAGGCAGCATCATTTGTGGCCGATAAGCATTATATTAGGACCGCCGAGGGTAGGAGAACCGTTCTTGAGGTTTTGTAGACACGGAATCATACAGTTTGTGACATTGAGACCGTTTTGTGCGTCGATTGCGTTTTTGACCGAAGCGAAAGGAGTGTACGGCGACGGGAAGATTGGGAATCCATACGTCGCGTACCCCTATTTAGTGTCAGTGAATAACTTGAGCGCGGCATGGGCGATGTATTGCTTAGTTTTGTTGTATCGGGCGACAAGAGAAGAATTGGCCCCGATTAGTCCTTTTTATAAGTTTGCGAGCGTGAAAGCGATAATTTTCTTTAGTTTCTGGCAATCCGTGTTGATTGCGTTATTAGTCAATGGAGGCATCATTAGGGTGAATTGGATCGATCCAACGTGGTCGGATTACGACGAAGCGGATTGCGCGAATGCCATTCAAGAGTTTTTAATTTGCGTTGAAATGTTTTTCTTTGCGATTCTGCATTTATATGCGTTTCCAGCGGATGAATATAAAGCAGATGGAGGCATAGGACCGGTGGGCGGGTATAACATCGGGTTGAACTCAACTATGTCACGAAGAAAATTGACGGATAATTTGTTTGATTTGTTCGACGTCAGAGACGTTTTGTACGATATCAAAACGTTCATCGAAATCAACACCGAGTGGATACAGAGAAAATTTAATCGATGCCTGGGAAAAGGCGGACACGGGTCGGTTCCTAACTCGCCCGTAGCAGGCGCAGGAGGAGGAGGATTAGGTGATAATAGCCCCCAGAATGGAACGGATTCAAAGAATAAAGGTAAAATGAAATACGTCAAGTTCACGAACGATGACGATGATGATGACCATGACGACAGCGACAATGACAATAGCGATAGAAATCCTTTAGTAGCAAATGCATCCAATCATCGAGTCATGGTCGATCTGGAGAAAAATGGTGGTTCCCTCTCGGAAGAGGAGTTGGCCAGGGGAGATAGCGTCCAACTGATGGCCACGTCTCCGAGAGCTGGCGCGAGCGCCATGTCTCCAGGTCAGTCGTTCGAGTTAATGAAGAGTAGAGTTAACACGAAAGGTGGCGGTTTGGAGGATCAGTTGTAGTACTAATAGTAAAACTACTTAAAATTTTTAAAGGGCGAGAAGCGCTTTCAACATGAAATCTCCACTTTTTAAACGTAACACATTGTACCTGTTGTTTATGCTTCACTCACCATAAACTCGTAATAAAGCGCGCGCCACGTAATGAGAACGACGGATTACCGTCATCGTCGACAGCGAGTAAAGTTTCTTGTCTGTCTCTCCCTCTCGTTGCTTTCGTTTCTCTTCGTCGCTTCTCGGGAACAGAAATCCACTCATCGTTCGCATCAAAGAAGATACGACGTTTTGAAACCGTCATCATTATCATCATCATCATCATCATCAAGTTCAGTCACAGATTATAATAATCATCGGCAAGGAAATGACCGCGCGTTCGGACATTCAGAAGAGGCAATAGAAGAAACAGATAATGATATTGATGATGACGCCGAGGAGAGTAAAATTGCAGAACAACCGGACCATCATTCTGTTCACAAACGTGCACCGAATAAAAAACCAAGCGGGCATAGGATTGGCGGCGCTGGAACGGGCGCATCGAAACAGCTGGGCTTTATGAATGAGAATGTTGTTACCAAATTGAGAGAGTTAGGGGAGAAACGGCAGAAGGAAATCTCAGCATCGAATGATGATGATTTTGATGTCTCGTCGTCGTCGTCATCGTTCAAAGGGTCCTTCGTGATGAACAGACGCCGAAGAAAAATAAACGAGGAGATTCCGTTTCCGAGGAAGAAGTTAAGAGATACATTGCAGCATTACTCGTTAGGCAAGGCAAAGAAAGAGTTGATTGGAGTCATACCGGAAGAAGACGAGGTGCGTTTGACGTTGTTGGGTGAAAATAGGAATAGTTTTAAAAAGAAGGGCGTGTGCGCAGTCATCGGAAACGGAGGGACGTTGTTGGCGTACGATTTAGGTAAAGATATTGATAGCGCGGATGTTATTATTCGCTTGAACGCGGGGCCTATTAAAGGTTTTGAGAAGAAAGTAGGCTCGCGAACGGATTACAGATTAGTAAATAGATTACACATGGGCTTTAGGGAGACGAAAGAGGAAATGGTGTTGCAACATTGCACGACTCCAGACGCATTGGACGAATGGACGAGATTTAAAGTGAAACATGAAGACGATGTTAACGTGAAGAAGAAGTTGTTCGCGATCGACCCAGATTTTCACGAGTTGGCCATCTCATATACGGACAAAGGCGTCGTCTCGAACGGGTTTTACGGTTTACTCTTAGCTACGGAGTTATGCGACGAAGTCAAAGTCTATGGTTTTTTCCGTAGATGGAAAGGCAACGTGTACTATCACTATTACAACAGCGAGGCACCAAACGAAGGGCAATCGTTCAGGGACGATAAAGAAGGCGACCGGTTGGAGGCCTGGTTGAAAGAACGCCACACGACGCACAAAATGGGCGAACCGTGTTTGCAAGAAGACGAAAGTATAGATGAAGATGACGTCTGCAAAAACTGTGCGCCCGGGTTAGTCTGCACGAAGACTGCGTGGCATCCGGTTCCGAAACCCGGGTACTGTTACGACGAGAAACACCCAGAAACACCCGCAAATGCGAAAGGTATGCCCAGAGCAAATTGTGCGCGTAGGTGTGATTCCAGCCACTCCTGTCCAGGAGGGAAACGCGGGTTCTGTAGCGCATCGATCATGGAGAGTGCCGAGTGTATTTTTTATTAGACGAGACAACTCTTCACAACGCAACCACTCTCACACGCTCTCACTCTCATTCTTTCGTAAAAAAGACCGCGCAACACCCACGCCATTTTTCATAGGAACGCAGGGAAGAAAGATGGAGCGTTTTGCATTTCGAGCGCCGTCTTCTTCTTCTTCTTCTTCTTCTTCTTCTCGCGGTTGTTTTGGAAAGGAGAAAATAGTATTGCGTCGACGTTTTGGAACAACAACAAACCAATCGCACGCTGCACGACGCGACAACAAGAGTACGCGGGGTCAAACGACGACGACGACGATGATTCGGGCGGGATTTTTGGAGGAAGCATTCGAGCGCGCGCAACAGAAATCATCGGAAGTGGAGGAGACGTTGCGGTCGATGCAGAAGAAGTCTTTGTTGCCATCCTTTCCAACGTCATCTGGGGTGAAAGTGGAAGATATGAAAGGAGCTTTATTGAGTAAAATCTCAACCGTCGAGAGAGGCGCGGTTGCCACCGAAGAAGACAAGGAAGAAATCGACGCGCTCGCTCGAAATGTCGAAAACACGCAGAAACGCAAAAACGCGTTGGAAAGCAAGTTCATTAATGGGAAGTGGGAGTTGATGTATACGACGTCCGCTTCGATTCTAGGCTTAAGCAAACCAAAACTATTTCGCCCGAGCGGGCCGATTTATCAAACCATTGACGCGAAGAATTTGCGAGCATTTAATAGCGAATCCGCGCCGTTTTACAACCAAGTGAGCGCAGAGTTAACGCCAACGACGAAGTCGAGCGTGGACGTGCAGTTCAAAAAGTTTGGGTTGTTTTCCGGATTGATAAAGATTAACGCACCGGAAAGCGCGAAAGGCAAATTAGACACAACGTACGTCGACGAGGAGTTGAGAATTAGCAGAGGCGATAAAGGGAATTTGTTCGTGTTACTTATGCGAGATCCATCGGCGACTTTAGATGTGGAGTATTAATTGTTGAACGCACATCGATCTATAATCTGCTTCCACCGCCTCTTTTGAACTGTTCCAAAGCATCCGCGACGTCTCGTTTACCGTACTCTTTAGCCAATCCTAAAGCATCCAATCCTTGTCTATTTCTTAACCCGATATCAATTCCTCGTGCGTTCAACAGCTGTTTCACTACTTCCACGTGTCCAAACCTCGCGGCATCGTGTAAAGCGGTATCACCATCGGAATCTTGTGCGTTAAGGGGGACTCCTAAATCGAGCAAGGTTTGTATGGTATGCGCGTGTCCCCAATACGCCGCTTTATGCAACGCTGTCCTCCAGCTTCCCGGGTCGCCTTCTCTAACGTCCGCTCCTTCTGCTAACTTTTTAATCTCCACGACTCCATGCATGGCACTCTCGCGAAACTTGGCCGATTTCCGTTTCATTTCGCCCACTTTTTGCGCTTGCATGTGGGGACAGCAGTGCGGAACACCCAACGCCAATAAACGAGAATACGCGTCCGCAAAATCGCGAAAAAACGCCTCTTGATCCTTTGCGTACAATTCCACGTACCGTCTAAACGTTTCGTCTCTTATCAACGCCACATCTGTCGGTAACATCATCAGCTTCTTCGTTTCTTTATCCGTATATTGCAATTCTCCGTCCCACGCTCTTGGTATCCACGTTAATGAGATCAAATTGCGAAAATACTCGTTGTCGAACTTTAGCGGATTGTACGTCCACGGACCGTCGTATCCACTTCTAACAAAGTGACATCTCCCTAGCGTGTGTGCACCACTCAACGCGACGATATCTCGATCACTCATCCCCATTCTGTGGAACACATCTCGTAAGTGCTCTTTTCCTTTGCTCCCGTCCGGCAACCGTCCATGCATGGGGCATCTCTTATTATCGGAATCGTCCGTCCTTCCGAACAGGTACGGGATGTGAGGTCCGCCGGCAAATTCCACCGCCAATGCACCAGCGTAGGTGTACAGATCCGCCTCGGACACCGTCGGGTGGCGCTTTTTCACCTCGTGGAGCATGTCTCGAACTATTCCTAAACCGTTATTCGCCGGGTCGTCCTTTTCTGGTGAAAATCGCATGGTCGCGCCGTTCGACCCACCCGTGTTCGTCGTTTTGTCGTACGTGCCCGAGGAGTGCCACGCTTGTCGAACAGCGATCGGGAACGCGATCACTTTCGCGTTTAACAGCGCTTCGTGCACGTCTCTTTTCAACGCGTCTTCGTTGTTGTTGTTGTTGTTGTTGTTGTTGTTGTTGTTATTGTTGTTGGTCTTCATAATTATTCGTGTGTGTGCGCGTCTTAATTTGTGGGGGCGTTTTTTGTAGGGGAGTCCTTTTTTTTTTCATTATTTTGCTCGTCGGGAGTTTTTGATTTTTTGGCATTTAGGTAAAAATAGTAAAAAAGGTGAATGAACCCCTATGGTAGTATGGGTATGCTTTTTACACCCCACCTTCACACATCTTTTCACGCATATTGTAGTATTGAGAAGAACTTGAAGAATAAGAACAACACGTCATGGTGAAGAAAAAAAAGGAGGAGGAGGAGGAGGAGGCCAAGAAGAAGAAGAAGAGCGCGATGGGAGGGACGAGGGATTACTTGGTCGCGACGAAACCAAAGGACAATACCAACGAAGAAGAAGAAGAAGAAGAAGAAGAAGAAGAAGAAGAATTCGTGTATTCGTCTCTGGAAAAAATGGCGACGAGAGAGGAAGGGAAGACGTTGTACGAGTCTGGACCGATATCGAACGCGCAGTTGAAACTGTACATCGATGTCTTGCATAAAGTGTGCCAAGAAGATAAAATCGAACAGTTTGTGAAACTCTTCGCGCCTCCGGATTTAGAGGAAGACGACCGAGTGTATTTCCTAGAGAGTTTGCGAGGAACGATTGACGACCAAGAGAGGTGGAACACGATGAAACGAGAGATTGAGATTTTAAAAGAAGGGAAATATCGAGGAATATCCGGGGATCAAACGAGAGGACCGGTGGAATTTAGATTCGATATGATGGTAGATGGAAATAGCACGAAGAAGAAGAGTAGCGATAGCGGTAGCAACAACAAAATACATATCATGCGGGAAGTCGTGTTTACGAAAACCAACAACGTCTGGCACGCCGAAGGGTGAATTTTAATGTAATTAAAGTATACCAATTATTTTTTACTAAACGTCTACTTTCGATGTTGGCGAAGCAGCAGCAGCATCAGATGTTGCCGAGGAGGACGATGGACTGCTAGATTTCGCTGTTATTGTCGTCTTCGTCGTCGTCGTTTGTTGTCCTTCTCCTTGCGGTTCTTCTCGTTTCTTTCGCGTCGCCCCTCGACTAAATCTACCGACTATAGATCCACCTCCACTTAAATCTTCCATCGCCTTAATCTCCTTATTTTTCTGCCAATACATCTCCTCTTCTTTATTAATTTCCTCCAACAGGTTCGGATCGACTTTTGTTTTACTAATGAGAGTTGGTATGAATGGATTTTCATCGCCTTCTCGGTTCCTCGCGAGTAAACGCCGTTCTTCTTCGGCTTCTTTTTCAACCAACACGCGAGCCTCTTCTTCCGTATATTTTCGTCCTTTTGGATGTTTCTTCGTCCTAATCGGCGGTTGCGCGATTTGGTTCATGTATTCTAACTGTCTCAATGCGAACTGTCGCACGAAATGTCTGCTCGACGACGTTGACGTCGACGACGTTTCGTCTCCTCCTCTTCTTCCTTCTCCGGCGTGCATGTCGATCGCTTCCAACTTTGCCAACGGCCTTCGATTATAATACGCTCTGATCAACTTATCCTCGGGATACGTGATTTTTCCTTTCTTCTCGGCCATAAAACTGTCCACCCCAACCGCCGTTTTCGCCGGGTTCACTTTCTCCATCGCGTTCAACCATTTCGGTCGTTCGACGATGTCCTCGCTCGTCAACCGCATCGCGAGTGGAAACAAGAGATTTTTCGCCTCTCGTTTCCCGGTTTTCGTTCTCGAGCGGAACATGTCCATGGTCAACTTTTGCGTGCCTCTCTTCATGGCGCGCGCCTATTGTGTGTGTGTGTGTGTGTATAATATATATGTGTATATGTATCGTGCGGCGAGAGGGAAAAAAAGAGCACGGCGTTCAAAGCAGACACCAAGAAGTGAGTGTTTTTGTGGGTAAGGAACACCAAAAACCTTTTTATTTTATTTGCCTCTTCTTCCCTTTTTTTCAACAACACCAAATGCCAAAGAACTCGAAAAAAAAAAGAAGAAGAGACCGTCGTAAGAATAAATCACGAGGTCGCATCATCATCATCGTCGGAAAAGAAAAGAAAAGAAAAGAAGATGACGACGACGAAGAGGGGTTCTCTGGTCCAACTCAAATGTGCCATACAGCACTACGATTGGGGCATCGTTGGCGATCAAAGCGCGGTGGCACAACTGGGTTCGTTAAACAGAGAAGAACCGATTGCGAAAGAGAAACCGCACGCGGAGATGTGGATGGGAACGCATTCGAGCGGCTTGAACGTGATTAAAAACGAACGACGAGAACATTTGAAATCGTTCGTGGAATCGAACGCGGAGGAGGCGTTAGGGAAGAAGTGCCAACAACGGTTCGGGAACGATGTACCGTTCTTGCTGAAAGTTTTATCCGTCGCCAAAGCCCTTTCGATACAAGCGCACCCAGATAAACAGTTAGCGGAGAGATTGCACGAGGAAAAACCACACATGTATAAAGACGCGAACCATAAACCAGAAATGGCCTTAGCGGTGACCGAATTCGAAGCCTTGAGTGGGTTTGTTTCCGAACCGAAAGAGTCGTTGCAGAAGTGCCCGGAGCTGCGAGCGTTGACCGGGATTCGTATGGAAGAGATGGATGCGATGAGAGAAGATAAGAAAGCGCAGATGAAACATGTGTTCACGAAAGTCATGTTGGCAGAGAAAGAGGAGGTGGCTACACAAGTGCAAACTCTCGTCAAACGATTAAAAGCAGAGAATAAAAAAGACGAACGAGATGAGTTAGCGTTGAGGCTGAACGCGCAATATCCAGACGACGTCGGCGTCATGTGTGCGTACTTGTTGAATTACATCAAGTTACAACCAGGGGAGGCGGTATACATGGCTGCAAACGAGCCGCACGCGTATTTAGACGGCGAGTGCGTGGAAGTGATGGCAACGAGTGATAACGTCGTCCGAGCCGGTTTGACGCCGAAAGCGAGAGATACGGAAATTTTATGCGACATGTTGACGTACAAGTTGGGGAAACCGGAGGTTCTGACTGGAGATGTCATCGATAAAAACACGACGCGATATTCGCCACCATTCGATGAGTTCGAGTTGGAAGTCGTCTCATGCGCCAAAGAGGATACCGCAGAAATGACTGTCAGTCAAGGGCCTTCGATATTACTCGTGAAAAACGGGAAAGGGAAAATCAACGACGATGTTGCGATTGAGAAAGGATCTGTTGTTTTTGCCAACGCCAACGAGAAGATGACTTTGACAAGTTCGGACGAGGGAGGGATTTCAATCTATCGAGCGCAAGTTAATACTCGCGTATTTTAATTTCACATGTGTGTGTGTGCGTAAACTCGCGTCATTCTTTTCGACCATTTTTGTGCCGCTTCTTTCTTTTCGAGTTCATGTGCAAAAGTCTTCATTTTTTTCTTTTCCTCGCGACGAACATCGAAAAAGAAGAAGAAGAAGAAGAATGGCGTGGATGGCTGCCACGCGTTACGAGCGGTGCTGTTCTTCTCGCGGGTTGTGTTATCTTCGTCCTCGTCGTTGCCATCGTAAAGTCGCTCTCGCTTCTTCTTCTTCCTCTCCTTCCGCGAGTCATAGCTCCGGTCCACACGACGAAACGTTTCGAGAGTTTGTTACCTCCGCGTCGAACTCATCCGCCGCCCTCGGATACAACGAAACAACGAACGTCAGAGGATTATTCGCAGAAAGAGACATCACAGCTGAGGACGAAATATTCCGCGTTTCGTTATCAGAAGATGACGGGAGAGTGTTTACGGATGATTCCATGAATTTTGATTGGTCGTCAAGTTTAGCCAAACAGATTATTATGTTACGAAGGAAGAGGAGGAGAAATAGGAGAATTGATGATTACGATGCTGATTACGATGAAGAAGAATTGAAGACGGCGTACGTGAACGCATTGCCGAAGGAGGTCATTGGTATAGCAAATAAATGTTGCTTTTATGGTAACAATAGAGATGACGATGCGCGGTACGAACTTGTGAGCGCTTTTTTCGAGGCCATGGGCGACCATGACGCGAAGACGGAGTTGATGAAATATCGAAAACAAGTTTCCAGCGGCGACCAAGAAGAAGAGTACGGCTGGGCGGTGAGTCAAGTATTTTCAAGAACATTCAGAATTGAAGACGCAAAAGGCAGAAGAGCGCCAAGACGCGTCATGATTCCAATCGCAGATTTGCTGAACCATTCGTCCGTGGATGAGGAAGTAAACGTGACATGGAGAGTGACGGAGGATTTGAGCGCGTTTGTCATCGAGGCGAAGAGAAACATCAGGAAAAACGAAGAGCTGATTTTATCTTACGGTGAGAGAAATGACCAACACTTTTTGTTGTTTTACGGTTTTTTACCGAACGTAAACCCGGACAATTCAATCGTGTTGTGGGAAAATGTCGACGAGTGCTTGAACTGGTACCAAGAACTCTGCGGCGCAGATGAAAACGATACAAAGTGGGACACGATGAAATACAAATGCAAACGAACGCTCGGTTTATTAAAGAAGAAAGACGAAGGGGATGTTGACGACGACGATGGCCACGCTAACGAAGAACGGCATCGATTTATTCTCAGTCCAAATGCGAAAGTGGACAACACGACGTTACTCGTACTCAACGAGATATCTGGGGATAACGACATGGCGATAGCCGCGGTGAGAGTACGAGGGAAGGAAATTCTTTCGCAAAGGTTTACGTCGGACGAAGACTTGAAGATTGAAATAATCTTCAAACGATTAATGGAAGAAACAAACATGGATGAAACCGACGTTGAACTGTTGAGGTCGTATAGAAATAGGAAAAGAGATATTCTGAGCGAAATCGTTTAGATTTTCTTAACATACATAGGTAGTTTAGAGATGTAGTTGTAGTTATTTTATAACTTTAGATGTGTCTTACGGACATGCGCTTAGTAAGCTGTTTACCACGTGCACGACCAAACGCGCGGCGGCTTTTACGCTTGGCGAGATGCTCTGAGAACTCGATCCTAGCCTTCGTAAAGACTCGTAAACTGACGTTAATACCGGCCGCACGTGTAACTTTAACGCAGGATCTTGCGGATCAATAGCTAAGCATGTGTCGCGAATCCAATCGAGTTTTCTCTCCGCATCTTTCGTTGTCAAATCCGAAGAGAGTTGTTGCGCGAGCGAAAGCAACACAAATGGAGACAACGGACAGGGATGTTGTCCAAACACGCTCTCCGAAGCTACTTGAGAACACAACCACGAGACAATTTCGAGATTGGAAGTTCCTAGAGCTTGAGAAAATGCGGCTTCGAGATTGCCGGTATTCAACAATCTCTTAATCTCTACGGTGGGATCAACCGGCGCTTGCGGCGGTAGTTTCTGTTGCTCCAAGTCGGCGAGTGAACGCACGCCTCCTCCACCAACAGATTGAGGAGGATTTTGTTGCTGAAACATTCCTTGCGGAGAACCAAGTTGTTGTTGTTGCTGTTGTCCCATACCTCTGAATGCGTTGGAAACGGAAGACTTGAGCGCAGAATCTAAAGACTGAGGCAAATTTCTTATTTCGTTCACCGTTCTTTGCAACTCTTGGACGAGAGGCATGGCGTTTGCTTGCACCGATTGGTCCCTAATTTGCATAAGCTCGCTGTTAAGTTCACCTATCGAGCGTTCGAACGTGTTTGCAATTTGGTTAAACATGTTTTGCGTCGATCGTTCAAATGCTGGAATCATAACTTGTTGCATAGCTTGTCGAATTTCAGATTGAAGAGTCGTTTGCACCACTTCCTTCGCGGCAGCGACGGCGGCGCGTTGTGAAGCAGCCGCGTTCGTTGCCAGCGCAGCTTGCATAGCGGCGGCATTTTCACCCAACTGATCCGAAACTATCTGAGATATTGCGGTTGGTAAATCTTTCGTGGTTGCTTGCGACATTAACGCAATTAACTGTTTTTGACGCTCGCGCTCTGCGTTGTCTCTTTGGTCGCGTTCCTTTCGCAACTTTTCGCGTTCTTGTTTGAGTTCATTCTTAAGTTCTCTGAGTAATTTCGCGACTTCTCTATCACCACCGCTGGTGCCACCTGCAGTAGTAGTAGTAGTAGTAGTAGTAACCGGAGTTGAAGCAGGCGCAGCAGCCGGTTTACTCGCCTGTTGCTGCGCAACGGGAGGCAGAGGTTTATTGCTCATTGATGGAGAGCTCGGTGTGAGGTCCTCTGCGCTCGCTGATTGCGACCGAGATTTCATGAACATATCCGGCGTCAAGAGTCCCGAAACAGCCGGCGAAACAGCCGGCGAGGCAGCGCGTTGGGGCGGAGCATCGGTTGTAATCTTTACGTCTTCAAGCGATAAAGTATCATCTGGACCCTTCGGCAACAATCGTACGCAATCTAACATTGGTAAACGCAATTGCTGAATCGCACCCGTTTGCATGCAAAAGAGACCAAACTGCGCACTCTGCACATTGTCGTCTTCATCCGAAACGCCAAGTGCTACGAGTGATAAAATCGGTTGCGAAACACTAAATTGAGAAATGTAGTTAAACGGTTCCAAACCCTCGTCGTCGAAAATATTCACGGACAGCGCGTAAACAACGTTTCTCTTGGAATCTGCAAACAAAAAGCATGTCTGATTTTTGTACCAGACGCTTACGCATTGAAAAGAATTCCAGAAACACTCCGAAGAATCTTCAATCCCAATCGTTTGCGTCATTTCAAGATCAGAACCAGGTACCAGATACCCCTTTTGGCTGTACCGGAAACATTCGATGTAATTCTTGATATCGGTATCTTGGTTGATGCACGCTGTGGCTACAGCCAACATGTCTTCACTCAACCATCTCGCCGCGATGATTACTTTATTCTCGAGCAGAAACTTTTCATAACCAGCCGTCTTCGTAAATCCTAAACCTCGCGGTTCTAACTCATAGACCAAGATTTCCTTTTCAGTCGTCGCGACGATTATTCGCGAGTTCGGTATAATACCTTGTGTGGCGTCAATCGAAGTGATCGGGCCATCCAAGTCTACTCTTTCTTCAAACGGAATCGGCGACTGACCACCGGCATCTTCATTCAAATCTACGGAAGATTTAAATAAAACGTTCCCGTATGCAACCACAAAGTGCGCTTTATTTTTATTGGGTGCATTAGCAACCACCACCCAGCAAAAGCTCGGCACGATTAAAGAGTCATTCGTCGCGGACAAAGTTGTCGTTCCGCTCACGCCGGCGGCTTCGCTCGAAACGTCCAATTTCATCAACGTCGAGTCCTTGATCGTTTCCGAACTCTCGTCCTCGTTCAGTCTCCTCACAAACAGCGTTCCGTCTTCGCTCAAGGTCGCTAAAACGTTCTCTTCCCCTTTGAAGTACGGTAAAAAACTCATGCTCGCGATTGGCTTCTCGTGCCCTCTGAGAAGCGACCGAGATTGACTCATTCGGCTCAACACTCGCACCAAACCGTTACGAATGCCATAACAACAAAACGTCTTGTTCGCGGCGATCTTCATAGCGTTCGATTCTTGATACTCGGTCGCGTACACCGTAATCGGAGACGCTTCGAGTTGATTGTCTTCAGAAGACGCTAAATCATTTTCCGCGTTTACAACAAAACGAGGCAATTCGATCGCGCAGCCTTTCGTCAAATGTTTCAAGTCTTGTTGCTTCAAAACATCCTCGTCCTCGCCGTACTCGTAATATTTAACTTGCTTGTTTGCCCTCACCATCGCGACTAATTCCTCCTGCGTCGCGGCAGGTGGCGACGACGCCACGTCCTCCTTCTTCTTCTTGTTTCCGAACAATCCCATCGAAAATTCTCTCGTTTTTCTTGCAAAAATCAGCGCTTCTCCCACTGGGGAAAAAGTGCAACCAAAAAAAAAGGAAAGAAAAAGAAAAGAGAAATATACCAACGCGCGCAAAGAAAGAAGGTAAAAAAGACATCACGGCATTCATTACGCGAGCAGGTAAGACTTCTATACAACGTGTTCTTCTTCGCTTCCTTGTTCTTGTTCTCATCATCATCATCATCATCATCATCATCATCATCATCATCATTATCACTGTAGTCCCCAGAGTTCTTTCAACAACTCGTAGACGTAAAACGACACCGCGGCAGAGGGGAAAATTTTCGTATAGTTTGGAATCAAACCGGCATAAAGAGCAGGGATACCCTCGGTTTGCGCGATTTTCACGATACCCTGCACGACATTCTTGTATTGCGTCGCATTCTTTGCCCCCTGGGCGAGAGTTTTCATGCCTTGAACTTGCATGCGACGCTGCACGAGCTCGATCGGGTAGACGCCGGTTTGCGCAGCAGCTCCCGCAAGCGCGCCAAAACATAATGTCGGTAAAGGATTCGAGGATTGCGATAGAGTCGATTCGTCTTCGTGGAGGAAATGAACGCGAAACTTTTTGTATTGCTGCTTGCAATAATCATACACGAAGAAGTTAATAGCGCCGTAAGGAGCGACGCGAATCATATTCGCGCCCAAACCTTTCCACAACGCTTTTGGGCCCTCGTTTTTTATGAGTTCCGACCAAGCGTCTTCGAGGCGCATGCCGGTCCCGGAGACGCGCGAACGAAGCGTATCGATTGGATGCGTCAAAGCAGTCCCGCACATAGACGCAATGGACCCACCGATCATGCGTTCACCTCCACTCAAATCTCCCGCCGCAGTTTTGTAATTATTATTACTAGTATTATTGTTGTCGGTATGTTCTTTCTTCATTTTCAACCGTCTCGCTTTGAACGTGTCGTAGACGAAGAACTCAACCGCTTTGGTTGGCGCAATCCTCAAAACGTTTAAAGAGTTACCACGAAAGAGTGCCGGTGCTCCTTCCGTTCTAACGATGCGTTTTAAGGAACCCAAAACGCCACCATCGGTGGTAATTTTCGTGGAATCGAGCATGTATTCAATCTTTACGCGCTCCAAAGGAGCGACGACGGTGCGCGATACGCCACCGGAAATCGCCCCGACGAGTAAGTGCAAAGACACAGCTTTCGCTTGCGCTTTCCTCTTTTCGTTTTCGGACACACCTTTAGGAACGGTTACGAAAGAGTGATTGAGATCCGTCATACTTCGTCCCCACACCTCGACGACATCTCCCAAATCTGCCGCCGAAGAGAGCAACAGAAAATCTCGAAACTCGGCGAAATCGATTGCTTTCCCCATGGAGACGAAACCGCCTTTTCCATCTGAACTTTTCGGGAGTGATTCCGGCGAAAACAATCCCTTTCCCTTACTAAATGCCCCTTCACCTCGTTTTATCCGTTCTACCATTGAATCCACCTCTTTGTTCGTCGCCCCCCATCGCCCGAGCGCGAACAGCACTCGTTTCAACTGCCACGGCGTCAAATACCCCAAATTCTGTTTATCAAACTGTCGAAACGTTTTCAGAAGTTCTCGTTCTCGTTTTATCGCGTAGATTTGAAACTCTCGAAACGATAGCGTTGGACAATCTTCAAAATTTTCCTTCCTCTTCTTGGTTATTTTGTTCATAAACGACAAGACGGAGTCTCGCGAGGCTGGGAACTTCAACTTCTCCAACGCGACGCGGATATCTTCACCGGTAATTTCAACTTTGTTCGAAGATAAATCGTTAAATCTCCTTTGTAAGGCTTTAAATCCGTATGAATTTGGATCTGGAAGCGTGACATTTTCATCGGTCTCACTTTCAGCAGCCGTCGTCTCCGAATTCATCTTGTTGTTCTTGTTCTTGTTAATACTATTTTGTTCTGAAATAGACGCCGTCAAGATCGATCGCATTGGTTTCCTCAATCTTTTCTCTCTTCTCTTCGTCGTGGTCGTGGTATTTTCACTCGTCTTCTTCTCGTTATCTCCTTCATATTTTGTCGCGCAGTTGTTCGTTATGAATTCTGGGACTGAACTCTTGAGAAATTTTTGAACTCCTTCTACTCGTTTCTTAAGAAGACTAAGGCGAAGATCACCTCGAGGACCACTTCCAGACGCGGGTGAAAAACACGTTCGGCGATCCGGTGCTCCCGCTGCGCGCGATGTCGTCGTCGTCGTCGTCATCGCGTTTGTTCCGTTTAACTATTCTTCTATTAAAAATCCGTTTTTTTTGGGGGGGGCGGCGGCGAGTACATATGGTGCCAATTGGATGGATTTTTACTTGCTTTTTTTCTCTTTTCTTTCGGGCTTTTTTTTGTCTCTCGAGAGTCTCTTCTCGTCGAGAGAAAAAATTTCGAAAATTTGGAC
>Ga0115011_10000711_pt1 | contig 25863 bp, 21 predicted proteins | sample TroAtlMetagenome_2_FD_88705 | JGI IMG/M metagenome (GOLD analysis project Ga0115011, IMG submission 88705) | Marine eukaryotic phytoplankton communities from Atlantic Ocean - Tropical Atlantic ANT8 Metagenome | ecosystem: Environmental > Aquatic > Marine > Oceanic | place: Tropical Atlantic...
CGTGGTCATCGTGGTCATCGTGGTCATCGTGGTCATCGTGGTCATCGTGGTCATCGTGGTCATCGTGGTCATCGTGGTCATCGTGGTCATCGTGGTCATCGTGGTCTCCGTGATCTCCATGGCCATCATCTGCCGCAGGGAAAGTTAACTGATGTACAATATATGCAATGTCAATTTCTACTTGAGATGCTTGACTTTCATAACTCATCAAATTATTAGCTTGCCGCTCATTTTCTAATAAGCCGCCACATAAATCATCTACTAATAACCCCTCAAAATCAAGTGTTAATTCTCCAGAAGGCATTATGTGAGTCTGAATTGCTGGAGGCATTCCTTCAGCAGACAATACATCATCAACCCAAGGTTCAAGATTTAATCCATGATAAAAGAATATATCACTCTCTTTTAACCTGGCTAAATCTTGTAATGAGGGCTCATAATCATGAACTGGTATATTTGATTCACTCATTAATTCAACTGTAGCTGTTGAGCCAACTACTGCCAAGACAAGTTGTTGAACATGGTATGTTGAAACCATAATTTTCTTCCCCTCAAGAAGTACTTTTAGTTCTTCCAAGGGGTCCACTACACTTTCATTTTGTGTTTGGTTGCCAGAATTATCATTAATTTCATTAACTACATCAACAATATTTTCATCTGAAGCAGTACATCCTGCAAGACTTGAAAAAATCAAAATCAAACAAGTTACTATTGCCCTCGCGTTAGTTTTCATGTATTCCTCCCGTCAATAATAAGTATTTAACAAATGTTATTAATTATTTAATTAGAAATTATTATTAACAATTACTTTCAGTATGTTTTATGAGTCGTATAGTATCTTTCAGCACAGATAATGAATTTGCTGAAAATTTAGATAATCTAGTCACAAAATCTGGATATCAAAATAGAAGTCGTTTCATACGTGATGCTTCACTGTATTTTGCAGATCTACAACAGCGTGGATCATTAGAAGAAATGGACGATAATGAAGAATTAGAAGGGATTATCATAATCTATTATCAACATGGAATTGAACAAAAATTACTGAATGTAAGGCATTCTAATGGGCTTAAAATAACATCATATAATCACAGTTGCCTAACGCATAGCCATACTTGTGTAGATACTATGCAAGCATTTGGTAATGCCAAAGAATACCGTGCGGTTATTAAAAAACTTCAAAATACACCTAATGTGGACAAAGTTGTTTTTATTAGTGCTCCAATGAGAGAAGACGGATGTTGTTAATGAATAAGAATTTGAATGGCCTACCCAATCAATAAAAGCCTTCAAAATCAGCAACACTCATGTTCAACCACATTGAATGGAAGAAGCCCAACAAATGGCATCTAGGATTTTCTGCAAATAAAGCAACTATGAATGAAAGAATTATCACAATTCTTTTTTTTACTGGATTTACAGCCCTTTGTGCACAAATTGCATTTACAGTTCCTTGGACTCCAGTCCCTTACACATTCCAAACTTTTGCCGTATTGGCAACAGGTGTTTATTTACGCCGTAATGATGCTTTTACATCTGGTTGCTTATATTTGCTATTAGGCGGAATTGGAGCGCCTGTATTTGCAGAAGGAGGGGATGCATTATTTTCAGAAGGGACTTTGATAGCATCTGGAGGATATCTTCTTGCATTTCCTTTAGCTTCTGCAATTGTGGCAGAAGGACTTGATAGATCAAGAAAAAAAGGATTCGCTGAAATTAAGTCTCAATTAATTTGTTGGTTCATTGCTATGATTCCTGTATATGTTATTGGGACATTATGGCTTGCAAGTTCGTATGATGTTGGATTAACACAAGCATATGAATGGGGTGTAGCTCCTTTTTTGATTTGGGATGCTTTCAAAATATTAATAATGGCAGGAATTACAATACAATATTGGTCATATTCAAATAAGTAAAATATTGATTTATTCTTGTTCTAAATTATTTTTAGTTTTGAACCAAGAAGGTGCCCACCAATTCCATTTACCCATTAAACGCATCGTTGAAGGAACCACTAAAGCACGAACTAGTGTAGCATCAATAAATATTGCGAGTGCTAATCCCAACCCTATTTGTTTGAGGATGACAATCGATGATAACCCAAAGGCGCTAAACACAACAACCATAATCGCTGCAGCTCCTGTAATTAGTCCACCCGTTTTTTGCAAACCATTTGCAACAGCCAAAGTATTATCTCCAGTTCTTTCCCATTCTTCGTGTATCCTTGATAACATCAATACCTCATAATCCATTGATAATCCAAACACAATACAGAACATTATTACAGGATTTCCAGAATCAATTGGTTGAGGTGTAAAATTAAGGAAATCCGAACCATAGCCCCATTGGAAAACCCAAACTAACATCCCAAAGGATGCTGAAATAGAAAGTATGTTCATCGCTATTGCTTTAATTGGGATGATTACTGACTTTACTTGCATGAAAATTAAAATTAATGTTGCTATTAAAATAAATGCTAAAGCTCTAGGAAGATTATCTGAAATTGCTTTGAGGTTGTCAGCATTATATGCTGCAAAACCTGCCACCAATAATTCATCATTTTGTCCACTAAAATTAGAAAGGAACTCATCCTTATCGTTTCTGATTTGTTCAACCATTTCCCTAGATTCTACACTAGTTTGCGCACCATGAAGTTGTATTGACATCATAGTGGCATTGTCGCCCACAAAAGCTTGGCGAAGGTTCTCTCTAATTGCAATTTGTTCTAAAGACAAGAACTCATCAGGAGTTGTCCAGAACTGAATCACCTCCTCAACAGACATTGAAGCATTTGGAAGTCCTACTCCACTCCCGCCAATTACTCTTTTATCATTCAATAATTGTATAAGATATGTATGTTGAACTCTAAGATTCTCTTCTAAAAGTGGATCAGAGCCATCTGTTTCGATTACTATGAATATTGAATTAGCCGCTTGTTCAGGCCATTTTTCATCAATTAATTCCATTCCTTGCCTTGCGTTTTCATCAGGGGGTAAAGCCCTCCAGGAAGATAGAGAAAATTCTGCATAAGCAAAAGGAAGTCCCGCTCCAATCAATAAAATTAGTGTTGGAATTAATACTGCCCAAGGGCGATCCATAACTTTCTTAGCTATTGAAGCCCAAATTCCATCGTCTTTAGCACTCATATCAAATGAATATGGTATTTTTCCTTTGTTAATACGATGCCCTAAAATTGCCATAACAGCTGGAAGTACAATTGTAGAATATATCATTGCAATTGTTACAGAAATTGTGCCACCAATTCCTAATGAAGGAAGTGAAGTATTTGTGAAAAAGAGCATGCCCATTAACCCAATAGCAACTGTAATTCCAGAATAAAATACTGCTTTACCAGCAGTTGCACAACTCATTGCAGTTGCTATCCTTACATCATGACCCCTTGCTAATTCTTCTCTAAACCTATTCACTAAAAATAAAGAATAATCAATTGATACACCAATTCCAATTAAAGAGACGATATTAGTTGCATATACAGTCACATCAGTTACATTAGATAGCCAAATAGTCATGCCAATTGCTGCTAATACTGTTCCTGCTCCTATTCCAATGGGGAGTATAGCAGCCACAATTGAGCCAAAAATTAAACCAAGAATTAGAGCAGAAAGGGGAATTGCTACGATTTCCGCTTTAATTAAATCCTTTTTAATTAAGTAGTCAAATTTCCAATCTACAGAAATTCCATCTGTAATCCAACCATTAAATTCACCATCAACAACAATAGTTTCGTGTAAATCATCTAATATTTTCTTGGCCTCTTTTCTTTCAACTGTAAATGTAATCTCATTAATAGCATAAAATCCTGTTTCATCTTGAATAACAAATTTTCCTCTATTTATTTCTTCAACTTCCCAAGAATAAATAATATTCACTTCAGGATGATTTTCAAAGGTTGCGAGTGCCTCGATAACTTCTGATTGCCAAGACAAATTGCTGTCATTGTAAGTTGGATGAAAGACAATATATCTGAAATGCTTTCCACTTTCATTACTATCAGTTGAAAATCTCTCATTGATTAAACGCCCAGCATTTACAGATTCTACATCATCTTCACCAAAACCCTCAGCCCAATCGGCTCCAAGTGTCATTAAACCTGACATTAATACGCAAGAAATTAATCCTAAAGCTACCATTAATTTTGAATTATCATAAATTAACAAACCCATTCGGAAAAAAAAACGCTTTTCCAAAAATTTAGGGTCTGTAGCACCTTCCATGATTATCGGCGAAAAACTAAACGATATATACTCATTCATTTCGTGTCTAGAAGTCTTCTTCCGAGTCTATTTAATGTTGAACCAAATTCATTTGCTAATTCGAAATCGTGAGAGGTGCCCATCGATAAAACTGTATAATTAGGGTATTTGGAAAATATTAATTGCATTTGTTTAAACCATTGTTTCTTTTGTTCAATAGAAGAATCCATCGGAGGATGGACCATGAATCCATTACATTTTATTTCATGCATTTCAATTTTCTCAATTACGTCTTCTATATCTTCTACTAAGATCCCATTTCTATTTTCATGTCCTGAAATATTTATTTGAATTAAAATCTCAATATTTGGATATTGTTCTAATTTTGGCAATAAATCGGGGCGATCAAATGATTGTATTATTTTTGCATGTTTACAAATTTTACCAACATCTCTACTTCGAATATTCCCAATAAAATGCCATTCGATATCTTTTGGAAAGATGCCTGTTCTTCTAATCAATTCATTAATCCTGCTTTCTCCAAATTTTCGGTACCCTGCACCATAGAATTTCATAACATCTGAATCATCCCAATATTTTGAAACTAAACAAACTTCTACTCCTGAAAATTCAAGATTACTTAATAGTTTGAATGATTTTTCATATTTCTCACTATCCAAATTAATCCCTCAATGATTCTAATTCCTTCAAACGATCTCTAAGATATGCTGCTTTTTCAAATTCTAATTCTGATGCCGCAATTTCCATTTCATTTCTAATATCATCCATCGCAGACACTAAATCATTAGTGGAATCCTCATTTTTACCCATTTCCTTATTCGTACTAGCGAATTTTCCAGCTCCGAGTTTGTATTTCTCAATAATTCCTGGTTTGGATTTCCCTCCTCTTTTACCCACAAGTCTACGCGCTCCTTTCGCAGAACCCTTTACTGTGCTTGAAAGTAAATCTTGAGCATCTTCACCGAGTATAGGTAATGGCTTTTGTATTGTTTTTGGAGTTATCCCATTTTCTAAATTATGATTAGTTTGTCTCTCTCTTCTTTCAACTGTTTGTATAATTGCGGCTTTCATTGAGGGAGATACTTTATCTGCATACATCAAAACTCTCCCCTTTTCATTTCTAGATGCCCTTCCGATTGTTTGTAATAAACTTCTTTCGTTACGTAAAAAACCTTGTTTATCTGCATCAAAAATGGCAACTAAGCCAACTTCAGGAATATCTAATCCCTCTCTTAAAAGATTTATTCCTACAATCACATCAATATTTCCATGCCTCAAATGTTTAATTATTTCTGTTCTTTCAAGTGTATCTATTTCACTATGCAAATAATGTGACTTTATTCCCATTCTTTGTAAATATTCTGATACTTCTTCTGCAAATTTAATCGTTAATACTGTAACCAATACTCGTTCGCCTAAATTAATACAATTATTTATTTCAGACATCAAATCTTGGATTTGTCCTTCTGTTCCTCTCACCTCTATAGCAGGATCAAGTAATCCTGTTGGCCTTATTTCCATTCTAGCAATACCATTGATGTCTTGTAAAATTTCAAACATGCTTCTTGCATCAGGTTCTTTCTTTTGAAGTTCGGGGAAATTTACTCCTCCACCTCCTTTTGCATGCATCAAACTTCGAGGTACTTCTTGATTCGTTATTTCACAAATATGCCTTAATTCTCTTTCACCAGGAGTTGCTGAAACATAAAGCATATTGGGCACTAATTTCTGAAATTCGGAAATCGTCAATGGCCTATTATCTGCTGCACTAGGAAGCCTAAATCCATGCTCAATTAAATTTAATTTCCTGCTTCTATCTCCAAAATACATGCCTCCTACTTGAGGCAAAGTAACATGACTTTCGTCCATTATCACCAAAAACTTATCTTGATCTCCATGAAATTGTTTTGCACATGCAGCAAAAAAATCAAGTAAACAATACGGCCTATCTCCTTTTTCTCTACCGTCAAAATGTAATGAATAGTTTTCAACACCAGAACAATGTCCTATTTCTCTAAGCATTTCTAAATCATATTTTGTTCGCTGTTCTAGGCGTTGTGCCTCAACGTCAAGTCCAATAGTTCTAAAATTTTCAATCGAATCCTTAAGTTCCAATTCAATATTCTCTAATGCCCGTTCAAATCTTTCTGGGCTTGTCATGAAAAATTCTTTGGGGTGGATCCATGCCTCCCCTAAATCTTCATAAATTTCCCAAGATACTGAATCACATAGGAAGATGCTTTCTACACCATCAAAGTCAAATTTAATCCTTAATGGGTCATCTCTACTTGGCATCCATATATCTAGAACTTCACCCCTCACTCTAAATTGCCCCCTTGCCAAATCAGTATTTGAACGGGTATATTGTAAATTTACTAATTCTTTAATTAAATCAATTACTTCAATTTCCTGACCAACAAAGACTCTACAATGATGTTTTAGAAATGTTTCGGGTGCATTTAATCCGTAAATACACGAAACTGAACTTACTACAAGTACATCTGGTCTAGAAACTAAACTAGCTACTGTAGCAAAACGTTCTTGATCTATTCTTTCATTAATTGATAATTCCTTATCAATGTAAAGATCTCTTTGTGGTAAGTATGCTTCTGGCTGATAATAATCATAATGAGAAACAAAATATTCAACCGCATTATTAGGAAATAAGCCAGAGAATTCTTGATGAAGTTGACGTGCTAAAGTCTTGTTATGACTCATCACTAATGTGGGGATATTTATGTGTTCAATTATTTGGGCCATAGCAAATGTTTTTCCGCTTCCTGTAACTCCAAGTAATATGCATCTTTCTTGATTATTTTTCAATTGCAAAATTAATTTTTCAATTGCTTTTTTCTGGTCACCTGCGGGCAATAAATCTGTTTCTAAAACAAAACATGATTCTTTTGGATCCAACTTAGTCCTAGATGCTCCTTCTAGTGCTTTAGATAAATCAAATGGGTCATTAGACAATTCATCACCTCAGGGTAAAAATAATCCCCCGTTGACATGAATTACGGCACCTGTAACATATGCGGAATCCTCACTGCAAAGAAAAGATACTACTCCTGCAATGTCTGAAGGTGTACCTATTCTTTTCAACGGCACTTCTGAGTTCCTTTGTTCTCTTTTTTCTTTGGAGTCTCCAGCTAGAATTGCTGTATCAACATAACCTGGGGCAACCACATTAACTCGTTTCCCGGACGGTCCTAGATCCTGTGCTAAACTTCTTGCCCACACATGTAATGCTGCTTTACTTGCGGAATAATCAGCACCATGCGGAGATCCTTTTATCCCCAGTTGAGAACCTATTACTACTATTTTTGCTCCATCATTAAGTTGTTTTTTTAATGAATTCCAAACTCCAAATGCTCCAAAAAAGTTAATTTCCATTGTTCTTCTTAATTCCCCATCTGTAAGTTCACTAGCGGTTACGCGCTCATATGAACCATGATTTAAAATTAAAACATCAATGCCCTCTAAACACCAAGGATGTTCTGATAAAAGTAATATTTCAGAGGGATTACTACAATCTATTTTCAATGCTACTGCATCTAATCCAGTTGAGCGTATCATATCTACAGTTTCCTCTGCAGAAAAGCTATCTGAATTGTATGTAAGCAGAATCCTGTATCCTTCAGAAGCTAATCTAAGAGATATCCCTTTGCCTATTCCTCGCCCCCCTCCAGTAATTACTGCAAGTGGTGTTGTAGCATTCATGCTCTGCCCTCGTTTCGCAAGAATACTTCCCTCTATTGAACCCATGCATTATTCAACATTGGATTGATAAGACTGATTAATATTTGTCAATTCAATGGGAGAGGCAAATTGGGATGTTGTTGTGATTGGTGCAGGACCTGGAGGGGGTTCAGCAGCATTACATTGTGCAAGATTAGGTTTGCGAACATTAGTTTTGGAAGATCATGCTGAAATTGGCACTCCTGTACATTGTGGAGAATGTTTATCTGAAGTTGCTGTACAAAATTTAGATCTAGATCTTCCTGATGAAGTTATATCATTACATGTAAAGGGTATAAGAGTATTATTTCCAAATGAGGTTGAAAAAAAATTAACAGAACCAGGTTATGTGTTAGAAAAGCATCTTTTTGAAAGATGGTTAATTGATGAATCTGTAAAAGAAGGGGCTGTTTTCAAACATTCTCATAAAGTCAAAGGGTTGAATAAAAAATTTAAATTAGAAAATCAATTTTCCAATTGGGAAATTCTAGGAGAAGGGGAACTATTCCCAATAACCACAAAGATGGTTATTGATGCAAGCGGCGTTGCAGGGATATCATCTAAATTACTCCAAAATTCAAATCAAATAGAGGTAATAGCAGGTTTCCAATATGAAATGATAGAGGTAGAAAATGATGGTTATCTTGATTTTTATATTTGGCCAAAATACGCCCCCCATGGATATGTATGGATGATTCCTAAAAATGAGGGGCGGGCTAATGTGGGGCTTGTGACTACTGAGAAAAAAGGTGCGATAAAATTCCTTGATTCATTTATTAGTGACACATATCTTCAAAATAATGAGAAAATTAATCCTCCTTGGAGAATGCAAGGCAAGAAAATAAAACCATTTGGAGGTACAATTCCAATTAGTGGTCCAAGAAATAACACAATAGATGATGGATTAATTATGATAGGAGATGCTGCAGGATTTACATCACCTCTTTTTGAAGGAGGATCTCATTTGGCAATGAAATCTGGAAAATATGCTGCTGAAGTTGCTAAAAAGTCGATTGAAAATGGAAAATATTCCAAAACAGATTTGGAAGTATATGAAAAATTATGGAAATCGGAATTCCCTCCATATCATAAAATCCTAAAAGGTAAAACAGCACTATACAACTTATCAGATGAAGAACTAGCTATAATGGCTTCATGCATGCCTAATGAAATGAGCGGTATGTCAATATTCACAAAAATTGGGGTTGGACTTAAAATATTAATTAAAAAACCAAGCCTTATGAAGAAAAAAGCAATTTCTGTGCTTTTATCCTTTGGCTATAGCCGTGCTAAATATTATGGTTGGTAGTCTAATGTTTCATTTAATCCTCCCAATTGCCGTTTTTTGCACGGTTGTAAAAATTTTAAATTTGGAAACATACATTAAAAGTACTCTTTTACAGCGAATTTCTAGAATTATTACCTGTATCATTCCAGTTATTCCATTTGTTTCATTATGTTATTTGTTTATTATTAATGATGAAAATTATCTTTATGTGGCAACACATGGTTCAGAAGATTTACCACTTAGGTTTCGAATTAGTGCGGTTTGGGCTGCAAGAGAAGGGCCATTGTTATTGTGGGTTGCTTGTTGTTCTGTAATTTCAATAATGAATGAATTGTTTCCAAAAAACACGAAGTATTGGAATTTAAGTTCGAAAATACTTGATGGGTTTATCCTATGTTTACTACTTATTGCAATTTCATTAGATCCTTTTAGATTAACTCCAGAACATACATTAATTATTTCAGCAGGACTTAATCCCTTATTACAAACTAATTTGATGGTCATACATCCACCTCTAATATTTGCATTTTACTCATCTTGTGTATGGGTTGGTTGTATTACAATTTCTTACATGTTCAAAGAATATAATTCTTGGAATTCATCTGAATTCCTAGATGATCTAAGACTTCCTGCCACAATCTCGTTTGGATTAGGTTCATTGGGTATCGGTTTGGGTGGTTTTTGGGCATATACAGTACTAGATTGGGGAGGATATTGGGCATGGGATCCAGTAGAAACTGCATCACTATTGCCTTGGATTTCTATAATGGTATTATTACATTTAAGATTGAGGAAAAATCATATTTCAAAAGAATGGCTAATTCTAGGAGGGTTGAGTCCCGTCTGGTTTTCTTTATTGGCAACCTTAGTAACCCGTGCAGGAGGAGTATGGGCTGGTAGTGTACATTCATTTGTTGTTGATTCAGATACTCTTGGCGATACTAATGTATGGGAACGAATCTTAATTTTAAAAGCAGACGACATTGCAGGCATTGAAATTATGACCTATCTGTTAATTCTTACAACACTTTTTGGTACTTACGCTGGAAGTGTTTTGAATCAAAAATTAACTAAGAAATATGAAAATTTGAACAATTATGAATTGGTATCGCTGAGTTTATTTTTAGTTCCATTAGGTGGTCTTTTCCTTGTATTTTTTGGATTCTTTGGGACCGACATCTGGGATAAGATTCCAATAGTAATCCCACTAGTTCTTTGTGGGATTTTACCAATAATATTATCTATGCCACAAAGACTTGTTTCTCAATTATTTAATAGAAAAAATCTTCTTAAAAATGATAATCCATTAAGGATTCTAATGCTTTCTGGTATTATTTTCCTAGTTTTTTGGATTGGCGACATTATTCTTGGAAGTATATTAATCGCATGTGTCTTATTTTCAATAGTCAGCAATAATTTAGAAGATAGTTGGCCATGGATTATCAGTGCAATAATAATATTATTATTTAGTTCATGGTCAAACCTAATCGAAGTATATGAAGCAGGTATTGGAATACTATTGCTTTCTATTCCATGGGTCATAATGAACCAAGAGGAAGAGGAAAACAATCCATTGAAATTAAATTCAATTATTTATTGGAGTCCAATTCTTATTTCTTCTGGATATTTACTCCTTACATGGATTATACTACTAAGTAGCATCGATGGCCCAAGATTTGAAGCGCATGAGTTATTTGGGGCACCGCTATTATTATTGATTTTGTCTAGTTTAACTGCTTATGGTTTAAAAAATAAAATGGAAAATAAAGTCTTAATTGCATTAATCATTGGAGTTTCTATAATCTCACTGATTTTTGCGTGGCTACTTGGGGACAAATTACCAAGTGATGCAGGCAATAGTTTGGGAGGACCAATTATTCGAGGACACATAGTATGGTTACTAATGCCAATGGCGTTAATGGCGGTTCCTGCACTCATGTCAATAATTTATTCAGGAATAAAAAACATGCCAAAAAGAAATAATAAAACCAACACGATAAGAACTATTGGAGCACATATCATTCATGTTGGAATTGTATTGTTAATTATAGGTCATCTTTTTGCTACTACTTCTATTGACAGAGGTGATTTAAGTCATCAAGTAACTTTAGTTAGGGATCAACCAACAACATATGGTTCTTTTGAATACACTTTTGAGGATGTTGTAATTCTCAAAAGTACAGATTCAGAATTTCAAGAACGATTCGACGTAGGTGATGGATATATAGGCACTAAAATAAGTATTAGTGACGGAAGTAGTACAACTGAAATTGAGCCTGGAGTACTTCGTTTCGATATGCCTTTTGAAACATTTCCCCGAAGTGAGGTTGATAGGGCTGTAAAATTACATGGAGATATTGTTGTAATATTTGATTTAAGCCAATCTCAAGCTATGGAAAATATGCAAAATGGCGAATTAGATGATTTAAAACAGATAAGAGTGACGATTTATGACCTTCCAGGTAGCCATTTTGTATGGGTTGGATGGGCTTTAACTTTGATTGGTTCGGTACTACTTGTATGGATTAGTTCAAGATTGAATGACCCGCTTCACTCATAAAGGGGAATTAGGTCGGCGGGCTGTCAACCAAGTGGTGTATTACATGGAAGAAGGAACAATAGTAAAAATTGACTATGATTTATATAATGCTGAAAATGATGCATTGATTGAAACTACTCGCGAAGAAACAGCAAAAGAAAATGACCTCCATAAAGAGGGACAAAAATATATTCCAATGACGATTGTTGTTGGTGCTGGTCAATTAATTGAAGGATTTGAAGAAAGTTTACTAGATGCTAAAGCAAACAAAGATATTGAATTAGAAATACCCCCAGAAAAAGCATATGGGGAAAGAAAAAGTGAGGATGTTGAAACATATGGCATGGAAAAAATGATGCGTTTTGTTAGAGATCCTGAATCCCTTGCAATTGGTTCAAGTGTTGAAATAAATGGAAGAACGGGTATTCTGAAATATGTTGCTGCTGGAAGAGCAAGAGTAGATTATAATCATCCATTAGCAGGTCAAACTTTGAAATATAATTACAAAATCGTTGAAGTTATCAAAGGTAAAAATGATAAAGCAAATGCGATATTAGAAAGTCAAACAGGACACAAAGGATTTGGAGTAAAATTCAAAGGAAACGATCTCACTGTAGAACTACCCCAAGAAATGCTATATGACCCAAATGCCTCTATGCTAAAATTTAGAGTTGTAGGATCTCTTAGAGACGGTGTAGGTGCAGAAAAAGTCACCTTTACAGAAGTTCATGAACCTCGCACAATTTCTGAAGAAGAGGAATGAAAATTCCCATATTAAAGAGATTGATTCTATGAATTTTAAAAGTACCTTTAAATTATCAAAATTTAATACTTTTGAATTGAGTGCAATTTTCTTTCTATTTCTCTCAATAATTGTCCTAGGTTTAGGAAGTATTGTATTTACAGAAACAATTTGGGAAGGTTTCGTATATCCCAATGTATGGGAACCTGTAATTGGAGATGCTACCGAAGGTGATTCATCCTATAACGCTCAAAATACTGCACTTTTTGCCATATTATTATTTACTTTTGTTATTGCATTATCTGGAATTTTCAGAGTTTATGATTTGCCTGCAAGAGCAGATACAATTCTTTCATTGTTACCTTGGGTAATTCTAGCAGCAGCGATTCGAGTTTTAGAAGATGCTGAATTTTTCATTGAAGGTACTGATAAATTGTTTATCTCTCCAATAATTCATTTTCATTTAGCTATATGGTTAATTACCGCAGGAATTATTGGTTACCTAGTTACAAAAAACCTACAACAAATCAATGATGCTGAAATTTTCAATAATATGATAAATAGAATTAGATATTCAACATCATTTATGTTTTTATTGTTTTATTTAATCATCTTTGAACCGTCATTAGAACAGCATGGAGACCTTTCATGGTTTTCAATTCCAATAACTGTAATCCTATCTATGAGTGTTGCTTGGTTATCTCCTGCTGTTCCAAGTTTATCTTGGTCTCCTCTTGAAAGAATGCTATTTTCCACAGGAACTACATTTTGTGTTCTAACTTTTGGTTTTTGGTTACAATTTTTTATTGAACCTTGGGGAAGTTATAGTTCTCAGGAATTTTGGCCAATTATTGTATCTTTAGGAATTCCGTTTTTGGTAATTGTATTGTTATATAAATATGGAATTAATGCTCAGATTGAATTGGAAAATAGAGGATTAGATCCTGGTGTTCTCGGAAATGAATGGACAGCTAAAGAATGGGAAGAGCATAAAAGCCCAGAAAAAGATGAAATCGAAGGACTAATGAGTAAAGCAATGATTGCTTCACCACTTACTCTTACATTCACATTTGGGCAATTATGTGATGGATTAGCAACATGGATAGGTGTTGATTTTGGCAATTACAAAGAAAAACATGTTCTTGGATCTAAAATTATGGAATTTGGATCGACAATTATTGATGGAGAGGGTGCTTGGTTATTTTTGGTTGTTAAAATAATCTTAACTGCTTTGTTGATTTTTGTATTCTCAAAAACTAGAATTGAATCTAACCAAAAACATATGAGATTGTTGATTGTTTTAGCGTTGCTAGCGGTTGGGCTTGCACCAGGACTTCGTAATCTCGGCAGGAATGTTCTTGGCGTCTGATGCGCAATATTCGACTATTTTTTGCGTTGATTTGAAGGGCTGAACCTCGTCTGGCGTACTGGGGTAAAGATGCAACGTCTACACTCGGGCATAAATGTGGGCGATTCTGCCTATTCAAAATATTATGATTTTAATCTAAAATTAGTTGAAGAATTAGAAGATAAATTATCAAAATCAAGACAAGGCGGTGGTGGAAAATATGAAGAAAGGCATCGTAGCAGAAATAAAATGTTAGCAAGAGAAAGAATTGATAAAATAATTGATTCTGGAACCGCATTTTTAGAATTATCCACATTAGCTGCTAATAATCTATATGACAAGAAAGCGCATAGTGCTGGCATTGTTACTGGAATAGGCATGGTACACGGAAGACATTGCATGTTTGTAGCGAATGATGCAACAATAAAAGGTGGTTCATATTACCCTATGACTGTAAAAAAGCATATTAGAGCTCAAACAATTGCTGAACAAAATAATCTTCCATGTATTTATTTGGTTGATTCTGGTGGTGCTTTTTTACCAATGCAAGACGATGTTTTTCCAGATAAAGAACACTTTGGTAGGATTTTCTTTAATCAAGCACGAATGAGTGGGAAAGATATTCCTCAGATTGCAGCGGTACTTGGTTCATGCACTGCAGGTGGTGCTTATGTTCCTGCAATGTCTGATGAAAGCGTAATTGTAAAAGGGAACGGCACTATATTCTTAGCTGGCCCTCCTTTAGTTAAAGCGGCAACAGGAGAAGTTGTTACTGCAGAAGCACTTGGTGGAGCAAAAGTACATACCGAAAAATCTGGTGTTGCTGATCATTTTGCAGAAAATGAAGAAGAAGCATTGGAAATAATAAGAGACATTGTAGAAAATTTACCTGCGTCAAAAAGATTGGAATTAGACATAAAAAACACAGAAGAACCTGCATACGAAACTGATTCAATTTTGGGAATTATCCCTGACGATAATAGAATACCTTATGATGTTCACGAAGTAATTGCAAGAATTGTTGATGGCTCAAGATTTCATGAGTTCAAAGAACGTTATGGAACTACCTTAGTTTGTGGATTTGCAAGAATACATGGGTTCCCTGTTGGAATTATTGCAAATAATGGTGTCCTTTTTTCTGAGTCCGCACTAAAGGGTGCTCATTTTGTAGAATTATGTGGTCAACGTAAAATTCCACTTATTTTCCTTCAAAATATTACAGGATTCATGGTAGGAGAAGCATATGAATCCGGAGGAATTGCAAAAGATGGTGCAAAATTAGTTACTGCTGTTTCTTGTGTTCCTGTTCCAAAATTTACAATAATCATCGGAGGAAGTCATGGTGCTGGGAATTATGGGATGTGTGGTAGAGCATATGATCCTAGATTCCTATTTATGTGGCCAAATGCAAGAATTTCTGTAATGGGTGGCCCTCAAGCCGCTGGAGTTTTGAGTACTGTAAAATCTGATCAACTTCAAAGAGAAGGCAAGGCTATTCTTTCTGATTCGGAATTAGAAGATTTCCAGGCACCAATTTTAGAAAAATATGAAACAGAGGGTTCTCCCTACTATTCAACTGCAAGGTTATGGGATGATGGAATAATAGATCCTCGTCAAACTAGAGATGTTTTAGGACTTGCGATTAGTTCTAGTTTGAATAGTAAACAAAGTAATGAAAAATATGGAATATTTAGAATGTGATTAAAATGAAACTAATTGAAACAATGCCACAATGTAACTTGTTAGAAGTTAATTTAAACAAATGTATTTTAGAGATTTCATTAAATCGTATTGATGTATTTAATGCTTTAAATCCAGAATTAATTCAAGAATTAATCAATATTTTTTCATGGGCTGCAAATAATTCTGCAGCAACTGCAAATTCACTTATTTCTGATTCTGGTGAAATTTTACCAAGAGTTATAATTTTGAAAGGAAATGGCAAACATTTCTGTGCTGGTGCAGATATTAATTGGATGAAGAATAGTGGAGAATATACATTAGAAGAAAATCAAAAAGATGCCAAAAAATTAGATGAATTATTTTATGGGATTTGGTCAAATCCATGTTTTACTATTGGATTAATCAAAGGTGTCGCATTGGGCGGCGGCGCAGGGTTAGTTGCTTGTCTAGACCATGTGATTGCAATGGATGGTTCTAAAATCGCCATGAGCGAAATAAAATTAGGAATTTTGCCTGCAGTAATTGGGCCTTATGTGTATAGAAGATTGGGTAGTGCTCAATTTCGAAGACTTGCCATGTTAGGTTCAAGAATTAATACTGATGAAGCATTAAGGATTGGGTTTATTGATGAAATTGCAAAAGATGAGGCAGACTTATCAATAAATTGTAATAAAATTATTTCACAAATACTTACAAGCGCTCCATCTGCTATTGAACAAGCAAAGTTCCTATGCAAAACCTTTGATGATTGGAATGAAAATATGAAGGAACTAAGGGATTACACATTAAAAACAACAAGCGTAATGCGTGGTGGAAAAGAAGGGCAAGAAGGGCTTGGAGCATTTATTGAAAGGCGAGATCCTAAATGGCATGTAAATAATGAGGAATAATAATGCTAGCACCTGAATGGATGAAGAATGCAAAGTTTCCATTCGGTTGTGTTCTTATTGCAAATAGAGGAGAGGTTGCTTGTAGGATTGCCAAAGCATGTAAAGAGCTTGGATTAAGCGCAGTAGCCATTTACACCTCAAGCGATGAAAATTCACCATTACTAGATTTGTGTGATCAAAATTATTTTCTGGAGGGGCAAACATTACATGAAACATTCCTAAATATCGAAGCGATAATTACTGCTGCAAAAGAAACTGGTGCTCAAGCTATTCATCCAGGATTTGGTTTCCTCTCTGAATCAGCAGAGTTTGCTAAAGAAGTAATTGATGCTGGGCTCATATGGATTGGTCCATCTCCAGAATCAATTGAAATCATGGGAGATAAAATGTCTGCCAGAGAGAAAATGAAAAGTGTTGGAGTACCACTAGTTCCTGGGCATGAAGTCTATTCTACAGGAATAAAGGAAATTCATGATGAATTAATTGAAGTTAGTCCAAAGTTAGGTTTTCCATTATTACTCAAAGCCAGTGCAGGAGGGGGAGGGAAGGGTATGCGAGTAGTTAACCGCCCTAGTGAAATGGCTGAGGCAATAGGTGCAGCGCAGAGAGAAGCACAAACTGCTTTTGGTGATGGTAGAATATATGTTGAAAAACTACTGACTAAATGCAAACACATTGAAATTCAAATACTGGCAGATGGATATGGAAATATAATTCATTTGGGTGAACGTGAATGTAGTTTACAAAGAAGGCACCAAAAAGTGATTGAAGAATGTCCATCTCCAGTAATGGAACCTAGATTAAGAAATCTTATGGGGGCTGCAGGAATTGCTGCAGCTGCTGCTGTTACATACATGGGAGCAGGCACTGTAGAATTTTTATTAGATGGAGACAAATTCTACTTTTTGGAAATGAATACTAGATTGCAAGTAGAACATCCAGTAACTGAATTTGTTACTGGAATCGATATTGTCCATCAACAATTTAGAATTGCGGCAGGTTTACCTTTAGGAATTGAACAAAAAGAAATAACCATGAAAGGACATAGTATTGAATCAAGAGTTTATGCTGAAGATCCATCATCTGGATTTTTACCTTCTGCTGGCCCTTTACTCAGATTAAAAATGCCTCAAGGACCTGGAATAAGAGTAGATTCTGGAGTCATTGAAGGAAATACAATAGATACAAATTTTGATCCAATGATTGCTAAAATAATAGTACATGCAAATAACAGAGAAACTGCAATAATGAGGATGAAAAATGCATTAAAAGAAACTGTATTGCTAGGATTACAAACGAATATTGAATTTTTACATGCTTTACTTTGTGATGACGATGTAATAAATGGAGATACAGATACAAACTTAATTGAAACAAAGTGGCCAAACGGCTGGAATCCTCCTGAAGACCCTGAACTTTTTGCATTGGGGGCAATCGCATGTACTATTTATGAAGAAAATGGCCTCTCTTCTCCACTTCACTCAAATAATAATCAAAAAATAACTAATGATCCTTTTCTGAAATTGAATAATAAATTCCCATAGGTGTTATCATGAAAATAATAGACTCAAATAATGAAAAATGGGATATTTCACTACAAAATATCAATCAATTACAATCTATTAAGAACATAAATCTAAATGATGAAGAATTTATATTCCCTGAAACAGAATTTGCAATAAAAAAGAATACGGTGAAAATATCTCAAGGCGGTCAAATAATAATTGCTAATGTTGTGAAAAATAAAGATACTTGGTGGGTTCACATCAATGGTAAAGTCCTCACATTTACTTCTGCAGATAGTAGGAAAGCAGGTACCAAAATAACTCAAGGTTCCTTACAAGCGCCAATGCCTGGAACCATACTAGATGTCCAAGTTTCAGTTGGTCAAACAATTGAAACTGGACAAAGTTTGTTAGTAATGGAAGCAATGAAAATGGAACACAAAATTACAGCCCCATTTAGCGGAACTGTGGAAAAAATCAATTGTAAGAAAGATCAAAAAGTTGATCGTGGCTTTGTATTAATAGAATTAAAACAAAATTAATCTATTCTAATTTCTAATTCTATCCATACTGGCCAATGATCTGAAATTGAAGATGATGAAAAAGTATTATCAACACCCCAAGTTCCATTAAAATTACTTTTCAAACCTCCAGTTAATACCATTCGATCATATGTACAATTAGAACCTGCAAGATTAGTGTCTGCTTCATTTGGTATTGCCCAAAGAAATTCTTCCGAACCTATTTCTAAATCAATAATATCTTCCTCATCAAAGTAACTACAATCAGCATTATAATCTCCAACAATCATTACATCTTGATCTTCATAATATTCTGTTGACCAATTAAATACATCAATTAATGCTGATATTTCTTCTTCTGCGGCAGCTGGTTTAGTGTGAATAACCCCTAAAACAAAATCTAACGTTGTATTCTTAACTGATAAATGGGCTAAAAATGGTTCTCTTTGAAAAGAATCATTAACAGAATCGTTATACAAGGTACCATTATCTATTACTGAAATTAATTCAGGATTATACAAAATTGCATATTGTTCTTGACTACTTTTATCATCATCTTGACTTCCAGACCTTTCTGATAATAACATCTCATATTGTGTTGTTGTATTATTATTTAACAATTCTAAAAATTCATATGGGACTTCTTGATTAATATCCTTAATTTCTTGTATTGCAATAATATCATATTTTGAAACAATTTCAACAAGTGATGCCATCACTGTATCATTTGAAGCCTTCGTTTTACCAAAAATCTTGATGTTAAATGATGCTATGCTTATGTTTGTTGTATTATATTGTTCATCTGAAATAGTATTATCTTTGAATCTAAGTTCTGTGCAACCTGGTAAAATAAACATTGAAAAAATTAACATCAATGAAATCTGAACTGTGAGCTTTTTCATAGTTACCCTATACAACCCGCAGCCATAAGGGATATTCCAATTTAACTCAAAAAATATGTATTTAAATTAAGTTTAATCAACATAAAGGTCCCACGGTTTTGTACCTCTTTTTCTAAATGCTGATTTTAACATTGAAGTTACAATTAACCAAGCGAATCCAAATAATCGTTTGGCACTTCGAATTGGGTGTAAAAGATACCAAAGTGGGTTTTTCCATCCTTGAAATGGATATTTGAGTTGTAAAATAATGCCTTCTGGAACTTTTTCATTTACTCCGTATCTAATTGGTCTTCTGTCTTTAGGCATGAAATAAGTTCCAAAGATCTGATCCCAAAGTGGTAAGAATGTAGAATAATTTGTCCAAATTGCATCTTTTTCATTTGTATGATGCCAATGATGAAATTCTGGAGTAATTATTATCCGATGTAATAGTTTAAAATTCCAACGCACGTTTGCATGAAGGAAAAGTCCAAGTATAATTTGAGCAGCTGCCAATGCACCAGTTATTTCCAAACTAAATCCTGCTGTAATTAAAAATATGAATGCTGGTGCTAATATTGTACCATCTAAAGGATGTGCTCGAAATCCACTTGCCCAATCAAGATGCTCTGTTGAATGATGAATCGCATGAAATTTCCACAATACAGGAATTTCATGATAAAATCGATGTGTCCAATAAACTAAAAAATCAAATAAGAAAAATCCAATAATTGGAATATATTGACTAGGTATCATTGCTACGTATGGTTTAAGCAAAAGGCCTGGTATCCATGCTAAACTAACTATTGCAACAAATATTGTTACTGCTCCAGTAATTAACCCTAAAAGAGGTGCTGCAAGAGCATAACCCAAATCTGTATCTAAGTGAGGTCTCCGAATTTTTTGTCCTTTATGGCGAGGGAAAAGTTTCTCAAAAGGAACTACCAAAACAAACAAGAGAAGGATGATGAATATACCTTCTGTAGAAATGTAAAGTGCCCCCGCAATTAATGCTAAAGACATTAACCGCAATAACATGGAAATAAAACGACCTTTTTTCGAAATCGCTTCTTCCATAAATCTTAATTCATACATTTACATTTAATGTTATTTGGTTTTTGAATCAATAGAGTTCATAATAATTAAAAAGAAAATAATGTCGTTTGTCGAGTTCCACTAAGCAATTCACTTTCACTCCAACCAAATGCTTCTGTAATCCTACCTAGCGCCTTAGCTAAACGTTTTGAATAATAATCAGCATCATAATTTAGAACTGGTTCGCCTCCATCTTCAACTAACCAAGGCTCTACTTCTTGGGTACTTCCTGAAGTCTTAGTCACAACATATGCTACTTTCATTCCAGATGTAAATTCAAGCCCAAGTTTTATTCGTTCTTTAGCGGCTTTAACAAAAGGTAAACCATCAGGATTAGAATATACATCATTGAAATCTACTTTTCCATCTTTGAGTACCTTGCCTTTACATGATCGGCTTATTACTAAATCTTCAACATCGGCATGTCCTCTCTTAACTTCTTTAATTAAATCAATAACTTCCTTAATTGCCGATTCTTGATTGCCATCTAAGATGTATTCAAACATTGAAGTCATTGTATTTGTTAACAATGTAAATGAATCTGATCTCCTTGTTTCATAACCTCTTATAATCATCTCTTCTTTTGGCCAAATCATTCTTCCAACGTAACGCTTCTTTGCTCCATGTGAAAAAAATGCAGATAATCCTGTTTCAAATTCTAATTCTGCTGCATCTTCCGTAAATCTTTCGGCCAATTCATGTCCAAATCTAATTAATTCTTCTTTAGCATCATCAAATACTTTAGCTTCAGATTCTATTTCAGAACGTTTTGTTGGAACCTTATGATTCATGGGTACACTAACAAAAATTGAATCTGTATCAGAATATACCACATTTTGATTTTCTTCTTCTAATTGACGTATGATTTCCGTAATATTATATCGGGCCCATGCCGTAATTGAAGACCCTATGTTTTTATGAGTAAAACGATAAAATACTGATGCAAATACTCCATAAAAAGAATTCATTAAAATTTTAACAGCATATTGCATTCCATCATGAAACCTTTGTTTGGGCTTATTTCCATCTTTCTCTGCTTTCTTCATCTCATTTTTATGAAAGTCTCTTTGAGACATTAAATCCACAAGTAATTTTGGAACTAATCCTTCTCTCTGATTTTTATGTAGATATTTTACCCCATCTGGTGATTCATGGCATGGTAATTGACTGTTTATATCTTCAATCATTGTAGTTCTACAAATATTATTGTTGATCATTATCGAGGGATACATTGATTTGAAATCAAGTACTGCTACCCACGGGAAAACACCTGGTTCAACTTCATGGACATACCCTCCAGCAATTTGGTCAGATCTATCATAACGTTTTGTCATTGGTACTGCTATATTACTCCTATCTGCTAAACGTATTACTAAGCTATCAATCCAATTACTTGTGGTACCATTAATTACAATATCAAGAGATGTTTTAGAAACTGCTGCCAAGGATTCTTTGCCTGGTATTATTTTCAATTCATCTAATATTTCCCAAGGAAGTAAAGCATCTCTTTTACAATATTCTAGTACTTCTTCAGGTCTATTCTTCCACTCCTCATCCATTTTACTCGCATCAATTTCTAATTTACGTAAATCCTCTCTTTCTGGAAATAATAATTGACTAACATATGACAATGTTTCTCTTTTGGGCCTAAGCATCATTCTTGCCTGCCACCAAGCATCAACAAAACAACGTCCAATAATTTCCCATTTTTTGGAATTAAATTTCTTTTTTGGGACCATGTCACTAGGTATTTTATTAGGTGCTCTTGACCAACCGAATAACTCTTCACGACTTTTCTTATCTTCTTTTCTTGTAAGATAGTTTAATCTTTCTTCTAAACGAGGTATGTCGAAATTATCAATATTGTATCCAGTTATAATATCTGGGTCTTTGCTTCTAATCAAATCAGTCATTCCTTTCATTATTTCTTTTTCAGTACCAATAAATGTGTAACCTTCAGGTTCTTTTTTTCTTTGGCCTGAAGTATCTAATTGATCAATAATTACTGCCGCACATAAAATACTATTATCTGCTATACTAGTTTCCAAATCAAATGATGCTATTACAAAAGGCGCTTGAAATGCTTCAATATTTTTTAAATTATTAATGTCTGTTTTTGCATAAATATCTACTGGAAATTTATGATCCTCATTAACTTCACAATTAACAGAAATATGAGTTCCTAAATCTAAATCCAAAAATAACCTATTTTCGTGATTAAAATCAGCATTATAATATTTCCAATCATCTCTATTTTCTTCCCGAAATAATTTTCTATCCTTATGTTGTGATCCTTTCATAATCACTTTCCACATTTTTTTGTTGCCAGATTCTGTCCATTTATCACCTAATTCAAGTAACTCTACAACATCATCTCTTTTTCTTAATTCTTCTAATCTTTGATCTATGTCTGAGGGTGTTTCTATTCCCTTGTATGTGACTTCTACATACGGTTTTAATCCCTCTATTTCTAAAAAAATGGATTCCCCCGTTTTGCATCTTCCCCATAATTCAATGTTAGAATCTGTAGATCTAGTCGAGATGACAGCAAGGTCGTACTGGCTAGAATACTCTGACACAAGCAGAAGAAAATGACTAAGGAACTTTAATTCTTGCACTTGTTTTTTAATATTAGTAGGGGAATAGTTGAAAACTGTATTTCATTAGGTCTGACAGTTGGGAGCGAATTTAGTTCTAATTCTGACTGGCGGAAGTGAGAAAAATGAGTGAAATAGATTGGGATTCTCTAACGTTTTCATTAACTCAAACAGATTGGATGTATATGGTAAAATGCAAATTAGGAGATGCATGGACACCTGGCAACATAATTCCTTATGGGCCTTTTGAAATATATCCTGCTGCTGGAGTTTTAAATTATGGTCAAGGTATTTTTGAAGGTATGAAGGCACATAAAACCATTAAAGATCGTGTTGTTATATTTAGAGCAGAGCAAAACGCTAGAAGATTTCAATCTGGAGCAGACCGCCTTGGAATGCCTCCAGTACCAGAATCTATTTTCTTAGATGCCGTGGAACAAGTTGTAGCAGCAAACAAAAAATGGGTTCCTCCATCAGGGAAGGGTGCACTATACGTTAGACCATTACTAATTGGAACTGGCCCTATTATGGGAGTTGCACCCGCTCCTGAATATACATTCCTTGTTTATGTAACTCCAGTTGGCCCTTATTTCAAAGGTGGATTGAGTTGTATTGATTTGATTATTACTGATGAATATCATCGTGCTGCTCCTGGAGGATCAGGTGGAGTAAAGGCAATTGGGAATTATGCCCCTGGAATGATGCCATCTAAAAACGCCAAGAAGAGTGGGTTTGCTGAAGTGATTTATCTAGATGCTGAAGACCATAAATACATAGAAGAAGTTGGTGCAGCAAATTTCTTCTGTGCTAAAGATAACATAATATATACTCCTGAATTAACTGGAACAATCCTTCCAGGAATTACAAGAGATTCTGTAATCCAATTAGCAAGGAATCAAGGTTATGAAGTAATCGAAGAGAAAGTTTCAGCAGAATTTGCTATGGATGCTGATGAAGCATTTTGCTGTGGAACTGCTGCTGTAATATCTCCAATAGGTTCTATTACGCACGGAGATAAAAAGAAAACATATTCTAATGGCGATATTGGACCTATAACTCAACAATTGTACAATATGTTATCTGGAATACATAGTGAAGAAGTAGAAGATCAATTCGGATGGCTTCATGAAGTTAATTTAGATTTAAATCTAAATTTAGAATAATTAATATTTCTTCTTTTTAGCTCTTTTAGCTGCTAAAGCTCTACGTGCAGCATTTTGTGCTGCTTTATTTTGTTTGAATTGGGAACGGGCCCTTTTATCTCCGACTTTAGGGCCTTTCTTTCGTTCTGCTCTTTCTTGTTCAACTTGTTTAGAATAACTTTCTTTCCAAACTCCCCCAATAATTTGCATCATTTCTTCTTTATTTCCTGTTCCAAGTACTTTAGATGCTGCACTAATTGATATCCAAAGTCTTCCTTCTTTCAAATTCGGACGTTTTGGATGGCTAATTCCTTCCTCTCTTTTCATTTTAGTAATTCCTACTTTTCTAGCAGCCCAAAGTAAACCCTCAAGATCAGGGTTTGGAACCGAAGAATCTGCTGGAACTCTACGACCTGCAGTCCTACTTGATTTGGAATTAAAATACCCTGGCCAAAGAGCGACTTTGTCAGAATTATGTTCCATTTATATCCCCTTCAAATAAAGTGAATATCTTAAGATATTTAGGATTAATTACTCTTTAATCAGAGTACCGTTAATCACACCATCTTGTCCTGGCCTACTACTTATCCTAACTTTACCAAGTTCTGTTTCAACAACAGCGCCTTTAGTAAGTATATTTCTTCTAACGTAGTTAGGGTTAGAAGGATTATTTGAAACCGTTGAAAATTTAATTGATTTTGTAGTTCCATCTTCTGGGTTATTTACATTAATTACATCGTCAGAAAGTACCTTTACTTGTGTTGATGCACCTGTTTTACGGTATTTTTTGCGTTTAGCATCCCCTAAAACAGCATATTGCTTTTCTGAACTTATTTCCGTACGTCTCTTTCCACGATTCATACGTTTTCTACCACCAGATGGTTTACGTTTTGAAACACCATGCCATTGAGCCATATTATTCTCCTCGCGGAACCGTTCCACTTACTGCCCTTATTTCAATGAATTGGGTCAAAAGAAGGGAAGGCATCAAGGGCATTCTGTGTTCTGAAGCAAATATGTCAAAGGATTGGGTCATTAAAAAACGTAGACCTGTAAGGAAAAAAATAGTATTACCATTACTAAAAGAATTATCTAATTCTCTGGGTGTTGAAATTGACATTCAAAATGCATTGTTTGAATTCGCAGATTATGGCACATGGAATTTAATCTTGATTAACAAACTTCCAATGGCTATTGAATTGAAAAACCCAAATGGAGAAGTTGTTGCTTTTCCAACTTTAAAGGGGATATTAAACTGGAAGCCAACTTTAAGATGGGTTGCAGTTGATCGAGGCGCCATACCATTTTTACTAAATGGAGCTGATTGTATGATGGCAGGTGTTCAAGATTGTGACCCTGATATTATTGAACAGGATCTTGTTTGGATTTGTGATGATGTCCATAAAAAGCCAATTGCTGTTGGTTGGGCTTTAACGAATGGGCCTAATATGATTGATTCAAAGTCAAATAAAGGTATCTCTACAATTCATTGGATTGGTGATGAATTGTGGAATTTAGAATTATAAAAAAAAGCGGCGACTATCCCTACCGATTTACGGCAGGGATAGTCCATTACTTTGAATATTAAATCTAAATGATTTAATCTTCTTTACGGGATGCTGCGATTAAAGCCGCACCAAGTGCTGCAGTAATACCAACAAC